>Ga0209888_1000056_pt1 | contig 80726 bp, 77 predicted proteins | sample OrgsoiDNA_201059_FD_185807 | JGI IMG/M metagenome (GOLD analysis project Ga0209888, IMG submission 185807) | Permafrost soil microbial communities from the Arctic, to analyse light accelerated degradation of dissolved organic matter (DOM) -... | ecosystem: Environmental > Terrestrial > Soil >...
CCCATGGCGGCGCTGGAGCTGAAGATTCGCGGCGAAGCGAACTTCGACGAAACGGGATATCGCACTGTCGAAGCGGTGTTGCAGCCCGAAGCGGCGAAGCGCCAGGTGGCGGGCCAGGAGATCGTCCTGCGCGCCCTGGCCTTCAAGGCCGAAACCGATGCGACGGCGGATGTCGTGGCGTCCATGTTCATTATCGGCCCGCGGGACACGCGCCACGGCCCGTTCATTCTCTATCGTCCGCTGCTTGCCAAGGGCGGCCTGCAGGCGTCGGCCTTCCAGCAGTTCCAGTCGGCTTCGGGCAAGGACTTTTGTCCCCACGACAATGACGCCCGCCCGACGCCTCCCGTCGAACCGCTCCTGCAATACCCGACGTGGGAGAGCCTGCTCGAGGCGCTCAAGCAACCGGGTGAATTGCAGAACAGCATTCTGACCTGGTTGAGCGATGAGGCCCGGCGCACCTATGCCAATGGCGGCTTTGCCGAGCCCCATCTGCGGCGCTCGTTCGAGGACGATTTTGCCGCGCTGTTGCCGGTGGCGCCGGCCACCCTCGATGACGCGGTGGTCCGGGGCGATTACCTGCATCACCTGTTCGCCTCGATGGCCAGGACCCTGATCGCCCTGGCGGACCGGCAGTCGGTGTCCAATGCAGAATTGCGTTGGAACACCCTGAAGGAGGGCGGCTGGCAACTGTTCAACGTGGCGCTGATGTTTATCCGTGGCCCGGCGGCGGTGGCCGGCTGGATTTTCGCCGTGGTCGCCAGTGTCGATGCCGACTTTCGACGGTTGCAGGAAAAGGACCCCGGGGCCAAGGCCAGTGCCTGGGCCGATGTGCTGGTGAATATCGCCTTTATCCTCGGGCATCGCTTGACCCATGAGCAGGCGCGCGCCAAGACCCCGCGGCAGATCCCGATAGACGAGGGCCCTCGCCCGTCGCACCGAGCCACGATCAGCGAAGGGCCGGACAGGCTGCTGCCGATGAAGCTGGACAACCCCGTGGCGCCCGGCACGCTCTCCTCGCGGCCGAGTGTCAGTTCGTTCACCTTGAAGATTTACCCCTATCCCTGGCCCGAGCCGAAGACCCTGGGGGACGTCATCGCCTCCGGCGACTTGAAGGGGCTGATCCGCTTGAAGGACTCAAACCGGCTGGCGGCCTACTTCGGTGGCTGGCTGTTTGCCGTGAAGACGGACAGCGAGGGCAATGTCCAGGTGGTCGCGCCGGACGGTCGTCGCGAAGGGTTCTACCTGAAAAACGATGGCGCGGGAACCTGGACACCGGACTTGAAGCTGCGTCTGCGCGGCGGATCGGGGCGCCCGGGAAGCATCGGGAAAAGAAGAGCGGCTCTGCTTGAGGAAAAACGCCGGGAGCAGGAACAGCGGGAGCGGGTCGGTGGGCGCTTCATGGACGAGTGGAATGAGGGCGTTGAGCAGCAGGCGACGCGGGCAGAGGCGCTGCTTCCCGAGTCGCAAGCCTTGAGGACGATGGAAGGCAATCCCGAGCGCTATAGCGACCAGCAGTGGTTCGCCCGAATGGACCGGCTCGGCGAGCGGGTAAAAGCCTTTGTCGACGGCTACGAGCAACAGATCAGCAAGTTGCGGATGAACGAGACGGTACTCCTGCGGGGATACAAGGGGACACTCTTTGCCTGCTTGCATCGGTTTGTCGTGGGGATGCAGTTTGCCCTGGACTCGATCAAGATCGTCGAAACCCGTTGCCAGCGGATCATGGGGCGCTTGCCCTATCAGGACGCTTCGGGCCGGGTCCTGCCGGAAAGGCAGCAGGCAGAGCAACGGGAAACCCGCGCCGCGGACCTGTATATCGACTGGGCGGAGCGAGAGAAACAGGCGTTTACCGAGCTGGGCCGTCATCGCAACCGGGATTTGGCGGAATACCAGGGTATCCACGAGGTCAGGGGCCAAGGCAGCAATGTGCCTGGACTGAAAGCCGTCAGGGCGTGCCGGCTCGGGTTGTATTGCTTCAGGGATCTGGATCCGCAGCACCTTGAGAGCGATATCTGGACCAAGTTCGAAGATCTGCGCAGTGCCTTGTCCTCCCAATCCATTCTCGATGAGCGGTCCGCTTCGCCCCTGTCCGCCGAAGCGGACATGGGGGTGCTCAACACCTGTGTGAGCCAATATAACGAAGTGCTGGCCATGCTCGAGTACAAGACCGGCTTGTTGCCGCAAGGTGCAAGGCTGGTCTGGGGCGATCTGTTTGTCCGGCGCCTGGTCGAGTTGCAGCAGGAGGCCGAGCGCAGCCTGGTCGAGCGCATCGAGACGCAGGCCCCGGAGCCGGACGAACCTGACGTACCGTCGCAGCAACCCGGTAAAACCCGGAAAGTCATCCGTACCCGTCGCAAGAAAAACTACCTCGGCTATGTTCGGGACACGCCCCAGGATGGCCATGAGGTCATCGAGCTGATGGATCCCCAGACCGGACAACCGATCGATTCCTTTGTCGAGGAAGAGGACGGCTACTGGCAGCCGCTGCCCAAGCCGGCGGCTGCCCCCAGGCCCTTGCCGCAGCCGGGCCTCAAGCGCCTGGTGCAGATGGCCGAGAGCCAGATCCGCCAGGCCGCCCGGGAGGTCGAGATGGCCAGGCGGCAGATCCCTGTCGCCAAGGACCCGGTCTATCTGCAGGATGTACTCGAAGTCCGGGCGCGGGAACTGGAGGCCCTGGCGGTGCAAATCGACCGTGCGCTGGCTGAGTCGAACAGTTCGGTGGCGCAAAGCGAAATCTCCGCCGGCAAGGTTCAGGCCTCGGAACTGCGGCTCCAGGCCGGGACCGTCAGGCATGAGGGCTTGCTGGCACGCATTGCCGTGACCAAGTCGAGTGCGCCGGACACCGAGCGGCTGCTGTTTCTCAAGGAGCACAACGAGGTCGAGATCTTTCGCAACGGGCCGCGCACCAAACTCGGGAAAGAGGATTTTCTCCAGGAATATGTGGTGCGTGACAAGGCGGCCGGCAAAAATATCTGGGTCGCGCATTTCCACTATCCCGATAAAGCCACCCCGGAGGAGTTGTTCGTGATGCGCGGCGCCCTGGGCAAGGACGGCAAGCCACAAGCCCATGGCGCCCATCTGAAGCGCTGGGCCGAGCGCTTTCTCGGGGTCAAGGCGCAGGCCCGGGCCGAGCAGGAGCGCTTTGAACGCATCCGCCAGGGCCAACCCGGGAGCGCCCTGGAGGTGTTCCGGATCTGGCGCAGCGAAATCAGCCTGAGCATGGCGCGCCAGCTGTTTTTCAATGCCGCGGAGCGCGAAGCCGTAGTGCGTGAGCAACTGCGCCAGCTTTAGCTGATCCGGGCCGGGGCGCGGCCAACAGTCGCCTTAACTATCGAAGCGCCCGAGCAGCGGTTGTGTTCGGGCGGTCGGCCTGGCCAGCAGCAACTGGGCGGTGCCGATGCTGCGTTCGAGGAAGCCGCCCTCGCAGTAGCACAGGTAGAACTCCCACAGGCGCAGGAAATAGTCGTCGTAGCCCAGTTCGCTCAGGCGTCCGTGAGCGCGGCGGAAGTTCTCGTGCCACAGGCGCAGGGTGCGCGCGTAGTGCAGGCCGAAGTCTTCCATATGCAGCAGGTTCATGTCGGTTTCGCGGCTGACCACCTCGAGCATCTTCTGCACGCTGGGCAGGGCACCGCCGGGGAAGATATAGCGCTGGATAAAGTCGACCGTGCTCTTGGCCTGTTCATAACGTTGTTCGCGGATGGTGATGGCCTGCAGCAGCATCAGGCCATCGCTCTTGAGCAGGTGCGCGCATTGCTTGAAATAGTTGTCGAGGAACTGATGACCGACGGCTTCGATCATTTCGATGGACACCAGCTTGTCGTATTGGCCGCTGAGGTCGCGATAGTCTTCGAGCAACAGGGTGACCTGGTCTTGCAGGCCCAGGCTGTCGATGCGTTGCCGGGTGTAGGCGAACTGTTCCCTGGACAGCGTGGTGGTGGTGACCTTGCAGCCGTAATGCTGCGCGGCATAGATCGCCATGCTGCCCCAGCCGGTGCCGATCTCCAGCAAATGGTCGCCCGGTTGCAGGTCGAGCTTCTGGCAGATGCGTTCCAGCTTGTTCAACTGGGCCTGTTCCAGGCTGTCGTCGGCACTGGAGAACTGCGCGGCGGAATACATCATGGTCGGGTCGAGGAACTGTTCGAACAGCTCATTGCCGAGGTCGTAATGCGCTTCGATATTTTTCCGCGAGCCCTTGCGGGTGTTGCGGTTGAGCCAGTGCAGGGCCTGGATGAACGGCCGTCCTAGGCGGGCCAGGCCACTTTCCATGGCATCGAGTACGTCCAGGTTGCTGACAAATACCCGGATCACCGCGGTCAGGTCCGGGCTGCTCCAGTAGCCATGGATAAAGGCTTCACCGGCACCGATGGAACCGTTGCCGGCGACCATGCCCCAGACCGCCGGGTCCTGGATATGGATCTCGCCTTGCAGGCCGGCGTCGGCCTGGCCGAACAGTTGCCGCTCGCCGTCTTCGACCACCAGCAATTGGCCATGGCGCAGCTGGTTCAGTTGGCGTAGCACGCCCCGGCGCAAGACGGCGCTGGACAGGCTGTTGGCACTGAACCGATTGGCCCTGGTCACCAGGCTAGAACTTTTCAGGGCGTTGCTCATGGTGTCGCTCCTCGGTGTGCGTGGCGGCAAGACTGAAGGCGCCGTCGGCGGCCTGGTGGGAGAAGATCGGTGTGCGTTTGAGAAACAGCCGTAGGGCTTGCCAGTAGATCGCCAGGCAGGTCTTGGCGGTCATCCAGGGGAAGCGCCGCAGGTAGCGGTGCAGGCTGGCGCGATCAAGGACTTCGCGGTGCAGGCTGAGGGTTGCGTCGAAGACCTTGAGCTCGCCCTGCCAGTCGGCCATGTGCACACCGAGTCGTTCGGCGGGCGGGCTGAAGCTCATGCGGTATTCCAGGTCCCTGGGCAGGAACGGCGAGACATGGAAGGCCTTGGCCACGCTGACGTGCTGGTGGCCGTCACCCTCGGCGGGCAGCACGTAGTGGTAGTGCTCGCCCCAGGGGGTGTTGGTGACCTCACAGAGAATTGCCAGCAGCTTGCCGTCGAGGTCATGGCAGTAGAAGAAGCTCACCGGGTTGAACGCCAGGCCCCAGCTGCGGGCCTGGGTCAGCAGGCGGATCGGGCCTTGCGGGGTTTGTCCGAGGGCTTCACCGACTTGCTGGCGCACCGCATCGATCAGGCGCATGCCCTGGCGGGTGAAGCTGCGCAGGTAGTCGGTTTCGCGAAAGGCGAAGGGCGCCAGGCGCCCGCTGCCGGCCAGGGGCGACAGTCCGAGCACCGCGTCCTGTTCGTCGAGGTCCAGGTACAGCAGGCCGATCCGATAGCGGAACCCATGGGCCCGCGGCGAAAAGCGCCGATGGCTGATCCAGCCGCTGTACAGGGCGCTGTTCACAGGTGTTCCCCAAAGGCGGCGGTCACCCGCAGCGCGCTGGTCACGCCGTCTTCATGGAAACCATTGGCCCAATAGGCGCCGCAATAATAGGTATGTTGGTCGCCATATAACTCTTCCCACCGATTCTGCGCGGCGACGGCATTCAGGCTGTATTGCGGATGGGCGTAGGTGTAGCGGGCGAGGATCTTCAGCGGATTGATTTCCGCGCCCTGGTTGAGGCTGACGCAGAAGGTGGTGTCGCTCTCGATGCCCTGCAGGATATTCATGTTGTAGGTGACGGCGGCCAGGCGCTGGCCTTCGCCGCCCAGGCGATAGTTCCAACTGGCCCAGGCCAGCGGGCGGTCCGGCAGCAGGCGGGTGTCGGTGTGCAGCACCACCTCGTTGTCCGCGTAGGGCAGGGCGCCGAGGATCTGCCGCTCGGCCTCGCTGGGCTCGGCGAGCAGGCGCAACGCCTGGTCACTGTGGCAAGCGAAGATCACCTTGTCGAAGCGCTCGCTGCCGGCGCTGCTGTGGATCGTCACACCCTGTTCGTCGCGCTCGACCCGGCTCACCGGGCAGTTGAGGCGGATATGCTGGCGAAACCCGGCGACCAGCGGCTCGATGTACTGGCGCGAACCGCCTTCGATCACCCGCCATTGCGGGCGGTTGCTCACCGACAGCAGGCCGTGGTTCTTGAAGAAACGCACGAACAGTTGCAGCGGGAAACCGAGCATGTCGGCCAGGGACATCGACCAGATCGCCGCACCCATGGGCACGATGTAGTGCTGGATAAAGCGCTGGCCGTAGTCACCGCTGCGCAGGTAGTCGCCGAGGGTGATGTCGCTGGCGATGCGCTGTTGTTCGAGGTCTTCCAGCGCCTGGCGATTGAAACGCAGGATATCGCGCAGCATGCCCCAGAAACCGGGCGACAGCAGGTTGCGCCGCTGGGCGAACAGGCTGTTGAGGTGGTTGCCGTTGTATTCCAGGTTGGCGGCCGGGTCGCGTACCGAGAAACTCATCTCGGTGGCTTTGTAACTCACCCCCAGGCTGCTCAGCAGACGGATGAAGTTGGGGTAGGTCCAGTCGTTGAAGACGATAAAACCGGTGTCCACGGCATGCTGCTGGCCATTGACCGTCACGTCCACGGTATGGGTGTGGCCGCCGATCCAGTCGGCGGCCTCGAACAGGGTGACTTCATGCTGGCGGTTCAACAGGTAACCGCAGGTCAGCCCCGAGATACCGCTGCCGATCAGGGCAATTTTCATGGCTTGCCCTTGCCGTGCGCGGAGCTACGGACCATGCGTTTGCCGATGGCCAGTTGCAGCCGTTTGGGCAGGCGCGAGAGGGGCCAGAGCCCGGCCATGAACAGCGCCGGAAAGGCAATTTCCAGGGGCCGCTGCCGGAGTTTTTCGCAGATATGCTCGGCGGCTTTCTCGGCCGACCAACTGAGGGGCATGGGGAAGTCGTTTTTCTGGGTCAGCGGGGTGTCGACGAAACCGGGGCTGACCACGGTGACGGTGATGCCTTCGTGGGCCAGGTCGATGCGCAGGGACTCGAACAGGTAACGCATTCCGGCCTTTGACGCGCCGTAGGCCTCGGCTCGCGGCAACGGCAGGAAGGTGACCGAACTGGCGATGCCCACCAGATGCGGATGAGTGCCGGCGCGCAGCAGCGGCAAGGCGGCTTCGATGCAATAACTGCTGGCCAGCAGGTTGGTACGCACCACCCGCTCGATGATCGAGGCATCGAAAGCCTGGGCATCGACATATTCACAGGTGCCGGCGTTGAGAATCACCGTGTCCAGGGAGCCCCATACTTGGGTGATGCGCTCGCCGATTTCGCGGACCTGTTGGCTGTCGGTCAGGTCGCCGGGCACCAGCAGGACCTGGTCGGGATAACGCTTATCCAGGGCCTGTAGCGGTTCGAGGCTGCGGGCGCTGACGGCCAGGTGCATGCCGGACTTGAGCAGGACCTCGGCGATGGCCGCGCCGATGCCACTGCTGGCGCCCGTGAGCCAGACACGTCGTGGAGGTGTAATGCTCATCCCAGTCTCCTTTTCAACCAGGCCGTTGCGTGGCCCAGTAGCGGCACATGGTCGTACAACAAGGCCCCGGCATCGAAGTAATCGCGATGCCGATAGACTTTGTCGAACCACAACAGATGCGAACACCCGTCAACGTGAATAGGCCGTCCTCTGGCCAGTCTTGGATGACGATAGCTCATGTGCCAGCGCAGGTAGCCTTCGCCTTCACGGACGTGATCGAGGCCATGGATGTTGTATTGCAGGTCGCTGATCGAGGCGTACATCTGCGCGAAATAGCGCTCCAGGTCCGCGAGGCCCGTGATCTCGTGCAGCGGGTCGGTGAACAGCACATCGTCGCTGTAGAGCTCGCCGAGACGCGGCAGGTTGTCCTGGTCCAGCAGGACGAATTGCCGGGCGAAATGGTGCAGGAATTCACTCATGGACCCCTCCGAACTCCAGCCGTGTCGGCAGGTTCCTGAAGGCGGCGAGGGCGCGCTCGCGACTACGGCCGAGGTCGACCATGGGCTGCGGATAACCGGCCACGCCGAACAGGCCGCCGAGTGCCGCCGGGTTATGCACAGCCTTTTTGTCCAGGCCGGCCAGTTCCGGCAGCCAGTGCTTGATAAACAACCCTTCGCGGTCGAATTTTTCCGATTGGCTCAGCGGGTTGAAAATCCGGAAGTAGGGCGCCGCGTCGGTGCCGGTGGACGCGCTCCATTGCCAGCCGCCGTTGTTCGCCGCCAGGTCGCCGTCGATTAGGTGGCGCATGAAGAAACGCTCGCCTTCGCGCCAGTCGATCAGCAGGTTCTTGGTCAGAAACATCGCCACCACCATTCGCAGGCGGTTGTGCATCCAGCCGGTTTCGAGCAATTGGCGCATCGCCGCGTCGATGATCGGCAGGCCGGTGCGGGCCTCTTGCCAGGCCGCCAGTTCTTCCGGGACCTGGCGCCAGGCCAGGGCTTCGGTTTCCGCGCGGAAGGCGCGCTGCATTGAGACCCGTGGATAGCCCACCAGGATATGTTTGTAGAACTCGCGCCAGAGCAGTTCGTTGATCCAGGTGACAGCGCCGGGACTGCCGCTTTCGAACTCGCCCTGGTTGCTTTGCAACGCCGCGTGCAGGCACTGGCGGGGCGAGATCACTCCGGCGGCGAGGTAGGCGGAGAGCTGGCTGGTGCCGGGCTTGGCCGGGAAATCCCGTTCGCTCTGGTAGTAGTCGATCTGCTGGTCGGCGAAGGTGGCCAGGCGTTGCCGTGCCTCGTCTTCGCCGGCGGGCCAGAGGTCGCGCAGGGCCTGGCTGGGGCGCGGGAATCCTGCGACTTCGTCGGGCAGCGGATCGGCTTCGAGCGCCAGCATGGCCTGGGCCTTGGGGGTTGCGATCAGGCGTGGCAAGGCGCCATACAGGCGGCTGTAGCAAACCTTGCGGAACTGGCTGAAAACCTGGAAGTAGGTGCCGGTGCGGGTCAGCACGCTACCGGGTTTGAAGAACAGTTGGTCCAGGTGGCTGTGGAAGCTCACACCCTGGGTTTCAAGTGCGCCAGCCACTGCCTGATCACGGCGGCTTTCGTGAACGCCATATTCTTCGTTGACGTGCACGGCCTCGATCTTCAGCGATTGACACAAGCTGGCCAGCACCTCGGGCACCTGGTCCCAGGTGTGGGCATGGCGAATCAACAGCGGGATATTCAGCGTCGCCAGGGCTTTGCTCAATACCCGCAGGTTGCGCAGCCAGAAATCCACCTTGCACGGCGCATCGTCGTGCAACTGCCATTGCCCGGGTGTCACCAGGTAAACGGCGACCGTCTGCCCTTGCCCGGCGGCTGCGGCCAGGGCGGTGTTGTCATGCAGGCGCAGGTCGGTGCGCAGCCAGAGCAGTTGCATAGTCGTTCCTTGATTCGTGGGTGAGGGCGCTAGATCAGGCCGAGCCGGGTCAGGCTCTGGTAAGCGGACAACGGGTCTTCGGCCAGGGTCATATCAGCGCTCTCCTGGGTACTTACGGATAACTCGGCGAAATGGATGCATACCGTTGGTCCGGCAATCAGGATCGGGCAGTGGATACCCACCAGCAGCCTGGGTAGCGCCGCCAGGTTCATGGTCTTGCTCGAATACAGCAGCACGGCGCGACTCTTCAGGTGTTCGGTGGCCAGGGCCAATTCGTTGGCCGGCAAGGGCCAGTCGAAGACTTCCACCGGGCAGTCGGCGCTGCTCACCAGCCAGGCGGTCAGCCACAGATGGGGTTCCATGGGCAGGTCCGAATGGTTGACCAGCAAGACCGGCGCACCCTTGAGTTGCCGGTTGTTGTGATAGATCCGCGCGCCCAGCTTGCTGCGCAGCCAGGTGTAGAAGAATGCCCGCTCCATCTGTCCGCCGAACTGGCCTTGCCAGCGTTGTTCGAGTTCCGCCAGCAGTGGCATCAGTAACTGCTCGCACAAGGTGCGCGGCGGGTACAGCGACATGGCCTGGTTGAAGCGGTCGTCGACCTGGCGCTCGGCCAATTGGCTGATGGCCTGGACCAGGTCCTGGCGCAAGGCCTGCCAGTCATTGGTGGCAGGCTCGGCCTGGGTCGGGCCGCTGTCGAGCAGTTGCTTGATCTGGCTGACCGCGACGCCGCGATTGAGCCAGGTGAGGATGGCCTGGATACGTTGTACGTGCTCGGCGGAAAACAGCCGGTGGCCCTTGGGGGTGCGGTGCGGCACCACCAGGCCATAACGGCGTTCCCAGGCCCGCAGGGTCACGGCGTTGACCCCGGTCTGCCGGGCCACTTCACGAATGGGCAACCAGCCCTGTTCCAATGCGCTGGCGTAATCGACGGGCACTTCGAGAGAGTCGGTCATATCAGATGGCATTTCGCAGGCTGAGGTTTTCCGGGTGCGGTTGCAGGTACACCTGGCGGGCGATGTAAGGATCGGGGTGTTGCCGGAAGTGGTGCTTGATCAAGGTCAACGGCACCACCAATGGCACGATGCCCTGGTGGTATTGGTCGATGACCTGGAGCATTTCCTGTTTGTCGTCGGCGCTGAGGGTCTGCTTCAGGTAGCCGCTGAGGTGTTGCAGGACATTGGTGTGGGTACGCCGGGTCGCGCATTTTTTCAGCGCCGCCATCAACTGGCTGAAATAACCTGGGCCGACGGTTTCGGCGTCGGCCTTGCCCATGCTGCCGAGCAGATGACCGAGCACTTTGTACTGCGACGGGTTGTGGGCCATCAGCAGGTATTTGTAGCGGGCGTGGAACTCGGTCAGGCCGCGTCGGGTGAGGCCGGCCTGGCGCAGCTCCTGCCAGGCCGCGTAGGCGAAAACCCGGGTCAGGAAGTTTTCCCGCAAGACCGCATCGTTCAGCCGGCCATCCTCTTCTACCGGCAAGTCGGGGTGCTGCGCGCAAAACGCCTGGGCGTAGATGCCGCGTCCGTCTTCGGCGGGCCGGCCGCCCTCCTGGTAGACCTTGACCCGCTCCAGTCCGCAGGACGGCGACTTCTGCATGAAGATATAGCCGCAGATATCCGTGAGTTCGCCGGCCATTCGATTGCCATAGTCGGCCAACGCCTGGGTCACATCGGTCTCGCTGTGCACGCTGCCCACGGCCCGTGGTCGCTGGGGGTCACCCACCAGGCGAATCGGCTCGCGGGGGATACCCAGGCCAATGGCCGCTTCCGGGCACAGCGGGATGAAATCGAAATAGTCGCTGAGGGTGCGGCTGCACAGTCGCGATTCCTTGTGCCCACCGTTATAGCGCACCTCCATACCCATCAAGCAGGCGCTGACGGCGATTCTGGGCTTGCGCGGCAACTCGGTGGCGGCGGGCATGGAGAACCTCGAGAGAAATACTTGTACAGGCAATTTCGCGTGTACAACTAAGCCTCATCATAGATTCTGCATTGTACAAGTCAAATTATTTGTACAGGTTTTTATGGGCTGTGTTTATTGCCAACCCATTCGCCAGGTCTCGACGTCTTTCAGGTGGGTCCAGCTGATGCGCTGGTTGCGTTGACTCATCACCGCTTGCAGCTCGACTTCGAGCACGGTGCCTTGCTCATCGCAAAACAGTTCGGTGACCAGGAAATGTTTTTCCCGATTCAGCGGACGGGCTGCCGTCCATTTCGACAGCAGCAGCTTGCGCGGGTTGATGCGGTTCAACCCAGGTGTTCCATCAGTCGCCGGGCCGCTTCCTGGCCGCTGAGCCAGGCGCCTTCGACGCGTCCGGACAGGCACCAGTCGCCGCACACGTAGAGGCCCAGGTCGGCATCGGCCAGCGCGCCCCATTCCCGTGCCCCGGCCGGGCGAGCGTAGAGCCAGCGGTGGGCGAGGGTGAAGACCGGGGCCGGCATGCTGGCGTGCAGCAGTTCGGCAAAGGCGCCGTGCAACTGCTCGATCACGGCCTCCTTGGACAGGTCCAGGTGTTGCTTGCTCCAGGTGCTGGTGGCGTGCAGGACCCAGGTGTCGAGGTGGTTGTCGCGCGCCGGCTTGCTGCGGTTGCGGGCCAGCCAGTCGAGGGGGCTGTCCTGCACGAAGCAGCCTTCCATCGGCGTATCCAGTGGTGTGTCGAAGGCCAGGGCGATGGCCCAGGTCGGCTCCATCTGCACGCCGGCGGCGGCCCCGGCGAGTTTCGGCGCGGCGGCCAGCAGGGCGGTGGCCTGGGGCGCGGGCGTGGCGATGATCACCTGGCTGAACGGGCCGTGGGTGTAGCCTTCGGCATCCTGCAGGTGCCAATGCTGTTCACCGCGGAACACCTCGGTGATCCGGCAACTGAAATGTGCCTGGAGCCGGCCGAGCAGGCCGCGGGTGATCGCACTCATGCGCGGCGTGCCGACCCAGCGGGTCTGCTCGTCCGGCGACAGGCTCAGTTGGCCGTTCTGGAAGTTGTAGAGCTGCGGGTCCCATTCGGCGACCCAGCCTTCACCCTGCCAGCGCTGGACTTCCTTGACGAAGCGGCGGTCGCGGGCGGTGAAGTACTGCGCGCCCAGGTCCAGCGCACCGGCATCGCTGCGCTTGCTGGACATGCGCCCGCCGCTGCCGCGACTCTTGTCGAAGATTTCGATGGAATGCCCTGCATCGTGCAGTGCCCGGGCGGCCGAAAGTCCGGCGATGCCGGCACCGATTATTGCGATAGGTACAGTCATGGGTGGGCCTCGTTACCTGTAAGCACAGACTACGCCGTCAGCAAAACCTGTACAATATTGTTTTTTGGTATAAGTTGCGACCTGCCTGTCGGTTCACACTGTCCTATTGTTAAAACATATTTCGGTCGAGAGAAAAGAGCCCTGTTTTAAAAATAGACTAACGCTCTCGACAAAACGTTACGCGAGGACGCACTCATGCACATATTGCTGACCGGCGGTACTGGTTTGATCGGGCGCCAACTGTGCGCGTACTGGTCGACGCAGGGACATCGGCTGACGGTGTGGAGCCGTCGACCCGAGCAGGTGGCGCGTTTGTGCGGCGCCCAGGTGCGCGGTGTGCGGCACCTCGAGGAGCTGTCCGGCGAGCCGCTGGATGCGGTGATCAACCTGGCCGGCGCGCCGATTGCCGACCGGCTCTGGACCCACAAGCGCAAGGCCTTGCTCTGGAGCAGTCGGATCCAGTTGACCGAAACCCTGCTGGCCTGGCTGGAGGGTCGTGAGCAGCGTCCCGCGGTGTTGATTTCCGGTTCGGCGGTGGGCTGGTACGGCGATGGTGGCGAGCGTGAACTGACCGAGGATTCGCCGCCGGTGAGCGAGGATTTTGCCAGTCGCCTGTCGATTGCCTGGGAAGAAACCGCGCAGCGCGCCGAGGCCCTGGGGATTCGCGTGGTGCTGGTGCGAACCGGCCTGGTGCTGGCGGCCGAGGGCGGCTTTTTGTCGCGCCTGCTGCTGCCGTTCAAACTGGGGCTGGGCGGCCCGATCGGCAACGGTCGGCAATGGATGCCGTGGATACATGTGCGCGATCAAATCGCCGCGATTGATTTTCTTCTGCATCGCAGTGATGCCCGCGGTCCCTATAATGCCTGCGCGCCACGGCCGGTTCGCAACAAGACGTTCGCCAAGGCATTGGGCAAGGTCCTGCATCGCCCGGCGCTGGTCCCGTTGCCGGCCTTTGTCCTGCGCCTGGGTTTGGGTGAGCTGGCCTTGTTGCTGCTCGGCGGCCAGCGCGTGACGCCGGCCCGGTTGTTGGCAGCGGGATTTGTTTTTCAGTTTAACGATCTGCCCGCGGCCCTCGACGATCTCTCGGGCCGCCTCTGAAATAGGACGTTGCATGACCGATCACGCCTTGCTTCTGGTCAACCTGGGTTCTCCGGCTTCCACTTCGGTCGCGGACGTGCGCAGCTACCTCAATCAATTCCTGATGGACCCCTATGTGATCGACCTGCCCTGGCCGGTCCGCCGGTTGCTGGTGTCGCTGATCCTGATCAAGCGTCCGGAGCAGTCGGCCCATGCCTATGCCTCGATCTGGTGGGAGGAGGGTTCGCCGCTGGTGGTGCTCAGCCGTCGTTTGCAGCAGCAGATGACCACCCAGTGGACCCAGGGCCCGGTGGAGCTGGCGATGCGTTACGGCGAACCGTCGGTTGAGACGGTGCTGACCCGCCTGGCCAGGCAAGGCATCCGCAAGGTGACCTTGGCCCCGCTGTATCCGCAGTTTGCCGACAGCACCGTGACCACGGTGATCGAGGAAGCCCGGCGAGTGGTACGCGAGCGCGAGCTCGACGTGCAGTTCTCCATCCTGCAACCCTTCTATGATCAGCCGGAATACCTGGAGGCCCTGGTGGCCAGTGCCAAGCCGCATCTGGCCCAGGGTTTCGATCATTTGCTGCTGAGTTTCCACGGTTTGCCGGAGCGGCATCTGACCAAGCTCGATCCCACCGACAGTCATTGTTTCAAGGACGCCGATTGCTGCAAGAACGCTTCGCCGGCGGTGCTCGCCACCTGCTACCGCGCCCAGTGCCTGCGCACGGCGTCGGCGTTTGCCGAGCGCATGGGTCTGGCGGACGGGCAGTGGTCGGTGTCGTTCCAGTCGCGGTTGGGCCGGGCGAAGTGGATCGAACCCTATACCGAGGCGCGCTTGGATGAGTTGGCCAAGGCCGGGGTGAAAAAGCTGCTGGTGATGTGCCCGGCGTTTGTCGCCGATTGCATCGAGACGCTGGAGGAGATCGGTGATCGCGGCCGTGAGCAGTTTGTCGCGGCGGGGGGCGGGGAGTTGGTGCTGGTGCCGTGTTTGAACGATGAGCCGCAGTGGGCGGCGGCGTTGAATACCCTGTGCGAAAGGGCACCGTTGGCACTGTAGGAGCCGGCAAGCCGGCTCCTACAGTTGGCGGACAGTCTTACAACAACGGCTCGTCCGCCTTCTTGTTCTTCCAACCGTCATTACCCGGCAACAGCAGGTTCAGCGCAATCGCCACCACGGCGCACAGCGCAATGCCCTTGAGGCCGAAGTCATCCGGACCGGTGCCGGTGCCCACCAGCACGCCACCAATACCGAACACCAACGTCACCGAAACAATCACCAGGTTGCGCGCCTCGCCCAGATCGATCTTGTGACGGATCAGGGTATTCATCCCCACCGCCGCGATCGAACCGAACAGCAGACACAGAATCCCGCCCATCACCGGCACCGGAATGCTCTGCAACAACGCGCCGAACTTGCCGATAAACGCCAGGCTGATGGCGAAGACCGCCGCCCAGGTCATGATTTTCGGGTTGTAGTTCTTGGTCAGCATCACCGCGCCAGTCACTTCGGCATAGGTGGTGTTGGGCGGACCGCCAAACAGGCCGGCCGCCGTGGTGGCGATACCGTCACCGAGCAGGGTGCGATGCAGGCCCGGCTTCTTCAGGTAGTCGCGACCGGTCACGCTGCCCACCGCAATCACCCCGCCGATATGCTCGATGGCCGGCGCCAGCGCCACCGGGACAATAAACAGGATCGCCTGCCAGTTGAACTCCGGTGCCGTGAAGTGCGGCAGGGCGAACCAGGGGGCGGCGGCGATCTTGGCGGTGTCGACCACGCCGAAATAGAACGACATGGCAAAACCGACCAATACCCCGGAGATGATCGGCACCAGGCGGAAAATGCCTTTGCCGAACACGGCCACGATCAGGGTGGTCAGCAGCGCCGGCATCGAGATCAGCATGGCGGTCTGGTAATGAATCAGCTCGGAACCGTCACCGGCCTTGCCCATCGCCATGTTCGCGGCAATCGGCGCCATGGCCAGGCCGATGGAGATGATCACCGGACCGATCACCACCGGCGGCAGCAGCCGGTCGATAAAACCGGTGCCCTTGATCTTCACCGCCAGGCCCAGGAAGGTGTAGACGAAGCCGGCCGCCATTACCCCACCCATGGTCGCCGCGAGGCCGAACTGGCCCTTGGCGAGGATGATCGGAGTGATAAAGGCAAAGCTCGAAGCGAGGAACACCGGCACCTGACGCCCGGTCACCACCTGGAACAACAGAGTCCCCAGGCCCGCCGTGAACAGCGCGACGTTCGGGTCGAGGCCGGTAATCAGCGGCATCAACACCAGGGCGCCAAAGGCCACGAAAAGCATTTGCGCGCCCGACAGCACCGTGCGCCAGAGCGGGTCGTTGAACTCATCCTGCATATCAGCCGTCCTTCTGTTTGGTGCCGAAGATCTTGTCGCCGGCATCGCCCAGGCCCGGAATGATGTAGCCGTGTTCGTTGAGTTTTTCGTCGATGGACGCGGTGTAGATGGTCACGTCCGGGTGGGCTTTCTCGACCGCGGCGATGCCTTCCGGCGCTGCCACCAGGACCATCGCGCGGATGTCCTTGCAGCCGGCTTTCTTCAGCAGGTCGATGGTCGCGACCATCGAGCCGCCGGTGGCGAGCATCGGGTCGATGATCATCGCCAGGCGTTCGTCGATTTCCGGGACCAGTTTTTCCAGGTAGGTGTGGGCTTCGAGGGTTTCCTCGTTGCGGGCCACGCCGACGGCGCTGACCTTGGCGCCCGGGATCAGGCTGAGCACGCCTTCGAGCATGCCGATACCAGCGCGCAGGATCGGCACCACGGTAATCTTCTTGCCGGCGATCTTCTCGACCTGGACGGTGCCGCACCAGCCCTGGATATCGTAGGTTTCCAGGGGCAGGTCCTTGGTCGCCTCGTAGGTCAGCAACGCTCCGACTTCCTGAGCGAGCTCACGGAAGTTCTTCGTGCTAATGTCAGCGCGGCGCATCAGGCCGAGCTTGTGGCGGATCAGCGGGTGGCGGATCTCACGGATGGGCATGGGAATAGGCTCCGACGGCGGGCAAAAAACGGCTTAGATTAATCTATCCGCCGTTGTTGTCCTATAGACCCGTCGTACGTTAGTCCAGAAACCCTTGATCTGGTCGCGCGGGGTGCGTACCTTTGCCCGCTTTTCTTACATAAGCCCCCTTTTGGAGAGCGCCATGTCCGCTGATCTCGAGCATATCCGTCAAGTCATGCGCGAAGCCGACTGCCTGTACACCAACGCCGAAGTCGAAGCGGCCATCGCCCGTGTCGGCGCGCAGATCAACGCCGAGCTGGCCGAGAGCAACCCGGTGGTGTTCTGCGTGATGAACGGCGGCCTGATCTTCTGCGGCAAGCTGATGACCCACCTGAACTTCCCGCTGGAAGCTTCGTACCTGCACGCAACCCGCTACCGCAACGAAACCAGCGGCGGCGAGCTGTTCTGGAAGGCCAAGCCGGAAGTCTCGTTCATCGACCGCGATGTGCTGATCATCGACGACATCCTCGACGAAGGGCACACCCTGGGTGCGATCATCGATTTCTGCAAACACGCCGGTGCACGCCGGGTGCACACCGCCGTACTGATCGACAAGGACCACGACCGCAAGGCCCGTCCGGACCTCAAGGCGGACTACGTCGGCCTGCCGTGCATCGATCGCTATATCTTCGGCTACGGTATGGATTACAAGGGCTACTGGCGCAACGCCGCCGGCATCTACGCCGTCAAGGGGATGTAAGGGATGGGCACGCCCAGCTTTCTCGATGCAACCTTGTTCGCCGAACTGGCCGAGAAAGCCGCGACCAGTCCCCGTGGCCGGGTTCATCACAATTTCCACCAGATGGACGAGCCCTGCCATCGCCTGGCGGTCGGGCTACAACCCAACACCTATATCGCCCCCCATCGGCACCTGAGTGCCGACAAGGCGGAAACCTTGCTGGTGCTCAAGGGCAGCCTCGGCCTGCTGGTCTTCGACGAGGCGGGTCAACTGCTGGCCAAGCGCGTGTTGCAGGCGGGTGGTGAATGCCCGGGTGTCGACCTGCCGGCCGGGGTGTTCCATGGCCTGGTGGTGCTGGAAGCTGACAGCGTGATGTTCGAATGCAAGGCCGGGCCTTATCGCCCGGTGGGCGACGGCGAGTTGGCCGACTGGGCGCCGCGCGAAGGTGACGCGGAAGTGGCCGCGTACCAGGCCTGGATGCGCGCGCAGTTCGATTGAGCGCGTGTCCGACGGGCAGAAGGGCGACTTTGCCGTATCATTAGCCACCTAACGACAGGCAATGGGTTCCCAGGGCATGCTGGCCATCTTTCTCGGTATCTTGACCATCACCGCGCCGGTCTTCGCCATGTTGTTCCTGGGCGTGGTGCTCAAGCGCGTGGGCTGGATCAACGACAGCTTTATCCACACGGCGTCGGCGCTGGTGTTCAACGTCTGCATGCCGGCGCTGCTGTTTCTTGGCATCCTCCATGCCGACCTGCATGCGGCGTTGCAGCCCAAGGTGCTGGCGTATTTCTCCGTCGCGACCCTGGTGGCCTTTGCCGGCGCCTGGGGCTGGGCGATCTGGCGTTGTCCCGAGGTTGATCGCGGGATCTATACCCAGGGCGCCTTTCGCGGCAATAACGGGGTGATCGGCCTGGCCCTGGCGGCGAGCATGTACGGCGCCTACGGGATTTCCCTCGGGGCGATTCTCGCGGCCCTGGTGATCCTGTTCTACAACACCTTGTCGACCATTGTCCTGGCGGTCTACAGCCCGGTGATCAAGTCCGATCCCTGGAGCATCTTCAAGAGTGTGCTGAGCAATCCGCTGATCCTCAGCGTGATCGCGGCGGCGCCCTTTGCCTATTTCAAGATCGGCTTGCCCGGCTGGTTGGAAACCTCGGGTAATTACCTGGCGCAGATGACCCTGCCGCTGGCGCTGATCTGTATCGGCGGGACCTTGTCCCTGGCGGCGTTGCGCAAAAGCGGGGACCTGGCGTTGAGTGCGAGCCTGGTGAAAATGGTCGGCATGCCCCTGCTGTCGACGCTGGGTGCCTGGCTCTGCGGCTTTCGTGGGGCGGAGTTGGGGATTCTGTTCCTGTACTTCGGCAGCCCGACGGCCGCGGCCAGTTTTGTCATGGCCCGGGCGGCCAACGGCAATCACGAACTGGCAGCGGCGATTATCGTGATCACCACCTTGATGGCGGCGATCACGACTAATATCGGTATCTTTGTCTTGCAGTGGGGCGGCTGGATCTGACGTTACCTTGTGGCGAGCGTCAGTCAGCCTTCTGGTAGGCGTCGATCACTTCCTGGGCCGCACGGAACGCGTCGATAGCCGCCGGCACGCCGGCATAGACCGCGCAATGCAGCAGCGCCTCACGAATCTCCTCCACCGTGCAGCCGTTGTTCAAGGCGCCGCGCACGTGGCCCTTGAGTTCCTGCGGGCACTTGAGCGCGGTCAGTGCGGCGAGGGTGATCAGGCTGCGGGTCTTCAACGACAACCCCTCGCGATTCCAGACGCTGCCCCAGGCGTGTTCGTTGACGAAGTCCTGCAACGGCTGGCTGAATTCGGTGGCATTGCCCAGGGCGCGGTCGACAAACGCATCGCCCATGACCTGACGACGCATCTCGACACCGGGTTTCTTCTGATCGGTCATTGCAGCAGCTCCTATGAGTGTTGGCGACGCCAGGCCCTGAACGTACTGAAGAGCAGGAACGCACAGAGCGCCGGCAGGATGAAAAACAGCATCAGGCGTTCCAGTTTGTCCGCCATCGGCATGCCGGTGGTGAACCACACCACGTGCAGGCCGTAGGCCAGGTACAAACCGAGAAACAGCAGGCCTTCGGCGCGGGTGATGCGGTAGCCGGAGTAGAACACCGGCCAGCACAGCATGGCTACACCAAGCATCACCGGCAGATCGAAGGCCAGGGCGTTGGGTGATACCGACAGCGGCGTGGGGGCGAGCAGCGCGGTGAGACCGAGTACACCCAGCAGGTTGAACAGGTTGCCGCCGATCACATTGCCCACGGCGATATCCCGCTGGCCGCGAACGGCGGCGATCAGCGAAGTGGCCAGTTGCGGCAGGGAGGTACCGACCGCCACCACGGTCAAGCCGATAATGCGTTCGGACAGGCCCAGTTCGGTGGCCACGTCGACGGCGGCATCCAGCAGCAGGTGCCCGGCCCCTACCAGCAGCGCCAGGCCCAGGCCCATCCACGCCAGGCTGCTCAGCCAGGGCGCGGATCTGTGTGTGGCGCTGGGCGGCGGAGCGGTGTGGTGATGATGGCGGGACTGGCGCAGCAGCAGGCCGAGGTACAGCGCGAAGGCGCCCAGCATCACCAGGCCGTCGAGGCGCCCCAGTTCTTCATTGAACGCCAGGGCGAAGACCAGCAGGCTGGCGAGGATCATCAGCGGGATGTCCAGGCGGATCAGCTGGCGCGAGACCCGCAACGGGATGATCAGCGCCGAGAGGCCGAGGGTCACCAGGGTGTTGAAGATATTGCCGCCGATCACGCTGCCCACCGCGATATCGGCGTTGTCGGCCGCGGCCGCCTGCACGCTGACCGCCAACTGCGGTGCACTGCTGCCGAAGGCGACGACGGTCAGGCCGATCAGCAGCGGGCGCACGCCCAGGCTTGCGGCCAGGCGCACGGCTGCACGCACCAGCAGTTCGGCGCCGAGGATCAGCAACAGCAGGCCGCCGCCCAGTTGAATCAGGCTTAGCCAGGGAAGGGTGGTCAATCCGAAAATGGCGGGGCTCCAGCGGTCAGTCGTCGAGGCTTTGGATACGTACGCGGGCAGTGCCGCCTTGCAGCATACCCAATTGGGCGGCCGCTTCGCGCGAAAGATCGATCAGGCGTCCACGGGTGTGCGGGCCGCGATCGTTGATGCGCACTATGACCGATTTGTCGTTGGCCAGGTTGGTGACTTTCACCCGGGTGCCGAAGGGCAGTTGGCGATGGGCAGCGGTCATTGCGTGCTGGTTGAAGGGTTCGCCGCTGGCGGTGCGTTTGCCCTGGTGTTGGGCGCCGTAATACGAAGCCATGCCGGTTTCGTCGTAGCCGCGGGGGTCGATGTCGTGGCTGGCGCAGCCGGCCAGCAGGCTGAGGAGGGCAAAGGCGGCGAGCAGACGCTTCATCGGATGTCCCCTAACGGTTGGCCTGCGAGGCTTTTGGCGGTCTTGAGGGCCTCTTCGCTGCGATGCGGTGCCCCGACAAGCCAGGCTCCTACAGGTTTGTGTCGTACGCAAGATCTGTGTTCGACGCTGAACTGTAGGAGCATGGCTTGCCCGCGAAGCCTTTGGCGCCCTTGAGAGCCTAGCCGCTATCAGCCTTCGAGCTTGCTTTTCAGCAGTTCGTTGACTTGTTGCGGGTTGGCCTTGCCCTTGGAGGCTTTCATCGCCTGGCCGACAAAGAAGCCGAACATCTTGCCGCGCTTGGCCTCATCGGCCGCCCGATACTGTTCGACCTGCTCGGCGTTGGCCGCCAGCACCTCGTCCAGCACCTTCTCGATGGCGCCGCTGTCCGTGACCTGCTTCAGCCCACGGGCCTCGATCACCTCGTCCGCGCTACCTTCACCATTGGCCATGGCTTCGAAGACCATCTTGGCGATCTTGCCGGAGATGGTGTTGTCGGTGATCCGCAGCAGCATGCCGCCCAACTGCTCGGCCGTGACCGGTGCCTGGTCGATATCCACGCCCAGCTTGTTCAGCAGGCTGCCCAACTCGACCATGACCCAGTTGGCCGCCAGCTTGGCGTCGCCGCCGATGCTCACGACTTTTTCGAAGTAGTCCGCCTGCTCGCGGCTCGAAGCCAGCACACTGGCGTCATAGACCGAGAGGCCGAACTGTTCCTGGAAGCGCTCGCGTTTCTGCGGCGGCAGCTCTGGCAACTGCGCGCGGACTTCATCGAGGAACGCATCCTCGATCACCACCGGCAACAGGTCCGGATCGGGGAAGTAACGGTAGTCGTTGGCTTCCTCCTTGCTGCGCATGGCGCGGGTCTCGTCCTTGTTCGGGTCGTACAGGCGGGTCTGCTGAATGATCTTGCCGCCATCTTCGATGACTTCGATCTGGCGACGGATCTCGGTGTTGATCGCCTTCTCGATAAAGCGGAACGAGTTGACGTTCTTGATCTCGCAGCGGGTGCCGAACTCGACCTGGCCTTTTGGCCGGACCGAAACGTTGCAGTCGCAACGCAGCGAGCCTTCGGCCATGTTGCCGTCACAGATACCCAGGTAACGCACCAGTGCATGGATCGCCTTGACGTAGGCCACGGCTTCCTTGGCGTTGCGCATATCCGGTTCGGAAACGATTTCCAGCAGCGGCGTGCCGGCACGGTTCAGGTCGATGCCGGTGGCGCCGCTGAAATCCTCGTGCAGGCTCTTGCCGGCGTCTTCTTCCAGGTGCGCACGGGTAATCCCGACGCGCTTGACCGTACCGTCTTCGAGGGTGATGTCCAGGTGGCCCTTGCCGACGATCGGCAATTCCATCTGGCTGATCTGGTAGCCCTTGGGCAGGTCCGGGTAGAAGTAGTTCTTGCGCGCGAACACGTTGTGCTGGCCGATCTCGGCGTCGATCGCGAGACCGAATTTCACCGCCATGCGCACCGCTTCCTGGTTCAGCACCGGCAGGACGCCGGGCATGCCCAGGTCTACCAGGCTGGCCTGGGTGTTCGGCTCGGAACCGAAGGTGGTGGCACTACCGGAGAAAATCTTCGATTGGGTGGCGAGCTGGGTATGAATCTCCAGCCCGATCACGACTTCCCATTGCATGGTGTTATTCCTCAAAGTCTTGCCAGGGTTTTTTGAAGCGTCGCGAGCGAAGGTAAGGCAAGGCGAAAACTGACGAGTAAGCGGAGTTGACTCTAGTCAATGAGCATTACGAGTCAGTTTTCAACGCAGCATTACCGAGCGCAGCAGCTTCAAAACCCCTGGGGTGTGCGGGTGTGCCAGTCAGTGTTGAGCTGATACTGGTGCGCAACGTTGAGCAGAAGGCCTTCCTGGAAATACGGCGCCAGCAGTTGCACGCCCACCGGCAGGCCGTCGACGAAACCGGCCGGCATGGACAGGCCCGGCAAGCCCGCGAGGTTGGCGGTGATGGTGTAGACGTCTTCCAGATACGCAGCAACCGGGTCGCTGTTCTTCGCGCCGATCTTCCACGCCGGGTTCGGCGTGGTCGGGCCGAGGATGATGTCGACGTCGTTGAAGGCAGCCATGAAGTCGTTCTTGATCAGACGACGGATCTTCTGCGCTTGCAGGTAGTAGGCGTCGTAGTAGCCGGCCGACAGCGCGTAGGCGCCGACCAGGATGCGGCGCTGGACTTCGGCGCCGAAGCCTTCGCCACGGGAACGCTTGTACAGGTCGGTGAGGTCTTTCGGGTCTTCGCAGCGATAGCCGAAACGCACGCCGTCAAAGCGCGACAGGTTCGACGAGGCTTCCGCCGGGGCGATCACGTAGTACGCGGGAATCGCGTGCTGCATGTTCGGCAGGCTGATTTCCTTGATGATCGCGCCGAGTTTTTCCAGTGCCTTGATGCTCGCCTGGATCAGTTCGGCAATACGCGGGTCGAGGCCGGCGCTGAAGTATTCCTTCGGCACGCCGATGCGCAGGCCCTGGATCGAGGTGCCCAGGCTGGCGGAGTAATCCGGGACCGGCTCATCGATGCTGGTGGAGTCCTGCGGGTCGAAGCCGGCCATGCCTTGCAGCAGCAGGGCGCAGTCTTCGGCGGTGCGTGCCAGCGGGCCACCCTGGTCGAGGCTGGAGGCGTAGGCGATCATGCCCCAGCGCGAAACACGACCGTAGGTCGGTTTCAGCCCGGTGAGGTTGGTCAGCGCCGCCGGCTGGCGGATCGAGCCGCCGGTGTCGGTGCCGGTGGCCGCCGGCAGCAGGCGTGCGGCAACCGCTGCCGCCGAACCGCCGGACGAACCGCCTGGCACATGTTCCAGGTTCCACGGGTTTTTCGCCGGGCCGTAGTAGCTCGATTCGTTGCCCGAGCCCATGGCGAACTCGTCCATGTTGGTCTTGCCCAGGGTCACGGTACCGGCGGCGGCCAGCTTGGCGACCACGGTGGCGTCGTAGGGCGCCTTGAAGTTGTCGAGCATCTTCGAGCCGCAGCTGGTGCGGATGCCCTGGGTGCAGAACAGGTCCTTGTGGGCGATCGGCGCACCGAGCAGGGCACCGTTCTCACCGGCGGCACGGCGCACGTCGGCGGCCTTGGCCTGGCTCAGGGCCAGGTCCTCGGTGAGGCTGATAAAACTGTTGAGCTGCGGGTCGAGCTGGGCGATACGCGCCAGCAGGGTCCGGGTCAGCTCTTCGGAGGAGAATTTCTTGTCGGCGAGGCCACGGGCGATCTCGGCCAGGGTCATCTGATGCATTGCAGGCTCTTTCCCTTTAGTCGATGACTTTCGGAACCAGGTACAGGCCGTTTTCGACCGCTGGCGCGATGGACTGATAAGCCTCGCGGTGATTTCGCTCGGTCACGGCGTCGGCGCGCAGGCGCTGATTCGCTTCCAGAGGGTGGGCAAGGGGTTCGATGCCGCTGGTATCGACAGCCTGCATCAGGTCGACCAGGCCGAGAATGCTGTTCAGGGCCTCGGTGGTGCGTGGAAGATCGGCTTCGACCAGGCCCAGGCGGGCCAGGTGAGCGATTTTTTCCACGTCGGAGCGTTCAAGCGCCATGGGGATCTCCAGTGGAAAACCGGACGGAAGGTGTCCGTTCGGTTAGGCAATACACAATAAAGAGTGTCAATAAGTGCGGGCGCGACTTACGATTGTCGGAACACTACCGCATTTCTACGGTCACATGGCCGCGATTGTATGGGATGGTGCTCGGAAAAACGCCTAATTTAACATATTGGCGCCTTGCCCAAAATCCCCGTCGTTGTTAGAGTTTGCCGCACTTTTTTACCCACGCGTTGCCCAGGGTCCCTTTCCAATGTTCAAGAAACTGCGTGGCATGTTTTCCAGCGATCTCTCCATCGACCTGGGCACAGCCAACACCCTTATCTACGTGCGCGAGCGCGGTATCGTCCTGAATGAGCCATCGGTTGTTGCGATTCGCACCCATGGCAACCAGAAGAGCGTCGTCGCCGTCGGCACCGAGGCCAAGCGCATGCTCGGCCGTACGCCGGGCAACATCGCGGCCATTCGTCCGATGAAGGACGGCGTGATCGCCGACTTCAGCGTCTGCGAAAAGATGCTGCAGTACTTCATCAACAAGGTGCATGAAAACAGCTTCCTGCAGCCCAGCCCTCGGGTGCTGATCTGCGTACCGTGCAAATCGACCCAGGTCGAGCGCCGTGCCATCCGTGAATCGGCCCTTGGCGCTGGTGCCCGTGAAGTGTTCCTGATCGAAGAACCGATGGCCGCTGCTATCGGTGCCGGTCTGCCGGTGGAAGAAGCCCGCGGTTCGATGGTCGTCGATATCGGTGGTGGTACCACTGAAATCGCACTGATCTCCCTGAACGGCGTGGTCTATGCCGAATCCGTACGGGTTGGCGGCGACCGCTTCGACGAAGCGATCATCACTTACGTGCGTCGCAACTACGGCAGCCTGATCGGTGAATCCACCGCCGAGCGCATCAAGCAGGAAATCGGCACCGCCTACCCGGGCGGCGAAGTGCGTGAAGTCGACGTACGCGGCCGTAACCTGGCCGAAGGCGTGCCACGTGCCTTCACCCTGAACTCCAACGAAGTGCTGGAAGCCTTGCAGGAATCCCTGGCAACCATCGTCCAGGCGGTGAAAAGCGCCCTGGAGCAGTCGCCTCCGGAACTGGCTTCGGACATCGCCGAGCGTGGCCTGGTGCTGACCGGTGGTGGCGCATTGCTGCGTGACCTCGACAAGCTGCTGGCCCAGGAAACCGGTCTGCCGGTGATCGTTGCCGAAGACCCGCTGACCTGCGTGGCCCGTGGCGGCGGTCGTGCCCTGGAAATGATGGATAAGCACACCATGGATCTGCTTTCCAGCGAGTAAGTTCGCTGAGAAGCTCTATGCTGTTCCGCTCGCAGGCAGCACTTTGCATTTGCAGTGCTGCCTGTTGCGTTTATCTTCTGTCAATCTGCATCCAGGCCGGTGTGATGCCGTATGAATAAAATGACTCATTGCCTGGGAGGAGCGGCTTATTAAACCGCTTTTTGCCAAAGGCCCCTCATTGGGCGTGCGCTTGTTGGTGCTCGTCGTGCTATCGGTCGCGCTGATGGTGGTCGATGCCCGTTTCACGCTGCTCAAGCCGGTGCGTAGCCAGATGTCGCTGGTGCTGATGCAGTCGTACTGGATCACCGACCTGCCGCAACGCTTGTGGCAAGGCGTGGCCAGTCAGTTCGGCAGTCGTACCGAGCTGGTCGCCGAAAACGAAAAACTCCAGACCGAAAACCTGCTGTTGCAAGGGCGCCTGCAAAAACTCGCGGCCTTGACCGAGCAGAACGTACGCCTGCGCGAGTTGCTCAACTCCTCGGCGCTGGTCAACGAGAAGGTCGAAGTGGCCGAGTTGATCGGCATGGACCCGAACCCGTTTACCCATCGCATCATCATCAACAAGGGTGAGCGTGATGGCGTGGTCCTCGGCCAACCGGTGCTCGATGCCCGTGGCCTGATGGGCCAGGTGGTCGAGTTGATGCCCTACACCTCGCGCGTGCTGCTGCTCACCGACACCACCCACAGCATTCCGGTGCAGGTCAACCGCAACGGCCTGCGGGCGATTGCCAGCGGTACCGGCAACCCCGAGCGCCTTGAACTGCGCCATGTCGCCGACACGGCGGACATCAAGGAAGGCGACCTGCTGGTCAGCTCCGGCCTGGGCCAGCGCTTCCCGGCGGGTTACCCGGTGGCGACGGTCAAGGAAGTGATTCACGACTCGGGCCAGCCTTTCGCCATTGTCCGCGCCGTGCCGACCGCCGCGTTGAACCGCAGCCGTTACCTGTTGCTGGTGTTCAGCGACGGCCGTACCCCGGAAGAGCGTGCCAACGAAGCCGCGCAGGCCCAGGAAGCGGATCGCCAGGGCGGTGACGGCGCGCCCGTGGTACCGGCCACCGTGCCCAAGCCCGGAGCCGCGACACCGGCCAAGCCGACTGCACCCACCGCACCTGCCACGGCCCCGGCAACCCCGGCCAAGCCGGCGGCCCATGCCGTCAAGCCAACCCCTGCCAAGCCCGCTGCCAGCAAACCGCCGGCGGCGACACGGGCAGCCCCCCGGACGGAGGAATAATGGCTGGTACCTTTTCCCGCAATGGCTGGATCGTCTGGCTGACCTTCGCCATCGGCCTGCTGCTCAGCGTCTCGCCGCTGCCACAGTTCATGGAGATCCTGCGTCCGCTGTGGCTGGCACTGTTGCTGGCGTTCTGGGCGTTGTACCTGCCGCACAAGATCGGCATGGTCACCGCGTTCCTGTTGGGCCTGGCCGAAGACGTGCTCTACGGCACCCTGCTGGGGCAGAACGCGTTGATCCTGACCCTCATCACTTTCCTCGTGCTGTCGCTGCAACAACGCCTGCGGATGTTCCCGATGTGGCAGCAGAGCCTGGTGGTCCTGGTGATCTTCGGCCTGGCGCAGTTGGTGCAACTCTGGCTCAGCGCCTTGACCGGCAACCGCCAACCGACCCTGGCCCTGGTGCTGCCGGCCCTGGTCAGTGCCTTGCTCTGGCCCTGGGTCAGCTTCGGCCTGCGTGGGTTGCGCCGCCGCTACAAAATCAACTGACGGGATCTCGCCTGCCGTTGGCGGGCAAGCTGCTGTGAGTTGATATAGCTCCTATAAGCTGACATAGCTCCTATAAAGAGCCCCGACACGGAGATGTCTCCATGACCTCGCTCTACCTGGCTTCCGGCTCACCGCGTCGGCGTGAACTGCTGACACAGATCGGCGTGCCGTTCAGCGTCATCAGTGCCGAGATCGACGAAACTCCGCTGCCCGATGAAAGCCCGCTGGCCTATGTCGAGCGCCTGGCACGGGGCAAGGCCGCAGCCGGCCGTGCACGGCTGGGCGCCAGTCAGGCGGCGGCCGGGACCTGCGTGCTGGGGGCCGACACCGCCGTGGTCCTGGACGGTCGGATCCTCGGCAAACCGCTGGATGAAGCCGATGCGCTGGCCATGTTGCTGGCCCTGTCCGACCGCGAACACGAGGTGTTGACCGCCATTGCCGTGCTCGATGGTGAGCGCTGCGAGTCGCGGGTGGTGCGCAGCCTGGTGAAATTTCGTGCAATACACTCGGAAGAAGCTCATCTCTACTGGTCCAGCGGCGAGCCCCGGGACAAGGCGGGCGCCTATGCTATTCAAGGCCTGGCGGCAGTTTTCGTTGTGGGCTTGAATGGCAGTTATTCCGCCGTCGTCGGCCTGCCCGTGTGCGAAACCGCAGAACTGCTTGGCCATTTCGGCATACCCTGTTGGCAAAACCTTGTCGTGCGCTGATTGCCGCACGCCCGCGATACGGCAACTTTATTGTGAATACGCCTGAACGAGACCCAGCCATGAGTGAAGAGATCCTGATCAACATCACGCCGATGGAATCGCGCGTGGCGGTGGTAGAGAACGGCGTGTTGCAAGAGGTCCATGTCGAGCGTACGCAGAAACGCGGGATCGTCGGCAATATCTACAAGGGCAAGGTGGTGCGGGTGTTGCCGGGCATGCAGGCGGCGTTCGTCGATATCGGCCTGGACCGCGCGGCGTTTATCCACGCCTCGGAAATTTCCATGCGCGAAGGGCCGGCGGTGGAGAGCATCAGCGCCCTGGTGCACGAAGGGCAGAGCCTGGTGGTGCAAGTCACCAAGGACCCCATTGGCACCAAGGGCGCGCGCCTGACCACGCAACTGTCGATCCCCTCGCGTTACCTGGTGTACATGCCACGTACGGCCCACGTCGGCATTTCCCTGAAGATCGAGGACGAGGCCGAGCGCGAGCGCCTCAAGCAGGTGGTCAGCGACTGCGTGGCCCGTGAAGGCATCACCGAAGCCGGCGGCTTTATCCTGCGCACGGCGGCCGAGGGCGCCGGTGCCGACGAGATCATGATGGACATCCGCTACCTGCGGCGCCTCTGGGACCAGATCGGCGCGCAGATCAAGACCATCGGCGCCCCCAGCGTGATCTATGAGGACCTCGGCTTGGCCTTGCGCACCCTGCGCGACCTGGTCAGCCCGAAGATCGAGAAAATTCGCATCGACTCGCGGGAAACATTCCAGAAGACCACGCAGTTCGTCGCCGAACTGATGCCGGAAATCGCCGACCGCCTGGAGCACTACCCCGGCGAGCGGCCGATCTTCGACCTCTATGGTGTCGAGGACGAGATCCAGAAGGCCCTGGAGCGCAAGGTTCCGCTCAAGTCCGGTGGCTACCTGGTGGTCGATCCGGCCGAAGCCATGAGCACCATCGACGTCAACACCGGGGCCTTTGTCGGCCATCGCAACCTCGAAGAGACCATCTTCAAGACCAACCTCGAAGCGGCCACCGCGATTGCCCGGCAACTGCGCCTGCGCAACCTCGGCGGGATCATCATCATCGACTTCATCGACATGGAAGACGAGGAGCACCAGCGCCAGGTCCTGCGGACCCTGGAAAAGCAGCTGGAGCGCGATCACGCCAAGACCAACATCATCGGCATCACCGAACTGGGCCTGGTGCAGATGACCCGCAAGCGCACCCGCGAAAGCCTCGAACAGGTGCTCTGCGAGCCCTGCAGCAGCTGCCAGGGGCGCGGCAAGCTGAAGACCCCGGAAACGGTTTGCTACGAGATTTTCCGTGAAATCTTGCGTGAAGCCCGCGCCTACCAGGCCGAAGGTTATAGAGTATTGGCCAACCAGAAGGTCGTCGATCGCTTGCTGGACGAGGAGTCCGGCAATGTCGCGGAACTGGAAGGCTTTATTGGCCGCACCATTCGTTTCCAGGTCGAGACCATGTATTCCCAGGAACAATATGACGTGGTGCTGCTCTGATTTCCCGTGCTGAGAACCTGCAAGCCCGGTCCAGCGTCGACCTGTTCATTGATCCATGCCTGAGGGGGCACTGACATGGAGCGTCTGACACGCTTTGTTGCCGGCCTGACCCGTTGGAGCATGGGCCTCTGTGCGTTGTTGCTGGTGCTGGTGGCGTTGTATGCCAGCCTGGGCCGGCAGCTGGTGCCGCTGGTGGCCGAATATCGCGCCGAGATCGAAAGCAAGGCCCAGGCCGCCGTGGGGCTGCCGCTGTCCATCGGCAGCCTGGAAGGGCGCTGGCACGGCCTGGCGCCGGTGCTGCTGGCCCATGACGTGAAAGTCGGCGAGGGCGCTTCGGCGCTGTTGCTGGACAAGGTCCAGGTGGTGCCCGATCTCTGGGCCAGCCTGCGGGCCCGTGAAGTGCGGATCGCTCACCTTGAGCTGGGCGGCCTGCAACTGAGCCTGAAAGAAGACCAGGACGGCCACTGGGCCCTCCAGGGCTTGCCGGTGCAGGACGATCAGCCGTTGGACCCTGCGCAGTTGCTGACCCGCATGCAGATGGTCAAGCAGCTCTCGGTGCTCGACAGCCAGGTGACCTTGCAGCCGTTCGGCGAGTCGCCGCTGACCCTGACTTATGTCGGTCTCAACCTGGAAAGCGGTCTTTCCCGCCAGCGCCTCGACCTGCGCCTGAATCTGCCCGACGGCCAGCCCCTGGCCCTGAACCTGAAGACCCGCCTGCGCGCCAGCGACTGGCGCAACGGCACCGCGCAAGCCTACCTGAGCCTGCCGCAAAGCGACTGGGCGCGCTGGCTGCCGGCGAGCCTGACCGGGCAAATGAACATCACCGAGCTCAAGGCCGGTGGCGAGTTCTGGTTGAACTGGGGCAATGGCACGGTGCAGAACGCCGTGGTCCGCCTCAATGCCCCGCAATTCCGGGGTGCCTATGCCCAGCGCAAGGCGGTGAGCATCGACAACCTGGCCCTCAACGCCTATGTCCAGCACACCGGGCAGGGTTTCGACGTGCAGCTCAACTCCCTGGCCATGAACCTGGGGAAAACGCGCTGGGAAAGTCATCTGCAATTGCAGCAGTTCGCCGCCACCGACAAGGATCCGGAGCGTTGGCACCTGCAGGCCGACCGCCTCGACCTGACGCCGATCACCCCCTTGCTCGACGCCCTCGCGCCCTTGCCTGAAGGCCTGGCCACGGCCATCGATCACCTGAAAGTCATCGGCACCCTGCGCAACGTGCTGCTGGATTACCGGCCTCAGGAAACCGGCGATCAAAAGCTGAGTTTCGCCGCGAACCTGGAGCGGGTCGGCTTCGACGCCTACCATGGGGCCCCGGCGGCCCGTAACGTCAGCGGCAGCATCAGCGGCGACCTCGGCCAGGGCGAGCTGCGTATGGACAGCAAGGATTTCTCCCTGCACCTGTACCCGATCTTCAACAACCCCTGGCAGTACCTGCAAGCCAATGCGCGCCTGACCTGGCGCCTGGACCAGGAAGGTTTCACCCTGATCGCGCCCTATATCAAGGTGCTCGGGGAAGAAGGCAAGATCGCCGCCGACTTCCTGATTCGCCTGCATTTTGCCCAGGGCACCGAAGACTACATGGACCTGCGGGTCGGCCTGGTGGATGGCGAGGGTCGTTTCACGCCCAAGTACCTGCCGGCGGTGTTGAGCCCGGCGCTGGACGAATGGTTGCGTAGCTCGATCCTGCATGGCGCGGTGGAGCAGGGCTTCTTCCAGTACCAGGGTTCGCTGAACCACGACGCCTCGGCGGCGGCGCGCAATATCAGCCTGTTTTTCAAGGTCCATGATGCCGAGCTGGCGTTCCAGCCGGGCTGGCCCCATGTCAGCAAGGTCAAGGGCGATGTCTTTATCGAGGACAGCGGGGTGCGGATCAAGGCCAGTGAAGGCCAGTTGCTCAGTACCCAGGTCAGCGACATCATGGTCAATATTCCCCATGTGCCCAGCGGCCAGCACAGCCGCATGTTCCTCGACGGCAACTTCGCCGGCGGCCTGGGCGACGGCCTGAAAATTCTCCAGGAAGCGCCGATCGGCACCGCCGCGACCTTTGCCGGCTGGCAGGCCACGGGTGACCTGTCAGGCAAAGTGAGCCTCGATGTGCCGCTGGTCAAGGCCGAGGAGCCGAAGATCCTGGTGGACTTCAAGACCGACAAGGCCACGCTCAAGCTGCCGGATCCGGTCCTGGAACTGAGCCAGCTCAAGGGTGACTTCCGCTTCGACAGTGCCAAGGGCCTGAGCGCCGACAACATCAGTGCCCAGGCATTCGAGCGCCCGATCACCGCGCAGATTTTCGCCGACGGCAAACCGGGCAGCCTCAATACCCGGGTGGTGGCCAAAGGGCAGGTGGCGATCAAGAAACTCACCGATTGGCTGAATGTCAGCCAGCCGCTGCCGGTCTCCGGCGACCTGCCTTACCAGTTGCAACTGACCCTGGACGGTCCCGACAGCCAGTTGATGATCAACTCCAACCTCAAGGGCGTTGCCGTCGACTTGCCGGCGCCGTTCGGCATGCCCGCCAGCCTGGGCCGCGACAGCGTGTTCCGCATGACCCTGCAAGGCGCCGAGCGGCGTTACTGGTTCGATTACGGCACCCTGGCCAACTTCACCTTTGCCGCGCCGAACGGCAAGTTCGGCGATGGCCGTGGTGAATTGTTCCTCGGCGAAGGCGATGCACAACTGCCGACGACCCAGGGCCTGCGGATTCGTGGGGTGTTGTCGGAGCTGGACCTGGAACCGTGGAAAGCCGTTGCTGACCGTTATGCCGGCCAGAACCCGGGCGGCAGCGCCAAGCAATTGCTCAGCAGTGCGGATTTCAAGGTCGGCAAGCTCAGCGCTTTCGGTAGCCAGTTCGACCAGGTGAGTTTGTTGATGGCTCGCAGCGCCAATGCCTGGGGCTTGCAGATCGACAGCCAGCAGGCCAAGGGCAACGTGACCTTGCCGGATGCCAAGGGCGTGCCGATTGGCGTCAAGCTGGCCTATGTGCGTTTGCCGGCGCCGGACCCGAGCGTGGTCGCCGATGAAAATGCCCCGGACCCGCTGGCCTCGGTCGATCCCCGGCAGATCCCCGCGGTGGACGTGAGCATCGAGCAACTGTTCCAGGGCAACGACCTGGTGGGTGCCTGGTCGCTCAAGGCGCGCCCGACCCCCAAGGGCATCAAGCTCGATGACCTCAACCTCGGTCTCAAGGGCCTGCAACTGAAGGGTTCCGGCGGTTGGGAGGGGGTTCCCGGCAGCAGCGGCAGCTGGTTCAACGGGCGCCTGGAAGGCAAGAACCTGGCGGACGTGCTCAAGGCCTGGAGTTATGCCCCGACCGTTACCAGTGAGGATTTCAATCTCGACGTCGATGGCCGCTGGCCGGGGTCACCGGCCTGGGTCGGGCCCAAGCGCTTCTCGGGCAGTCTCGATGCGACCCTGAACAAGGGCCAGTTCGTCGAGGCCGACGGCGGTGCCCAGGCCCTGCGGGTATTCGGCCTGCTGAACTTCAATTCCATCGGCCGCCGCCTGCGCCTGGACTTTTCCGACCTGCTGGGCAAAGGCCTGAGCTACGATCGGGTCAAGGGCCTGCTGGTGGCCAGCGATGGCGTCTATGTGACGCGCAAGCCGATCACCCTGACCGGGCCTTCTAGCAACCTGGAGCTTAACGGTACCCTCGATATGGTTGCCGACCGGGTCGATGCCAAGCTGCTGGTGACCTTGCCGGTGACCAACAACCTGCCAATTGCCGCGTTGATCGTCGGCGCGCCGGCCATCGGCGGTGCGCTGTTCCTGATCGACAAATTGATCGGTGACCGCGTGGCCCGCTTCGCCAGCGTCAAATACAGCGTTACCGGCCCCTGGAAAGAACCGAAGATCACCTTCGACAAGCCGTTTGATAAAACGAAGTAAAGGTTGGCGCAGGGCGTGACACGCTCAATCCGCCTCAAGGGGGCCTAGCAACCAGGTGCCGGTCGAACCCGGGCTGCCATCGAAATAGTAGGCCTGGATGGCATCCAGTAGCTGCGTGCGCCCGATCAGCCCGTCGCCGTCCGTGTCCAGGCGCCCAAAGGCTTCACGGGCGTCGGGCTCGGCAAGATTCATCAGCGCGCCGGTCCAGCGCACGTATTCGTCCCGGCTGATCTGACCGTCCTGGTCGGTATCGATGACCTCCATGAGCGCGTCCAGATAGGGGCGGTAGCCTTGCTTGAACGATTCGGGCGACCCCAGCATCCCGGCTGCAAAGGCGTTGCGGTACTCGGCTTCGCTGATTCGGCCATCTGCGTCGGTATCGGTCATCCTCGCCAGGTGAGTCCACAGGTTCATGCTCAGTGTGCGCAGTCGGTTGAGTGCGGGGGATTGTTGGCTGTGGTTGAAGGCCGCCCCGAGTCGGGTGATGCCGATATCGAAGTCTTCGCGCTGGATAAAACCATCGTTGTCGAGGTCGTAGGTGCGAAAGCGGCGGGCAAGCTTTCGCTCAAGGAAATTTGACATGGCCGTCTCTCCTGGCAGTGGATAACGGTCGCGCAACCGCGCACTGCCGATGACCGTGTGGGTCAGTGTAGTGCATGCGCATGATCACGCCCCATGGAGCGGCACCCATGAACAATGTCTCTGGAAGATGGGGTAGCATGGCGCCAAGTCTTTGAAGGAATGCGCCATGACTTTTTCCGTCATTCAAATGGTCAGCCAGAGCGATGTGCTGGCCAACCTGGCCCGGGCCCGCGCGCTGCTGGAACGGGCGGCCGAGGGCGGGGCGCGGCTGGCCGTGCTGCCGGAAAACTTCGCCGCCATGGGCCGTCGCGACGTCGCCGAAATCGGCCGCGCCGAAGCCCTGGGTGAAGGACCTGTCCTGCCCTGGTTGAAACAGGCCGCCCGCGACCTCAAGTTATGGATAGTGGCGGGTACCTTGCCGTTACCACCCGTTGACCAACCGCAGGCCAAGGCCAATGCCTGCTCGCTGTTGATCGATGAACAGGGCGAGACGGTGGCACGTTACGACAAGCTGCATTTGTTCGATGTGGACGTGGCGGACACGCGCGGGCGTTATCGCGAATCCGATGACTATGCTTATGGCAGCCAGGTAGTGGTGGCCGATACCCCGGTAGGGCGGTTGGGCCTGAGCGTGTGCTACGACCTGCGCTTTCCCGAGCTCTACAGTGAGTTGCGCAAGGCCGGTGCCGAATTGATCACCGCGCCCTCGGCCTTTACCGCCGTGACCGGTGCTGCACATTGGGAGGTGCTGATTCGCGCCCGGGCCATCGAGACCCAGTGCTACCTGCTGGCGGCGGCCCAGGGCGGGGTGCATCCGGGGCCGCGGGAGACTTTCGGCCATGGGGCGATTGTCGACCCATGGGGGCGCATTGTCGCCGAACAGGATCAAGGCGAAGCGGTGCTGCTGGCCGAACGCGACAGTAATGAACAGGCGTCCATCCGGGCGCGGATGCCGGTGGCGAGCCATCGGCGCTTTTTCTCGCAGGGCGCACAGCGACCTGCATCGGAATGACGAAATAAGGCGCAAAACTATGAGCGAGTTGTTGTCCTCAGTCAGCGAACACCTGTTGGCGCCGGGTGGCGTGACCATCGAAAGCCTGCAAGCGGTGCTGGGCGACCTGGCGGGGCCAGGCATCGACGCCGCCGACCTGTATTTCCAGGGGCAGATCTCCGAGTCCTGGGCCCTGGAAGACGGCATCGTCAAGGAAGGCAGTTTCAACCTTGACCAGGGTGTCGGCGTGCGCGCCCAGTCCGGTGAAAAAACCGGTTTTGCCTATAGCAACGCGATCACCCTCGAAGCCCTGGGCTCGGCGGCGCGTGCCGCCCGTTCGATTTCCCGGGCCGGGCAGCATGGCAAGGTCCAGGTGTTCAGCAGCCAGGAAGTGACGCAGTTGTATGCGCCGGACAACCCGCTGGATGTGATGAGCCGTGCCGAGAAGGTCGAGTTGCTCAAGCGCGTCGATGTCGCCACCCGCGCCCTCGATCCGCGTATCCAGCAGGTTTCGGTGAGCATGGCCGGGGTCTGGGAGCGGATTCTCGTCGCTTCCACCGACGGCGGCCTGGCGGCGGATGTACGGCCGCTGGTGCGCTTCAATGTCAGCGTGATCGTCGAGCAGAACGGCCGGCGTGAACGCGGCGGCCACGGCGGCGGCGGGCGTACCGATTATCGTTATTTCCTCACTGAAGACCGGGCCATGGGGTATGCCCGTGAGGCCCTGCGCCAGGCGCTGGTCAATCTCGAAGCGATTCCCGCACCGGCCGGCACCTTGCCGGTGGTGCTCGGCTCCGGCTGGTCCGGGGTGCTGCTGCACGAAGCGGTCGGCCACGGCCTGGAAGGCGACTTCAACCGCAAGGGCAGTTCGGCCTACAGCGGGCGGATGGGCGAAATGGTTGCTTCGAAACTCTGCACCATCGTCGATGACGGCACCCTGGCCGGTCGTCGCGGTTCCCTGAGCGTCGACGACGAAGGCACGCCGACCGAGTGCACCACGCTGATCGAAAACGGCGTGCTCAAAGGTTATATGCAGGACAAGCTCAATGCCCGCCTGATGGGCGTGGCGCGTACCGGCAACGGTCGTCGCGAGTCCTATGCGCATCTGCCGATGCCGCGCATGACCAACACCTACATGCTCGGTGGCGAAAGCGATCCGGCGGAAATCATCGCCTCGGTGAAACGCGGGATCTACTGCGCCAACCTCGGTGGCGGCCAGGTCGATATCACCAGCGGCAAATTCGTGTTCTCCACCAGCGAGGCCTACCTGATCGAAGACGGCAAGATCACCGCCCCGGTCAAGGGCGCGACCCTGATCGGTAACGGCCCGGAAGCCATGAGTCGGGTGTCGATGGTCGGTAACGACCTGGCGCTGGACAGCGGTGTGGGCACGTGCGGCAAGGATGGGCAGTCGGTGCCGGTGGGTGTCGGTCAGCCAACCTTGAAAATCGATGCGATCACCGTGGGTGGCACGGGGTCGTAGGAAGAGGTGGAGCGTCGGGTGAGCGCCAAGGCGACTCACCCGGGGCGAAGATCAACGCAGACCGCGTTGAGCGTCGTCCAGCTCACGGATGTACTTGAAGATTTTACGGCTGGAGGCCGGCGCCTTGTTCTGCGCAAGCTCGTGTTGAGCCTGACGGATCAGGGAACGCAGTTGCTGGCGATCAGCGTCCGGGTAGTCGGCGACGAATTTTTCCAGCACATCGTCGGCGCCTGCGATCAGGCGATCGCGCCAGCGTTCAAGATTGTGGAAGCGTTCGTTGTATTGCCGGGTGGAGGCGTCGAGTTGATCGAGCAGAACCAGAATGGCGTCAGTGTCCTGATCGCGCATCAGCCTGCCGATGAACTGGATATGCCGTTTACGCGCGATATTCGCGGTGTGCTTCGGCGCTTCGGCCAAGGCACGGCGCAAGCCGTCGGTCAGTGGCAGTTTTGCCACCAAGTCCGGCTTGAGTGTTGTCAGGCGCTCGCCGAGATCAACCAGAGCATGCAGCTCGCGTTTGACCTGGGTTTTGCTTTTCTCCCCATCGAGGGAGTCGTCGTAAGAATCAACCATGGTGGCAGTCCGCAAAGAAACGCCGCCATGATAACCAGTCGGGGGCCGCTTGTCCGGCCCGGTCGCTCGAAGACCTTGACCGAAAGCTGCTTTTAAGTAAAGAAAGCGAGTGGAGAAAGCCATGAGTTCAGCACAAAGCGTCGGCCCGCAGGCGTTGCCGGTCCTGCAGGAGCAGGTCGAGCAGATTCTCGCCGAAGCCAAACGCCAGGGCGCCAGTGCCTGTGAAGTGGCGGTATCCCTGGAGCAGGGGCTGTCGACTTCGGTGCGCCAGCGGGAAGTGGAAACCGTCGAGTTCAACCGCGACCAGGGCTTCGGCATCACCTTGTACGTGGGCCAGCGCAAGGGCTCGGCCAGCACCTCGGCCAGTGGCCCGGAAGCGATTCGCGAAACCGTGGCGGCGGCCCTGGCCATCGCCAAGCACACCTCGGAAGACGAGCACTCGGGCCTGGCCGACGCCGCCCTGATGGCCAAGGAGCTCAAGGACTTCGACCTGTTCCATGCTTGGGACATCACCCCCGAGCAGGCCATCGAGCGCGCATTGATCTGCGAGGCGGCGGCGTTTGACGCCGACAGCCGGATCAAGAACGCCGACGGCACCACCCTGAGCACCTCCCAGGGTTGCCGCGTGTATGGCAACAGCCACGGCTTTATCGGCGGTTCGGCTTCGACCCGGCACAGCCTCAGTTGCGTGATGATCGCCGAAGGCGACGGCCAGATGCAGCGCGACTACTGGTATGACGTCAATCGCCAGGGTGAATTGCTCGCGGATGCCTCGAGCATTGGTCGCAAGGCCGCGCAGCGGGCGGCCAGCCGCCTGGGCGCGCGTCCGGTGCCGACCTGCGAAGTGCCGGTGCTGTTCTCGGCGGAGCTGGCCGGTGGTTTGTTCGGCAATTTCCTCTCGGCGATCTCCGGCGGCAACCTGTACCGCAAGTCTTCGTTCCTCGAAGGGGCGATGGGCCAGCGCCTGTTCCCGGAATGGCTGACCCTCGACGAACGTCCGCACCTGATGCAGGCCATGGGCAGTTCGGCGTTTGACGGCGACGGCCTGGCGACCTATGCCAAGCCGTTCGTCGAAAATGGCACCCTGGTCTCCTATGTGCTGGGCACCTACTCGGGGCGCAAGCTGGGCCTGCCGAGCACGGCCAACGCCGGTGGCGTGCACAACCTGTTCGTCACCCATGGCATCGAGGACCAGGATGCGCTGATCCGGCGCATGGGCCGCGGCCTGCTGGTGACCGAGTTGATGGGCCATGGCCTGAACATGGTCACCGGTGATTATTCACGCGGGGCGGCGGGCTTCTGGGTCGAGAATGGCGAGATCCAGTTCCCGGTCCAGGAAGTGACCATTGCCGGCAATATGCGCGACATGTTCAAGCAGATCGTGGCCGTTGGCAGCGATCTTGAACTGCGTAGCCATATCCGTACCGGTTCGGTATTGATCGAGCGGATGATGGTCGCCGGTAGCTGATTCAGCTGATTCGGTTACACAAAAAGCGTGTCATCCAGTGGGTGACACGCTTTTTTATGGCCGATGCGAGGCTTGTCTTGATTCTCAATATCATATAATAATAAATCTCATTATCGAATGAGCCTGGGTCATGAGTCCTGCCTTGCATGAGCAACCCTACCTGGAAAGCTGGCGCTGGATGAGTCGCCAGATCCGTTGTGCCCTGGCGCCGGACGAACCCCGGCTGATCGAGCACTACTTCGCCGAAGGCCGCTACCTGGCCTGTTGCACGTCCATGCCGGCCTGGACCATCGCTGAAACCTCCTTCCGCCTGCTGCTCGACACCGCCAGCGATATCGCGCTGCCCTGGCATTGGCGCGGGCTGTGCCTGGACCAGGCCTGGCGGCCGTTGCGCGACCTTGAGCGACAAGCCCTGTGCGGCTGCCGGCAGCGGCGCTGGCAAAACTTCGCCTGGCAACTGGCGACCTGTTCGCTGCTGCCTTCCATTCCCCTCAACGAATTGGTGCAAGGATTTCCCGATGAGTAATACCCGTATCGAACGCGACAGCATGGGCGAACTGCAGGTCCCGATGGAGGCCCTGTATGGCGCGCAAACCCAGCGCGCGGTGGACAACTTCCCCATCAGCCAGCAACGTATGCCCCGCCAGTTCATCCGTGCCCTGATTCTCGCCAAGGCCGCCGCCGCCCAGACCAACGTCGAGTTACGGCAATTGGGCGCGGTCCAGGGCAAGGCCATCGTCGACGCCTGCCAGGGCCTGCTGGAAGGCGACTTCATGCTGCATTTTCCGGTGGATATCTTCCAGACCGGTTCCGGCACCAGTTCCAACATGAACGCCAACGAGGTGATTGCGACCCTGGCCAGCCGTCTGCTGGGTGAGCCGGTCAACCCCAATGACCACGTCAACTGCGGGCAAAGCAGCAACGACATCATTCCCACCACCATCCACGTCAGTGCCGCCCTGGCGCTGCATGAACACCTGCTGCCGGCGTTGCTGCACCTGGTCCGGGTTACCGAGGCCAAGGCCGAGCAGGTTCATCCCTTCATCAAGACCGGTCGTACCCACCTGATGGACGCCATGCCGGTGCGCATGAGTCAGGTGCTCAACGGCTGGGCGCAGCAACTCAAGGCCAATGTCGAGCACCTGCAGGCGCTGTTGCCGAGCCTGCAATCCCTGGCCCAGGGCGGAACCGCGGTGGGCACCGGGATCAACGCGCACCCGCAGTTCGCCGCGGGTTTCAGCCGTCAGTTGAGTGTCCTCACCGGCGTGCCGTTCACCCCGGGCAAGGACCTGTTTGCCCTGATCGGTTCCCAGGACACGGCGGTCTCAGTGTCCGGCCAGCTCAAGGCCACGGCGGTGTCGTTGATGAAAATCGCCAACGACCTGCGCTGGATGAACTCCGGTCCCCTGGCCGGCCTCGGCGAAATCGAACTGGAGGCCTTGCAACCGGGTTCTTCGATCATGCCAGGCAAGGTCAATCCGGTGATCCCGGAAGCCACCGCCATGGTCGCCGCCCAGGTCATCGGCAACGACAGTGCGATCACCGTCGCCGGCCAGTCGGGCAATTTCGAGCTCAACGTAATGTTGCCGCTGATCGCCCAGAACCTGTTGAGCAGTATCGAGCTGTTGGCCAATGCCAGCCGCCTGCTGGCGGACAAGGCCATCGCCAGCTTCAAGGTCAACGAAGCCAAGCTCAAGGAAGCGTTGTCGCGCAACCCGATCCTGGTCACGGCGCTCAACCCGATCATCGGTTACCAGAAGGCTGCGGAAATCGCCAAGAAGGCTTACCAGCAGGGGCGCCCGATCATCGATGTAGCCCTTGAACACACTGATCTGTCCCGCAGCCAACTGGAAACCTTGCTGGATCCGGAAAAGCTCACGGCGGGCGGCATCTAACCCCACTGCATTGCCTGGAGGTTCGTCATGGAACATTGGAAACGCACGATCGAAAGGGCCAACCGCTATTTTGACCTCGGTGAACTGGTCGATGCCCGTGAGTACTACCTGCAAGCGCTGGCTCTGGCGCAGGTACTGTTCGAGCGCTGGCCGGACCCGGAGCAAGCGGTGGCGGCCTGTGTGATTTCCCATCACAACCTGGCGGACCTGCACCTGCGGCTCAATCAGCCGGAGGAGAGCGTCGAGTACCTCTGCGCCATTCATCAGCACTTGTTGCAGACGATGCAGGACCCACGTCTCTCACCGGCCCTGCGTGAAGCCGCGTTGCACCAGAGCAGCAAGACCTACGTCGAGTTGCTCGCCTTTATCAGCGAGTACGGCGAATACCCACGCACCAGTCGCCTGCTACATAACCAGGCCACGGCTTCAGGATCGCGCCCGTCACGGGCCTCGGCGCCGTTGCGCCCTCAATACGGAGCTCATTGAAATGACTTTCAGCTTGCCTGCGTTGCCCTACGACTACGATGCCCTGGAACCGCATATCGATGCGAAAACCATGGAAATCCACTACAGCAAACATCACCAGACCTACGTCACCAACCTGAATGTGGCGGTCGAAGGCTCCGAATGGTCCGACTGGTCGGTGGAAAAACTGGTGGCCGCGGTTCAGCAGTTGCCGGAAAAGCTGCGCCCGGCGGTGATCAATCACGGCGGTGGCCACGCCAACCATTCACTGTTCTGGGCGGTGATGAGCCCGTTGGGCGGCGGCGCCCCGGAGGCGGCGCTGGGTCAGGCGATCGAGGCGCAACTGGGCGGTTTCGATGCGTTCAAGGAAACTTTCACCAAGGCCGCCCTGACCCGTTTCGGCAGTGGCTGGGCCTGGTTGAGCGTGACCCCGCAGAAAACCCTGGTGGTGGAAAGCAGCGGCAACCAGGACAGTCCGCTGATGAGCGGCAATACCCCGATCCTCGGCCTGGATGTCTGGGAACACGCCTATTACCTGCTGTACCAGAACCGCCGCCCGGAATACATCAACGCCTTCTACAACGTGATCAACTGGCCTGAAGTCGAGCGCCGGTATCTCGCCGCACTGGCCTGAGCCGGGCCTTCAGAACAAGAATTGACGCCGATGATGGGGATTGAAACCGTGGCAATGAGCAGAGGGCGATTATTTCGCCAAGGGGTCGGTTGGCTGTTGCTGCTGGCGGGGATGGTATTGCTTGTTGCCCGAGTGTTGCACGGGCTGTCGCTTTGAGTCTGGAAGGTATCCTTGCAGGAGCCGTCGTTCGACGCTCCTGCAGGACAGGCCGGCTTTATTCGCCTTCGTCGAAATAGTTGTTGATCAGCTTGACCAGTGCGGCCATGGCGTCGTCTTCCTGTTCGCCTTCGGTCTTCAGATGAATCTTGGTGCCCTTGCCAGCAGCCAGCATCATCATGGCCATGATGCTCTTGCCGTCGACCATGCTTTCCGGCGTACGCCCGGCGCGGATCTGGCAGGGGAACTGGCCGGCCACGCCGACGAACTTCGCCGAAGCGCGGGCATGCAGACCCAGTTTGTTGATGATTTCAATTTCCAGAGCGGGCATCGCGGTGGTGGTCCTTTCAGCTAAGGTCGCGGTGGCGGACCTGGACGTTCTTCAGGGATTGTTGCAGGGCCTTGCCCAAGCGTTCGGTGAGGTAGACGGAGCGGTGATGCCCGCCCGTGCAGCCGATGGCAATAGTGACATAAGCCCGGTTGCTGGCGGCAAAACGCGGCAACCATTTAAGCAAATAACTGGAAATATCCTGGTACATCTCCTCGACGTCGGCTTGTGCGGCCAGGTATTCGGCCACCGGTTGGTCGAGCCCGGACTGCTCACGCAGTTCCGGTTTCCAGTAGGGGTTGGGCAGGCAGCGTACGTCGAACACCAGGTCGGCATCCACCGGCATCCCGCGCTTGAAACCGAACGACTCGACCAGGAACGCGGTGCCCGGTTCCGGCTGGTTCAGCAGGCGCAGCTTGATGGTGTCGCGCAATTGATAGAGGTTCAGGTTGGTGGTGTTGACCTTGAGGTCGGCCAGGTCCGAGATCGGCCCCAGCAGGTTGCTTTCGTCACGGATGGCCTCGGCCAGTGAGCGATTGGCATTGCTCAGCGGGTGGCGGCGGCGGGTTTCGGAAAAGCGCTTGAGCAGGGTTTCCTCGTCGGCGTCCAGGTACAGCACATCGCACTGGATATGCCTGCCGCGCACTTCATCGAGCAGTTCCGGGAAGCGTGACAGATGGCTGGGCAGGTTGCGCGCGTCGATGGACACGGCGACCAGCGGTTGCGCCAGCTCGGTATGGATCAGCGCACGTTCGGCCAGCTCCGGCAGCAGGCCGGCCGGCAGGTTGTCGATGCAGTAGTAGCCGTTGTCCTCGAGGACATCAAGGGCGGTACTTTTACCCGAGCCGGAACGGCCGCTGACGATGATCAAGCGCATGGTCAGTGACCGCTCTGCTCGTCCAGGACCACCTGGTACAGGGCCTGGTTGGAGGTTGCCGCGCGCAGTTTTTCACGCACGTCCTTGCGGTCGAGCATGCTGGCAATCTGCCGAAGCAGTTCCAGGTGGGCATCGGTGGCGGCTTCCGGGACCAGCAGGACGAACAGCAGGTCAACCGGCGCGCCGTCGATGGCGTCGAAATCGATGGGGGCGTCCAGGTGCATCAGGGCGCTGATGGGCGCCACGCAACCCTTCAGGCGGCAGTGCGGGATGGCAATGCCATTGCCGAAACCGGTCGAGCCGAGTTTTTCCCGGGCGATCAGGCTGTCGAAGACATCCTGCATGGCCAGGTAAGGGACTTCGTGGCTGATCAGGTTGGCAATTTGCTCGAGGGCTTTCTTTTTACTGCCGCCCGGCACGTTCACCAAAGAACGGCCGGGGGTCAGGATGCTTTCAAGTCGGATCATGGATGGGTATCAGCGACCTGTACCTTGGAGCAGGTGCAGGTTCTTTTCCTTATGCTTTTTCAGTTGTCGGTCCAACTTGTCGGTGAGCAGGTCGATCGCCGCATACATGTCGTCATGCTCGGCGTTGGCGACCACTTCACCGCCGTGGATATGCAAGGTGGCTTCGATTTTCTGCTTCAGTTTTTCGACGGCCATGGTCACCTGTACGTTGGTGATCTTGTCGAAATGACGCTCCAGTCGGTCGAGCTTCTCGCCGATGTAAGCACGCAGGGGTTCGGTCACTTCCAGTTGGTGTCCACTGATATTGACTTGCATACAGCTTCTCCTTCGTTGCCAGTGCATAAAGCGGCAGGCTTATGCCTGCCACTGGAACGCTGTAACGGGGCCCTGTCCACTACATCAGTCGCTTCCGTTCGCTGGAGGGTGCTATCCCCAGTGACTCACGGTATTTGGCGACAGTACGACGGGCCACCTGAATGCCTTGTGCCTCCAGTAAACCAGCGATCTTGCTGTCACTCAACGGCTTTTTCTGATTTTCCGCTGCAACCAGTTTCTTGATGATCGCGCGGATCGCCGTGGACGAGCATTCACCGCCTTCGGAGGTGCTGACGTGGCTGGAGAAAAAGTATTTCAGTTCATAGATACCGCGGGGGGTATGCATGAATTTTTGCGTGGTCACCCGGGAAATCGTCGACTCGTGCATGCCCACCGCTTCGGCGATGTCATGCAGGACCAGCGGCTTCATCGCCTCATCGCCATACTCCAGGAAGCCGCGCTGGTGCTCGACGATCTGGGTGGCAACCTTCATCAGTGTTTCGTTGCGGCTCTGCAGGCTCTTGATGAACCAACGGGCTTCCTGCAACTGGTTGCGCATAAAGGTGTTGTCGGCGCTGGTGTCGGCGCGGCGGACAAAACCGGCGTACTGCGGGTTGACCCGCAGGCGCGGCACCGATTCCTGGTTCAGTTCCACCAGCCAGCGCTCGTTGTCCTTGCGCACGATCACGTCGGGGACGACGTACTCGGCTTCGCTGGACTCGATTTGCGAGCCTGGGCGCGGGTTGAGGCTCTGCACCAGTTCGATGACCTGGCGCAGCTCGTCTTCCTTGAGCTTCATGCGCCGCATCAACTGGCTGTAGTCGCGGCTGCCGAGCAGGTCGATGTAGTCGCTGACCAGGCGCTGGGCTTCGGCCAGCCAGGGTGTGCGGGCTGGCAGCTGGCGCAATTGCAGCAACAGGCATTCGCCGAGGTTGCGCGCGCCGATACCGGCCGGTTCGAATTGCTGGATGCGATGCAGTACCGCTTCGATCTCGTCCAGTTCGATGTCCAGCTCCGGGTCGAAGGCGTCGAGGATTTCCTCGAGGGTTTCGTCCAGGTAGCCCTGATTGTTGATGCAGTCGATCAGGGTCACGGCGATCAGCCGATCGGTGTCGGACATCGGCGCCAGGTTCAGTTGCCAGAGCAGATGGCTCTGCAGGCTCTCGCCAACCGAGGTACGGGTGGTGAAGTCCCACTCGTCGTCATCGTTGCTCGGCAGGCTGCTGGCGCTGGTCTGGTAGACATCTTCCCAGGCGGTGTCGACGGGCAGTTCGTTGGGAATGCGCTCGTTCCAGTCGCCTTCCTCGAGGTTGTCCACCGTCGGCGCGGTTTCCTGCTGGAAGGAGGGTTCCTGGATTTCAGTGTTGGGTTTGTGCTCGGCGTTGTCGGCCAACGGGTCGGTATTGTCGAAGTCGTCGCCTTCTTCCTGGCGTTCGAGCATCGGATTGGACTCCAGGGCCTCCTGGATTTCCTGCTGAAGGTCCAGGGTCGACAATTGGAGCAGGCGGATGGCCTGTTGCAGCTGCGGTGTCATCGTCAGCTGCTGGCCCATTCTCAGGACTAGCGATGGTTTCATGGCAGGGGCTTAACACCTTATTCGCCGGCGCGCATGCGCCATCCACTCTACAGGGCGCCGGGGCGCCAAACATAAGCAAATTATATGCCTGAAACCCGAGCCTTTGCCTAGAGCGCTGTAACAATAAAAATCTTGTGGTTTTTATTGAACAGGACGCGCTCTGGCGGTTGATCCTTTACCTCGGTGTTTACAGGCGGAACTCATGGCCCAGGTAGACTTCCTTGACCAGTTCGTTGGCCAGGATAGTGGCCGAATCGCCTTCGGCGATCAGCTGTCCATCATTGACGATATAGGCGGTTTCGCAGATGTCCAGGGTCTCGCGGACGTTGTGGTCGGTGATCAGTACACCGATGCCCTTGGCCTTGAGGTGATGGATGATCTGTTTGATATCGCCAACGGAAATCGGGTCGACCCCGGCAAAGGGTTCATCGAGCAGGATGAATTTCGGCGCGGTGGCCAGGGCGCGGGCGATTTCCACGCGACGCCGTTCACCACCGGACAGGCTCATGCCGAGGTTGTCGCGAATGTGGCTGATGTGGAATTCCTGCAACAGGCTTTCCAGCTCCTTGCGACGGCTGTTCTTGTCGAGCTCCTTGCGGGTCTCGAGGATCGCCATGATGTTGTCCGCCACCGACAGCTTGCGGAAAATCGACGCTTCCTGGGGCAGATAACCGATCCCGGCGCGCGCACGACCGTGCATCGGCTGGTGGCTGACATCCTGGTCGTCGATCAGCACGCGACCCTGATCGGCCTGGACCAGGCCGACGATCATGTAGAAGCAGGTGGTCTTGCCGGCACCGTTGGGGCCGAGCAAACCGACGATCTGCCCGCTGTCGATCGACAGGCTGACATCACGCACCACCTGGCGACTTTTGTAGGCCTTGGCCAGATGCTGGGCTTTCAGGGTTGCCATTACTGCGCCTTCTGCTGTTCGGTTTTCTGCTTCGGCTGGATGACCATGTCGATGCGTGGGCGCGGGGCGGTGATCGTGCTGCCGTTGGCGCGACCGGCCTGGGCGATCTGCTTCACCGTGTCGTAGACGATTTTCTCGCCTTCGGTGGTGTTGCCGTCGTTGATCACCTTGGCCTTGTCGATCAGGATGATGCGGTTCTGCTGGGCGTGGTACTGGATGGTCACGCCATAGCCCTGCACCGGCTTCGGATCGCCGACTTTCTGCAGTTGCTCGAAGTAGGCCAGGTTGCCCACGGAGGTCACCACGTCGATGGCGCCGTCCTTGGTCCGGGTCAGCGTCACGGTGTTGCCCTTGACGATCATCGAGCCCTGGGTAATGACCACGTCACCTTTGTAGGTGGCGATGCCTTGTTTGTCGTCCAGTTGAGCGTCGTCGGCCTGGATGCGGATGGGCTGCTGGCTGTCAGTCGGCAGAGCCCAGGCGCTCACGCTTCCCAGTGCCGCACCGAGGCCAAGCAAAATAGGGAGGGTTTTAACGAGACTCATACTGTCCTCTTACATTGGACAGCAGGTGTATCCGGCTGTCGTTCAAATACGCTTTCATTCCCTTGCCAGTGGTCACGCCGTCGGCGCCGTCGATTCTAACGGCTTGCTCGGTCTGCGCATATTGCTTCTGTGGGAATACTGTCATACGGCTGCTGGTAATGATGACTTCCCGCTGTAGTTCGTCGGTCCGTGCCACCCGTACCGAGTCGATCAGTTCGATCTCGGTGCCGTCCGGATTGACCTCGGCGTGCTCGCTCTGGACATGCCAGGGATAGACCGTGCCACGGTAGATGTGCATGTCGGGCTTGGTCACCAGGGTCACGTCGGACGCCTTGAGGTGTTCGACCTTGTCGCCGGTCAGGTCGTACTGTACCCGACCGTCGGGCATGTACTGAATGCTGTGGGCGTTAATAGCGTAGTAGTCGATCTGGGTTTCATCGACCTGCGCCACCGGGCGCTCGAGGAAGCGTTCCGGACTGATGTTCCAGTAGCCAACCGCCGCGAAAATCGCGGCGATGACTGCGAACAGCAGAATATTGCGAATTTTCTTGCTCAGCATAAATAGCTCTACAGGTAGGCGGCGTGAGCCGCTTCAAGGCTGCCCTGGGCTTGCAGGATCAGCTCGCAGAATTCGCGGGCGGCGCCGTCGCCGCCCCGGGCCCGGGTGATGCCGTGGGCGTGTTCGCGGACGAAACTGGCGGCGTTGGCCACGGCCATGCCCAGGCCGACGCGGCGGATCACCGGCAGGTCCGGCAAATCGTCACCCAGGTAGGCGACCTGTTCATAGCTTAGATTGAGCAGGGCGAGCAGGGCGTCGAGCACCACCAGCTTGTCCTCGCGGCCCTGGTAGACGTGGGGGATGCCGAGGTTCTGCGCCCGTCGTTCGACCAGTGCGGTTTTGCGACCGCTGATAATAGCGGTTTGCACGCCGGCGGCCATCAGCATCTTGATGCCCTGGCCGTCGAGGGTGCTGAATGACTTGAATTCGCTGCCGTCTTCGAGGAAGTACAGGCGACCGTCGGTCAGTACGCCATCGACGTCGAAGACCGCCAGCTTGATGGCCTTGCCGCGTTGCAACAGATCGTCGTTCATTTACATCACTCCCGCGCGCAGCAGATCGTGCATGTTCAGGGCGCCCACCGGGCGGTCCTCGCTGTCGACCACCACCAGCGCACTGATCTTGTGGTCTTCCATGATTTTCAGGGCTTCGGCGGCGAGCATCTCGGCCCGGGCGGTCTTGCCGTGGGGGGTCATGACGTCTTCAATCAGGGCCGTATGGATGTCGATGGTGCGGTCCAGGGTCCGGCGCAGGTCGCCGTCGGTGAAGATCCCGGCGAGGCGCCCGTCGGCTTCGGCGATCACGGTCATGCCGAGACCTTTGCGAGTCATTTCCATCAGCGCATTTTTTAACAGGGTGCCGCGCAGGACCTGCGGCAGCTCATCGCCTGCATGCATGACGTTTTCCACTTTCAGCAACAGGCGCCGACCCAGGGCGCCGCCCGGATGGGAAAAGGCGAAGTCCTCGGCGGTGAAGCCGCGGGCTTCGAGCAGGGCCACCGCCAGGGCGTCGCCCATCACCAGGGCCGCGGTGGTGGAGGAGGTTGGCGCCAGGTTCAGCGGGCAGGCCTCATGCTCGACATGCACGTTGAGGTTGACTTCGGCGGCCTTGGCCAGCGGCGAGTCGGGGTTGCCGGTCAGGCTGATCAACTGGATGCCCAGGCGTTTGATCAAGGGCAGCAGGGTGACGATTTCCGCGGTCGAGCCGGAGTTGGACAGGGCCAGGATGATGTCGTCGCGGGTGATCATGCCCATGTCGCCGTGGCTGGCTTCGGCGGGGTGGACGAAAAACGCCGTGGTGCCGGTGCTGGCCAGGGTCGCGGCGATCTTGTTGCCGATGTGCCCGGACTTGCCCATGCCGACCACGACCACACGGCCTTTGCTGGCCAGAATCATTTCGCAAGCGCGTACGAAATCTGCGTCGATATGGGCGAGCAAGCCTTCTACGGCTTCGCGTTCGAGGCGGATGGTGCGTTGTGCTGATTGAATCAGGTCGCTGGATTGGCTCATGTCAGAAATCGGTTAGCCTGATGAAAAGGCGCGATTATAGCGGTAATGCCTTCCCCACTCCCACTAGATCATTGCGTTTTGCGTGGCGCCTGCAGGACTTGCCCCTGGTTTTTATCCCGCAAGGCGTCAAGCCCGGCTGTATTTATCCTTAACAAGGGTGGCTTCGGCCTTGGGCGGCTCGTATCAGCGGTGATATAGTTCGCGGCTAGTTCGGCCCGCTCAGGAAGTCTGCGCCTCTTTTCAAGAGAGGCCTGGTGTCCGAGTCCGAGGCTGCATCGCAAGGAGTTTAGATGAGCGCCGATAACGCCTACGCGGTCGAGCTGAAGGGTGTGACCTTCAAGCGCGGTGCGCGCAGCATCTTCAATAATGTCGACATTCGTATCCCGCGAGGCAAGGTCACCGGCATCATGGGGCCTTCCGGGTGCGGCAAGACCACCCTGTTGCGACTGATGGGTGCGCAACTGCGCCCCAACGGCGGCGAAGTCTGGGTCAATGGTCAGAACCTCCCGACCCTGTCGCGCGGCGATCTGTTCGACGCGCGCAAGCACATGGGCGTGCTGTTCCAGAGCGGTGCGCTGTTCACCGACCTGGACGTTTTCGAGAACGTCGCCTTTCCGTTGCGGGTTCACACCGAACTGCCGGAAGAAATGATTCGTGACATTGTTCTGCTGAAATTGCAGGCAGTGGGACTGCGCGGGGCGGTCGACCTGATGCCCGACGAGCTGTCCGGCGGGATGAAACGGCGTGTGGCCCTGGCCCGGGCGATTGCCCTGGACCCACAGATCCTCATGTACGACGAACCGTTCGTCGGCCAGGACCCGATCGCCATGGGCGTCCTCGTGCGCCTGATCCGCTTGCTCAATGACGCCCTGGGCATCACCAGCATCGTGGTTTCCCACGATCTGGCCGAAACCGCGAGCATCGCCGACTACCTGTATGTGGTCGGTGACGGCCAGGTGCTCGGGCAAGGCACCCCGGAAGAATTGATGAACGCCGACAACCCGCGTATCCGCCAGTTCATGAAGGGGGATCCCGACGGTCCCGTGCCGTTCCACTTTCCGGCGACGGACTACCGCGCCGACCTGTTGGGGAAGCGCTGACAATGCGCAAGAAATCACTTATCGAGAGAGTGCGTCTGTTCGGCCGTTCGGGCCTGGACGTGCTCGCCGTGCTCGGTCGTTCGACGTTGTTCCTGTTCCATGTGCTGTTCGGTCGCGGCGGCATCGGCGGCGGTTTCGGGCTGCTGATCAAGCAACTGCATTCCGTGGGCGTGATGAGCCTGGTGATCATCGTCGTCTCCGGGGTCTTTATCGGCATGGTCCTGGCCTTGCAGGGCTTCAATATCCTTTCCAGCTACGGTTCCGAGCAGGCGGTGGGGCAGATGGTCGCCCTGACGCTGTTGCGTGAACTCGGGCCGGTGGTCACCGCGCTGCTGTTCGCCGGACGGGCCGGCTCGGCGCTGACCGCCGAAATCGGCAACATGAAATCCACCGAGCAGTTGTCCAGCCTGGAAATGATCGGTGTCGACCCGCTCAAGTACATCGTTGCGCCGCGGCTCTGGGCCGGCTTTATCTCCCTGCCGCTGCTGGCGATGATCTTCAGTGTGGTCGGGATCTGGGGCGGCTCGTGGGTGGCGGTGGACTGGCTGGGGGTCTATGACGGCTCCTACTGGGCCAACATGCAGAACAGCGTGACCTTCAGCAGCGACGTGCTGAATGGCATTATCAAAAGTATCGTGTTCGCCTTCGTGGTGACCTGGATTGCCGTGTTTCAAGGCTACGATTGTGAACCCACTTCCGAGGGGATCAGCCGCGCCACGACCAAGACCGTGGTCTATGCCTCCCTGGCAGTGCTGGGCCTTGACTTTATTCTGACCGCCTTGATGTTTGGAGATTTCTGATGCAAAACCGCACCCTGGAAATCGGTGTCGGCCTTTTTCTGCTGGCTGGCATCCTGGCTTTGCTGCTGCTTGCGTTGCGGGTCAGTGGACTGTCCCCTACGACAAACACTGAAACGTATAAATTATATGCGTACTTCGACAATATCGCCGGTTTGACTGTCAGAGCTAAAGTCACCATGGCCGGTGTCACCATCGGCAAGGTGACGGCGATCGATCTGGACCATGACAGCTTCACCGGTCGGGTGACCATGCAAGTTGAAAAACGCGTGAACAACCTGCCGACTGATTCCACTGCGTCTATCCTCACGGCGGGCTTGCTCGGTGAGAAGTACATCGGCCTCAGCGTGGGCGGGGAAAGTGCCGTGCTCAAGGATGGTGGGACCATCCACGACACCCAGTCGTCGCTGGTGCTGGAAGATCTGATCGGTAAATTCCTGCTCAATACCGTGAACAAAGACGCCAAATGAGGAGTTTTTCCATGATCTCGATGTTGCGACGTAGTCTGCTGGTGCTGCTGGCGACCTTGCCCCTGATGGGCAGCGCCATGGCGGACACGTCGGCCCACGACCTGGTCAAGAGCACCACTGACCGGATGCTGGCCGACCTGACCGCGAACAAGGCCCAGTACAAGCAGAACCCCCAGGCCTTCTATGATGCGCTGAACACCATTGTCGGCCCGGTGGTGGACGCCGAAGGCATTTCCAAAAGCATCATGACGGTCAAGTACTCGCGCAAGGCCACGCCCGAGCAGATGAAAACCTTCGAGGAGAACTTCAAGAAGGGTCTGTTCCAGTTCTACGGCAACGCCTTGCTGGAGTACAACAACCAGGGCATCACCGTCGACGCACCGAAGGATGAGTCGGGCGATCGCACCAGCGTCGGTATGACCGTCAAAGGCAACAATGGCGCTATCTATCCGGTTTCCTACACCCTTGAGAAAATCAATGGCGAGTGGAAACTGCGCAACGTGATCATCAACGGCATCAATATCGGCAAACTGTTCCGTGATCAGTTCGCCGACGCGATGCAGCGTAACGGCAACAACCTGGACCAGACCATCAACAACTGGGCCGGCGAAGTCGAGAAGGCCAAGGCCGAATCCGAGAAGAACCCGCAGAAGGGGGCGCAGAGTGAGTGAAGCCAGCGTTCGCGCCGGTGAGGCAGGTGAAGTGCTGCTGGCCGGCGTGATCGACTACAGCACCGGCCCGGCCTTGCGCAAGGACGGGCAGGCGCTGATCAAGGCCAGCACTGCCCCGGCCCTGGTGGTCGATTGTGCCTCCGTGGAGAAATCCAGCAGTGTCGGCCTGGCCTTGTTGCTGGCGTTCATGCGTGATGCCGCAGAGGCTGGAAAGTCCCTGAGCATTCGCGCCATGCCGCAGGATATGCGTGAAATCGCCGAGGTTTCCGAGTTGACGGAGATCCTCGGCGTTCATTGACAGTGCCATGAATAAAGAAGCCCCCCGTCAGAGTCCTGCAATGCGGGGTTCGCAGGCGCGGGGCTTTTTTGTATGATGGCCGACCCGCGCGCGTTGGGCGCCGATTGAGGTTGAGCATGCAGGCCATAGAAGTGAAGAGCTTCCTTGAGGGAAAGCTGCCGGGAAGCCGTGTTGAAGTTGAAGGCGAAGGCTGCAACTTCCAGCTGAATGTGATTAGCGACGAACTGGTGGCCCTGAGCCCGGTGAAGCGTCAGCAGAGCATCTATGCCCATTTGAACCCGTGGATCGCCGATGGCAGCATCCATGCGGTCACTATGAAATTTTTCAGCCGCGCGGCCTGGGCCGAGCGCACCTGAGCCTGAATTGGCGTCGAGACCCTTATGGACAAACTGATTATTACTGGCGGTGTTCGCCTTGATGGCGAAATCCGCATTTCCGGGGCGAAGAACTCCGCCCTGCCGATCCTGGCCGCCACGTTGTTGTGCGATGGCCCGGTGACCGTGGCCAACCTGCCGCACCTGCACGACATCACCACCATGATCGAGCTGTTCGGGCGCATGGGCATTGAGCCGGTGATCGACGAGAAGCTCAGCGTGGAAATCGATCCGCGCACCATCAAGACCCTGATCGCGCCTTATGAACTGGTGAAAACCATGCGCGCCTCGATCCTGGTGCTGGGCCCGATGGTCGCCCGTTTCGGCGAAGCCGAAGTCGCCCTGCCTGGCGGTTGCGCCATCGGTTCGCGTCCGGTTGACCTGCACATCCGTGGCCTGGAAGCCATGGGCGCGGTGATCGACGTCGAAGGTGGCTACATCAAGGCCAAGGCGCCGGAAGGCGGCTTGCGCGGGGCGAACTTCTTCTTCGATACCGTCTCCGTGACCGGGACCGAGAACATCATGATGGCCGCTTCCCTGGCCCGTGGCCGCAGCGTGCTGCAGAACGCCGCGCGCGAGCCGGAAGTGGTCGACCTGGCGAACTTCCTCAACGCCATGGGCGCCAAGGTCAGCGGTGCCGGTACCGACACCATCACCATCGACGGCGTCGAGCGCCTGCACTCGGCCACCTACAAGGTGATGCCGGACCGTATCGAGACCGGAACCTACCTGGTGGCTGCGGCCGCTACCGGTGGTCGGGTCAAGGTCAAGGACACCGATCCGACCATTCTTGAAGCCGTGCTGGAAAAGCTGAAAGAATCCGGTGCTGAAATCACCACCGGTGAAGACTGGATCGAGCTGAACATGCATGGCAAGCGTCCGAAGGCCGTCAACGTGCGCACCGCGCCGTACCCGGCGTTCCCGACCGACATGCAGGCCCAGTTCATTTCGCTCAACGCCATTGCCGAAGGCACCGGTGCGGTGATCGAGACGATCTTCGAAAACCGTTTCATGCATGTGTACGAGCTGCATCGCATGGGCGCCAAGATCCAGGTCGAAGGCAACACCGCCATCGTCACCGGCACCGAGCGCCTGAAAGGCGCGCCGGTCATGGCCACCGACCTGCGGGCTTCGGCCAGCCTGGTGATTTCGGCCCTGACCGCTGAAGGCGACACGCTGATCGACCGCATCTACCACATCGACCGTGGTTATGAGTGCATCGAAGAGAAGTTGCAGATGCTCGGTGCCAAGATCCGCCGCGTTCCGGGCTAGTGTTGTCCCCCCTTTGCCGGTGCGAGCCTGCTCGTGCCGGCAAGGGAGAATGAGCCTTACTGATACAGGTTGAAGGACTTAGTTTCCCCATGCTGACCATTGCACTGTCCAAGGGCCGCATTCTCGATGACACCCTGCCGCTGCTTGCAGAAGCGGGCATCGTGCCGACCGAGAATCCGGACAAGAGCCGCAAGCTGATCATCCCCACGACCCAGGACGACGTACGCCTGCTGATCGTACGGGCCACCGACGTGCCGACCTATGTCGAGCATGGCGCGGCCGACCTCGGTGTGGCCGGTAAAGATGTGCTGATGGAATACGGCGGCCAGGGTCTGTATGAACCCCTGGACCTGCAGATCGCCCAGTGCCGGCTGATGACCGCCGGTGCTATCGGTGCCGTCGAGCCCAAGGGCCGCCTGCGGGTGGCGACCAAGTTCGTCAACGTTGCCAAGCGCTACTACGCCGAACAGGGCCGTCAGGTCGATATCATCAAGCTCTACGGCTCGATGGAGCTGGCGCCGTTGATCGGCCTGGCGGACAAGATCATCGACGTCGTCGACACCGGCAATACCTTGCGGGCCAACGGCCTGGAGCCCCAGGAACTGATCGCCACCATCAGTTCGCGTCTGGTGGTGAACAAGGCGTCGATGAAAATGCAGCACGCCCGCATCCAGTCCCTGATCGATACCCTGCGCAAGGCAGTGGAATCGCGACACCGCAGCTGATTCAATTGCGCGGCCTTGAGCCGCGCCCATCTATCCGTGTCATAGCCAGAATTCTCAGGTGCCCACGCGGATGGCTTGGTAGTCTTGCGGCGCCTGAGATCTGCTGTTCCCAAGCATTCGCCAATTATTGAGGCCCACGCTATGACCACGTCCAACGCAATTCGCCGACTCAACGCCGCCGATCCTGATTTCGCTCATCATCTGGATCATCTGCTGAGCTGGGAAAGTGTGTCCGACGACTCGGTCAACCAGCGGGTGCTCGATATCATCAAGGCCGTGCGCGAGCGCGGCGATGCGGCGCTGGTGGAATTCACCCAGCGTTTCGACGGCCTGGAAGTCGCTTCCATGGCCGATCTGATCCTGCCCCGTGAGCGCCTCGAACTGGCCCTGACGCGGATCACCGCCCCGCAGCGCGAGGCCCTGGAAAAGGCCGCCGAGCGTGTGCGCAGCTACCACGAAAAACAGAAGCAGGATTCCTGGAGCTACACCGAGGCCGACGGCACGGTACTGGGCCAGAAGGTCACGCCGCTGGACCGCGCAGGTTTGTACGTGCCGGGTGGCAAGGCGTCCTATCCGTCTTCGGTGCTGATGAACGCGATCCCGGCCAAGGTGGCGGGGGTTGCCGAAGTGGTGATGGTGGTGCCGACCCCCCGTGGAGAAATCAACGAGCTGGTGCTGGCGGCGGCCTGCATCGCCGGGGTCGACCGGGTGTTCACCATCGGCGGCGCCCAGGCAGTGGCGGCCCTGGCCTACGGCACCGAGAGCGTGCCCAAGGTCGACAAGGTGGTTGGACCCGGCAATATCTATGTGGCCACGGCCAAGCGCCACGTGTTCGGCCAGGTCGGTATCGACATGATCGCCGGCCCGTCGGAGATTCTTGTGGTCTGCGACGGCCAGACCGACCCGGACTGGATCGCCATGGACCTGTTCTCCCAGGCCGAGCATGACGAAGATGCCCAGGCCATCCTGGTCAGCCCGGATGCCGCGTTCCTCGACCAGGTCGCCGCGAGCATCGCCAGGCTGCTGCCGACCATGGAGCGCGCGGCTATTATCGAGACCTCGATCAACGGCCGTGGGGCCTTGATCCAGGTGCGTGATATGCAGCAGGCGATTGATGTGGTCAACCGCATCGCGCCGGAGCACCTTGAGCTGTCGGTCGCCGACCCGCAGGCCTGGTTGCCGCAGATCCGTCACGCCGGTGCGATCTTCATGGGCCGTCACACCTCCGAGGCCCTGGGCGACTACTGCGCCGGTCCCAACCACGTGTTGCCGACTTCCGGCACCGCACGCTTCTCGTCACCGCTGGGGGTGTATGACTTCCAGAAACGTTCGTCGATCATTTTCTGCTCGGAGCAGGGCGCGTCCGAACTGGGCAAGACCGCTTCGATACTGGCCCGTGGCGAGTCGCTGAGCGCTCACGCCCGCAGTGCGGAATATCGAATCGTCGCTGATAAGGAACAGGGGAAACCAGCATGAGCAAGTTCTGGAGCAAATTCGTCAAGGACCTGGTGCCCTATGTGCCGGGTGAACAACCGAAGCTGACCAAGCTGGTCAAGCTCAACACCAATGAGAACCCCTACGGTCCTTCGCCCAAGGCCCTGGCCGCGATGAAGGCCGAAGTGAGCGACGACCTGCGCCTGTACCCGGACCCCAACGGCGATCTGCTCAAGCAGGCCGTGGCCGAGTACTACGGCGTGAAGACCAACCAGGTATTTCTCGGCAACGGTTCCGACGAAGTCCTGGCACATATTTTCTACGGTCTGTTCCAGCAGGACCGGCCGCTGCTGTTCCCGGATATCAGCTACAGCTTCTACCCGGTGTACTGCGGCCTGTACGGCATTGCTTTCGACGCCTTGCCGCTGGACGAACAGTTCCAGATCCGTGTGGCGGACTACGCGCGGCCCAACGGCGGGATCATTTTCCCCAACCCGAACGCGCCGACTGGCTGCCTGCTGGCGCTGGACGCGGTGGAGCAAATACTCAAGGCCAGCCCGGATTCGGTGGTGGTGGTCGACGAGGCCTATATCGACTTCGGTGGCGAAACGGCCATCGGCCTGGTGGACCGTTACCCGAACCTGCTGGTGACCCAGACCCTGTCCAAGTCGCGTTCCCTGGCGGGATTGCGGGTCGGCCTGGCGGTGGGGCATCCGGATCTGATCGAGGCCCTGGAGCGGATCAAGAACAGCTTCAATTCCTACCCGCTGGACCGCATGGCAATTGCTGGCGCGGCGGCGGCGTTCGAGGACCGGGCGTATTTCGAAGAGAGCTGCCGCAAGGTGATCGACAGTCGCGAGTGGCTGGTGGCGCAATTGCAGGCCAAGGGGTTTGAGGTGCTGCCGTCGGCGGCGAACTTCATCTTCGCCCGTCACCCGCAACACGATGCGGCGGGGCTGGCGGCCAAGGTCCGGGAGCAGGGCGTGATCGTGCGGCACTTCAAACAGGAGCGCATTGCCCAGTTCCTGCGCATCACCATCGGGCTACCGGCTCAGAACCAGGCCCTGATCGACGCTTTGGGCGACCTCTAGGCCGCCTTCGCGGGCAAGCACCGCTCCCACAGGCTCCGAGTCGCCTGCAAGACTTGGAGTCAACTCAGTTTCCGTGGGAGTGGTGCTTGGTCCGGGCTGCGTTCCGACGAGGCTTTTACTTTATTCCTCTTCCTGTGGCGGCGTCTGCTGCGGTGGACGCAGGCCGATTTCCGCCATCAGCTTGAGCTCCTTGCCGTTGCGCAGTACCTGGATGGCCACCTTGTCGGTCGGTTTGATCCGCGCCACCTGGTTCATCGAGCGACGACCGTCCGTAGCCGGCTCGCCATCGATGCTCAGAATCACATCCCCCAGTTGCAAACCGGCCTTCTGCGCCGGACCGTCACGGAACACGCCCGCCACCACGATGCCCGGCCGCCCGCTGAGGCCGAATGACTCCGCCAGGTCCTGGGTCAAGGGCTGCACCTCGATCCCCAGCCAACCGCGAATCACCTGGCCGTGCTCGATGATCGCCTTCATCACCTCCACCGCCAGATTGATCGGAATCGCAAAGCCGATGCCCTGGGAGCCGCCGGACTTGGAGAAGATCGCCGTATTGATGCCGGTCAGGTTGCCGCTGGCATCCACCAGCGCGCCGCCGGAGTTGCCCGGGTTGATCGCCGCGTCGGTCTGGATGAAGTCTTCATAGTTGTTCAGGCCCAGCTGGTTGCGGCCGGTGGCGCTGATAATGCCCATGGTGGTGGTCTGGCCGACCCCGAACGGGTTGCCGATGGCCAGGGCGATATCGCCGATGCGGATCTGGTCGGAACGGCCGATGGTGATCGACGGCAGGTTCGGCAGATCGATCTTGAGCACCGCGAGGTCCGTTTCGGGGTCGCTGCCGACCACCTTGGCCAGGGTTTCGCGACCGTCCTTGAGGGCCACCACGATCTGATCGGCCCCGGCGGTCACGTGGTTGTTGGTCAGCAGGTAGCCGGTGGAACTCATGATCACCGCCGAACCCAGGCTCGACTCCATGCGCTTCTGCTTGGGCAGGTTGTCGCCGAAGAAGCGCCGGAACTGTGGGTCCTCGAACAGCGGATGGGTGTTCTTGTTGACCATCTTGGTGGTGTACAGGTTGGCCACTGCCGGTGCGGCCAGATCCACCGCGTCGGCATAGGAGGACGGACCCTGCGGGTGGAAGGTGGTCTGCGGCGCCTGTTGCAGGTTCACATCGAGGTTGGGCAGGCCGACCCATTGCGGGTAGCGCTGGATGATCAGCAAAGCTACCAGCACACCGGCCAGCAACGGCCAGCCAAAGAAACGCAGAGCCTTGAGCATTGAGCAAAGTCCTGGAAGGTTGCAGGCCATGTCGGACGGCCCATAATGTGGCGCATTATACGAGGCCGCGGGCGCCTCTGAATGGGATATTCAGGAGTTTTTATGGCGGTTTCATTGAATACGCTGGTCGAGGAAGCCGATCGCTTTCTGAACAGCGCGCGGATTGCCGATTATTGCCCCAATGGCCTGCAGGTCGAGGGCCGGCCGCAGGTGATGCGCATCGTCAGCGGCGTGACCGCCAGCCAGGCGCTGCTGGATGCGGCGGTCGAGGCCCAGGCGGATCTGATTCTGGTGCATCACGGTTATTTCTGGAAGGGCGAGGACCCTTGTGTCACCGGCATGAAGCAGCGTCGGTTGAAGACCCTGCTCAAGCACGACATCAGTCTACTGGCCTATCACCTGCCATTGGACCTGCATCCGGAGGTCGGCAACAACGTGCAGTTGGCGCGGCATCTGGATATTACCGTGGAAGGCCCGCTGGACCCGGACAACCCGAAGGTTGTCGGACTGGTGGGTTCCTTGAACGAGCCAATGACCGCCCGTGACTTCGCGCGCAAGGTCCAGGAAGTGTTGGGCCGCGAGCCGTTGCTGATCGAAGGCGACGACATGATCCGCCGGGTCGGCTGGTGCACCGGCGGCGGCCAGGGCTATATCGACCAGGCGGTGTTGGCCGGTGTCGACCTGTACCTGAGTGGCGAGGCCTCCGAGCAAACCTTCCACAGTGCCCGGGAGAACGGCATCAGCTTTATCGCCGCCGGTCATCACGCCACCGAGCGTTATGGCGTGCAGGCGTTGGGCGACTATCTGGCGCGGCGTTTCGCGGTGGAGCATCTATTTATCGATTGCCCGAATCCAATCTAGGCGGCCAAACGGCTCGGTATATTCTTATACCGTTTCGATCTAGTTGGCCTCCTCAATAGAATAGGGTGCTGTGCTAGCATGGCCCGCTCGAACACGGCCCGCTGGCCGTCCATAAGAACGCTTTTCGTGAGTAGCCATGGTCGACAAACTGACGCATCTGAAACAGCTGGAGGCGGAAAGCATCCATATCATCCGCGAGGTGGCCGCCGAGTTCGATAACCCGGTGATGCTGTACTCCATCGGTAAAGACTCCGCCGTGATGCTGCACCTGGCGCGCAAGGCGTTTTTCCCGGGCAAGCTGCCGTTTCCGGTGATGCATGTCGACACCCGCTGGAAATTCCAGGAGATGTACAGCTTCCGCGACAAGATGGTTGCCGAGCTGGGCCTGGACCTGATCACCCACGTCAACCCGGACGGCGTGGCGCAGGGCATCAACCCCTTCACCCACGGCAGCGCCAAGCACACCGACATCATGAAGACCGAGGGCCTCAAGCAGGCCCTGGACAAGTACGGCTTCGATGCGGCCTTTGGCGGCGCCCGGCGTGACGAAGAGAAGTCGCGGGCCAAGGAACGCGTCTACTCCTTCCGCGACAGCAAGCATCGCTGGGATCCGAAGAACCAGCGTCCGGAGCTGTGGAACGTCTACAACGGCAAGGTCAACAAGGGCGAGTCGATCCGCGTCTTCCCGTTGTCGAACTGGACCGAGCTGGACATCTGGCAATACATCTACCTCGAAGGCATCCCGATCGTGCCGCTGTATTTCGCCGCCGAACGCGACGTCATCGAGAAGAACGGCACCCTGATCATGATCGACGACGAGCGAATCCTCGAGCACCTGTCCGACGAGGACAAGGCGCGCATCGTCAAGAAGAAGGTGCGTTTCCGTACCCTTGGCTGCTACCCGTTGACGGGCGCGGTGGAGTCCGAGGCTGAAACCCTCACGGACATCATTCAGGAAATGCTCCTGACGCGTACTTCCGAGCGCCAGGGCCGGGTCATCGATCACGATGGCGCAGGCTCAATGGAAGATAAAAAACGTCAGGGCTATTTCTAAGTAGGGTCTAAGCATGTCGCATCAATCTGATTTGATCAGCGAGGACATCCTCGCCTACCTGGGCCAGCACGAGCGCAAGGAACTGCTGCGCTTCCTGACCTGCGGCAACGTCGACGACGGCAAGAGCACCCTGATCGGGCGCCTGCTGCACGACTCCAAGATGATCTACGAAGACCATCTGGAAGCCATCACCCGCGATTCGAAGAAAGTCGGCACCACCGGTGACGACATCGACCTGGCATTGCTGGTCGACGGTCTGCAGGCCGAGCGCGAGCAGGGCATCACCATCGATGTCGCCTACCGCTATTTCTCCACCGCCAAGCGCAAATTCATCATCGCCGACACCCCCGGCCATGAGCAGTACACCCGCAACATGGCCACCGGTGCTTCCACCTGTGACCTGGCGATCATCCTGGTGGACGCTCGCTATGGCGTGCAGACCCAGACCCGTCGCCACAGCTTTATCGCCTCGTTGCTGGGGATCAAGCACATCGTCGTCGCCATCAACAAGATGGACCTCAAGGACTTCGACCAGGGCGTGTTCGAGTCGATCAAGGCCGACTACCTGAAGTTCGCCGAGGGCTTGAAGCTGAAGCCGACCAGCATGCACTTTGTGCCGATGTCGGCCTTGAAGGGTGACAACGTGGTGAACAAGAGCGAGCGTTCGCCCTGGTACACCGGCCAGTCGCTGATGGAAATCCTCGAAACCGTGGAAGTGGCGGGCGACCGTAACTTCACCGACCTGCGTTTCCCGGTGCAGTACGTCAACCGGCCGAACCTGAACTTCCGTGGCTTTGCCGGCACCCTGGCGAGCGGCATCGTGAAGAAGGGCGACGACGTGGTGGTACTGCCTTCGGGCAAGAGCAGCCGGGTGAAATCCATCGTCACCTTCGAAGGCGAGCTGGAAAGCGCCGGTCCCGGCCAGGCCGTGACCCTGACCATGGAAGACGAGATCGACATCTCCCGTGGCGACCTGCTGGTGCATGCCGACAATGTGCCGCCGGTGACCGACAGCTTCGAGGCCATGCTGGTCTGGATGGCTGAAGAACCGATGCTGCCGGGCAAGAAATACGACATCAAGCGCGCTACCAGCTACGTACCGGGTTCGATTGCCAGCATCGTCAACAAGGTCGATGTGAACACCCTGGAAGAAGGTCCGGCCAGTGCTTTGCAACTGAACGAGATCGGCAAGGTCAAGATCGCCCTGGATGCGCCGATTGCCCTGGACGGTTACGACAGCAACCGCACCACCGGCTCGTTCATCATCATCGACCGCCTGACCAATGGCACCGTGGGCGCCGGCATGATCGTCGCCCAGCCGCTGGCCCATGGCAGCGCCACCCATCACGGCAAGCTGGCGCATGTCGCGACTGAAGAGCGGGCCCAGCGTTTCGGCCAGCAACCGGCGACGGTGCTGTTCACCGGCCTGTCGGGCGCGGGCAAGAGCACCCTGGCTTACGCCGTGGAGCGCAAGCTGTTCGACCTGGGTCGTGCGGTGTTTGTGCTGGACGGCCAGAACCTGCGTCATGACCTGAACAAGGGCTTGCCGCAGGATCGTGCCGGGCGTACCGAGAACTGGCGGCGTGCCGCCCATGTGGCGCGTCAGTTCAACGAGGCTGGCTTGCTGACGTTGGCCGCGTTTGTTGCCCCGGATGCCGAGGGCCGTGAACAGGCCAAGGCGTTGATCGGCAGCGAACGTATGTTGACGGTGTATGTCCAGGCTTCGCCGCAGGCTTGCCAGGAACGTGATCCCCAGGGCCTGTACGCGGCCGGTGGCGATAACATTCCGGGTGAGTCGTTCCCGTACGACGTGCCACTGAATGCCGATCTGGTGGTGGATACGCAGGCCTTGTCGTTGGACGACAGTGTGAAGAAAGTCCTGGAGCTGTTGCGCCAGCGCGGCGCGATCTAAGGATCGACCGCATTAAAAAAGCCCGCAGTCGAGTGATCGGCTGCGGGCTTTTTTGTGCTTGAGCGAGGCTGTTACTTGCTAGCGGGATACTCGCGATGCATCTGCGCCAACAACGCGTCCTTCTCTTCCCATAACTGGTTGATCCAGCCCTGGAACGCCAGGCGGTATTCGCCGTCCTGGTCATAGTTCCTGCCGACAAACTGCGGCGGAACCTTCAGTTCTTCAAAGTGCACCACCACGTCGCGCACGTTGCCACACAGCAGATCCCAATACCCCGGCTTGCCGCCCGGATAGTGGATGGTCACGTTGACGATGGACTCCAGCTGTTCGCCCATGGCATCCAGCACAAAGGCGATACCACCGGCCTTGGGTTTCAGTAGATAACGGAACGGCGACTGCTGCTGCGCATGCTTACCCTTGGTAAAGCGCGTGCCTTCAGCAAAGTTGAAGATACCCACAGGGTTGTCGCGAAACTTCGCGCAGGTCTTGCGCGTAGTCTCCAGGTCCTTGCCTTTCTTTTCCGGGTGTTTCTCCAGATACGCCTTGGAATAGCGCTTCATAAACGGAAAACCCAGGGCCCACCAGGCCAGGCCGATCACCGGGACCCAGATCAGCTCCTGCTTGAGAAAGAACTTCAGCGGCTGGATCTTCCGGTTGAGCACGTACTGCAAGACCATGATGTCGACCCAGCTCTGGTGGTTGCTGGTGACCAGGTAGGAATGCTGGTAGTCCAGGCCCTCCAGGCCGCTGAGGTGCCAGCGGGTCCGACGGACCAGTTGCATCCAGGCCTTGTTGTTGCTGACCCAGGCCTCATGGGTATGGTTCATCAACCAGTGGGTGAGCCGCTGGGTCAGGGCAAAGGGCAGCACCTTGAGCAGCGCCACGCAGAACAGGAACGAGCACAGCAGCAGGGTGTTCAACGTCAACAGCAGCGAGGCGATCACGCCGCGCAGGGGCGCAGGGAGAAAGTCTAACATTCAGATATCCACAGGTCGGTTGGCGGCTTGGATCGCGGTGAGGGCGATGGTGTAGACGATATCGTCCACCTGGGCGCCGCGCGGCAGATCGTTGACCGGCTTGCGCAGGCCTTGCAGCATCGGCCCCAGGCTGACGCAGTCGGCGCTGCGTTGCACCGCCTTGTGGGTGGTGTTGCCGGTGTTCAGGTCAGGGAACACGAACACCGTGGCCCGTCCCGCCACCTGGCTGTTGGGCGCCAGTTGCCGGGCCACGGCTTCGTTGGCCGCGGCGTCGTACTGCAACGGGCCGTCGATCAGCAACGTGCTCTGGGACTCATGGGCCAGCAGGGTGGCTTCGCGGACTTTCTCCACTTCCTCGCCACTGGCCGATTCGCCGCTGGAGTAGCTGATCATCGCCACCCGTGGCGTGATGCCGAAGGCCTGGGCCGAGTCGGCGCTTTGCAGGGCGATTTCCGCCAGCTCCGCCGCCGACGGATGGGGGTTCATCACGCAGTCGCCATAGACCAGCACCTGGTCCGGGAACAGCATGAAGAACACCGACGACACCAGGGTGCAACCCGGCGCGGTCTTGATCAACTGCAGGGCCGGGCGGATGGTGTTGGCGGTGGAATGGATCACCCCGGAAACCAGCCCGTCGACCTCGTCCAGCGCCAGCATCATGGTGCCGATCACCACGGTGTCTTCCAGTTGCTGCTCGGCCATCGGGGTGTTCAGGCTCTTGCTCTTGCGCAGGGCCACCATGGGTTCGGCGTAGCGCCCGCGAATCAGGTCCGGGTCCAGAATCTCCAGCCCCGGCGGCAGTTCGAAACCATGGGCCCGAGCCACCGCTTCGACTTCCGCCGGCTTGGCCAGCAGCACGCAGCGGGCGATGCCCCGGGCCTGGCAGATCGCGGCTGCCTGCACGGTCAAAGGTTCGCTGCCTTCGGGCAGGACGATGCGTTTGTTGGCTTGCTGGGCGCGCTGGATCAACTGATAACGGAACACCGCTGGGGTCAGGCGCATTTCCCGTGGGGTGCCGCAGCGCTGGTGCAGCCAGTGGGCGTCGAGGTGCCCGGCGACGAAATCGGTGATGATCTCCGCGCGCTCGCGGTCATCGATGGGGATTTCCTTGTTCAGGCCATTTAGCTGGTTGGCGGTGTCGTAGGAGCCGGTGCTCACCGACAACACCGGCAGGCCCGCGGCCATGGCGCCACGACAGAGTTCCATGATGCGCGGATCGGGCAGGGTGTCGCTGGTCAGCAGCAGGCCGGCCAGGGGCACGCCGTTCATCGCGGCAATGCTCACGGCGAGAATGATGTCGTCGCGATCACCGGGGGTTACCACCAGCACGCCGGGCTTGAGCAGGTCGATGGTGTTGCGCACCGTACGGGCGCAGATGATGATCTTGTTCATGCGCCGCTGCTCGTAGTCACCGGCGTTGAGCACCTGGGCGCCGAGCAGTTCGGCGACGTCGCGGGTGCGCGGCGCATTCAGGTCCGGCTGGAACGGAATGCAGCCCAGCAGACGGAAATCGCCACTGCGCAGCAGCGGCGAATGCTCCTTCAGGCGGGCGGAGAAGTCGGCCATGCTCTCGTCGGTGCGGACCTTGTTGAGGATTACCCCGAGCACTTTCGGGTCCTTGGGACCGCCAAACAGTTGCGCCTGCAGTTCCACCCGCCCGGAGAGCTCGCTGAGCACCTCCTGTTCCGCCGCCGAAACCAGGATCACCTCGGCATCCAGGCTTTTGGCCAGGTGCTGGTTGACCCGGGCCGCATAGCTGGCGCTACGGGTCGGAACCATGCCTTCGACCACCAGCACGTCCTTGCCGACAGCGGCCTGCTGGTAGAGGGTGATGATTTCTTCCAGCAGCTCATCGAGCTGGCCGTCGCCGAGCATCCGCTCGACATGGGCCAGGCCCAGGGGCTGTGGCGGTTTCAGGCCATGGGTGCGGGCCACCAGTTCGGTGGAGCGCTCCGGGCCCAGGTCGCCGGGATGGGGCTGGGCGATAGGTTTGAAAAAGCCGACTTTCAGCCCGGCACGTTCCAGCGTACGGACCAGCCCGAGGCTGATCGAGGTCAGACCCACACCAAAATCGGTGGGCGCGATAAAAAAAGTTTGCATGCGTATTCTCTTGAGGAAGCGCAAGTGCGACGGCCTATGTCTGGCTGTCTGCGAAGTTCAGTCGCCAAGGTTATCGTTAACCGAGCCTTGAGCGCACCAACCACATTCAAAGCCCTGAGCGATTTTTTCCGCGCGCTGCAGCGGATCGAGCACCCAGGCACGCGACTGCCAGGGCGGTTGATGGCGCAGGTGCTGGGTATGGCCGCAGGACAGTTCGGCGACCCAGTGCCCGTCCTCGTCCTGATGAAAGCCTATAATAGTGACAGCCGTGGCCTCGGGCCGTCTGTCCGGGTTCCGTTCGCTTTCGGACGAATCCTTGTTTAGACTTGTCCGCTCTTTATTCCTATGCAAAAGGTCTCGCTCACTATGACGATCGCTGCCAACAAGGCTGTCTCCATCGACTATACCCTTACCAACGATGCTGGTGAGGTCATCGACAGCTCTGCCGGCGGCGCTCCGCTGGTGTACCTGCACGGTGCCGGCAATATTATCCCAGGTCTGGAAAAGGCCCTGGAAGGCAAGAACGTCGGCGACGAGCTGAAAGTGTCCGTCGAGCCGGAAGATGCCTACGGCGAATATTCCGCTGAACTGGTCAGCACCCTGAGCCGCAGCATGTTCGAAGGTGTCGACGAGCTGGAAGTCGGCATGCAGTTCCACGCTTCCGCTCCGGACGGCCAGATGCAGATCGTCACCATTCGCGACCTGGACGGCGACGATGTCACCGTTGACGGCAACCACCCGTTGGCGGGTCAGCGCCTGACCTTCCAGGTCAAGATCATCGAAATCCGTGACGCCAGCCAGGAAGAAGTCGCCCATGGTCACGTCCATGGCGAAGGCGGCCATCACCACTGATTTCTGCTGCTAAGCTCTGGTAGTTGGAAGGCGCCCACGGGCGCCTTTTTTAGTCGGTCGCGGTTTTTAACTGGAAACCGGTCAGGCTGTCGGGCAACAATGTTCACGTATAAGTCCGGGAAAAACGGGAGTTCGTCATGAGTGCTTTTCACGATCTGACACTAAAAGCGCTGGATGGTCAGGAACTGCCGCTGGCGCCTTTCAAAGGGCATGTAGTGCTGGTGGTCAACGTGGCTTCCAAGTGCGGCTTGACGCCCCAGTATGCCGCCCTTGAGCACCTCTATCAGCAATACAAGGCCCAGGGTTTCAGCGTGCTGGGCCTGCCGTGCAACCAGTTTGCCGGGCAGGAGCCGGACTCCGAGGCGGAGATCCAGGCATTCTGCAACCTGAACTATGGCGTGAGCTTTCCGTTGAGCAGCAAGCTGGAGGTCAACGGCCATGACCGTCACCAACTGTACCGTCTGCTGGCGGGCGAGGGCGCGGAGTTTCCGGGGGACATCACCTGGAATTTCGAGAAGTTCCTCATGGGCAAGGATGGCCGCGTACTGGCGCGTTTCTCGCCGCGCACTGCTCCGGATGATCCGGCGGTGATCCATGCGATCGAAAAAGCGCTGGCTTGATCCACTGCCCGGTTCGGGCCGCACGCAGGAGCAGGTCGACCGGCTGCTCCTGCAACGACTTCTAAAGCTTAATCACTCAGATCAATAGTGCTGGGCGGCGTGTTCGCGGCGGAATATTATCCTGATCATAAATTCCCCTTGCGCCGTGGAGTGCTCCCATGCCCGTTAAAGCCCTGTTCCGACCCTTCCATCTTGGCGCGCTGGAGTTGCCGACCCGTGTGGTCATGGCGCCGATGACCCGTTCGTTTTCCCCGGGTGGCGTGCCCAATTCGAAAGTCATCGAGTACTACCGCAAGCGCGCGGCGGCCGGTGTCGGCCTGATCGTCACCGAAGGCACCACGGTCGGTCACCAGGCGTCCAACGGTTACCCGAACGTCCCGCACTTCTATGGCGAAGCGGCCCTGGCCGGCTGGAAAAAAGTCGTCGATGCGGTGCACGCCGAAGGTGGCAAGATCGCTCCACAGCTCTGGCACGTGGGTAACGTGCGGCGCCTGGGCACCGAGCCGGATGCCAGCGTGCCGGGTTATGGCCCGAGCGAGAAACTCAAGGACGGTCAGGTCGTGGTGCACGGCATGACGAAACAGGACATCGACGAGGTGATCGCGGCCTTCGCCCAGGCGGCTCGTGATGCCCAAAGCATTGGCATGGACGGTGTCGAGATCCATGGCGCCCACGGTTACCTGATCGACCAGTTCTTCTGGGAAGGCACCAACCTGCGCACCGACGAATACGGTGGCAGCCTGGCCAACCGTTCGCGCTTTGCCATTGAACTGATCCAGGCCGTGCGCGCGGCGGTAGGACCGGGCTTCCCGATCATCTTCCGCTTTTCCCAATGGAAGCAGCAGGACTACAGCGCCCGTCTGGTGCAGACGCCGGAGGCCCTGGGTGAGTTTCTCAAGCCGTTGTCCGACGCCGGTGTAGATATTTTCCACTGCTCCACGCGGCGTTTCTGGGAGCCGGAGTTCGACGGTTCCGAGCTGAACCTGGCGGGTTGGACCCGCAAGCTGACCGGCAAGCCGACCATCACCGTGGGCAGCGTCGGTCTGGACGGCGAGTTCCTGCAGTTCATGGTCAACACCGACAAGGTCGCCCAGCCGGCGAGCCTGGAGAACCTGCTGGAGCGCCTGGGCAACGACGAGTTTGACCTGGTGGCCGTGGGCCGCGCCCTGCTGGTGGACCCGGATTGGGCGGTGAAAGTGCGCGACGGCCGCGAGCAGGACATCCTGCCGTTCAGCCGTGAGGCGTTGATGAGCCTGGCGTAAGCCCGGTTACAGGTTGCGGGGTGTTTTCAGGATGCCGTTGGTCACAACGGCATCCACGGGCAGGGCCGGAGCGCGCCGCTCCACCGGCGGTGCGTCACAGGCCCCGCGCAACTGACTCTCGAACTGCTCGACTATCGCTCCCCAACCTTGCCGGCTGGCATGCTGGCGGGCATTGAGGCGGACATTGCGCAAGGTCTCCCGGCCTTCCAGCAACCAGCAGGCGGCATCGCAAAATGCGTCCTCGTCGCCGGGCATGGCCAGCACGCCGTTGTAACCGTGGCGGATATGCTGGGCCGCCGCGGCCTCATCGTAAGCCACCACCCCCAACCCTGACGCCAGTGCCTCGAGCACCACATTGCCGAAGGTTTCGGTCAGGCTCGGGAACAGGAACATATCCGCCGACGCATAGTGACAGGCCAAGGCCTCGCCCCGCTGCGTGCCGCAGAAAACCGCCTCGGGCAGTTCCTTTTCCAGCACGCCGCGTTGCGGACCATCGCCGACCACGATCAGCTTCATCCGCCGTTGTGGATAAGTTTCCCGCAGGCGCTCGTAGGTGCGCTTGAGCAAGCCGAGATTCTTCTCGGTCGCCAGTCGTCCGACATACAGCAAGGCGATATCGTCGTCCGCCAGCCCCCAGCCGTCGCGCAGGGCGCTCAAGCGTTTGGCCGGATGGAACAGTTGGCTGTCGACGCCACGGGAGAGCAGTTCCAGGCGTTCGAAATGCCGCCGCTCCAGCTCCATGCGCTGGCTGACGCTGGGTACCAGGGTCAGCTTGGAGCGATTGTGGAACCAGCGCAGATAGTGGGTCAGTACCCGCGTCAGCAAGCCCATGCCGTATTGATGGGAGTACTGCTGGAAGTTGGTGTGGAAACCGCTGACCACCGAAATCCCCAGACGCCTGGCTGCACGCAGGGCCGACAAGCCGAGCGGACCTTCGGTGGCGATATACAGCACGTCCGGGCGCTGGTTCTTCCAGCGTCGCAGCAACTTGTGCATCGACGACTGCCCCCATTGCAGGCCGGGATAACCGGGCAGTGGCCAGCCACGGCAGAGCAGCAGTTCGGTATCGCTGGGGCGGGACTGGTCGCAGCTCTGGCGCGGGCGTACCAGTTCGATCTGGTGCCCGCGGGCGCGCAGTCCGTCGCACAGGCGGCCAAGGGTATTGGCCACCCCATTGATTTCCGGTGGGAAGGTTTCGGTGATCAGGGTGATATGCAGAGCTGTCGTCATGTTTACAGTGTCGCCCCGGGCGGTTGCGACACTGTGGCTGTTTGATGATGGATTTGTGACGCGGCCGCGTTCGTCTGGCCTCAGAGCTTCTCGCCGGCCACCGCCTCTTCGCCACGTTCACGGACCCAGAACAAGGTCGCCCCGGCCACCGCCGCCGGCATCATCAGCAGGTTGACCACCGGCACCAGCAGCACCAGGTAGACGATCCCGCCAAAGCTCATGCACTGCCAGCGCTTCTGTCGCAGCCAGGCGAGCATGCCGTTCCAGCTCAGCTTGTGGTTGTCCGCCGGGTAGTCGATGTACTGGAAAATGGGCATCCATCGTCCGAAAATCACGTAATTCACAGCCCTTTCCCAAAGGAGTGAGTGGGAAATGTACCAGGAATATGGGCCAATTAGGAGCTCGCATTTCTCCGTCGCTCTTGAACCTTGGCTCCACCAAAACGATGAGAGTGCCACAGCCGGGTAGGTGGTAGACCGAGGAAATAGCAGGTCTAATGGCGGCCATCTGATGTCATCCAAAGGAGCGGGAGAATGTTGGAACTGGTGGAAACCAAAGGTGAAAAGGTTGCCGCTCAAAGGCGTTTCGCTAGAGCGATGGAGAGTGCCTGGAATAGTTCTGAGCGTAGGACAGTGGTTTGGCGCCCTTCGAGCAAAGTGTTGCCGATTGCCCACAACGGTGTGCTCTGGTTCGCTCAGATAAGGCCCCATGACGACCAGCAGACGTTGCGTTACTGGAATTCGTTTGGGGTTTTCAACCAGTTAGGAAACCTTCAGATAGCCGTCGAAATCAACATTCCGGTCGATACTAATGCTAGGACTGTGTCTGGTTTTTTTGCCAAGGACCCGTCTACCGACTCCATTTACCTGATGCATGATGGCGGCGTTGGTGGCGGACGACCTGGAATAGGTCAGGAAAATTTCCTACGTTGGTCGAGCAAGCGGCCTGAACCGGTTCTGACGTCTAATGGAACCTATCGATTCGGGATAATCGTGAGTGAAATCGATGGTGCAAGCTTGAGCGCCAATGTTTCATCGTTTGTCCAATCGGTGATCGATTTCAAGGCTGCTGTTGTGGCAGAGGATCCTTCCGCGATTGCCGAGTCTGAAGACGGCTTTAGCTACAAGGACTACTTCAAGGAGTTCTCAGGAAAGAAAAAAGGTGTCCGGAAGAAGGAGTTTGAATACATCACCCGGCATGGCGACATCGTGCATGCGTTGTCTAACTGGGTGTTTCAGTCGCGCGAAGATCTCGGATTCAGGGTCATCAAAAACGCCTACATTGATCTTGGAGTTCAGGACGAGAACGGTAGATTGATTGAGCTGTACGAAGTCAAAACGAACACCTCAAGGCAGACCCTCTACACTGCCATTGGCCAATTGCTGGTGCACGGAAATCAGGCAGGAATGGACGTCAAGAAGGTCATAGTAATACCCAAAGGTGAAGTGGTCTCGAATGACATACAGGGTGCTTTGAAGGCTCTCAGCATTGACATCATCGTTTTTGAATTGCGTGGTCAGGATGTGTCAATTTGTCGCAAGTGATGAGCCCAACAAGGGTGAGGGAACCAGCGGATCAGTACAGATGCGGCCTTCTATGTGCCTATGGCTCATCGTAAGCTGTATCAGATGCGATCGCTGACAGCGAGGCCGTATGCGATCACGGGAAAGCATCCAGAGCCTCATAAAGCGCACTGGAGAGGTTGTAGCTCGTTGGCGCACATGGGAGCAGGCGGGTCGAGCCAATGACTCAGCTTTGCTCCGTGAAAGCCTGCCATCGGGCTATCACAATTGGTTTGTGGTGGAGAGGAGCAAGGCTATCTGGTGGATCTATTCAGACTCTTCGGGCGGAGGATCATGGTCCTCGCGAGGGATTGAGATAACGGGCTACAGAATTCCATATGATGAAACCATAGCTCAGAATATTTATGAGCTTGCCTATGAACAGATAGTAGACAAAGAAAGGATTCGGGGTGTTTGAATGGCATTGCTCACGAAAAACGTTTTTATTGATACGCAATTCTTCATGGCTGCTGAATTAGATTTTTCGTCTGGCAGTATTTCGTCCTTTGTAGAGCTTTGCCAAAAAGGCGAGCTTGCTCATATTACAAATACAGTAGTCATTCAAGAGATAGAGAAGAAGATTGTTGAAACCATAAAGGAAGGTCTGAGGGGGATCGAGAATTTTCAAAAACGGGCCGGTTTCATCCGTTCTGATAAAAAACTGTCTAAGCAAGCATTCCCCGTGCTTTCAGAAGAGAATCTGAAAAAGAAGGGTTTTGCTGATTTGAAAAAATTTCTTAAGGCCTCTCGCGCCAAGAAATTAGACATGAAAAAAGTTGATCCGAACGAAATTTTGGATATGTTTTTTAAGCAAAAGAGGCCATTTGGGGCAGCTAAGAAACAGAATGAGTTTCGTGACGCCTTTTCTCTGATCTCGCTACGGCAAGAGCTTAAAGATGGTGAAAAAATCTATGTGGTTTCCAACGATCCAGACCATAAAGCATTTTGCGCTTCTAATGATAAATTCATCAGCATAGAGAGTTTAAATACGCTTTTGGATATTTGCTACAAACACATCGAAGCAAAAAGGGCTGCTTTTATCGAAAATTTCCTACAAGAAAACAAAAGAAATATAATTCAAGAGCTTGAGTCTCAGTTGAAAAGCGCTGATGGCTATAATGTGTCAACGTGGGAAGATGCTGAGCTTGATGAATTCAGTATTGTAGAAATTGGAGCATTTGAGCCTGAAATAACCCATTTAGATGACGAAAGTTGTCGAGTGAATTTCGATGTAACAGTGAAGCTTCTAGCGACTGTCACCGGCCCTGATGCAGTGAATGGGTATTACGACAAAGAAGACGGAGTGTTGTATACCTTTGATAAAGTCGAGCGTGAAGAAGTGGAAGAGCACGACTTCTCTGTAGAACTTGAGATTGGTTTCGAATCAGATGGGGGGGAACTTTTAAACCCCCAGTTCATCTTGCACGTAGAGGGATTGCACAAAGGTATAGAGTTTGGAATAGAGGAAACGCCTTGGGACGATCCAAGAATGTAACGAAAAATAATGGGGAGCATTAGCTCCCCATTGAAAGGCTCAGAACCACTTCTTGAACAAGCCGCTCACAAATGATGCCGCAGCGGCGAAAACCTTCGGTGCAGATTCAATGAGCTTATCTACAACTTTATCTTTAACTGTGTCCCAAGTATCACCGGCAAAGTCTTTGATGCTATCCCACACGCCTCGCTCGGCCTTTTGACGAGACTCGCTGCTTACGTTGTCCTCTTTTGCTTCCCGAGCGAATGAAAACTTTTTTTCGTTCGGTAGAACCTCAACGATCAGATCAACGAGTTCAACGACGTTATATTTTTCGTTCGGGTTCTCTGCACCAATGGCGACAGAAATAATGTTCTTCGCAGAAATGTCAAAGCGCCGAGAAACGTCACGCTCTTTGATAGCGAGGTTGGCAACCTGCTTTTCACTCGGGGTGAATGTGTCCCAGTCCCACTCACGGCTTGGGTTGGTTTTGTCAACCTGAGTAATTACAAAAACGACTGGCAAGCCTTCGCGCTTTCCAAAGATCTGCTGATACGCATCGAGGCCCGACGCGTAGTTGCGGTCATCGGCTTTGATGGTCCAAAGCACAAGGTCTAGCTCAGATGCAAGACTCTCATAAAGAGCTACATATTCCTTCTGACGGTCTGGATCTTCGCCAATTCCCGGCAGATCAATCAATTCGATGCCGGTTTTACCTGTCCCGATGAAGATGCTCTGCGGCTCACGGGTGCAGGCTTCTACGTCACTAATCTTCGCGACATTCTTACCAAATAGCGCGTTGCACAGACTTGACTTTCCTACGCCGGAATTACCGAAGATACCGACTTTCGGCGTGTAGTTACGAGTCTGTTCGATTTTGTCCAGAATGGCTTGAAGAGACGGGTTTTTCGGGCCTTCGATTTGCATTATCAATCCCTGTATAGCGTGCCTATTTACTTCTGTATCGGCCATGGCAGCGGAATCTTTAGGCGGAGTATGGAAAACTCACGGAGCGGTGAAGTGCGTATGTCCAATCAAAAAATAGATTTTAAATCTCAAAGGTTATGAGTCTCAGCAAAGCATTGCTCGACCGGGCGCTCACTCTCTATCGTACCCCAAATGCAGCAAGGCATTAGGTATCCTGATGGGTAATTGCACGGACTTCCCCCGCCCCCCCCGTTTACATTCGACCAGATCAGCCAACTTCATTGGATTTGACCAGCGCGTTTCGTGGTCATGACCGACAGAGAATGACCGGAACAGGCCGGTGGAAAATTTCAAGAACTGGGTGTGATTCAACAGTAAGCACCCGGAGAACGGTTTATCCTGCTCAACCATATAGACGCTTCGCCAGCAAACCGATAGCCTCATTGCCTTTACCACCATCGAAAAGGGATTGGTATGGCCAAGCTCATAAAACTAACGGATACATCCTGGCAACAACCATTCCTCGACCGTAAAAAGGAACACATTCTTTGGGGTTCTCACACCGAGGTTCGTGAAAACTGCAATTTCGCAGACGGCACACGCCGCCTCCTACAAATTTTGTTCGAGCCACGATTCGAGCTGGATATTGTCGATCACTTTCAGATCACCAGCGGGCGCGAGATCAAGTTCCCAAAGGCGCTCGTGGATATGATCAGCCCCATCGTGCTGGAAAATCCCGAGTCCAGCTTCATAGTTACCGTGCTCGATGCCGTTGAACAGGAAGATGGCGAAGTCGGCAGTACAAAAGACTTGGCCAACCTGATTACCGCTCGCGCAACGACAATCATGGCCCGCGTCGGTCAGCAGAAGTTTAGGAAGCAATTGATGGGGTTTTGGGATGATGCTTGCGCACTCACCGGAGTGAAGGAGCCCAAACTGCTGGTCGCATCGCACATTGTCCCTTGGAGCCAGTCAGAAGCAGATGCCAAGCTCGATCCATTTAACGGTCTGCTACTGGCTCCACATTATGATCGGCTGTTTGACCAAGGCCTGATCTCATTCAAAGACGATGGCTCAATTCTGCTGTCCAGAATAGCCCAAAAGCTGCCTCCAGAGTTTGGCCTGTCGGAATCCATGAAGCTACGCAAGCTCAATCCGAAGCATTTACCCTATCTTGCTGCCCATAGGGAAACGTTCGGCTTTGCGTAGCTCTACACCACCCAATATCAAAGCTGCTGGGAGTGCTGTACGCAACGACATGGACTGAACCGCACCTGATTTAATAGACGTTCATGACAGGCTGCAACTGGCCGTTCTCTGTCGGTCATTTCTTCGGCGTGCATTGGTCACCAGTATGCAAACGGTTATCAATACCAATGTGATCGACTGGGTGATCAGCGGCACGCAATTACGCACGATAGAAATTTTGGGCGCCTGGATTTCCTTCTTTCCATAAAACGGAACCAGGTACATGTACCCACTAGTAGATACCGGTGATTGTATGGAACCACCGTAAATCTGTACCCCCCGGTGTAGGGGGGGGCGGCTAGACGGCATTCCAGTGGCATTTCACAGTCGTGATACCAATCCCTAATTCTGATGCAACCTGGGTCTGTATTGTCGCGCACATCAAACCTTGTTCCAATGACGCTTGACCGTAGCAATTCCGATTTTCAATTCGGACGCTACTTGTACCTGTGTCATGTCCATGGCCTTGAGACGTTGTACAGACGCGGTGGTGTCGTTTGCTGCTGGACGACCTAACTTCTTACCTTCTGCTTTGGCGCGTCTCAAACCGGCCTGTGTGCGTTCAATCAGCAGGTCCCTTTCAAATTCGGCGACAGCCCCCAGGACCTGCATGGTCATCTTGCCCGCTGCTGATGTCAGGTCTACACCACCTAGGGCGAGACAGTGAACACGAATGCCTGTAGTTGCCAAGTGTTCGACAGTCTGACGTACATCCATGGCGTTTCGGCCAAGACGGTCCAGCTTGGTCACGATCAGTACGTCTCCACCCTCCATGCGCTCCAACAGCTTCTGGAAGCCTGATCGTTCCTTCGCGGTGGCAATGCCTGAAATGGTTTATTCGACTAGGCTAGGTCGTCATACGCTCGATCGATACGGCAGGGGGCTTCAGATCAAATGTTCTAGCGTACAATGAAAATGATGGACCTAGAAATTTCAAGCAAGTAGGTGCACTACAGGATTTTTCCACAAATCTATCAGTAAGGATTGAGTGTATGGCCGTCAGCGTTTTCATCGACAACAATGCTTGGGATTACCTGTTTGCTAGGAAAGTGGACCTGGCGGTCGACATTTCTGTGGACGATTTTGTCTTCGCTATTACTCGTGAAGCCGAGTTTGAGATACGGACATTACCCGAGGAGTTGAAGGGTTATGTGGCAAAATGGATTGCCTGCGGAGCAGTGACTACCGACACTTACTTTGGTTTTGCTGAAGCAAACTCGAATGGTGAATCGCGGGTAGGAGGATTTGATTGCGGAAGGTTTATCGATCTGGCGGAAAGCGAGATATTGAGTTCGGAAAATGGGGTCATCAAAGATAAGCTACGGCCTACGGGGCTATACAAAAACGAGGCTGATGTATCACTCGCCGCGAGGTCAGTCCATTCAGTAATTCTGACCTCGGATACGAAGAAGGTGCTGGGTAGGGTGGTCAGAAAATACGGTGGTATTGTCGTCAATCTTGCGCTCTGGCCGGAAGATATTTCATTCGACTCGTACATGAAGACACAATGCGCTTCCTTTGTGATTGGCCAGTAATAAAAATCAGATTTGGCCCCACATAGGTATCCGTATATGTAATCACAAAAAAATTCCCGTAAAGCAAGTTGTGCGTTTTTTTCTGCATTATGTGTAGGTGGTGTACTTAAATTTCTCAGACCGAAAGCTTCGTGACGCAAAAAATATGTGCGGCGGATTTTTTGATTTGACAGTATCGATAAGGTGGATCGATTTAGCCCCTTTAGACCGTCCTGACAACATGTAGTCAGTCCCCCCTGCATCCCCTTCGCGTAGCCCTGTCCAAGCTGATTCATCAGTATGAAGCGATACGGACATACCTAAACGCGTCTGGGGCCTGTCATGATCCGTCCTTGATTAGATTCTTGATGGGCATTTGCACAGGTTTACCCACCCGTTTGCATTTGACCTGATCAGCCAACTTCATCGGTTTGACCAGTTCGTTTCGTGGCCATGACCGGCAGAGAACGACCCTAGCTGCTGGTGGTGCGTCTGCGAAAACAAATACGATTCAGGCTATAGCGTAGAAAGCTCATGCACCGACTGGTGTGACGACTGGAAGCGAAAAACCCGGATTAAGTACCGGGTTTTGGAGGCTTCGCTTGAATTTTCAGAGCGCAGGTTGCTATAAAGCAATATATATCCCGTGCAGAAAAGCATTTTAATGCCACGAAAAACAGAGCTGGCTAGGACTTTTTCTACTCTGTTTTAATTAAAGTATCTGGCTGGCGATTCCTACACCACAATTAAGAAAAAATAGCCTCCAAGTTTGTCCTCGACCAGATTCTTTTTGCCAGAGCCTCATAAAACTCACTCCGGGCTGCCAGCGAAGCTGCATCAGCGTACTTCATTGCCTGACAAGTAACACCTGACTCCGCAGAAAACTTGGTCCAATTAGGTTGGTTGAGGAAAAAATTCTCAGTCAAGGTCTGTGCTAAGACGTTTTCCCCTGAGTACCTTTGAAGCTTCACGCTGTAAACCATGTCTTTCATAGACCGATTCCTGCTTCTAGGAAGCAAAATTAGTCCCGATATATTATTTCGATTTAACACAAAATCATTATTGTTCGAATAAGCCACACCACCAGCAACAGTGATATCGGCGTTTGTTGCCGAAAAGTCGTGGGAAATTAAATGCTCAATATCAAACGTCCTCGAATCCCGAGTTCGACTGGCATAGTCAGAAAAGCCCACTCTATTTGTCATGTCGAGAGATACTTCAAGATGGTCTGACAGCCTTCCAAGAATATGTAGCAAATCTTGCCGTTTCATATTCGTATAGGAACAGTTTTGGATGTTTTCGACTTTGTCTCGATCAGCATCGATCCGCCCTAAAAGCTTAGCTTTTAGGGTTGTGAGATCCAAGCCTCTCAACTCTTTTGTGAGGTCGAATATAATATCCCTAATGTTGTCATATGTATTTTCTTTGCCATTTATAGCGCGAGCAGTCGCCAAATGATCCAAGTAATAAGATATGGATTTGATCTTTTTTGTTGCCTCTGAGGTTGTATCTGTCGACTTTACCGCGCTCAGAATAACCATGGATTGTAACGTCAAGTCTCGTGCGCCATTAAAAAATACATGAGGAAAGTTAGCTTGGAAGGTCTGCTCACTTTTTTTAATTTTGCAATATAGGTCGACGTAGTATGGCAGCGCGCCAGTCAACAGGTTTGAGAAGTCATCACTTGTTCTCAATCCTACAACGTCTTTGTTATCCATGACCCAGCGGTGATAACTGTCGCCAACTACCTCGAAATCACCAGGCGCATCACCCCGCTTTTTGCCTCGACTTGTGTTGGCGTACTTTGACCTTATCCAGGTCTTGAAGAAATTAGAGTCTTCATCGCTACCCAAAGATTTTAGCCTATTTATGCATTCGTTCCAGGACGCATGAGCAATTTTATTTTCACTATCGGTTGAAATACTGGAAAGCAAAAAACCTTTTAACAAATCTATCGGGCCGAGTTTCAAACCTCGATCGTTCATTGTTACAAAAACCTTATGACCATCCTGCTCGCGAGGCACGCCGATTTCGAACATGCATACACATTCAGTGATAAAGTCAAATAAGTGTGGTAACAAATTCTCAGAGGTCACATCAGCGGCTAGCGCACCTTCGATTTGTTGATAAAGCTCCCAGATCCTAATTGTCCCAGAGTCTTTATTTGGAATGCTTTCAACAGTCGCAATAAGATCAGCTTCGTCATCAGGACCGTCAATCAGCGCATCAAATAAGGCATGCCTGGACGGATCCATGTCGAGATTGTATTCACTTTGACCTGCCACTTGACGCCTGATGGCCTGTTCGACTGGGGATATATTGAGCGCCGCATTTCTTTTTCTTAATCTGTGTATGTAAGCAAACAGCAACGTCAAAGTTGTCACTCGTTGCTGACCATCCACAATGGCTTTTCCGCCTTGACCTACCTGCGTTGTGATTATTGTTCCAAGAAAATATGAATCATAACCTAAGACATCTTTCCTGCCATGAGCGGGCTTCCAGCATGCCAGAAAGGCCTCTTGAATGTCAGATAACAACTCATGCAGATGCTTTGATTCCCACTTGTAATCCCGCTGATAAGTAGGTAGTACGAATTTTTGCTGCAAGCATGTGTTAACGGTTTTTCTATCAAATGTTATTTGCATATTAACTTCAAATCCCTGTGAAAGCCTACGAAGAAACGGAAGCCTAGCCATGCGACCGTTCGGAGAGCCGCAGGCCTAGGTTCGTCCCCTCACGCTACCAACGTTGGCGGCAAAATGCCATCCATGCTGTCTCTGCACGCTTGATGATTTCGCTATTGCTACGCGATTTGTCAGCGTTGGGCAGAAAGCGAGCATCGTTGGTTATAGTCGCTTGCTGGCCGATTGTTGCCTGTTACACCGGCTGAAATTGACCGTATGTTCCTGCTAGTGAGCTAAGGACATTTACCCAGGTTCATCTGCCCCCATGAGTTCCACGCATGCCAAAACGTCCATTACGCGGGTATGCGAACCACCACAATGGCTATTTCGTCTCACGTTTGATCCGGTACACCGTTGCAACGCCACAGTCCGCCAGCTTGGCTACCTGATCAGCCGACATGGTTGGGTGCTTAGCCATCAGTGCTACAACCTTGTCCCACATCGCAGTGTCCTTGGACTTCCCGGTAGGCTTCCAGTCAGGATCAGCGGAACGCTTGTTTGCCAAGCCTTGCTTGATCCTTTCTACCCTTTTTTCTTGGTCCAGACGCGACATTGTTGCCATGAGGTCCAGCAACATGTTGTTGATGACTTCCATAATCTGGCCGGTGATTCCGGTATCTTCGACCATCATATGAGAGGTGGGCAGGTCAGCGATCACAAGTCGAAGGCCCTTGGCTCTGATTGTGGCTTTCAGGGTTTCCCAGTCAGACTGCGACAATCGGGACAGCCTGTCCACAGACTCACACAGGATGCACTGACCAGCTTCAGCCACATCGAGCAGCCGCATCAGCTCAGGGCGGTTCAACTTCGTGCCGCTGATGTTCTCGGCATAGACCCCAGCGATGTTCAGGCCCTTGTCAGCAGCAAACGCTTCCAAGGATGCCTTGGCGCGGTTGGCATCTTGATCCTTTGTAGATGCTCGTAGGTACAGATGAGCGATCATGACTATCCTTTATCTATTCTCTTGATAGATTTATGATAATACGATCAGATAGGTATCGTACATAGGTATTTGATAGTTTGTGACGGATGGTTATCGGACTACCAAACAACTAGAGTTCTTTGATAGCTAACGGCGTAGCAATTTGATTGCGTTGGTGATGCCTTCGGCGTTGATGTCGATTGTTTGTAGCGCCGACAAGACATTGGCGTGGACGTTCTGGCTACCGCGTTCGAGGATCCAACGAGAAATTTCCTCTACCGCTGCACCCAACGCGTTCTGATTGAGTGCAATCAGCTCAAGGGCGTCTGCAATGGTAGCGTCACGGTCTGGCATTGGATGTCGTCCTTGATGTGGGATGAATATCTATTCTCCAAGTAAAGAAGCCCCCACATCACGGTGCTTCATCATCTTGGGCCAGCAAGGACACGAGCTCACTGGGGGTTTGTCACTTTATCCTTTGAATCCCATCCATGAAATCCTTGATCAGCTCCACAAGGTCGCATCCAAGCACCTCACATAGGTCGTGAATCTGGATGATATCCAATCGGCGGGTGCCTCGCTCCACGTCGCTCATGAAGGACTGCGGACGTCCCAGTGCGGTTGAGCATTCCACCTGTGTCAGACCGGCCTTGATCCGTCGGTCTTTCAGCAAGGTCAGAAACACCTCGTATTCGGGTCGGTAAATGGCCTTGGGCATACGGCTATCCATTGAAAATAGCCCTACACGCTATATCCGCTTTTCAGATATCTGATTTTCAGATAAATTTGGAACCACATGGCAATCGGTCATGCATAACCCTGAAACGGATCAAAATGAAACGGCACATCGGGATGCTTCTATCGTCATTGAGCCTACAACCGGCCCATCTGACGGGCGTAAGGACAAAGGTGCCCAGCCAATTGGTGTTGTGCGGGCTGGCCTTTGTTGCGATCAATGCATGGGCCGATGTCGACAAAGAGAGCTTTGACAAAACGGTTCATGATGATGTGACCTATCAAAAACAGCTTTTACATCCTAGAAGCAACTCGGCGAATGTAGGCGGCCTTCAGGTTGTTGCAAATGGTTGTGTAGCACGTCGGAAGATCGGAACTCTAAATCCCGTCTTAGAACCTCAATCGTGGGCTGGTTCAAGGTTTCTGATTCTCAACGCCAGTTTCAAGAACATTTCGACTACCAGCAGGTATCCATCGCCGGGGAGTGTGATGATTAATAAAGGTGGGAGGACTTATAGGTTTGATAAGTTTGAAATGGTTAGTGGCGATGGCTTTGGTGTTGCAGTCGAACCTATCAATCCATTA
>Ga0209888_1000057_pt1 | contig 80281 bp, 86 predicted proteins | sample OrgsoiDNA_201059_FD_185807 | JGI IMG/M metagenome (GOLD analysis project Ga0209888, IMG submission 185807) | Permafrost soil microbial communities from the Arctic, to analyse light accelerated degradation of dissolved organic matter (DOM) -... | ecosystem: Environmental > Terrestrial > Soil >...
AACAGGAAGAAGTAGTTAATGCTGCGTCTTTCGTAGACGACCTTGGCGCTGATTCTCTCGACACCGTTGAGCTGGTTATGGCTCTGGAAGAAGAGTTTGATACCGAGATCCCTGACGAAGAAGCTGAAAAGATCACTACTGTTCAGGCAGCTATTGATTTTATCAACGCTAGCCAGCAGTAAGCTAATTTGCTTTTAGTTTAGATAGTTAGGCGGTCACTCGACCGCCTAAGTTTTTTTTGTCCCACCGTATCACTTTTCTCCCTCCCTGGAGGACACACGTGTCTAAGCGTCGAGTTGTAGTGACTGGACTTGGCATGCTGTCTCCTGTCGGCAATACTGTAGAGTCCACATGGAGCGCTCTTCTTGCCGGTCAGAGTGGCATTAGCCTAATCGATCATTTTGATACTAGTGCCTATGCAACGCGTTTTGCTGGCTTAGTAAAAGATTTTAATTGTGAAGATTACATCTCGCGTAAAGATGCGCGCAAGATGGATTACTTCATTCAATACGGTATTTCCGCCGGTATTCAGGCCATGCAGGACTCCGGGCTTGAAGTCACTGCCGAGAACGCCCCGCGCTTTGGTGCAGCCATTGGTTCAGGTATCGGCGGCCTTGGTCTGATTGAAGAAAACCATACCTCACTGGTTAACGGCGGACCACGCAAGATCAGCCCATTTTTTGTTCCCTCCACTATCGTCAATATGATTGCCGGTCATCTGAGCATCATGTTTGGTTTACGTGGACCGAGCATTTCTATTGCCACAGCCTGTACTTCAGGTGTTCATAATATTGGTCATGCGGCTCGCATCATCGCTTATGATGATGCCGATGTTATGCTGGCCGGTGGTGCTGAGAAGGCCAGTACTCCTCTGGGGGTTGGTGGCTTTGGCGCAGCACGTGCATTGTCTACCCGCAATGATGACCCTCAGGCCGCGAGCCGCCCGTGGGATAAAGATCGAGATGGTTTCGTGCTGGGCGACGGCGCAGGTATCATGGTGCTGGAAGAGTATGAGCACGCGAAAAAACGCGGTGCTAAAATTTATGCTGAAATTGTCGGTTTTGGTATGAGCAGTGATGCTTTCCATATGACGTCACCTCCTGAAGACGGCGCAGGTGCAGCGCTGGCGATGGAAAATGCTCTGCGTGATGCGGGGATTTCGGCGGCCAAAATTGGTTATATCAATGCACATGGCACCTCGACGGCGGCTGGCGACAAAGCAGAAACTCAGGCCGTTAAATCGGTATTTGGTGCAGATGCGCACCGTGTACTGGTTAGCTCGACGAAGTCTATGACCGGTCATCTGCTGGGCGCAGCGGGTGCAGTGGAGTCAATCTTTACCTTGCTCGCGCTTCGCGATCAGGCTGTACCACCCACCATCAATCTTGATAACCCTGACGAGGGTTGTGATCTGGATTTCGTCGCGCACGAAGCCCGTCAGGTCAAAAATATGGAATACACGTTGTGTAACTCGTTTGGCTTCGGTGGCACCAATGGATCACTGGTGTTCCGTAAAATCTAACGAACCATTACACGGTGTTTTTCCATCCCAGAAAGGCCCGTTTGCGGGCCTTTCTGCTGTCTGATATTCCCATCGTAAATCAGGAATGGTCTACTTGATGGGCAAGCAAAAATGCTTCAGGCTCTTCAGTCAGTCAGGCCATACAGCGGGATACAGGGGGAGTGAATATGTGGATTAACGGTATCTCAGCCAGTTTGCTGTCAGCCAGTGACCGCGCGGCACAATTCGGTGACGGAAGTTTTACCACAGCACGTGTTACTGCAGGAAAAATTCAGTTTGCTGAAGCGCATATTGAAAGGCTAAAAGCTGCCTCGCAGCGGTTGATGATTGAAGGTGCCGACTGGACGGCACTGGAAGAGGAAATGGCCCACGCTGCAAGCATGCGCGAGGAAGGGGTGGTTAAAGCCATTATCAGCCGGGGAGAGGGCGGTCGCGGGTACAGTTCGCAGGGTTGTGGTTCGCCCACTCGTATTGTTTCCGTTTCTGACTATCCGGCGCACTACCATCAGTGGCGGCGGCTGGGTGTAAAACTCTCGCTAAGCCCGGTGGCGTTGGGCCAGAATACGTTGCTCGCCGGAATCAAACACCTTAACCGGTTAGAGCAGGTCATGATCCGTTTGCATCTTGACCAGACGGATGCCCATGAGGCGCTGGTGGTTGATACCTCAGGGATGCTGGTGGAATGTTGTGCCGCGAATATATTCTGGCGTAAAGGTGACCAGATTTTCACCCCGGATCTTTCCGCCTCAGGTGTTGCGGGAATTATGCGCAGCCAAATCATTTCTTTACTTGAACAATCTGAAATTTATACCATTTCTGTTGTCAAACAACCACCTGACGTCTTGCATGATGCGGATGAGGTGATTATTTGCAACGCGCTGATGCCCATCCTGCCGGTCCGACAGGCTCAAGACTGGCACTTTACGTCGTCGCAGTTGTACGATTTTTTACACCAGGTTTGTTAAAACCGCGCGTTAAAAGTGAATGTTTATGAAGAATAAAAAACTCAAGATCTCCGCCCTAATCCTGTTGCTTATACTCGGTATGGTGTTTTTTGCTTATAACAAAGTAGAGCGTTTTGCCGATCGTCCCATCAATGTAAGTCAGGAAACGATCTTTACGCTACCCGCTGGCACGGGGCGGGTGGTGCTGGAAATGCTGCTGGTCAAACACAAACTGATGCAGGAAAATCCTTATTTCTCTTGGCTGCTACGCATTGAACCTCAGCTCAGCGAGTTCAAAGCAGGGACTTATCGCTTTGAAAAAGGGATGACAGTACGCCAGATGCTCGAACTGCTTAAAAGCGGTAAAGAAGCCCAGTTCAGCGTGCGCTTGGTGGAAGGTTTTAAACTGAGTGACTGGATGAAATTGTTGCAAAACTCAGGTTATCTGAAGCATGAGCTTACCGGGAAAAGTGGCGAAGAGATCGCAACCGCCATCGGCATGAAAGATGCCACCAATGCGGAAGGCTGGTTGTATCCTGATACCTATCTTTATACAGCCGGTATGACGGACCTGTCCCTGCTCAAACGCGCGCATCAGCGCATGGTAAAAACTGTCGATACGCTCTGGAACGAACGTGACACGTCTCTGCCTTATAAATCGCCGACCGAAATGCTGACCATGGCGTCAATAATCGAAAAGGAAACGGCGGTGAAAGACGAGCGCCCGGAAGTGGCCTCAGTATTCATTAACCGTTTACGCATTGGTATGCGTCTGCAAACGGACCCCACTGTGATCTATGGAATGGGTGAAAGCTACAACGGTAATATCACCCGTAAAGATCTGGAAACACCGACGCCGTATAACACCTACGTGATTCCAGGTCTGCCGCCATCGCCAATTGCTATGCCGAGTGAGGCATCGATCGTTGCGGCTGCGCACCCGGCTAAAACGCCTTATCTTTATTTTGTGGCAGATGGCAAAGGCGGGCATACTTTTACCACTAACCTCGAAAATCACAATAAAGCGGTGCGTGTGTATCGCGAGGCATTGAAAAATAAGAATGAAAAGTAAGTTTATCGTTATTGAAGGTCTGGAAGGGGCCGGTAAAACCACGGCACGCGATGTCGTCGTCAACCAACTGCGCAACCTCGGTGTTGAGGATATCGTGTTTACCCGCGAACCGGGCGGTACCCCATTGGCCGAAAAACTCCGGGATCTCTTCAAACGTGGCGTGGAAGACGATAAACCTACGGTCAAAGCAGAAGTGCTGATGCTTTATGCCGCAAGGGTTCAACTGGTAGAGACAGTGATCCTTCCTGCACTGGCACGCGGTGCCTGGGTGGTGGGGGATCGTCATGATCTCTCCTCTCAGGCCTATCAGGGCGGTGGGCGTGGTATTGACGCCGAACTGATGCGCTCGCTGCGCGACACCGTTCTCGGTGATTTCCGCCCAGATCTGACGCTGTATCTCGATTTACCTCCTGAGATTGGTCTGCAACGCGCCAGCGTACGCGGTGAACTGGATCGCATCGAAAAAGAGGCGCTGCCGTTCTTTGAGCGCACCCGCGAACGCTATCTCAGCCTGGCGGCTGAAGACAGCCGCATTAAAACCATTGATGCATCTCAAACACTGGAGCAGGTCAGTGCTTCAATAGAAAAGACTCTGTCTCAGTGGTTTAAAGCCCAGCAGCAGGAAGGTAATCAGCAATGACCTGGTATCCCTGGCTTAGTGCTCCCTACCGGCAGCTCGTCGGCCAATATCAGTCTGGCCGTGGGCACCATGCCATGCTGATGCATGCCGCCAATGGCATGGGCGATGCTGCGCTGGTGTATGGTCTGAGCCGCTGGTTATTGTGTCAGCACCAGGATGGCGAGAAAAGTTGTGGAAAATGCCACAGTTGCCAACTGATGATTGCCGGTAATCACCCTGACTGGCACGTGCTGATGCCGGAAAAGGGCAAAAACTCGCTGGGCGTTGATCCCGTGCGTCAACTGATTGAAACACTCTATAACTACTCTCAGCAGGGTGGGGCAAAAGTGGTATGGGTGCCTGAAGCTGAATTGCTGACGGAGGCTGCCGCTAACGCCTTATTGAAAACGCTGGAAGAGCCGCCAGCAAAAACTTACTTTCTGATTGGTTGCCGGGAAACTTCCGGTTTACTCGCTACACTGCGCAGCCGTTGTTTCTACTGGCATCTGCCTACGCCTGATGAAGTTCCGACCACGCAGTGGATTGGGCGGCAGCTCAACGCTGATCCTGTTGCGATTAAAACAGCTTTACGGCTGAGCAACGGCACGCCGTTAGCTGCGCTGGCCTTGTTACAACCTGAGCGCTGGAAACAGCGAATGGCGCTGTGTCAGCAGTTGGCGACCAGTTGCCAGCAGCGAGATATGCTGTCGTTGATGATTCAGTTGAACCATGACGATGTGGCTGATCGCCTGCAATGGCTCTGTTCTTTATTGCTGGATGCCATCAAATGGCAGCAAAATGCCGGGCAGTTTATTATTAATCACGATCAGCAGCCGTTAATCGCACAAATTGCCGGGTTGCAGGCCAATGATGCACTGCAAAAAAGTGTTCAGGCCTGGATGCATTGCCGCCAGCAATTGCTGACGATCATTGGTGTGAACCGTGAACTAATACTGACTGAGCAACTCCTCGAATGGGATATGTCCCTGAGTGAGTTCCGTTCTGATTCTTCCCTAAGCGGTACGCGGGTTTCACCGGCGTAGCGACCTGCACAACCATCGTAAAGAGTTAAATATTATGTTTTTAGTCGACTCCCACTGTCATCTGGACAGCCTGGATTACAACGAGCTACATAGCGGCGTGGATGCGGTGCTGGAAAAAGCCCGCGAACGTGATGTGAAATTTATGCTGGCTGTCGCCACTACCCTGCCAGGTTACACAGCCATGACTCAACTCATTGGCGAGCGTCCTGATGTGGCATTTTCCTGCGGCGTACACCCTTTAAATATCGAAGAGGGCTATGATTTCGAGGAGCTGCGGCGTCTGGCTGCGGACCTCAACGTGGTCGCATTGGGTGAAACCGGGCTGGATTATTTTTATCAGAAAGAAGATCACCAGCTTACACTTCAGCAGGACTCTTTCCGTCACCATATCCGTGTTGGCCGCGAACTGAATAAGCCGGTGATTGTTCATACCCGTGATGCACGTCAGGATACGCTGGATATTTTACGCGATGAACAGGCGGGCGAATGCGGTGGTGTTCTGCACTGCTTTACCGAAGATTTATCTACTGCCAAATTCCTGCTCGACCTCGGTTTTTACATTTCGTTTTCGGGCATCGTCACCTTCCGCAATGCTGAGCAGTTGCGTGACGTCGCGCGCTATGTGCCGCTGGATCGCTTATTGGTCGAGACGGATTCACCTTATCTGGCGCCGGTCCCGTATCGCGGGAAAGAAAATCAGCCTGCTTACGTTCGTGATATCGCTGAATACCTCGCCGTGCTCAAAGGCGTGAGTATTGAGCAACTGGCGCAGGCAACCACTGCAAACTTTTCTCGCCTGTTCCACCTCGATACTTCCTCCCTGATCTGACCTTGAGCTCAGTCATATTGACTGGAATTATTTTACAACTCGTAATTAATCGCCTGAACGGGTAATGTGCACACCCGTTTCGGGCTGTTTGATGAGCATGATTCGGATTTTCTTTAGAAAAAACGCCGTTTTTTACTGAGTCTACGCCGTTTTTTCGGCAAAACGTGACTGCCATCAAACATTAACAAAGGGAATTATTTTACCCTGCGTAAAAATTCAAAAGGGGTGCTCAGACACTCTGAACGCCAAGGGTTTTCATAACCTTGCAACTCGGCAGTTCGCAGCGTAAATAAGCGAGCGCCGTGAGAAGTATCAAAAAACATCATTACTCAGGAGCACACTCAATTATGTTTAAGAACGCGTTTGCAAACCTTCAGAAGGTCGGTAAATCGCTGATGTTGCCAGTTTCCGTACTACCAATTGCAGGTATTCTGCTTGGTGTCGGTTCTGCAAACTTCAGTTGGCTGCCACTGATCGTTTCCCACGTCATGGCGGAAGCGGGTGGTTCAGTTTTCGCTAACATGCCGCTGATTTTTGCCATTGGCGTGGCACTTGGTTTCACCAACAACGACGGTGTATCTGCACTGGCGGCGGTGGTGGCTTACGGCATCATGGTCAAAACCATGGCAGTCATCGCCCCGTTGATCCTGCATTTACCGGCCGAAGAGATTGTCGCCAAACACCTTGCTGATACAGGTGTTCTGGGCGGCATTATTGCCGGTTCAATTGCAGCCTATATGTTTAACCGCTTCTACCGTATTAAGTTGCCAGAATATCTGGGCTTCTTCGCCGGTAAACGCTTCGTACCGATCATCTCTGGTATGGCTGCGATCGTGATGGGTGTGGTTCTGTCCTTCATCTGGCCGCCAATTGGCAGTGCAATCCAAACCTTCTCTCAGTGGGCTGCCTATCAGAACCCAGTGGTTGCCTTCGGTATTTACGGCGTAGTTGAACGTGCACTGGTACCGTTTGGTCTGCACCATATCTGGAACGTTCCATTCCAGATGCAAATCGGTGAGTATGTGAACTCCGCCGGTCAGGTGTTCCACGGTGATATCCCGCGTTACATGGCTGGCGACCCAACTGCCGGTAAATTGTCTGGTGGCTTCCTGTTCAAAATGTACGGTCTGCCTGCTGCAGCTGTTGCTATCTGGCACTCAGCGAAACCTGAAAACCGTGCAAAAGTCGGCGGCATCATGATCTCCGCTGCGTTGACTGCGTTCCTGACTGGTATCACCGAGCCAATCGAATTCTCCTTCATGTTCGTAGCCCCGATACTGTATGTGATCCACGCTATTCTGGCAGGCCTGGCGTTCCCAATCTGTATTCTGTTGGGTATGCGCGATGGCACGAGCTTCTCACACGGTTTGATCGACTTTATCGTGTTGAGCGGTAATAGCAGCCGTATCTGGTTGTTCCCAGTAGTTGGTATGATTTACGCCGTGGTTTACTACAGCATCTTCCGTTTCCTGATTGTGAAACTGAACCTGAAAACACCAGGGCGTGAAGACACTGCCAGCGAAACCACGATTCAGGGCGGTACAGAAATGTCTGCTTCTCTGGTTCAGGCGTTCGGTGGTAAAGACAACATCACTAACCTTGATGCCTGTATCACTCGTCTGCGTGTAAGTGTTGCAGATGTGTCTAAAGTGGATCAGGCTGGCCTGAAAAAATTGGGCGCAGCAGGCGTTGTCGTTGCAGGTTCTGGTGTTCAGGCAATCTTTGGTACCAAGTCTGATAACCTGAAAACCGATATGGACGAGTACATGCGTAACCACTGATCCTGAGATCAGCTCTTACCTTGTTCACTAAGGAGGCTTCGGCCTCCTTTTTCTATGGCTGGAATTCTGTACGGGAGTTTTTTCGTGCTGGCTGGCGGTTTCTGCGCCATTTGCGCCTTAAAAATCGTAATCAGGTTGAAAGGAATAGAAATTGTCACTCATACTGGCGTACACCGCTTTTGACTTTGAAAGGACAGCCAAGATGGCCGAAGAGACGATTTTCAGCAAAATTATCCGCCGTGAAATTCCTGCCGATGTAGTGTATCAGGATGAGCTTGTCACCGCGTTCCGGGATATTTCTCCTCAGGCACCTAGTCATATTCTGATCATCCCGAATATCCTCATTCCAACCATGAACGACGTTACCGTTGAGCATGAAGCAGCGCTGGGCCGCATGATGACCGTCGCCGCCAAAATCGCTGAGCAGGAAGGTATCGCCGAAAGCGGCTATCGCCTGATTGTTAACTGCAATCGTGATGGAGGCCAGGAGGTTTATCATATCCATATGCATTTGGTCGGTGGCCGTGCACTGGGTCCGCTGCTTTCGCGCCAGTAATGCTTTCTCGTTGATAAGGAAAGACCATGCGATTTTTGATGGCATTGTTACCCGTTATGGCCTTGATGGGCTGTAGCAGTAATCCGCATATTGCGCTGAACAGTGAGCAAACTGTCATCATGGAATCGCCGGTGCTGACGGCGGGCATTATCCCCGGCGCGCCGTCTATTTCTGAAGTGGATGGTCGCAAACAAGCCGTTAGCGTGCTCAGCAACAGCCAACCGCACGCCGTGACGCTGCATTACCGTTTTTACTGGTATGACAAACAGGGGCTGGATCTTCTGCCGATAGCCGAAGCGCGTACCGTCACCGTGCCAGCCAACACGGAAATCAACATATCCTCCCTGAATGGCAATCTCGATGCGTACAGTGTGCGTGTTTATCTTTACCTCTAATTTTCCTGTACGGAGAAGGTTGATGAAAAAGTATTTCCTCATGGTGGCGATGGCTGCCCTGATCCTCGGTGGTTGTACACTGCCAACCAAACAGCAGCCGGCAGAGCCTCAGCAGCCGACTGCACCCGTCATTGTTGAGCCGGGAACGCCGGAAACCTCGGGGCAGCCGCCGGTTGAAACTGTTCCGCAGCCTCCGAAAGTGCAGACCATCAACTGGAGCGCAAGCGTTCAGCCCATGGTGGCTAAAATGTTACAGGCCGATGGTGTGCAGGCGGGCAGCGTTCTGTTGCTCGACAGCGTGAAAAACAGTACCAATGGCTCACTGCCAGTAAGCAAAGCCACCGCTGCACTGCATGACGCACTGGCAACTAACAACAAATTCCAGGTTGTCCCTGATTCTCAACTCGCGACGGCCAAGCAGTCATTGGGCTTGTCGGTTGACGACAGCTTAGGATCTCGCAGCAAAGCTATTGGCCTGGCACGCTACGTCAATGCCCAGTACGTGCTTTACAGCACAGTCACTGGCGAGGTCAAAGCACCGACGCTGAAAATGCAGTTGATGACCGTGCCGAGCGGTGAAATTGTTTGGTCCGGTAACGGTGCCGTTCAACATTAAGGCCGTACTCGAACAATTTCTTGCGCAAAAACTTCCGGCGGCATATTCCGCCGGTTGTCTTTTAAGCCCGGTGGCAGGGCTGACGGGTGAAAGCTGGAAAATAGAGACGCCAACGCAGTCATGGTTAGCAAGAATTCAGTCAGCAGAAAAAGCCCGGCTTGGCGTGCAAAGGCGGCGGGAAAAGGCTGTTTTACAACATCTTGCCGGGTTGGGTATTGCACCAGAGATCACACTGTTTTCTCCTCAGTGGCTGGTGGTGGAGTGGCTGGAAGGGAACACCTGCGACGCCACATCTGCCACTGACATGGTGTTTCAACTGCGCCTCAGCCAGTTGCTGGCCCGGTTACACCGCCTTGCACCGTGCGGCCACCGATTATTGCTACGTCAGCAGTTAGCCCGTTACTGGCAACAGATTGACCGCAGGCGTTTGACGCCGAAGTGGCTGCGCCTGCAACAGCATATGATGCGCGCACAGATGCCCACCCCCTTAAAACTGGCGGTACTCCATATGGATGTACACCCTGGAAATCTGGTCTGTGATGGGCAAACCTTACGGCTGATTGACTGGGAATATGCTGCTGATGGCGATATCGCCCTTGAATTAGCAGCACTTTTTCGCAGCAATGACTGGACTGCAGAGCAGCAGCGGAGTTTCCTGTCTACGTATGCGGTCGCTGGTGGTTACCGGGATACGGCACGGCTGGTACGCCAAATTCGCCGCTGGACGATGTGGGTCGATTATCTCATGCTGATGTGGTACGAAGTCCGCTGGCATCAGACTGGCGACAATGCGTATTCAGACGGTGCGCAACCGCTGCGTGAGCGACTTTTCGCCAGCGGACGCACCGGCGATAAAACAAAATAAATTAAGGAGGGCACAGACGTGGGTCCAGTAATGCTAGACGTTGCCAGCTACGAGCTGGATGCCGAAGAACGAGAGATTTTGCAACATCCTCTGGTTGGCGGTTTGATCTTATTTACCCGTAACTACCATGATGTCGATCAGTTGCATGAATTGATCCGCCAGATCCGTGAAGTTTCCCGTGAACGTCTGGTTCTGGCCGTCGATCAAGAAGGTGGGCGCGTACAGCGTTTTCGTGAAGGCTTTACCCGTGTTCCGGCGGCGCAGTCTTTTGCCGCACTCAATGAAATTCACGAAGGCCAGCGTCTGGCAAAAGAAGCGGGCTGGCTGATGGCCTCTGAAATGATTGCCATGGATATCGACATCAGCTTTGCGCCGGTCCTCGACATCGGTCATGTCAGCGCCGCCATCGGTGAGCGTTCCTTCCATGCCGAACCGGCAAAGGCCCTCGACATGGCAGAACAGTTTATTTTGGGTATGCATGGTGCCGGCATGAAAACCACCGGCAAACATTTCCCAGGTCACGGTGCCGTGACTGCGGATTCTCATAAAGAAACGCCGCGTGACGACCGCCCTCTGGAGGTTATACGCGAACATGATATGGCGATTTTCCGCCAGTTAAATGACAAAAAATTACTGGATGCGGTGATGCCCGCGCATGTTATCTATACTCAGGCAGACTCGCGTCCCGCCAGCGGTTCAACCTATTGGCTGCAAAAAATCCTGCGTCAGGAACTCGGCTTTAAGGGCGTGATTTTCTCTGATGATTTATCGATGGAAGGCGCGGCAATCATGGGCAGTTATGCCGAACGTGGTCAGGCATCGCTGGATGCTGGTTGCGATATGATTTTAGTCTGTAACAACCGCTCAGGGGCGGTCAGCGTGCTGGATAACCTGTCTCCGGTCAAAGCAGACAATATTGCCAGGTTGTACCATCGAGGCAAATATACGGGTAAAGATGCGCGCAGGGACTTGCTCAATTCAAGCCGCTGGCAACTTGCCCACCGGGAATTAACCGAACTGGATGCCCGCTGGCAGGACCACAAACAGTCAGCGTACTAAATGGCAACCTAATGCCATTAACCTTGATGTTCTCAATGCGCAATCAGGATGAGGAAAACGATGATTATATATTTGCATGGCTTTGACTCAACCAGCCCCGGCAACCATGAAAAGGTGCTGCAGCTGCAATTTATTGATCCCGATGTCCGCTTTATCAGTTACAGCACGCTCCATCCGCGTCATGACATGCAGCATCTGCTGAAGGAAGTCCATAAGGCAATCCAGCAATCCGGGGATGACAGAGTACTGATTTGCGGCGTGGGTCTGGGAGGTTTCTGGGCCGAGCGCATTGGGTATCTGTGTGGGATCCGTCAGGTCATGTTCAACCCTAACCTCGTGCCGCAGGATAACATGACCGGTAAAATCGACCGTCCTGAGGAATATCTTGATATCGCCACTAAGTGCATCAGTGATTTCCGCGAGAAAAACCGCGATCGCTGCCTGGTAATTCTGTCACGTGAAGACGGTGTGATCGACAGCCAGAAAACGGCAGATGTGCTGCACCATTTCTACCAAATCGTGTGGGATGACAAGCAGAGCCACAAATTCAAAGATATCTCGACGCATCTACAACGGATCAAAGCCTTTAAAAATCTCGCCTGATCGTTCGGTGAGGGAACAAACGGTCACAGGCAAGTATCTGTGGCCGTTTTTTTTTGGCAAATCATGCCCGCTGCATTTCTTATTCATAATGAAGTTTTTCTGTGATTCCCTCCTAACCCCCTGATTCAAAAAGGTCAAAAACCGTGCCATTCCGCTAAGTGATTTCCACTGAATGGATTTAAATTGATGTATGTCAATTTTGGTATGACCAAATCACCACGCATGTTATTCTCGGGGCAGATACCGATTTAACTTAAGCCAACCCTATGTATTCTAAGGATAATAATTTTACTCTTAGATAACAATTGGTTCACATTTGAGGGGGTCATGTTGACTACATCCATGAAGAAAATCGTGATTATCGGCGGTGGTGCCGGTGGTCTGGAGCTTGCTACCAGCCTGGGTCATAAACTTGGTCGCAAAAAGAAAGCCGAAATCGTGCTGGTGGACCGTAACCACAGCCATTTATGGAAGCCGCTGTTACATGAGGTGGCCACCGGCAGCCTGGACGACGGTGTGGACGCGCTGAGCTATCTGGCACATGCCCGTAACCACGGCTTTAACTTCCAGATCGGCTCGCTGGTTGATATTAACCGCGAGACACAAACCATTCAGCTGGCTGAAATCATCGATGAAAAAAACGGTGAGGTCCTGGTCCCCGCACGTGATATCACCTACGACACATTGGTGATGGCGCTGGGCAGTGCGTCAAATGACTTTGGTACACCCGGCGTGAAAGATCACTGTATCTTCCTCGACAACCCACATCAGGCCCACCGTTTCCATAACGAAATGCTCAATCTGTTCCTGAAGTTTTCCGCCAGCGCGGACAAGCAGAAGAAAGTGAACATTGCGATTGTCGGCGGCGGCGCGACCGGCGTTGAGCTGTCGGCTGAGCTGCATAATGCCGTTAAACAGCTGCACAGTTATGGTTTCGAGGGTCTGGACAGCCAGGCGTTGAATGTCACGCTGGTGGAAGCCGGTGAACGTATTCTTCCTGCTTTGCCACCGCGTATTTCCGCTGCGGCACATCAGGAACTGACCAAACTGGGCGTGCGAGTGTTGACCAAAACCATGGTCACCAGCGCCGAGAAAAAGGGTCTGAACACCAAAGATGGTGAGTTTATTGAAGCCGACCTGATGGTGTGGGCGGCGGGCATTAAAGCGCCTGACTTCATGAAAGAGATTGCCGGTCTGGAAACTAACCGTATCAACCAGTTGGTGGTGGAGCCGACGCTGCAAACCACACTTGATCCTAACATCTTTGCGATTGGCGACTGCGCCTCCTGCCCACAAAAAAGCGGGGGATTTGTCCCTCCGCGTGCTCAATCCGCACACCAGATGGCGTCACGCTGTTTCGACAACATTATGGCGCAGCGCAAGGGCCAGAGTCTGAAAGAGTACGTCTATAAAGATCACGGCTCATTGGTCTCTCTGTCGCGCTTCAGTACGGTTGGTAGTCTGATGGGTAACCTGATGAAAGGCTCAATGATGGTGGAAGGGCGTATTGCACGTATCGTGTATGTCTCGCTTTACCGCATGCACCAGATTGCGCTGCACGGCTACACCAAAACCGGGCTGATGATGCTGGTAGGGGGAATTAACAAAGTAATTCGTCCCCGTTTAAAACTGCACTAAGCTATTTTTTAGCCAGCTAGGCTGAATCGATTCATTTCAAAAGCCTGTAATAACAGGCTTTTGAACTTTTTCCGCTATCCTGATCACATTCAGCATAAGATTTCATATAAACAATTTCGTTCGCTAAGAATCCTCCTAAACCCTCGTTTCGCCAGTCACAGATGCTCTTTTCGTCCTTGAGTCTTATTGCCGGAATGTAAAACTTTGTGCAGACTTTACGTTGTTTACAGACGGCGATTCACGCACGCCGATCCCTCAAAAACCGGCTATGCCGATTGAGGTCCTGTTGCCCGACACGGTATCTCACTCTTTAGACAGATGGGAGGTCCGGTACGAAGGGGTCACAGAATGCGTGGTAACATTTTCAGGAGGATGTCCTGTGAACAAATCAATGTTAGCTGGCGTCGGTATCGGTGTTGCTGCCGCGCTCGGCATCGCAGCAGTCGCAAGTATGAATGTCTTTTCTTCAGGTCCGCAGTATGCGCAGGTACTCAGCGCAACGCCGATTAAAGAAACGGTCAAAACGCCTCGCCAGGAGTGCCGTAACGTCACTGTTACTCACAGACGCCCGGTGCAGGATGAGCATCAGATTGCCGGTTCCGTGCTGGGTGCCGTTGCCGGTGGTGTGTTGGGGCATCAGTTTGGTAACGGTCGTGGTCGCGATGTTGCGACCGTAGCCGGTGCGCTGGGTGGCGGCTATGCCGGTAACCGTGTACAGAGCAGTATGCAGGAAGGTGATACCTACACCACGCAGCAACAGCGTTGCAGTACGGTGTATGATAAGTCAGAAAAAAATCTGGGTTATGACGTGACTTACAAAATCGGCGATCAGCAGGGTAAAGTGCGCATGGATCATGATCCGGGCACTCAAATTCCTCTGGATAAAGGTGGCCAGTTACAGCTGACTCGTACCTAATCTGAAGCAGTTTCACAAAAAAGCCTGAGGTTTCGACCTCAGGCTTTTTTGTGCGTAATGACTGGGTGCGTTAGGTCAGGTTTTCTGCGAAGGCTGCCAGTAAATCGTCCACGAATTTTAGGCGTTTCGGCCGGTCAGTCAGGTCAATCATAAACTTCAGCTTAGTCGGTCCGTCGAGACGGTAAATCTGAGGCTGTTTCTGCAACAGACCAATCAGATAGCCTGGATTCACACGATTTTTCTCGCTGAATTCGACAAAACCACCGCGTTCATTACCTTCGATACGCTTGATGCCCAACGCTTTGGCTTTCAGACGCAGCACCGCAATAAGTAGCAGATTCCGTGCACCGTCCGGCAATGTGCCGAAACGGTCAATCAGCTCCACGCGCAGCTCATCGAGTTCGCTCTCGCTGCCTGAACTGGCAATGCGTTTATACAGGGACAGACGCGTGTTGACGTCAGGAATATACTCTTCCGGCAACAGGGCTGGCATGCGCATTTCAACGTCTGTCTGGCTGGTGGTCAAATCTTCCAGCGACGGTTCACGCCCCTCTTTAAGTGCTTCGACCGCGTTTTCTAATAGCTCCATATACAGCGTAAAACCGATACTGGTCATCTGGCCGCTTTGGCCTTCACCAAGCAGTTCGCCCGCACCACGAATCTCAAGGTCATGCGTCGCGAGCGCAAACCCTGCACCTAAATCTTCCAGCGACGCGATGGCTTCCAGGCGCTTTAAGGCATCTTTTGACATCGCTTTTGGCGGCGGTGTTAACAGGTAGGCATAAGCCTGATGATGCGAGCGCCCGACGCGGCCTCGCAGTTGATGCAACTGTGCCAGGCCGAGATGATCTGCGCGCTCAATAATGATGGTGTTGGCACTCGGAATATCGATGCCGGTTTCGATAATGGTGGTACATACCAGTACATTGAAACGCTGGTGGTGGAAGTCGTTCATGACCCGTTCGAGATCGCGTTCACGCATCTGACCGTGGCCGATGGCAATGCGTGCCTCCGGTACCAGTTCAGCCAGTTTGTCGGCAGCTTTGTCGATGTTTTCTACGTCGTTAAACAGGTAGTAGACCTGGCCGCCGCGCAAAACTTCACGCAAGATGGCTTCGCGGATAACCAGACTGTCGTATTCACGTACGAAGGTTTTGACCGCCAGACGGCGTGCCGGTGGCGTGGCAATGATCGATAAATCACGCATCCCGCTCATCGCCATGTTTAGCGTGCGCGGAATGGGGGTCGCGGTCAGGGTCAGAATATCCACATCGGCCCGCATTGCTTTGATACGCTCTTTGTGGCGCACGCCGAAGCGGTGCTCTTCATCGACAATCAGCAGGCCGAGATCCTTCCAGTGCAAATTACTTTGCAGCAATTTATGGGTACCGATGATGATATCCACCTTGCCGTCGATCGCCTGTTCCAGTACCACATTCTGTTCTTTGGCACTGCGAAAACGCGACATCATTTCGATACGCACTGGCCAATTGGCGAAACGGTCACGGAAGTTGTCGAAGTGCTGTTGTGCCAGCAGCGTGGTCGGCACCAGTACGGCAACCTGTTTATTGTTCGAGACAGCAAGAAATGCTGCGCGCATCGCCACTTCGGTTTTACCAAAGCCCACGTCGCCACATACCAGACGGTCCATCGCCAGTGGCTGAGTCATATCGGTCAATACGGCGTTAATCGCCTGAGCCTGGTCTGGCGTGGTTTCAAATGGGAAGGTCTGACAGAACAATTGGTACTGCTGCTTGTCATGTTTGAAGGCGAAACCTTTTTTGGCTTCGCGCTGGGCATAGATATCCAGCAACTCGGCCGCGACGTCGCGAACCTTTTCGGCCGCTTTCTGCCGGGCCTTGGACCAGGCTTCACCGCCTAACTTGTGCAGCGGCGCGCTTTCATCAGCGCCTCCGGCATAGCGGCTGATGAGGTGCAGCGAAGAAACCGGTACGTAAAGTTTGTCTTCACCCGCATAGGTGAGGATCAGGTATTCGGCTTTGATGCCGCCGGTTTCCAGCGTAGTCAGACCGAGATAACGTCCGACACCGTGTTCCATATGTACCACCGGCTGGCCGGTGCGCAATTCCGCCAGATTGCGGATCAGCGTGTCGGTATTAATGGCGCGGCGGCTGTCCTGACGACGGCGTGCAACGCGCTCACCGAGCAGATCGCTTTCACAAACCAGCGCCAACTGTTTGTCGCTGTCGAGGAAACCGCGCTCGCAGGCGCCGATCATGATGTAACGGCCTGTCGTTTGAGCTTCTTCAATACGGGTGATAAGCGTCGGATTAAGCTTAATCCGCGCCAACAGGTCCTGCAGGGTTTCGCGACGCCCCTCGCTTTCTACCGAGAACACCAGGCTGCCAGCGAAGGATTCGTTAAAGCGGCGCAGGTTATCCATCGGCGCTTTATTTTGCGGCTGCACGGAGAGGTCCGGCAACGCCTGATAACTGAGGTTTGTATTGGCGGTTTTGTTCGGCAGTACGTCAGTCTTCAACTGAATGCGCGGCCACTCTTTCAACTCGCTAAACAGTGAATCCACCCGTAGCCACAGGGTTTCAGGTTCCAGCAGCGGGCGCATTGGGTCTACGCGGCGGCTCTCATAGCGCTGAGTCGCGTCAAGCCAGAAACGGTCGGCGGCGCTTTCCAGATCGCCGGTATTGAGCAGCAGGGTATTTTTCGGCAAATAGCTAAATAACGTGGTCAGCGGCTGGCTGAAAAACAACGGTTGCCAGTATTCGATCCCGGCTGGGAACGTGCCTTTACTCACCTGCTGATAAACATGTTCGGCGTCGCGGCGCACTTCGAACTTTTCACGCCACTGGCTGCGAAACAGTTCGATGGCGGTTTTGTCGGTCGGGAATTCGTGTGCAGGCAGAAGGTTAATCTGTGCGACTTCACTCAGCGTGCGCTGGGTATCGACGTCAAACACCCGCAGGCTGTCGATTTCATCGTCGAAAAAGTCGATGCGGTACGGCTCGTCGCTGCCCATCGGATAGAGGTCCAGCAGGGCGCCACGCGTGGCAAACTCACCGTGTTCCATCACCTGATCAACACTGCGGTAACCCGCTTGCTCCAGTTGGGCACGCAGTTTGTCACGCGATAGCAACTGGCCTTTTTTCATGACCAGCGCGTGGCCGTGCAGGAACTCGTGAGGACAAACCCGCTGCATCAGCGTGTTAACCGGCAAAATAATGATGCCGCGCTCGAGCATTGGCAATTGGTAAAGGCTTGAGAGGCGGGAAGAGATGATCTCCTGATGTGGCGAAAAACTGTCGTATGGCAGCGTTTCCCAGTCAGAAATGTTGATCACTTTCAGGTCGGTAAATTGCTGAATTTCATCGCGCAGGCGCAGGGCATTTTGCATGTCAGGTGCGATGAGCATCACCGGACCGGCGTGACGTTCGCTGATTGCGGCACATTCCAATGCGCATGCAGAACCCGTGAGCTGCCCCAGTGCGCGGGTATCGCCGGGGCGTTCAGGCAAAGAATAACGATGATCTTGAGGCATAGGCTATTTTGTTATCTCGTTGTCGGCGGCCATCTGGACCTGATTTGCAGAGCGTATCTTGCGATGCTGTGCTTATCGGGGTCAACCCGATTATCCAATAATAAAATCTATAAAAGACAATAAAGCCGGGGGGTTAATACCGTTAGTGGTTCCATAAAGCGGGACTAGCCTTTATTATCCTTGATCACTTTAGTCTGCGCCATGCACTTAACACGGCCAAGCACGTAAAACGGATGTCATGTATCAACCTGTCGCGTTATTTATAGGCCTGCGCTACATGCGCGGGCGTGCTTCAGACCGCTTTGGGCGGTTTGTCTCCTGGCTTTCTACCATCGGTATTACCCTCGGGGTGATGGCGCTGGTGACGGTGTTATCGGTCATGAACGGTTTTGAGAAGGATCTGGAGGGTAACATTCTGGGTCTGATGCCTCAGGCGTTGGTGACCACGGCACAGGGGTCGCTGGATCCTCAAAAAATCACTCATGGCGATGTCGCTGCGCTGAGGGGCGTAACCCGCGCCGTGCCACTGACCACCGGCGACGTGGTGCTGCAAAGCCCCGGCAGTGTGGCCGTCGGCGTGATGCTGGGCGTGAATCCTGATGAGAAAGACCCGCTCTCCAATTATATGGTGGCGGTGAATCAACAGGTGCTGCAACCGGGTCAGTACAACGTCATTCTCGGCGACCAACTGGCGCAACAGCTGAAAGTCAAACGCGGCGACCAGTTGCGTCTGATGGTCACCAGCGTCAGCCAGTTCACCCCAATGGGCCGCATTCCCAGCCAGCGCCTGTTCACCGTTGCCGGAACCTTTGCCGCCAACAGTGAAGTGGACGGCTACCAGATGCTGGTTAATCAGCAGGATGCATCCCGCCTGATGCTCTACCCGAAAGGGTATGTCACCGGTTGGCGTCTGTTCCTCGACAAGCCGCTGGATGTTGATAGCCTCAGCGCGCAAACCCTGCCGAAAGGCACCGAGTGGAAAGACTGGCGCGAACGTCGCGGTGAGTTATTCCAGGCGGTGCGCATGGAAAAAAACATGATGGGTCTGCTGCTGAGCCTGATCGTTGCCGTGGCGGCTTTTAACATCATTACTTCCCTCGGCCTGCTGGTAATGGAGAAGCAGGGCGAAGTGGCGATTCTGCAAACGCAGGGGCTGACCCGCCGTCAGATCATGGCGGTGTTTATGGTGCAGGGGGCGAGTGCTGGGATCATCGGCGCGCTGCTCGGTGCTGTGCTCGGCGTGGTACTGGCTACCCAGTTGAATAACATCATGCCTGCGATTGGCCTGATGCTCGATGGCGCTTCACTACCCGTGGACATCGAAACCCCACAAGTGCTGATTATCGCGCTGATCGCTATGGCGATCGCTTTATTATCTACGCTTTACCCTTCGTGGCGCGCAGCTGCCGCCCAACCTGCAGAGGCTTTACGTTATGAGTAACATTTTATCATCGCAGGGCGATCTATTATTGCAGTGCGAAAACCTCTGTAAGACTTACACGGAAGGTAAAATGCACACCGACGTGCTGCGCGATGTCTCTTTTGCTATCCAGCCGGGCGAAATGATGGCGATTGTCGGCAGCTCTGGTTCAGGTAAAAGCACTCTTTTGCATCTGCTGGGTGGCCTTGATTCCCCGACGTCCGGCAAAGTCGTGTTTAAAGGCACTTCGCTCAATACGATGTCTTCCGCAGCTAAGGCCGAATTGCGTAATCGAGAATTGGGCTTTATCTACCAGTTCCACCATTTACTGCCAGATTTTACCGCGATGGAAAACGTCGGCATGCCGCTGTTAATTGGTAAAGGCAAAGCTGCTGACGTGGAAGAAAAATCCATGGCGATGCTGGCGGCAGTTGGCCTGCAACACCGTAGCAAACACCGCCCGTCTGAACTCTCTGGCGGCGAGCGTCAGCGTGTGGCCATTGCCCGTGCACTGGTGAACAACCCGTCGCTGGTACTGGCTGATGAACCGACCGGTAACCTGGACCAGAAAAACGCAGACAGCATTTTCGACCTGCTGGGGGAATTGAATGTGCGTCAGGGCACGGCCTTTTTGGTCGTCACCCATGACCTGCAACTGGCCAAGCGCATGAACCGTCAGTTGGAGATGCGTGACGGGAAGTTGCAACAGGATTCGACCCTGCTGGGAGCTAAGTGATGTCAGCTATCCCATTTTCTCTTTTAATCGGCCTGCGCTTTAGCCGTGGCCGCCGCCGCAGCGGTATGGTGTCGCTGATTTCGATCATTTCGACGCTCGGCATCGCGTTGGGCGTGGCGGTGCTGATTGTTGGCCTCAGTGCCATGAACGGTTTTGAGCGGGAATTGAAAGAACGCGTGCTTGCTGTGGTACCACACGGCGAAATCCGCCCGGTCAATCAGCCGTTTGACGGCTGGCAGGGCGTGCAGGAACGCATTGAAAAAGTGCCAGGCATCGCTGCTGCGGCACCTTATGTTGAATTTAACGGTCTGATTGAACACGGCGCCAAGCTGCGCGCGATCAAACTCAAAGGGGTTGACCCCCAGCAGGAATCACGCGTCAGCGCAGCACCGAGTTTTGTCCTGGGTAATGCCTGGCAGAGTTTTAAAGCGGGCGAACAGCAGGTCATTCTGGGTAAAGGCGTCGCCGATGCCATTGGCGTAAAACAGGATGACTGGGTTACGGTGATGATCCCGAACAGCGACCCGGAAATGAAGCTGCTCCAGCCTAAACGCATCCGTCTGCACGTCACCGGAATCTTGCAGTTAAGCGGTCAGCTCGACCACAGTTTAGCCATGGTACCGCTGGCAGATGCCCAGCAGTATCAGGACATGGGCAGCAGCGTCACCGGCATTGATATCAAAGTGAATGATGTTTTTGCTGCGCAGAAACTGGTGCGTGATGCCGGTGAAGTGACGCAGGCCTATGTTTATATCAGCAGCTGGATCGGCACCTATGGTTACATGTACCGTGATATCCAAATGGTGCGTGCCATCATGTATATGGCCATGGTGCTGGTAATCGGCGTGGCCTGTTTTAATATCGTCTCGACGCTGGTGATGGCCGTAAAAGATAAAAGCAGTGATATTGCGATTCTGCGTACACTCGGCGCCAAAGACGGGCTTATTCGTGCGGTATTCATCTGGTATGGTTTGTTAGCCGGGCTGGTGGGCAGTCTCTGCGGCGTGGTGGTGGGTGTGATTGCGTCATATCAACTGACCAATATTATCAATGCGCTGCAAAAAATTACCGGACATCAATTCCTGTCGGGCGATATTTATTTTATCGACTTTTTACCGTCGGAACTTCACTGGCTGGACGTTGCGGGCGTGCTGTTTACCGCGCTGGTACTTAGCCTTGTTGCCAGTTGGTATCCGGCGCGGCGCGCCAGCCGCATTGATCCGGCACGCGTACTCAGTGGCGGCCAGTAGAAACTTTTAACAGACTTGTAAAAGCAGGAGCACTTATGCGCACACGCCATCGTCTGTGTCGGTTTCGCAAAAATAAGCGCATACGGCACCAACGTTTTCGCTCAAGTATTTTCCATCGTGACAATATGGCTGCAGCGTCATTGAAACGGCCGTTTGTCGTGGTCCTGACCGGTGCAGGGATTTCTGCGGAGTCGGGCATCCGCACCTTCCGCGCGGCGGACGGGTTATGGGAAGAACATAACGTCGAGGACGTTGCTACCCCGGAAGGCTATCGCCGTGACCCTGAACGGGTGCAGGCATTTTATAATGCGCGCCGTCAGCAGTTACAACAGCCTGAGATCCAACCGAACGCAGCGCACAAGGCGCTGGCAATGCTGGAAGATGCGCTGGGCGATAACTTTTTGCTCGTGACGCAGAACATCGACAATCTGCATGAGCGTGCGGGCAACAAGCGCGTCATGCACATGCATGGTGAACTGCTTAAAGTGCGTTGTACCGCGTCTGGGCACGTATTCGACTGGCCGCGCGATCTTAGCGTGAATGATAAGTGCCACTGCTGCCAGTTCCCCGCGCCCCTGCGTCCGCATATTGTCTGGTTTGGTGAGATGCCCATTGGCATGGATGAAATCTATCAGGCACTGGCGAAAGCAGATTTCTTCATTTCTATCGGCACTTCGGGCCATGTTTATCCGGCTGCGGGTTTTGTCCATGAAGCGCGTCTGGGGGGGGCTTTTACGATTGAGCTGAATCTCGAGCCGAGTCAGGTCGAAAGTGAATTTGACGAGAAAAAGTACGGCCTTGCCAGTGAGGTCGTCCCCGAGTTTGTTCACGCTTTTTTGACCAAAGAAGATAATGCCTGGCACTAGCCGGGCTTTTTCCCTCTTTTCCCTCGTTTTTTCCCTCTATTTCGCGAAATTCAGTAAAAATTGCGCCGGTGCAGAACACTTCCTCCACTAAACTTGGGGAAAAATGACCTGACGCAATATTTGCGGTATTCATGCTGCGCATAATAAAAGTCAACTGCCAGAGGATACCTAAATATGGATAAGTTGCTCGATCGTTTCTTCCACTACGTTTCATTTGATACCCAATCGAAAGCCAATGTCAGGCATACGCCCAGTACTGAAGGGCAAATGAAGCTGGCACGTGAATTACGTAACGAGATGATTGAACTGGGGTTCGACCAGGTTACGCTCAACGACAAAGGTTGCGTCATGGGCACGTTGCCTGGCAATGTCGCCTGGCAGGTTCCGACCATTGGTTTCATTTCCCATTTGGATACTGCACCGGACTTTACTGCGAAACACGTCAATCCGCAGATCGTCGAGAATTATCGTGGCGGTGATATTGCGCTCGGCAACGGCGACGAAGTGCTATCACCCGTGATGTTTCCGGTGCTGCACCAACTGCTCGGCCAGACCTTGATCACCACTGACGGCAAAACGCTGCTAGGTGCAGATGACAAAGCCGGGATCGCCGCCATTATCACCGCGATGGTGAGGCTCAAAAACAGCCACCAGCCACACGGCCCGCTGCGGGTGGCGTTCACGCCAGATGAAGAGATCGGCAAAGGGGCACAATCTTTTGATATTCCAGCATTTGGCGCTGAGTGGGCCTATACCGTAGATGGCGGTGGCGTAGGTGAGCTGGAGTTTGAAAACTTCAATGCGGCGTCAGCCACCATAAAAATTGTGGGTAATAATGTGCATCCTGGCAGTGCCAAAGGTGTAATGGTCAATGCGTTGTCGCTGGCTGCCCGTTTCCACAATGAATTACCGGTCGTTGAAACTCCCGAAAATACTGAAAATTATGAAGGCTTTTACCATCTGACGTCAATGAAAGGCACGGTTGAGCGCGCGGAGATGCATTATATCATCCGGGATTTTGACAAAATCAATTTCGAAGCCCGCAAACAAAAAATCATTGATGTCGCCCACGTGGTCGGTAAAGGGCTACACCGAGATTGTTATATTGAGGTGACGCTTGATGATCATTATTACAATATGCATGACAAAGTGACGCAGCATCCGCACATTATTGAAATTGCAAAACAAGCGATGCTGGCGTGCGATATTGAACCGGTGATGAAACCGATCCGTGGTGGTACGGATGGCGCACAGCTCTCATTCCGTGGTCTACCTTGTCCGAATATTTTTACCGGCGGATATAACTTCCACGGTAAGCATGAGTTCATTACGCTCGAGGGGATGGAAAAAGCTGTAGAGGTGATCATGCGTATTGCTGAGCTCACCGCCCATAGAGCGCGTGGTTGAGCCTTGACCCATTACCGGTAATGGGTCATTACCGGTAATGCCTTTCTTATTTTTTCTGCAGGTTTTTATTCTTTCTCCTTTTATTCAAAAATAATATATTCCAATTTTATTTATTTACTCTAATTATACTTATTAAGTAAATGGTATATTGATTTGACAAGATGCCTTATTTTATTGAATATGACGATCTTATTTCGTCATTATCTATGGTTTTTATGGCGAGGTTATAAAATGGAATGTTTTATTAAATGGAGTAATTATGTTCACTACGCTTCAACAAATACAAGATTTTATCGCGGCTAAATCGTGGGATTGTTACTTTAAAAATGAGATCAATGCATGGGTGTTTGTCTGGTATCCTGAGGATGGACATCTGGGGCATGCCGCCATGTTGATAGGTGATCTATCGATAGAAAGTCCTTATGTCAGTTGGTGGCCTAAAAATACAAGGGAGGGAATATCAGAATTTTTCCGCAAGAGCCCTTCACTTAGACAATCGACTTTAAATCCAGAAACGCAAAATTATGAATTTGAAACAAGCAGCTATGATATGGACTGTTTTTCTGAGGAAAACAGTCCGCATGTGATTTATGGCCTGCGGGGATTAGATGTCCGTGAAATGCAGATGGCCTGGCATAATATAGTGAGTCGGGAAAATTCATCATTCTCACCACTCTCTAAAAATTGTGCATCAATTGTCAGTCGCGTGCTTAAAGCCGGTTTAACCCGTTCACCATTAAGACATCGTGTACTTGGGGTGTTTTATGGTGGCCAATATATTTGGACGCCTAAACGGATCGCTGTTATTTGTAATTTGTTACGGGATAATAATGCGGCCTGGAAAATAGTTGTGCCTGAGCGTAATAGTAAAAAATCATTATTTAAAACCCTGATAAGATTACGCTAGGTATCTCATTAGATTACAACCGTAATTTTCTTAATTAAGCATTGTATTTTACATCTCATGGAGAATTTAATTTGTCTTTTTTAGAACAGACTCAAGGTATTAGAGATTTTATTAGGCGAAAAGTGATCTCAAGTGATATTGATCAGGTTAATGCCTGGGTATTTATTTGGTATGCCAATAGTCATGATATGGGGCATGCCTCAATGTTTATTGGTGATATATCGAAACAAAGTTCCTACGTAAGTTGGTGGCCGCAATATCACGGACATGTAAGCTATTTCGTAAAATATCCAGCGGGAGTATCTAATGGCTATGAAGCTGACTGTTCTTTAGAAAAGAGAGTGCCAGACGTAGTGTATGGATTGAAAGGATTGGATGATTACGCAATGAGAATTGCCTGGCGGGATATTTGTATTAAAGAAAATGCATCATTTACATTAATGTCAAAAAATTGCTCAAGTATTGTTAGGAGAATACTGAAGGCTGGCTTAGTACACTCTCCTCTTAGGCATAAAGTGTTTGGCGTGATGGACGGTGGTTTTTATACGTGTACCCCGAAACGGGTCGCTGTGGTTTGTAATAACTTGCGTGATAACAATATGGCGGTAAAAATAAAAATGCATGCTAAATTAGACCATTCCAGTATTTTTGACGTTATATTTCGGTTGCGCTGAAGATAAGGCTTTGTGGCGAATTTTTATGGTTATGTTTTGGGGTTTTTTATTTTGTTAGGTTTAAAAGACTTGGTCGAACTGAAAGAGTTTGCGAAACTCAGATCTTCATATTATGAATTCACCAGCGAAATTAATGTATGGGTATTAATCTGGTATTCAAAAGGTATTCGAATGGGGCATGCATCAATGTTTATAGGCCACCTCGACAATGAAAGCAACTACGTCAGTTGGCGGCCCAACATTGCTGGAGGGAGAGTCTTGTTACATAAGTATCAGGCTGCAGTAGCAAACAATTATGAAATTGATTATGGTATAGAGAGGCGTGGACCCGATGTACTTTATGGCGTAAAAAGTCTAAATAGTTCGGCGATGAGAAAAACATGGCGGGAGATTTGCCATAAAAAAGATCATCCCTCGTTTCATGCTATTTCAAAGAACGGCGCATGTATTGTTAACAGGATATTAAAAACAGGGTTGGCAAATTCCCACTTGAGAGATAAAAAATTTGGATTCATGGTGGATCGTTTCTCTATTTCTACCCCAAAGCAGATTGCAGCGGTATGTAATACACTTCGCGATAATAATATGGCGCTTAAAATCAGGATAGAATAAAAGTACACACTTTTATTTTCAAACGTAATTGCGCTTGAGCTAAATGAAAAGGGCATTAAAATGCCCTTTTTTATGAAATGAATTTAATCGTTGAAATACCAGTAGCCGTTGTTAATCAGCGCAGAGAGCAGGGCGAGGAAGGACGGATCCTCCAGCGCCGCGCCCAGCATTTCACGGGTCACCGTAAAATGGCGAGTTATGGCATCGGCTGCAGCCATCTGTTCAGTGACCATCGCTTCACCGTTGACGTAGCATACGTCACCAATGCGCACGACACGCAGACCGCTGAGGCGTTGCAGTGTTTCACCTGACTCCAGTAGCTCATAAATCTCACCCGCCTGATACGGCGGCTCCGGCGGTGCCAGATCCAGCTCATGGCGTGACTGGGAAATAAATTCACCAAACCAGCTGTTAAAATGTTCTGGGTTACCCACTAACTCCAAAATCATGTTTTGCAGGCTGTCAATTTCTTCGGGCAACACCAGCGCCGGGTGTTCGCGTTCAACCAGTTCAGGGTCTCCATAACGTTTACTGCCCAATTCGCGGGACAGGACGTAATCGGCATAACCACTGATCATCTCGCGGGCATTGGGTGCACGGAAGCCGACCGAGTAGTTGAGCGAGTTTTCCAGCGAATAGCCTTCATGCGGGAAACCCGGTGGAATATAGATGATATCGCCCGGTTCCAGTTCTTCGTCAATGATGGCATCGAAGGGCTGGACTTGCAGTAAATCGGGATGCGGGCAGTGCTGTTTCATTGGGACTTTTTCACCCACCCGCCAGCGACGGCGGCCAGTTCCCTGAATGATAAATACGTCGTACTGATCAAAATGCGGGCCAACGCCGCCGCCTGGTACTGAATAGGAAATCATCAGGTCATCCATGCGCCAGTCAGGAATATGGCGGAAAGGGTGCATCAGGCGAGCAGAGGATTCATGCCAGTGATCCACGGCCTGAACCAGAATCGACCAGTTGTTTTCACCCAGATGATCATAACTTTCAAATGGACCGTGACTGACCTGCCAGCGGCCATCCTCATGACTGACCAGACGGCTGTCTACTTCGCTTTCCATTGCCAGACCAGCCAGCTCATCAGGGGAGAGAGGGTCAACGAAATTTTTGAAGCCACGCTTAAGCACGACAGGGCGCTTTTGCCAGTAACGTTGTAAGAAGTCTGTCCAGTCCAAATCGAGTTGATAATCCATAAGTTTGTACCCTTCATATTTCAAATTGCAGCGGTGTTGGCTTCGCTCGCTCATCCCAGTCATTGAAGTGGCTAAGCGTGCGGGCGTTTACCCGGTTGCCGCCATGTTGCGCCTTCAATATATCGTGCATATTCGAAGGGCATGAAAGAGATGCCTGGAAAGGATTATAACGGAAGGAGCGGCGGCTGCATTGGGCAATCACCAGCAAATTTCATTTACTGAGAGCGATGTAGATTGCAGCGGCGCGATGTTGACTTAATCGAGGTCGGCGTCGTGTTGTTGGCCAAAGCACACACGCATGCTGGCGCCGCCTAGCGGGCTGTCACCGATGATGATTTCGCCGTCATACTGCTCAATAATTTCACTGGCGAGCGAGAGTCCTAAACCCTGGCCGGGGCGCAATGTATCGGCCCGCTGTCCACGCTGGAAAATTACAGTGCGTTTGCTTTCAGGAATGCCGGGACCGTCATCCTCAATCAGTATCACCAGCTGATTTTCGGCATATACAGCGCTGATCTCCACAAACTCCAGGCAATATTTACAGGCGTTGTCGATGACGTTACCCATCACTTCTATAAAGTCATTTTTCTCGCCGATAAAGGTAATTTCAGGCGAAATATCTAGCGTCAGCACCACGCCTTTACGCTGATACACTTTGTTCAACGCAGAGCATAAGCTGTCGAGCAGCGGTGGGACAGAGTGTACTTCGCGGATCAAAAGAGTGTGCTCTGAACGCAGCGTCGCACGGTGTAGGTAGTAGCCGATCTGTTGAGATATACGGCTAATCTGCTCAAGCATCACTGGTTCAGCTTGTTCGATAGTCATCTGCTTGCTGTTGCGCAGCGAACGCAGCGTTGACTGCAACACAGCCAGTGGCGTTTTCAGGCTGTGAGTGAGGTCAGCAAGTGTTGTACGGTAGCGGTCATAGCGCTCACGCTCACCGTACAGCAAAGTATTGAGGTTACGCACCAGACCTTTCAGCTCACGCGGTGGGTTTTCGTCCAGAGCTTCGCGTTCGTGGGTTTCGAGTTCGGCCACCTGTCTGATCAGGGCTTTAATCGGCCGCAGACTCCAGTAAGCTGCCAGCCACAGCAGCGGTACCACCAGCAATAGGTTTGCCAGCAGCACATAGCTGAACCATTCCCAAACCAGGTCCGAGCGCTGCAACTCCTGAGGTATCGTGTCAACCACCACAATATTCAATGCAGGGAGGCGGCTGGTTGCCGCATAAGTATTGACAGCAATCGAGTGGGTCAGCGCGCTGGCATCGGTGTCATCATAATCTTTCAGTTTATCCTGCGCCTGCGGGTTATTTCCGACCACTTCGCTGCTGACCTGAGTGTCGGTATCCATCTCATAGAAGCCGGGTTTATTCATCCACGACTTATCGATGTGTGCTTCAAGCTGCGGCAGACGGCGCTCGGCCCACAGCAGATCGCCTTTATTGTTATAAATGAACACCAGCGTGGGGGAATTGAGATCCAGATCGGGGGGAACGTTGATAGTCAGCTTATTGTCGCGCCATTGGGCGAGGCTGAAGAATAAATTACTTTCCCCGCGCAGCAGGCTGTACGCCGTTTTATTAAAGCTCACCATATAGCCGACCACCGCCACTAGTCCGTAAGCCAGTGACAGTGCGAGCACCACCATCGCCGTCGCTAACATAAAGCGTGAACGCAGCGAAAAAGGTTTGAGATGACGAAGTTTGATCAATTGAATGTCAGCCAGCGTTACGAACGAATGTCAAAGCGATAACCCTGACCACGCACGGTGGTGATGACATCAGTCGGATATTCGGCCTGGAATTTTTTGCGCAGCCTGCCCATTAGCACATCCACGGTGTGGCTCTCGCGCAGTTCGGCGTCAGGGTAGAGTTGTAGCATCAACGAGTCTTTACTGACCACTTTGCCCGCATTACGGATCAATGTTTCGATAATGGTGTATTCGAAAGCGGTGAGTTTCACCGGCTGGTCATTTACGGTCAGCTCGCGGCGCGACAGATCAATCTGGAATGGGGCCATGGTGATGACCTGAGAAGCCAGGCCGCTGTTACGGCGCATCAGCGCCTGCATGCGTGCGATCACTTCTTCCAGATGAAAAGGTTTAGTGACGTAATCATCAGCACCCGCTTCCAGCACGGCAACTTTGTCTTGCCAGCTTTCACGTGCGGTCAGTACCAGAATCGGCAGATTGGCCTGATGGCTGCGCCAGCGTTGGATCAAACTCAAACCATCTTCACCCGGTAGTCCGAGGTCAACAATGGCGATATCCGGCGCATGTTCCTGCAAAAAGTAGTCAGCTTCTTTCGCATCTTCTGCTGCATCGACCTGATGCCCCATTTCACGCATTTGTACCGAAAGGTGATGGCGTAACAGCGCATTGTCTTCAACAACCAGAATTCGCATAGCAACTCCTTTTTGATGCAGGGCTGAACCCTGGCCAGTTTTTATAATAATCTCGGCACAACTGTAGCTGATTCAGGATGATTATCTTCAACGTCGGATAAACATGTTGGAAGGCAAGTTAAACAGAAGGTAAACCGAGTATAAACGGCTATAGGTCTCTATGAAAGAAAATGCCAAAAGAGATGTCTGAGGGATTTAAATCAAACCTGGTTGGCATGCAAAAGGATTCAAGAGGAGCATTCGCTGCCAGCGCTGGTCGCTTTATAAATAGGGGAGATAACGGTTTTTTACCGCCAGTTTAAAGATAAAGGCGACCCGAAGGTCGCCTTATTGGCACAATCTGAAAACTTACTTCAGTTCATCAACCATTTTAGCTGCGCGGCCAATGTAGTTGCCCGGTGTCATGGCTTTGAGACGGACTTTCTCGTCTTCCGGCAATGGCAGGCTGTCGATGAATGTCTGCATGCCGGCTTCGTCAACGCGTTTTCCGCGGGTCAGTTCTTTCAGCTTTTCATAAGGCTTCTCGATACCATAACGGCGCATCACGGTCTGGATTGGCTCGGCCAGCACTTCCCAGTTGTGATCGAGCTCGAAGGCGAGATTCGCTTCATTGACTTCCAGCTTGCTGATGCCTTTCATGGTCGCCTGATAGGCGATCAACGCATAGCCGAGACCGACGCCGAGGTTACGCAGCACTGTGGAGTCCGTCAGGTCACGCTGCCAGCGGGAAACTGGCAGTTTGCTGGCCAGATGCTGTAACACGGCGTTAGATAAACCGAGATTGCCTTCGGAGTTTTCAAAGTCGATCGGATTGACTTTGTGCGGCATGGTGGAAGAACCGATTTCACCAGCGATGGTGCGCTGTTTGAAGTGGTTCAGGGCGACGTAGCCCCAGATGTCGCGGTCGAAGTCGATCAGAATGGTGTTGAAACGCGCCACGCAGTCGAACAGTTCCGCAATGTAGTCATGCGGTTCGATCTGTGTGGTGTACGGGTTCCAGGTGATGCCGAGTGAAGTCACAAACTCTTCGCTGAATTTGTGCCAGTCAACCTCAGGGTAAGCCACGATGTGGGCGTTGTAGTTACCGACTGCACCGTTGATTTTCCCAAGGATTTCCACCTGTTGCAGCTGTTTGTACTGGCGGTCCATGCGGTAGGCCACGTTAGCAAACTCTTTGCCAATGGTAGATGGCGTAGCGGGCTGACCGTGGGTACGCGACAACAGCGGAATGTCCCGGAACTGATGGGCCAGACTTTTGAGGGAGTCGATGATCTTCAGCCAGTACGGCGCAACCACTTCCTGACGCGCGGTTTGCAGCATCAAGGCGTGAGACAGGTTGTTAATATCTTCTGACGTACAGGCGAAGTGAATAAATTCGGATACTGCGTGCAGGGCAGGGACAGCGGCCACTTTTTCTTTCAGAAAATACTCAACCGCTTTAACGTCATGGTTGGTGGTTTTCTCAATGTCTTTAATACGCTGAGCATCTTTTTCGTCGAAATTCGCCACTAACTGGTCAAGGTAAGCGTTTGCGTCGGCTTCAAAAGCAGGGACTTCTTTGATGTCTGCGCAGGCTGCCAGTTTTTGCAGCCAACGTACTTCAACCTGTACACGGAATTTCAGCAGTCCAAATTCGCTGAAAATAGTGCGCAGCGCGCTGACTTTATCACCGTAGCGACCATCAACGGGGGAAACGGCGGTCAGTGAGGATAATTCCATCGGTAGCAACTCCTGGGATCTTATTAACAATGAGCTAAAATATTTTTCGCCTGTTCAAACAAGCGATTGCGGGAAAACATGAGCTGTAAGCGTCCGCCGCCTACCTGCTGCCATAAAACCGCTGAGCGGATACCTGCCAGCAGCACGGCCCGGACTTTGGCCTGAACCTGAGCGTTTTGCAAAATCGTGGGCGATCCGGTGACCTGAATACGTGGGCCGACCGGGCTGACAATATCGACATAAATGGCGGCCAGTGAACTGAGCATCGTTTCTGATTCCAGTTCAAAGTGCGCCAACTGGCGGTCAAGCTGGTCAAGGCGTTCGCCGAGCTTGCTCATCGCCGCTTTATTGGCGTTGAGCTTGCGCTCCAGCACCATCAGGCTCAATGCGTAGCGCGTTAATTCAGCACCAGGCCCCTGGCGGTTAGCATTCAGAACACCCAGTAGCGTTTCCAGCCCCATTTTCAGGTTGGCTTCATTATTGCCGTAAACCGCCAGCGTAGACGCCGGATTCATCTCCAGCAGGCTGCGTAACGACACTGACATTTCTTCCTGTGCGCAATGACCATCGTGGGCCAGTTGTTGAACAAGGCGTGCTGATTGGCACATTCCGGCCAGTGCCAGCGTAATGTCATAATAATTTTTAGCCACGTTTACTCCTGTAAGCGTTGTTCGCCCGGCAACCGGCTTCAGTTAAGAAGAAATGGCCAGCAGGGCGAATCTGAGGCGACAGATCATGCCACAAAATACACACTAAACACAGTTCGGAATCAGTGCAGATTTGCGAGGTCGATCTGGATAAAATAAATCGGGACGCCGTGAGCGTCCCGTATCAAGATGGTCAGCTTTACAGCGGATGACGCTGTTCGATAATGCCGCCACCGAGGCAGAGTTCACCGATGTAAAACACCGCTGACTGGCCGGGTGTCACTGCGGCGACCGGTGCGTCGAAATGCACGTCAATGCGGTCTTCGCCCAACGGTGTGACGGTGCAGGGGATGTCCTGCTGGCGATAGCGGGTTTTCACCATGCATTTGAAAGGTTCGGTAACGGGTTTACGGTCCACCCAGTGTAGCTGCTGGGCGATCAGACCCACCGACATCAGGCGTGGGTGTTCGGCGCCCTGTGCCACGTAGAGAATGTTATTCGCCACGTCTTTTTCCACTACGTACCATGGATCTTCGCCGCCATCTTTCTGACCGCCAATCCCCAGCCCTTTGCGCTGACCGAGTGTGTGGTACATCAGCCCCTGATGCTGGCCCATGTCCTGACCATCAACGCTTTTAATCGGGCCCGGCTGAGCAGGCAGGTAACGGCCAAGGAAGTCTTTGAATTTGCGCTCGCCGATAAAACAGATACCGGTGGAGTCTTTCTTTTTAGCGGTGACCAAATCCAGCGCTTCGGCAATGCGGCGTACTTCCGGTTTTTCCAGTTCACCCACCGGGAACAGGCTTTGGGCGATTTGATCACTCCCAAGCGTATAGAGGAAGTAGCTCTGATCTTTGTTGCCGTCAGTACCGCGCAGCAAATGGCTGATGCCGTTAAAGTCTTTGCGGCGCACGTAGTGTCCGGTTGCAATGAAGTCCGCGCCTAAATCTTCAGCTGCAAACTCCAGAAAGGCTTTGAATTTAATCTCTTTGTTGCACAGGATATCTGGGTTGGGTGTACGCCCCGCTTTGTACTCTTCGAGGAATAATTCGAACACGTTGTCCCAATATTCCGCCGCAAAGTTCACGGTGTGCAGTTTCATGCCCAGTTTGTCGCACACGGCCTGCGCATCGGCAAGATCGGTGGTGGCGGTGCAGTACTCTTCATTGTCGTCCTCTTCCCAATTTTTCATGAAGAGGCCCTCCACCTGATAGCCTTGCTGCTGCAGCAAATAGGCCGAAACGGAGGAGTCGACGCCGCCGGACATCCCGACGATCACTTTTTTCTGGCTGTTGTCAGACATAATAGTCCCGAAAAACATGAATAAATTGCCCGGTAATGCGGATGTTTTTTTGGCAAATGTCCCACGAGGATGAAGGCCGCGCGCAACAAAACACCACAGAAACCCGGACTACGTAAAAAAGAAAGCGCGCAATTTTATCACGTCGGGCCGGTTGCCGCATCGCTGATTCACAGGGTAGCAACAACCGGTAAGAAAGGTTATTCCGGCAAATTAAAATTGGCCAGCAGGTCCAGTGGATAACGCGCAGTGAGTTGATAACAACGGATGCTTTCCGCCACCAGAGGTGAACGCAACTGCGTCGAGCCGATAATTTCTTCGGCACTGGCCCAGATGCAGCGGTCTATTTCACTGTCCTGCGGCTCAGTCGACGGTTGTAGGTCAAGATCTATCACAAACGCGAAGCGCAGAAAGGGCGTGCCGTCTGGTGCCTGCCATTGATGCAATTTAAGGAAAGATTGCGGCTCAGCATGAATGCCTGTCTCTTCGTACAGTTCGCGCTTAGCGGCGCTGAACAAGGTTTCATTGGCTTCAAGATGACCGGCGGGCTGATTCCAGGTCACTTTGCCATTGACAGTTTCTTCGACAATCAAAAATTGCCCCTGCGACTGCACAACGCAGGCGACGGTAACATGCGGTTTAAACATCTGAGATCTCCTTCCATTGACCGGGTTGTAAATCACCGAGGGTAAATTCACCCATACTAAAGCGGATAAGACGCAAGGTCGGAAAACCCACGTGGGCGGTCATACGACGAACCTGCCGGTTACGGCCTTCATATAATGTTATTTTCAGCCAGGCGGTGGGAATGGTTTTTCGTTCGCGTATCGGCGGATTTCGAGGCCACAGCCACTGCGGTTCTTCTACAACCTCGACGCCTGCCGGTAGGGTTTTTCCATCGTTCAGCGCAACGCCGTCGCGTAATGCGCTGACGGAAGCGACATCCGGCACTCCCTCTACCTGCACAAAATAGACTTTGCCAGTGTGTTTGCCCGGTTGAGTCAGCGCCGCCTGCAGTTTGCCATCGTTGGTCAGTACCAGTAAACCTTCACTGTCGCGATCGAGGCGGCCTGCGGCGTATATGCCTGTTAATGAGATGTAGTCTTTGAGCGTGGCACGGCCTGCTTCGTCGGTAAACTGCGGCAGGACATCAAACGGCTTATTGAAAAGCACCAGTTTACGCGGGCCATGTTGTGGCGGGTGTGTCCGCTCAGGCCGCTTGCTGAAACGGTTAACGTGGTGATTTTTAACAGAGATCGGTTTCATAGGCATTGAAGTCAGGGAGAATTAGCGCATTATACGTGAAAACGGTTTCAGATTGGCGCGCGGACATTATTCAAGTAATATCGATCCGCATCTTACAAATTTTTAACAAAAATGCGCTCGAAGGAGAGGTTAATGGAAAGCAAAGTAGTGGTTCCGGCAGAAGGTAAAAAGATTACAGTTGATGCCCAGGGTAAACTGATCGTTCCTAATAATCCTATTATCCCGTTCATCGAAGGCGACGGTATTGGCGTTGACGTTACCCCTGCCATGATCAAAGTGGTAGATGCAGCCGTTAAAAAAGCCTATAAGGGCGAACGTAAAATTTCCTGGATGGAAATTTACACTGGTGAGAAATCGGTAGAACTGTACGGTCAAGATGTATGGTTGCCAGAAGAGACGCTGGACCTGATCCGCGATTACCGCGTTGCCATCAAAGGCCCACTGACCACACCCGTCGGTGGCGGTATCCGTTCCCTGAACGTTGCCCTGCGCCAACAGCTTGATCTCTATATCTGCCTGCGCCCGGTACGTTATTACACCGGTACACCTAGCCCGGTAAAACGCCCGGAAGACACCGACATGGTGATTTTCCGTGAGAACTCCGAAGATATCTACGCAGGTATTGAATGGAAAGCCGGTTCTGCTGAAGCCGACAAAGTGATCAAATTCCTGCAAGAAGAAATGGGCGTGAAGAAAATCCGTTTCCCACAGGAATGCGGCATCGGTATCAAGCCTTGCTCTGAAGAAGGTACCAAACGTCTGGTTCGTGCTGCCATCGAATACACCATTACTAACGATCGTGATTCCCTGACTTTGGTTCACAAAGGCAACATCATGAAGTTCACCGAAGGTGCATTCAAAGATTGGGGTTACCAGCTGGCTCGTGAAGAGTTTGGTGGTGAGCTTATCGACGGCGGCCCATGGGTGAAAATCAAGAACCCGAACAACGGCAAAGATATCATCATTAAAGACGTGATTGCTGATGCCTTCCTGCAACAGATTCTGTTGCGTCCGGCTGAATATGACGTCATTGCCTGTATGAACCTGAATGGTGACTACATTTCTGACGCCCTGGCGGCGCAGGTTGGCGGCATCGGTATCGCACCGGGCGCTAACATCGGTTCTGATTGCGCACTGTTTGAAGCAACTCACGGCACGGCACCAAAATATGCAGGCCAGGATAAAGTGAACCCAGGTTCAATTATTCTTTCTGCAGAAATGATGTTGCGTCATATGGAATGGTTCGAAGCGGCAGACCTGATCGTTAAAGGCATGCAAGGCGCGATTGCTAAGAAAACCGTGACCTATGATTTCGAACGTCAAATGGAAGGCGCTAAACTGCTGAAATGTTCAGAGTTTGGTGACGCGATGATCGCAAATATGTAATTCGGATTTGCGGATTCACCCAAACGGGAGCTAAGAAAGCTCCCGTTTTTTATTGCTCAACCGTCTTGGGGAATTCACAACATGGACAGCTAGTTAAGGTTGTCATTACCTAATTTAACCACTGCTAAACTATCTTTTATGTAAATAGAGTAGTCTTTATTTGAAACAACCGGAGCTATGTTCTCTTTTACAATGTTTTCAATATTTTGTTTATTGCCCTGTTCGTCACCATAACCATGTGACATTTGTGGTATTCCTTTATTAATGAGTTGAAATGAGGCAAGGAATTCAGTAGCAGGACTAAGGAAATAGCCAATTAGTGGCTTGTTTTCTATTAGCAACTTTGTCCGCTCATTAATATTTACTTGACCCACAGTTCCAATTGATTTTATATTTTTATAGTTAAGGATATCTCTTGCTACCATGCTAAAAACAAAATCCTCGTAATCACGTTGAGATTTTAGAGCGCTACTAAGTTGAGCGCTGAAAGCAAAGGTTGTAATTATAGGGATCAATGCTAAATATCTAAATTTAGGGCAGAGCTCAACGATTAAAATTGCGATGATCACAAACAGTACTGAGAAGGATATCAGTGTTCTTGGCAACACAGGAGCCTCCTGCAGGAAGATAGTTGGTCCCAATAGAGAAAACGAAAAAATAAAAACTGACGCTATGGTGAACGTAATAAATATCAATAACTTTTTTTTGCTGTGGAAAAATTTAGTCATTGAAAATGAAAGCGCGATCAATATAGGTATTGCAAAATAAATATATACAGGACCATGGAAGTAAGATGAAACAAGTTCATAGAGATTTTTTATAGAATTGGATAAGCGTTTTAAACCTTCAGAGTTAGGAGATATTAGCTCTGCGCGCGAGTTGTTTTTAGTGGAAAAAAATAGCATATAACAAATGTAAAAAAATATAAACTCTGCAGCTTTTCTTATGACGAGTTTTATTGAATCGTATGTGGATGAATTATTTCTAATCCCCAGGATCATAATGTCTGCTGCAAGTAATCCGATAAATATGTTTGCACATGGCTGATATAGTGTTAAAGCAGTAATACCTGATATTATTTTTATCGTTCTCTCACGAATTATGCTTTTATCTCTATAAGTATACGCTAAAACGGCTAAGTAGAAGGCAATAGCCATTCCTAAAGAATCATATCTGTAGGCGATATTTTGCAGTATGTAGGGATTGAAGACTAAAAGGGCGGCAACGAAAATTGTGTGTGGAACGTCCATTCTACTTAAATGCTTGCTGAGCAATAAAGATGAAGCACCTAAAAATACGCAAGATGCAAGCATGGTATATGGGAATAGGTCAAGATTATAGTGACCGCTGGCAGAGAGGATTCTCATTAGAATATCTGCCATGGGCCTACCTAAACCACGCCACCCATATTGTCCAGTGATGGCTCTGTCCAAATCATCTCTGTAAAATACCCCCGCGTTGATAAGAGGATATATGAATAGCAGAGCTACCCCCGAGTAGAACGCTAAGGTCTTCTGGTCATTTTTACAAATCATTTAAAATCTCATCTCATCTTTTTATTATGTAACGAGGCCTATGCTTGGTCTCAATATAAATTCTACCGATATACTCTCCCAGCACACCGATTCCGATTAGTTGCACTCCACCCAAAAAGAGTATCGATACTAAAATAGAAGGGTAGCCATGCACAGGGTTGCCAAATGCCAAAGTATCTACGATCATCCAGGTGCCGTATAAGAAGGACATCGCCGCTACGCATAGCCCGATGTATGTCCAAATACGAAGAGGGAGGGTAGAGAATGATGTGATCCCTTCAATGGCTAGATTCCATAGTTTCCAGCCATTGAACTTTGTTTTTCCTGCTATGCGTTCTGCACGGGTATACTCAATAATATCAGTCCGGCCGCCTACCCATGAAAGCACACCTTTCATAAATAGGTTCCGCTCTTGAATGAGTTTAATATTTTCGACCATCTCTCGTGACATCAGGCGAAAATCGCCTACGTTCCCTTCTATTTTTGGGTCACTTATTTTATTGTGAATTTTGTAGAACCATTCTGCTGATTTGCGTTTTAGGTGTCCATCGCAGCTTCGATCAATTCGTTTAGCGAGTACTGTATCCGCTCCCGCTTGCCACTTTTCTATAAGCAGAGGGATAACCTCAATAGGGTCTTGCAGATCTACGTCAATGGGAATTACTGCATTTCCGCTCGCATGCTCAAGTCCAGCAAACAATGCAGATTCTTTGCCGAAATTACGTGTAAAGGAAAGAGCAACCACAAGAGGATCCACTACGGAAAGAGCACGAATAATCGACTCTGTGGCATCTTTACTGCCATCATTGATAAAAACTATTTCAACCTCATAACCTGTGAATCCGTGAAATTCGCGCACTGATTTATAAAAAATTGGTATAGCATCCTCCTCATTGAGTAGGGGAACTACCAGGGAAATTCTCACGCTTTATGACTCCGAAAAACGATGAATTTAGAATAAAAGAACCCGCAAACTAAGCTGATTACTGAAAAGACGATAAGGGTGAATATTGGCTGGATACGGTATGAGTCTGACGCCCATCCTACTGCGTAACTCAGCATGCCCATGAATCCAACGTAAAGCAGGTAACGCAAGGTCGTGGTTTGTGCTTTGAACGTTAATCGTGCATTGGCAAAAAAAGAGAATGAAACCGCGAGCGAGAATGCCGCAAAGTTGCACAAAGCTTGGCTGGTTACACCTATAAATATAAGTACAAAGAATGTGACCCAGTGGATAAGTGTGTTGACTACCCCGACCGATGCATAACGTAAAAAAGTATTCAATCGAAAAATTCGCAAAATTGAGTTTGTAGCATTTTGCCATTGCATGATGCCGATGACAAAACTATATGAGAATTTTCCTGAAGATGGGGGGAATAACTGACCTTGAGTTATGGATCATGGCTGAAAACCAGACGGCCGCCGAAACCAGGTTTCTTGAGAATTTCGTGATGGTTTCAATACCTGTGGCGTAGAGGCCAAAGCCAGGGCTGTCGCCTCGAAATGGCAGACGTTTTTTTGCCCATCTTCTTGTGCAGAAGGGCCGACGGTGGTAAACATTAGCCACTTTTTTCTCCGGGGCCATTACCTTGTCACGTTCATCTTTTTTCAGCGTCTTTTTTCGTCTCGATCTACGTCGCCTGATCCTGATTCTGGCCGTGACCAGTGCTTTTGTGACCCTGGCGAACAGTTTCTATGCCAGTTACAGTGTGCAGCGGCAGTTGCTTATCGACAATACGCTGGAAGCTAATCGGGTTTATGCCACTAAACTTGCATCCAGCACTGAGCTTTTTATCCTTAGCATGCAAAAACAGCTGTCCTACAGCAGCCGTATTGCAGCGGCTAAGTTTGACGATACTGCCGCCCTGCAGGCAGAAACTGCACGTCTGAAATACCAGAGTGACAGTTTTAACTCGGTGGGGATCACCGATGCGCAGGGTTTTATCCGCGCCACATCTCCTGACAGCCTGCAATTAATGGGACGCAAGCTGAGCACCCCCGGTGCCCTCGAAGCCCTGAAACTGCGCCGACCGTTGATCAGCAAGCCCTATATTTCGGCCGCCAATAATCTGGTAATCAATATTTCCACCCCGATCATTACCGCTGAGGGCCTTTACCGCGGATATATTGGCGGCACTATTTACTTACGCCAAAAAAGCATACTTAACGAATTGCTGGGGGAGCACTATTACCGCGATGGTTCCTACATTGTGGTACTTGATCGTAACCGGCGGATCCTCTACCACCATGACCCTGCGCGCATCGGTGAAGTGCTGGCGCCTAAACCGATTACATACGCTGTCAGAAATGTGTCGAATGGCAGCATGACGATGGTCAATACTGTGGGTGAACCCGTATTGGCGGGCTATGCGGTGGTGCCTTCAACCGGGTGGGCTATCATTACGATCAGGCCGACAGACTCGACCCTTAAACCGTTGCAGGGGCTGATGTTTAAGGTGCTGCGTCACTTAACGCCGCTGGCGTTATTAACGCTGTTGTGCGTCTGGATCCTGTCGCGTTTGATTGCGCGACCGCTCCGTCAGTTGGCAAGCAGTGCCAATAACATGGACAAACCGGACATCTCGAATAGCATCCGTTTGATACCCGATTGGTATTTTGAGGCGACGCAGCTCAAGCGTGCATTGCTGGTTGGCATCAGTTTGCTGCAAAAAAAAATCGGCAAGCTGAAGTTTGAAGTACAAACCGATCCGATGACCGGGTTGTTTAATCGACGCGGGCTGGCGAGCGCACTGGAGTATATTCAGCAAATGAAGCTGAATTTTTCAGTAATTGCATTAGATATCGACCATTTCAAAAAGATCAACGATACCCATGGTCATGATGTAGGTGATGAGGTGATCAAGCAACTGGCCCAGCAAATTCGTGCAGGTTCGCGAGAGAGCGATATCCTGTGCCGTAACGGTGGGGAAGAGTTTCTGATGGTATTGCCAGGTACGTCACTTGAAGTGGCAACGTTAATTGCTGAACGTTTGCGCCAAAGTGTCGAAGAAATGCAGATACCACAGGCCAGTAAGATCACCATCTCTTTGGGTGTTGCTGCGGGGGGCCATGGTAAGAATCAGGTCGAGCGGGTACTGAAAAAAGCGGATGAAGCGCTGTATCGTGCTAAGCAGGAAGGGCGAAACCGGGTAGTCTCGCCGTCTTAAACTGAGTGATTAAGTGAGTAAAACGTGGTGCCATGCAGTGAATATGCGACTATTTTCCCGCCGCTTTAGCCTGCTCGGCCTTGGCTTTTGCCGCCATATGATGGCCCACGGCGCAACCGGCCATGGCCCCGAGAACGGCATGATGCTCAAGATGTCCTGCAACTCCGCCAACGACAGCCCCTTTAATGCAACCGGCCGCATGAGCCAATGAGCTTGCTGAAAGCATCAGTGCTAAAGCCAGAGTTGTAACCGTATTTCTTGCCATAAATCTCATCTCACTCTTCATCATGTTAATCCAGTAAACCTGATGGTGAAAATGTCACAGCACGGGACGTTATGCCATTCATCTATCTGTAACCAGGTGCTGCGGTTGTTACGCAAAATTTTCGGCATAGCGTGGTAAACCAGAAGGCATCTGCGTTCGCTTGCCAGTAAAAATAATTATCACAGTTACAACTCGATTCATTAGCACAGGGAGTTGATGATCTGTTGAGTATTGGTTTAATGAATATATTGATGGAGCGCTATCAGCCGGATGTTTACCTCCGGGGGTAAACGGCCACAAAGCACTTTTTCTGTTTCTGCTAAACTTATTAACAAACCTTGTGGTATGCATGGAGCACTCATTCGCTGCCAGTATTAAATGAGGTCATATCCACCAGAACAGAAGGATGCCGCTATGTCTGATCATGACCTTTTGCAGTCTCTGGTAGCGCGTATTGATGCGCTTGAACAACGCGAAAAACAGCTGACCTACGCGTCGAACGCTTATCAGGCAATCCTGACAACTTTACTTGGGAATCTTGATAAAAATACGCGTGATAAGGTGATCACGATGGTCGATCAGGCCCATAATATTGCCTACGCCCGCGCCAACCTGGAACAAAAAGGTAATATCCTGGGGGCGGATGATATTACCCAAAGAATATTCCTGTTTGCTCAGGGAAGGGCGGCTCAGTCTAAATAAGATGGGTGAGTGACGTTGAGGTAACGCTTTTTACTGCGAACCTTCTAATTAATAAATCAGTTTACCGACAATTATCCTCTGGCTACGTGTGTAGCCGGAGGATGAGTGGGTGCATATTCGAGGTGGTCATGCAAAATTTCGTTCTTTTTTATAAAACAATTAGGGCCACAATGATCGAGGCATTACCCCGCCCCGTTGAGTTCGATACGCTGGGGATCATCAACCGGGCGCTGGCTCAGGGGGAACTTGGGGAGGAGGTCATCGGGTGGGCTATCGATAAAGAAGCGAATGCCGATGCGCCAAGCAGCATTTTTGTTACAGCCGCGAATTACGACTACTTTTTTATCGATCACGAAGGAGAAAGAGTCGGGGAACCGTGGCTGGATGCACGGGAACTGATTGCAGACTTTGAAGCCACACTGCACTGGATGGTGATCAACAGCCACGTGTATGGCGATAAAGGCAGTTATGTGGTGCTCGAAAAGTGTCTGCGCACAGTGTCGCCCGAGATTGTGCTTTCAGCCTGACCTGATGCGGGTGATCAGTTACGCATGCGGTTAGTTTTCAACATATTAATCGCAGCACCCAGCAGGACGCGGCGTTTTACCTCTCCGGCTTCGCCCAGTTGGTGACTAAGATACCCGACCAGTGCCTCCGCGTTAAAGGGTTTACCGTGATGATGCAGTTGAATGACGGCATCACCAATAATGCGCGAGACTTCATCCCATAGTGGTTGGATCTCACTTTCCGAGAATTTCATCTTACCTCCCGTTGTGTGATTTATACCCAATTTAGCATCTGGACACGGCGTGGCAAGTCTCGTGGAGCAGGGATTTTTAGCATGTGAAGAAAACAGGGGGCTGATGGCAGGGTGCGAATACGGCTTCCCGGTGGCTGAAGCTTGCCAGAAAGCCGTATGAAAACAGGTGTTACCGATTATTTAATAACGTTTTTAATGCTTAATAACGTATAAATCTTTGGCGTAGATATATCCCAGCGGACTGAGATTGTCATAGCCACCCACATAAGGTTTGACCAGTTTGGCACTTACATACTGGTACAGCGGGATCACCGGTACCTGAGTACTCAAAATATTTTCAGCCTCTTGATAATACTGACCGACTTGCGCTTTGTCGGTTGCATTTAAAGCGTTATCCAGCGCTTTGTCATAAGCGGGATCACTAAACTTCGATGAGTTCTCGCTGTCACCCGTGCGCAGTGTATTGAGGAACGTTGATGGCTCGTTGTAATCGGCAATCCAGGCATAACGTATAGCGTCATAGTTTCCCTGACGCTTGGTATCCAGCATGGTTTTCCACTCCTGATTCTGCAGTGTGGCGTCAACGCCCAGATTTTTCTTCCACATGGATGTCGCTGCGATAGCGATGCGCTGATGTGATTCTGAGGTGTTATACAGCAGATTAAATTTCAGGGGCTTATCAGGGCCATAACCGGCCTCACTGAGCAGTTTTTTCGCTTCAGCGACACGCTGTTCCTGAGTCATTTGCTGATATTTACTTTTCTTAAAATCAAAACCACCGGTGTTATCCGGGACGATATTCCATGCCGGCTTTTGCCCCTGGCCCAATACTTTGCCAGCAATAATGTCTTTATCTAAGGCAAGGTTGAGGGCTAAACGGACGCGGGCATCGTTAAATGGCGGTTTGGACGTATTCAGTGAGTAGTAATAAACACCCAGTTTAGGGCCGACGTGAACCTGACCACCCAACTGTTTTTTCAGTGAGGAAAATTGTATTTCTGGAACCGTTGATGTGATGTCAATTTCGCCGGCTTTATAGCGGTTTACGTCTGCGGTGCCGGAAACAATCGGTAAATACGTGACTTTATTGATGACGGTGTGTTCGTTGTCCCAATAATTAGGGTTGCGCACGGCAACAATGCGTTCGTTGACTGTCCAGCTATCAAGTTTAAAAGGACCGCTGCTGACTAAATTGCCCGGCTGAGTCCATTTATCACCGTATTTTGTAATGGCGGCCTCATTGAGCGGGAAGAGGGTCGGGTGGGCCAGCATACCGAGGAAATAAGAAATAGGTTGATCCAGCGTGACCTCAACCGTGTGTTCATCCAGCGCTTTCACGCCCAACGTATCCGGTTTCTTCTTGCCGTTGACGATATCAACGGCATTAAGCATGTGCATACTGCCGGGATAGGTCGCGTACGGTGAACCGATAGTCGGGTCGACCAAGCGACGCCAGCTGAAGACCACGTCTTGAGCGGTAATGGGTGAGCCGTCAGACCATTTGATATCCGGGCGTAAATGGAACGTCCAGACCTTGTTATCTTTATTCTCCCAGCTTGTGGCTAAAGAGGGATGAGGATTGCCCTGGTCATCAATGATCACAAGACCGGTGAACAGATCGCCGAGAATATTGAATTCCACATCGCTGGAGACTTTGTGGGAGTCAAGGGAAGCCGGTTCGCTGCCGTTGTTACGCACTATTTCCTGTTTTGCTGCCAGTTCAACGCCTGCAGGTACCTGTGCGGCAAACGCGGGAAAGTAAGTAAGGAAAGCACCGGAAAGAAAGAGAGCCAGAGGGATTTTCTTGAAAACCGCTTTACGTCTTTGCATCGTCATTGCCATTTCCTGCCCTGTCAATATAGTTAAATATCAATGAGTAACAGGGTAGTGATACCTTTGGTCGTCATGTTTGGCAATACTTTAGTTACATTTATGTTAAGCAAGGGCCAAGAACAGCATAAAATAGGGGATCTTGGCCTCAGAAGTCGGCATTTTCCTGAGCCGGTGACCAGTAACCATCAATGAAATCTTCAATGGGGTAACATGCCGCGTGGCGTAAACCTTCCTGGTGCATAGCCACCATACATTGTTGCTTGGTATCAAAAGCATCGATGGCTAAATCTTCGCAGCCGCCACCGAGATAACAAATGGTTAATACAAGTGCGAACATAGTTTCCCCTTTTCGCTCCACTCTATTAAGCATAGAAGATTTGCTGTTATAACCACAGCCGGGCCTGTCCGTTTGGCTGATATTTGAGCAGCCTTGGCGGCAACCTTTGAGATAACGAACAGGGCGGGGTAAAAAGAGTACGCGACATGTTATTCTGACGGCCGCAATTTTATGATGAGTGGAATAGAGAAAGGAGCCCGCATGTCTGAGCTATTAACGAAAGAGCAGGAATTTGAATCCGATCTGGTGGCGTGTCAGTTAGTGATTAAACAGATTCTGGATGTGATCGATGTGATTGCGCCGACGGAAGTGCGTGACAAAATGTCGCATCAGCTGAAAAGTATTGATTTCTCACGCCACCCGGCAGGGTCAGATCCTGTGACTAAACGCGCTATCGAGAAAGCCATCTCTCTTATTGATCTGAAATTTACCAAGCACGACAGTTAATCGCGGTATGGTGGAATAGTAAAGAAGGATGCCCGCAATGGCAGGCATCCTGAGCATTATTTTTTATCTACGACTTCATCGACCTGTTTGAAAATAGGACATTTAGCCACGCCGATAATCCCGCTGTCAGTATGCAAATACTGGGAATCGACGATGCCCCTCGCTGTCAAATATTGACACTTAAGCCCCAAGCCTGCGGCATTTTCACTGCTGCCTACCGTCACGCCATAACCTGAAAACAGAAAAACGGCGTAAATAATCGCCAGTACTATGATGGCTTTGATTGCACTCATCAGCAGTATTCCTCTTATTGTATTTCCTGAGGGCCTCAGGATGTTGAGAAGTATAGATGTAATGGATATTTCATCGCTATCCCTCACTGAAAAATACAGGTAATTCTTAGCTGCTTCAGAATGCATAAAAATGACCCTTTACAGGACCATTCAGTGTAAATCTCAGTGCTATTGCTCAGGAATGAGAAGCGGTGGAATGTCCCTGATTCCATTGAAGGGCCGTGTCAGACATTTCTACGACATGTCGTTAAGGAATCCGTGCTCAGGGAGAACATGCAGAATACTTTGTTATAATTTTGTTTAAGTTCCATGGCGTAGGATTAATCAATTATTATCTACGTGTCGGGTGCAGACTTTGAGCCTCAATAAACGCGCTTTAAACCGTAAGCAAGGTGCCGTCAAACTGAAAAGGCCAGTCTTCAATATCAGGAAAATCTTGATGTTCGTGGTTTTTCTGCTTGTCTGCGTCGCGTTGTATCTTCTTGCGCTGAATAGCTATTGTGACCAGGGTGGAAATTTTGATCTGGGTGTCTGTTCGATCACCTCTTTTATCCCCTGGTAGCATTGTGGGCGGAGGTCCTGGAGCCGGAAGCGCTGTTTTTTTGCGAATGTCTTCCCTGACCGAGTTGGAGTGGTAAGATATCCGTTCGGAAAAATTAAGCAGTAGGGTAGTCAATGTTTGATCTCGCAATGGGCCAATCCAGCCTGGCCTCATTGGTGCTGTGTGTACTTTTTGTTTTACTGTTTTTACTGCTGTGGTTTGTTGTCAATCGGGCCAGCGTCCGCGCCAACCAACAAATTCAGCTTTTGCAGGAAATTGCTGATCATCAGCGCCAACAAACTGAGTTGTTGAAAATTTTAGCCGGGCAGGTTGAGGGGCAGGCACCCGTGGAATTGATGGATGATGATTCTGCACTCAGTCTGCGTGGGTTTATTCCAGAAAGGTAATCCTTCGTTTTTGATGAGAGCCCGCCCAATCCCGGCGGGCTTTTCTTTATCTGTACTTTACTGTCACTTCACCGGTCATAAAACTGTCTTAATTTTGTCGTAGCCTCATTGCAACGCAGCAATTTCATATGATGGAAAGACTCATGATTAAATGGTCCGAAGAGAACGACAGTGAAGTGAACCACGGTATTGCCCTGCTGACCGGCGAAGAACCTGAGAAGTGGTATCCCTACGGCGGCGTCAAAGGCAAAGATTATTGTAATAACCCCACCGATGCATGGCCGATCATCTGCGCCAATAAAATCAGCCTTAATGCGACCGAAACACCGGATAAAACCTCCTGGTCAGCACAGATCGTCAGTGAGCAGGGACTCTGGAATGCTCACAGCAACAGACCGCTGCGCGCAGCGATGATCTGCTTCCTGCTAAGTAAAACTTGCGCATAAAGAAAACCGCAGAGATACTCAATCTGTAACAAAGTTGCAAAGAAGTGATTCGAATAAGCGTCGCATAAAGCGATGCGTATCAAGTGATTAATGTTTCCTCATTTTGACAATTGTGTCTAAGGCGGAGTCCATTATGAAGCGCATCATTAAAGGTGATAAAACTCTCTCCCATCTGGTGGTTGCCCATGCAGCCATTGACAGTCACGAAAAAGCTTATGGCACACGACGCCAGGGCTGGCCCTCGACTTACCTGATCAAATATAAAAATGCTCGAGTGGCGGTAGAAGTTGTTACCCGCCGACAATCCTACGTTGCTACCCTTATGATCGGAGCCAGAAATCTCACCAAACTTTGTGCCGAGGCGGCCTGAGGAAAGCCTTAACGCTGTGTATGCAGTAAGACTTTGTACAACTGTTTTCCATTAATACCCAACCGCGCTGAAACTTACCTTTCAGCGCGGTTTTTATTTAACGGTCTGACTCATGCATTGGCCCTGAATACCGTGAACCGCAGAGTTTTTTTGCGGTGAAATGGCCTTTTGAGCACTGAAACCAAAAGCAAAGCGATGTCAAAAGTAACAATGGTCGCCATAACGATGCTCAGCATTAATGCGCTGAGCAGTACGCCAGCCATCAGCATAAAGACCTGCGGCACCCGAGTGCGGCGAAGACGTGATTTGAACCAGAGTGCCCAGTATTGACGCTGCGTGTTAAATCCGTTGTTAACACGTTCGATGAAAAGGCTTGAACGGCTTGAATTGTGCTGAGTCATGTTGCCTCCTTGAGTTACTTATCACCATAACAACATTGTCTTCTTAAGATTTACTTAAGGCGGGAAGGTTGGTCTGTCGGGTTCATGCTGGCCACATTTACATGCACTTTGTGATAAGCATTGTTTGTGGATTTTATGTTATTTAAAGGTTTGGCCTGTGATCGGAACAGGCAACAGCCCGCGCAGTTGTGATTTATTGTCCCGAAACCGCAGGAGTGTTATGACCGTCAAGAATCGCTATTACGATGCTACAAGGGCGCACCATACGCCGGAAGGATTCACCAATCCTGAACCCCATGATCGCAAGGATGGCGACTTTAAACGGTGGCAACGCGAGCGCAAAACGCAGCAATTGCCAAAACCACCCAAGATGGGCTATCAGCAGTTTATTGCGCAGTGGTGGCAAAAAGCGGATTTCAACGGGACAGAAGACCGGCTGTGGTTTCTCGGCCACGCGTGCTTACTGCTCCGGGTTGCTGGGAAAACTGTACTGACCGACCCCGCACTTTCTGACCGGGCATCGCCATTGCGGTTTTACGGCCCGAAAAGAAAGACTCCGGTAGCGGCCAGTGTCGCAGACTTGCCGCAAATTGATTATGTCCTGTTGTCGCATAATCACTATGATCATCTGGATAAGTCGACCATCAAAAAGCTGCTGAAGCGATTTCCGCAGCTGATTTTTATCGTACCATTGGGGATGAAGCGCTGGATGGAACGTCAGGGGGCACACTATGTTGAAGAACTTGACTGGTGGCAGCAGCACAGCATGGGGGGGCTGACTTTCCATGCCGTTCCTGCGCGCCACTGGAGTATGCGGACACCCTGGGATCGTAATCGCTCTTTGTGGTGTGGTTGGGTGGTGAGCAGCGCGGCACTGCGTTTTTATTTCTCCGGCGACAGTGGTTATAGCAATCAGTTTAAAGAGATCGGTCACCGGTTGGGTCCCTTCGATCTTGCTGCCATCCCTATTGGCGCTTATGCACCAAGATGGTTCATGAGTGCACAACATATGGATCCCCAGCAGGCCGTGACGGTGTTTTCCGAGCTAAAATGCCGTAAAGCTGTACCTATTCATTGGGGTGTATTTGAATTGGCCGATGAATCCCTGGATGCGCCTTTACTGGAATTAGCCCAGGCGACGCTGGGGAGAAAGGATATAGGGCCGCATTTTTCACCGCTGAAAATAGGCCAGAGTATATTACCGGACTGAAATGATGTTTGAAGCAGCAGGGAATAAAGGCAGCTCTTTATTGCCTGCTGCATTTTTAATTCGCACAGAAGATCCTATCTTGCATGAGGCCAGGATCACCAGAGGCGGGAAGTCTACTGCGCATAACAAGTTGAGCGTTGAAGGCTTTTTTCTCCATCAATAAATAAAATCGTGAAGTACGTCACGGTTAAATTATTACTTAACATGGTGAATTATATTTATGTCGAAGCGCAGGAGATAGAGAGAGTGATAATACCTGCCACAACAATGTAATCTTCGGAAAATTATTATTTCATCATATTGTCAAAAATTGATGTTGACCGCTATTTCCCTTTTCTCATCAGGACATTTACTTTAGGTTTGTCATTTTTTTGCATTCGGAATTTTTTAACAAAAATAACAGCACCTCTGCACGGTCACGGTGCAGTTTATTCGCTTATCATGAATCTATTGCACCGCAGGCTGAGGGTACGCCTCTTTTGGCTAATGCATAACCCGTCAGTAATGTGACGCCTGCAGCGATCTCAGTGCGGTTTAAAAATGAACAGACTGTTTCTCGCCTGTCTGACACTTTTCTGCCATACAAGGCAGGCAACATAGGGTTGAATGTCATCTGACCAATCTGAAGTGGGTGGGACATCGGGTGTATTCCACGCGCAAAGGGTCCGGTTTACCTCAGTCCTCTGGGGAATAACGTAAAAGATAAAAATTCAAATAAATGTGTTTTTCACGCTTATCGTACGGCATTAAATGATCAATAATCAGGGCGGGTCGTTATTGCTTTGAGTGACAGGCTGATTGAACTGTTAAGCAGAAAAAAGCATGTCTATCAACATATTTCAGCTTAGCAGGAGAGTCACCGCCGCTAAGCAACTCAAATATGTGCGACACATCCATCACTGATTAAAAATGGCTTGCCATCGAATTCAGAGTATGTGATAACGCATCTGGGTAAAACGAGGTACGGTTCTGTATATGTGTGGCATTTTCAGTAAAGAAGACCTGAGTAAAAACGTTATCGTTGAATACCGCTTCTCTGCCGATTTATATCTTAGTGCCTCAAGCAGTAACGACTCTAGTTTGTCTATGTAACGCTTTCGGGCGGTTAAAAACAATCCAAAGGAAATACTCAAGATGGCAAAGATCAAAGGTCAAGTTAAGTGGTTCAACGAATCTAAAGGTTTCGGTTTCATTACTCCTGCTGACGGCAGCAAAGACGTGTTCGTACACTTCTCTGCAATCCAGGGTAACGGCTTCAAAACTCTGGCTGAAGGCCAGAACGTAGAGTTCGAAATCCAGGACGGCCAGAAAGGCCCTTCAGCCGTGAACGTAATGGCTATCTAAGCAGCCTAGCGCTGTAAAAACCCGCCATGTGCGGGTTTTTTTGTCTCTGTCACTTTGGAATGATGATGATACCTGACTGCTGGTTTCTGCCACTGATACCTGGATGTGCAGGGTTTTCAGCCCGCTGGTGGCTATTGCGGCGAAAGCTGGTGTATTTATAACTCTCGCTACCGGATGTGTCAGAAACCGTGCTGCAAATCGTACAGCTACCGGCGTGGTCTACCGATCCAAAGCCAAGTTGATACAGTTTAGCTTCAGCAATGGCTGCAAGGTTCAGATACCGTGGCGAAGGGACCATCAGCGCAGGTGGCAGATCCAGTTCTGTCAGGAACTCATCGACCAACGCCTGACTGACTTCATAACAGCAAGGGTGCGCCGAAGGACCCACTGACGCCACCCAGTTAGCGGTTGAACCGTCCTGATTGATGCGCTCAGCCATTTTCTCAATGATGCCGGCCTTCAGCCCTCGCCAGCCGGCATGAATCACACCAACGCGCTTCCCATCCTTTCTGCAGAAGATCACCGGCAGGCAATCTGCACTGAAAACAGTCAGTAAGATGCCGGGTAACGCGGTATAAAAACCATCGGCCTCTCCACTCTCCTGAGCCGGTTCGACCACGTCAACGATGCGCACACCGTGGACCTGTTTCTTATTGGGGCGTGTCGCTTCAAAGGGTTGCAGTACGTCAGGCAGCAAGGCACCTTTATTGCCAAAACCGTGGTAGGTCCCGGGGATTTGGCTCAGTAAGGCCGAAATATCAGTCATATGAAATCACTTCAAAAGGTAAAGCCACGAGCGCTTAGTGTAGCTGGCTTTTTCGCAATTATGCCAGCAGTTGCAACTGACAGGCGCCTTCTTTAGACTTGACGACATTATGCAGTTTGGCGCCCTGACACATCTTTGGATCCTTCATGAGTTATCAATGCCCGCTTTGCCATCAACCACTTACACTCACTGAAAAACAGTGGCGATGCCCGCAGAATCATCAGTTTGACCATGCGAAAGAAGGGTATGTCAATTTGATGCCCGTACAGCATAAGCGTTCAAAGCAACCCGGAGACAGCCCTGAGATGATGGTGTCACGGCGTCGCTTTTTGGATGGCGGACATTATCAGCCGTTGCGCGATCGCACTGCACAATTACTTGATGAAGTGCTTCCCGCTGATGCTGAGACATTGTTGGATATCGGCTGTGGCGAAGGGTACTACACTACCGAAGTGGCAAGCAGACTCATGCAACACAGGGCTATCACCGTCTTTGGTCTGGACGTTGCGAAAGTGGCTGTACGTAATGCTGCGAAACGTTATCACAACGTGCAGTTTTGTGTGGCTTCCAGCCATCGTCTGCCGTTTGCTGATCAATCTCTCGATGCTGTGTTACGAATTTATGCGCCCTGTAAGGCGGAAGAATTATATCGCGCAGTCAAGCCGGGCGGTCTGGTGTTGACCGTAGCTCCCGGGCCGAGGCACTTATATCAGCTTAAGGCCTGTCTTTATTCAGAGGTGCAACTACACGCAGAAATGGATGAACAGCTGGCAGGATTTGAGCGGATACGCTCGGAGACATTGGCATATCCTATGACACTCAGCGGCACTGAAGCCTTTGATTTGTTGCAGATGACGCCGTTTGCGTGGCGTGCAACACAAGAGATGGGTACGGCATTAAAGAATGAAAGGGTATTTGCCTGCGAAACGGATTTCGTCATCAGATTGCATCAGCGTAATTCTGATGACGCACCAGCAGGAATCTCAGCCGATATAGCCTAAATGTTCCAGCAGGATATTAAAGCCGATACCAATCAGTACCACCCCTCCAAGTACCTCAGCCCATTTACCTAACAGTGGGCCAATAAACCGTCCGAGCATAATTCCGAGGGTGGCCATGATCATGGTCGCCATGCCAATAGCTAAAGCAGTATGAATAATATTGACCTGCAGGAAGGCCAGGCCGACGCCAATCGCCATGGCATCAAGACTGGTACCTACGGCGGTGACCACCAGTATCCAGAAGCCGTGACTGCGTTGACTGGTGCTCTCTTCTTCAGGTTTATTTTTCAGGCCTTCGACAATCATGCGTGCGCCGAGGATAAACAGCAGGGTGAATGCCACCCAGTGATCCCACGCCATAATATATTTGCTGGCGACCAGGCCAATGCCCCAACCGATCAGCGGAGTAATGGCTTCGATCACACCAAAGATGAGACCGGTGCGCAAGGCTTCACGAAAGCGTGGACGATGAAGAGAGGCTCCTTTGCCGATCGACGCCGCGAAAGCGTCCATTGACATGCCAAAAGCCAGAATAAGCGTTGCGGATAAATTCACGAGAGTAACCCCGGCCGGGTATTTCCATATACACGTAACCCACCCCCAACCTTACGACGGAGCTACGCGTCTATGGTCTCGCCAACCTTTCAGGCTGCCCGCACCACGTTTTATTGTTAAAACGAGTATGTTGATACGGGCGTTCTCACACACTTTGCGCAGGGCAAATTGATGTAAAAACCGGCTACTCCCCAAATGACGGCGCAACCTTAACATAATATTTAAATTGAGAACAACAACAAATAAAATAAGGTTTAGGTTTTTTCAGGGTAATGATTTTCATTAAGTACACACATTAATCACATTGATTAAATAATAAACTCACAAACTGTGGACTTAATGATGAATATATATTTGTGGCCAAAGGATATGAATTAAATATAAGGCTATCAAATATAGCCCATTGCATACTTGTTGCAACTCACTGATTTTCAATCATTAAATTATAAATATTCTGTAAGTCATCCATGTTATTTACCCGGATTAATAATTTTCTCTGTTCCAGATCAATCACTAAAACGCCATCTTCTGAAAGATTCATCGCTTTGATACGGTCATAAGTAATGAAAGCATTGGCATAGAAAAAGCCTGTTGTTTTAAACAACAGTTTTGGCCAGCGGATAAATGAAATATAGAAAGCGATCAGCGCCAGGGCGATTAATAAATAGTTGGTTACCGCGGTTCCCTGCGCATTGATGTTGTTGTAGAGCAAAATCGCCAGCAGACCAATGAAGATTATGCAGTCCAGTTTGTTGCGACGACGTAAATTCACCTTCAGGCGGGTGACTCCTTTGTTCATTCCCATCAGGAATTCATCGTAAACGGCATACGCCAGCAGCAGAAGAGAGAAAAGGGCGAGGACGATATCAGTGACGGACATGAAACTTCTCCAGCGGACTTACCGGGTGTGTAACCGGCGGGACAACATGATAGCCCAATCAACGGGCATAAAAAAACCGGGGGAGAGTGTCCCCCGGTTTTGTCTGCGATTAAAGACCTAGCAGGCCAATCCAGTAACCAAAGATACCAATGGCGAAGAAGCCAATGATGATCCACAGGGCATTAACTTTACGACGCAACAACCACATACAACCGAAGGTCAGCAACAGCGGGACCAGGCCCGGCATTAACTGATCGAGGATAGTTTGTACCGTTGTTACCGTCGTATGACCGGTCTGGTCGGTTATCCTCGATACCACTAATGGAATATTGACGTGCGTCCATTTGTTAACCAAGGCCCCCATGACAAAGAGGCCGAGAATTGACGCCCCCTCAGTCAGTTTTTGCAGGAAACCGCCGCCCATATCGTTAACGATATTGACACCTTTGGTGTAGCCGTAGGCTACACCGTAATAGCGGGTCAGCAGGCGTACCAGGTTAAACAGGATGAAGAACAGCAAAGGTCCGAGCAGGCTACCGCTCATCGCGATACCAGCACCGAGGGCTGCGAACACCGGGCGAACAGTACCCCAGAAGATCGGGTCACCGACACCGGCCAGTGGGCCCATCAGGCCGACTTTCAAGCCGTTGATTGCCGCATCATCAATCGGCGCACCATTGGCACGTTGTTCTTCCATCGCCAACGTCACGCCAAGCACAGGGGCTGCAACGTAAGGATGGGTGTTAAAGAACTCCAGATGGCGTTTGATCGCCGCTTTACGTGCGTCGTTATTTTCAGGATAGAGACGACGAATCGCCGGTACCATGCAATAACAGAAACCCAGTGCCTGCATACGTTCGAAGTTCCATGAACCCTGGAACAGATTCGAGCGCAAGAACACACCACGAATATCACCCGGTGTCAGTTTTTTTTCTGGGGTTTGGCTAACTGCAGTTTGATCAACCATTTCTTTCACCCTTAATCCAATTCGTTATCGAGATCGTTAACACCCTGTGCTGGTCCCGCTGCATGTGCAGACTTGTTGTATTTAGGACTCAACTGGATGTACAGCACTGCCATAACCACACCAATCACACCCAAGGCAACCAGGTTGAAGTTAGTGAAAGCAGCGGTAACGAAACCGAGGTAGAAGAACGGCATCAGATAGCCAGCGCGCATCATGTTGATGACCATCGCGTAACCGACAACGACAATCATGCCGCCTGCGATGTTCAGACCATTGGTGACGACTGCAGGAATGGAAGACAGCATGACCTGAACAACTTCGGTACCGACAGAAACAGCCACGATCACGGCAGGAATAGCGATACGCATGGCCTGCAGGATCAGCGCCGAAACGTGGATCCAGGACAGCGTACTTAAGTTGCCGCGCTCTGCCGCACTGTCAGCCGCATGTTGGAAGGCCACGGTGATAGTACGAACGATGATGGTAAGAACCTGGCCAGCGGCCGCCAGAGGGATAGCCAGGGCAATACCCGCACCGACCGACTGACCACCTGCGATAACCAGGATGGTTGAGATAATGGAGGCGAGGGCGGCATCAGGGGCCACGGCGGCACCGATGTTCATCCAACCCAGAGCAATCATTTCCAACGTACCACCGATAATGATCCCGGTTTTCATATCGCCGAGAATAATACCGATCAATGTACAAGCCACCAGCGGACGGTGGAACTGGAACTCATCCAGGATGGAGTCCATCCCGGAAATACATGCAACAATAAATATCAGCACAATCTGTAGTGTGGTGATCTCCATTGCACTTCTCCTATAACCAAAAAAACGCTGAGTAAAATAAGCTCATCAAAAACAGACAACGTTGAGGAAATCTGTCGCTTTAATTCGCTGAGTTTATTAATTCATCTTGTTAATGAGATCCATCATCTTCAGGCGGCTGTCGGAAGAGACCTTACGCACCTCAAGCTCAATACCTTTAGCATTCAATTTCTTGAAAGCTTCGATATCTTTTTCATCGACGGATACGGCGTTATTAACCTGAGTCTTACCCTGACGGAATGCCATACCACCGATATTCACCGAGGTGATTTTCACCCCACCTTCCACCACGCGCAGGACGTCGGTTGGGTTGGTGAATAACAGCATGACGCGATCGCCGGAATATTTTGGGTTGTCATACACGCGAATAGCTTTAGCAACATCAACAACGTGGGCAGTCACGCCCGGAGGAGCAACCTGAGTCAACAATGTTTTGCGCACGTGGTCAGCAGCGACTTCGTCACTGATAACAATAATGCGGTTAACATTGGTTTCTTTGGTCCAGCGCGTCGCAACCTGACCATGAATCAAGCGGTCATTGATACGGGCCAGGCCGATTTTCATATGATCGTTAGGACCAGTAGGTTTGGCAGGAGCAGCAACTTTTGGGGCTGAAGCAGCAGGATGAGCCACAGGCGTTTCCGTTGCTGGTTCAGGTGTTTTCAGGGCTTTGACACCGAGACGGCCGGTCTCAACGGCGATGGCGACCAGTTCCGCAAAGGAAGGATTGTCGTCACGCGCCATAAAGGTTTCTGCCAGCATTGGGATGTTAACCCCGGTGACGACTTCATAGTTTTCTTTATCGACAACGATACGGCTGGCGGCATTGAACGGGCTGCCTCCCCAGGTATCAACCAGAAAAAGAACGCCGCTGCAGGTATCAAGCCCACCCAGCTTTGCCGTGTATTTCTCAATCAATGTTTCGGCATTTTCGCCGGGAACGAAATCGATAAAGGCAACGTTGTCCTGTTCACCTAAGATCATTTCCGCCGTTTTCAGCAACTGTTCCGCTGCTGACCCATGCGTGCCGATGATAATAGCAATACTCACTCGCTACCTCCTCTGTTAACCCTGTGAAGGGTTATGCACATAAGTGATGGTGCTGATGTCATTCACCGCTTTTTATTCCTTCAGCGAATGTTTGCTGTCCTTGCGCAATGTTCATTGAGTGTCTGACTCAGAACGTCCTTGCGTTTAAGGCATTACTTTCTGATAAACAATAAAAAGTATGTACTGCAAAACCTCAACAGGTTGTGCGACCCGATTTATTTTAGTGTGTGAAAAAATAAATTTTGTGACTTCTGTCTGCTATTGAAATACCTGAAGTGAATGTGTTGGTGCATTGCATATAAAAACAGCATAGGTGTTACAAAACGATGCTGCCGGTAAAAAAACATTCTTTTCCACATTAATGATTCCTGATAGAGTTGTTTTCCACACTATTGAACAGGAGTATCGGGCCTCAGCCCTCCCTATGGACTGTCACCGACGTCACTTATCCTCTATTTTTTCACCTCTTTTTTCCGGCAACTTCACCTTTTCAGGTCGGGTTATCGTCGCATTGAAAGCGTTTCCACTGATCCCCACTGATCACAACCCACAGACTTTGTCTGGCGGGAACGTATTGCGTCTTTGTTCTCACACTGCTCATAACGGGGCCTGATATGGAATTTTTAATGGACCCATCGATTTGGGTCGGTTTGCTGACACTTGTGGTGCTCGAGATTGTTCTGGGCATCGACAATCTGGTGTTTATTGCCATCCTTGCCGATAAACTGCCGCCTAAACAGCGCGATAAAGCCCGCATTATCGGTTTATCGCTGGCGCTGATCATGCGCCTCGGTTTGTTGTCGCTTATTTCATGGATGGTCAAACTCACTACGCCGTTGTTCAGCGTTGCGCAATTCAGTTTCTCAGGACGTGATTTGATTTTGCTGCTGGGCGGAATCTTCCTGCTGTTCAAAGCCACCACCGAACTGCATGAGCGGCTGGAGGGGCATGAAAGCCACGGCAACAACAATCGCGGTTACGCCAGTTTCTGGTCGGTGGTGGCACAAATCGTGGTGCTGGATGCGGTGTTCTCCCTTGACGCGGTGATCACCGCCGTCGGTATGGTGAACAATCTGGCAGTCATGATGACCGCCGTGGTGATCGCCATGGGCGTGATGCTGCTGGCGTCCAAATCGCTGACGCGCTTTGTGAACAATCACCCGACAGTGGTCGTGCTCTGTTTAAGCTTCCTGTTGATGATCGGTCTGAGTCTGATTGCCGAAGGTTTTGGCTTCCATATTCCGAAAGGTTACCTGTACGCCGCAATCGGCTTCTCAATTCTGATTGAGTTGTTTAACCAGATTGCCCGCCGGAACTTCCTGAAGAGCCAGTCGAACCGGCCAATGCGTGAGCGTACCGCTGAGGCCATTCAGCGCCTGATGGGGGGAAAGCGTCAGAATCAGGATGAAGATCATGCCGAGGCGCCGTCTCAACGTGCGTCTGAGACCTTTGCGGAGGAAGAGCGTCATATGATAAGCGGCGTTTTGACGCTGGCATCACGTTCGCTGCGGAGCATCATGACGCCTCGTACCGAAATTTCGTGGGTCGACTGCGAGCGCTCACCGGCGGAGATCCGTATGCAGCTTCTGGATACGCCGCACAGCCTGTTCCCAATATGCCGTCACTCACTTGATGATGTCATTGGCGTCGTTCGCGCCAAAGACCTGCTGGTGGCGTTGGAGAATGGTGAAAACATCGTGGCGTTCGCGGAGAAAACTCCACCGATTGTCGTACCAGAAACCATGGATGTCATTAACCTGCTGGCCGTACTGCGGCGGGCAAAAGGGCGTCTGGTGGTCGTGAGTAACGAATTCGGTGTGATTCAGGGGTTGGTCACGCCGCTGGATGTTCTGGAGGCGATTGCCGGTGAGTTCCCGGATGAAGACGAAACCCCTGATGTGATAGTCGATGGTGATGGTTGGATTGCCAAAGGCGGCACCGATTTGCACTTGCTGCAACAGCTGCTTGATACCACCGACCTGGTCAGCCCAACGGCGGATTACGCCTCACTGGCGGGCTTCCTGCTGTCGCAGTCAGGGCAAATGCCAGTGGCAGGGGAAATTATTACCATGCCGCCGCTGACCTTTGAGATCCTTGACGTCTCGGAGTACCGCATCGACCGGGTTCGTATCACAAAAGCCAACGCAGACGAGTGGCGTGAAGGCGAGTAAGCCTGGGGACATAGGTCTCTTATGAATGCCAACGGCGACTTCGGTCGCCGTTTTTTATCTGTCTGACATGGCTATATTGTAGGGGCGAACGCGCTCAGACCCTCTTTTTCATACCGGTCAAGCCATAGCGGGAAAATATCGATCGGCATCGGGCGGGCAAAATAATAGCCCTGCAGTGAATCCACCTTGCGCTTACGCAGATACTCGGCCTGCTCGCGGGTTTCTACGCCTTCAGCGATAAGTTTCAGTTTTAGGCGCTGAGCGAGAGTGATAATGCTATCGGTGACCGTGGCGTTGATGGCGTCGGTACCGATGGATGCCGTGAACGCGCGGTCAATTTTTAGTACATCAGGATTGAGCGTTTTCAGGTAGCTGAGCGAACTGTGGCCGGTGCCGAAATCGTCGATAGCCAGCATAATGCCCATTTCTTTGAGCACACTGATTTGCTCGGCGCGAAGCTCCTGCAAACGGGTGCGTTCAGTCAGTTCGAGCATCAAGGAAAGTTGAGGGTCTGCACATAACCATAATCGGCGAATATCATCGACGATCACCATATCGCTGAAATGCTGAGCAGCCACATTGATGCTGACGTAGAAATCCGGCCGTGCCGGAAACAGTGCAAGATTGTCACTCACCTGTTTGATCAGATAACGGGTCAGGGGAATGATCAGGTCATGCTGCTCGGCCAGCGGTATGAATACATCGGGTGATACCCACTCCTGGCGGCGATTTTTCCAGCGCATTAGCGTCTCAACCCCAACGCAACGGCCATCAGTACTATTAATGATCGGCTGACAATAGACCTGAAATTCACGGTGAGAAATAGCATGGCTGATAGGGTACGCCAGGCTGATGCGGCTACCTGAAAGCAGGTATATGGCAAAGGCGGTCAGCAGACTGATAAGCAGTGACAGCGGCAGATGGTTAGGCAATGCGTGCCAGGCCAGCGTGGAGGCATCATCGCCATAAATGGAAACGGAGAAGTCGTAATGACTTGAGTGTGCCGAGAGTGTCGGTGTCTGCTTCAGCGCGTCGCGATGGATGATCTGGGTATTATCGTACTCCAGACTTTTATTCATCACATTTAGCACAATGCTGCTGGCATAGGGGAGTTGGGGTTCAAGCAGGAAATTAGCCAGCACGCTGATGTTATACACAAAAAGCAGGCCGTTGCGGTTATTGGCACCTTCAGGGCGCCACAGCACCAGCGTGGGAATAGAATCGGGAGCCAGCATTGACGCACGCAACTGGAGATGACTTTTGCCCAGCGCCAGCAGGGGGAAGAGTTGGTTGAAATCATAATTCACGGGGCCGACGAGACTGGAGCAGACAATCTTTCCGTCCTGAACCAGAGAAATACCGCGCAATGTCTGTAACCGCGCCACCACCTGCTGCAGCACCGGTAGTTGCGACAAACACTGTTGGCCAGGTTGAATGAGGCTATCGAAGGCCACGAGATTGGCCGGTTGCAGCAACAGCTCCAATTTATTAATGGTATGCCAGGCTACCCGCTGCTGTGTCTGCTCAATCACCCGTGTCTGTTCGTAAATGCGGAAGCCAAGCGTCAAAATTAACGTCAGAAGCCCCATCGCTGTAGCCAGTGCCAGGCGATAGTAGCGATATTTCGCAAGCGCAATCTGGTTGAAAGGCATCGTGATAATCCTTGTGTTCCGATGTTTTTCGCAAATGTGACGTTGTCACTTAAAGTCGTTCTTACTCATACTCTTTTATTCTGCTGGTTATAGCGGCTAATTGGTTTTATTGGGGAGTCACAACCAGAAAAGATAAGGTAACAGCGTTTCGCAAAGCGTTCAGAATGCCGTAGCCCGGAGGTTGAATGCAAGCATATGAAAAGAGTTATCCAGATAATACAGAGGGTTTTTGTTAATAGAGGCGATTTTATCGTTTGTACCACTATGCGAAAGATTTCCTGCGGCAGCATCCCGGTTCTCAACGCCGAAACAGGATGCTGGTAACAGGCTATAGGTGCGACTGATTAATCACATTGTACTTTGATAGCCAAACCGCCCCGTGATGTTTCACGGTATTTAGCGTTCATGTCCTTGCCGGTTTCATACATAGTCTCTATCACTTTATCGAGCGAAACGCGTGGTTCACTGGTACGGCGCAGCGCCATACGTGCAGAGTTAATTGCCTTAACCGACGCAATCGCATTGCGTTCGATGCAAGGAACTTGCACTTGGCCGGCAACCGGATCGCAGGTCAGCCCCAGATTATGTTCCATGCCGATTTCAGCTGCGATGCACACCTGAACCGGGCTGCCGCCCAGCAATTCGGCTAAACCCGCAGCCGCCATCGAACAGGCAACGCCCACTTCACCCTGACAACCCACTTCAGCACCCGATATAGACGCATTCATTTTATACAAAATGCCTATGGCACCGCAGGTCAGGAAATAGCGCAGATAAATATCCGGGCTGACCGATTCAACGAACTGGTTATAGTAGGCGAGCACGGCAGGGACTATCCCGCAGGCACCGTTAGTCGGTGCAGTCACCACCCGTCCACCTGCAGCATTCTCTTCATTCACTGCCAGTGCGAACATATTTACCCAATCAATCACGTTCATTGGGTCTTGGGACAACTTGTCATTGGACACCAGCATACGGCGCAACGCTGAGGCACGACGCGGCACGCGCAGCGGTCCAGGCAGCACGCCTTCGGTGTTCAGGCCACGATCAATACAGGCCTGCATGGTGTGCCAGATCGTTTCGAAATACTGTTCGATCTCTTGTTTACTGTGCTGGGCCAGCTCGTTTTTCATCATCAGGCCCGAGAGCGACAGCCCGTTCTCTTTACATTTTGCCAGCATTTCACTGGCCGAATTAAAGGCGTAAGGCACGCTGACTTCATTGAGAACCGGTTGACCGAAATGCTCATCGTCAACAATAAAACCGCCGCCGAGGGAATAATAGGTTTTGCTATACAGCAGCTTATCGCCAGAAAACGCGTGGATTTGCATCGCGTTTTCATGCTTAGGCAGATTCTCACCGCGAAACACCATGCCGGTATCGCGTGGGAAATCCACCTCGTGATGTGTTTCACCTAACGGTAAACGCTGGCGTTGCTCGACATCGCGGATAAAGTGTGGAATGGCGTCAATGTCCACGGTATCCGGTTTATTGCCCGCCAGGCCGAGAATGATGGCGATATCGGTGTGGTGGCCTTTCCCGGTGAGTGAGAGTGAACCGTAGACATCCACAGCAACACGCGTCACATCAGGCATCATGCCCATTTCGAGCAGGTCATCAGCGAACTGTTTGCCCGCTTTCATTGGGCCGAGAGTATGGGAACTGGAAGGGCCAATCCCGACCTTGAACATGTCGAAAACGCTAATCACGTCGAATACTCCTATTTTGGGAGATGGCACTGAAATGAGCGCCATGCCCGGATAAATTTACTGTGTAACACTTAATTGATAGTGGATTATCGCAGTTTTATGCCTGACTTAACATACAGTCTAAAAGGGCTTGTGACGGAAAGTTGCTTTTTTCGCATGAAATAAATTAATTTGATGCAAAATTGTGGCTTATTTGTGATTTTTTGGGCGGGCGCTGAGAGTTCAGGCCTGAATCTGTTCGGCCAACTGGCGGATAATGGCGGCAGTCAGCCCCCAGACAAACTGCTGCTGATACCACGAAAGGTAAATGCGGTGATGTTTTCCGGCGCGGTGAATATCGAGGGGATGGTAACGGGCAAGGTTAAAGGCCTCTTCAAGCGGAATTTCAAACAGCTCAGCGACTTCGTCCTCGCAGGGATGCAAAGGTACATCTACAGGCAGTAAACCGACCACCGGCGTAACCTGAAAACCGCTGCTGCTGTCAAACGGTGCCAGTGTACCTAACACATAGACGTCAGCCGGCGGGATCGCCACCTCTTCCTGTGCTTCCCGCAGCGCAGTCACGATCAACGAAGCATCCGATGCGTCGGCAGCCCCCCCGGGGAACGCCACCTGACCGGCGTGGTTGCGCAGAAAATCTGCACGTCGTGTCAACAGCAGCGTCGGTTGTTCACGACAGATGATTGGAATCAGCACTGCGGCCTGGCGACGTCCGCGCAGCGCAGGCGACGGTGATATCGGTAACTGCAACTGAAAGCGGCGGATGAATTCCATAACTGCCGGTGAGTAACGTGCAGAAGCCAGCGGCTCTTCAGGCATGCTCACGGCAGCGATTCCCCTAATTGTGGCAAAATGCGTGCGACCTTATCGAACGTTTCCTGATATTCGGCCTGCTCCAGGCTGTCGGCCACAATGCCGCCGCCGGCCCAACAGTAAATATGTCCGCCTTCGGTCAGCAAGGTGCGGATGGTGATATTGCTGTCCATCGTGCCGCAGCAACTGATGTAGGCGATGCTGCCACAATAGGCATTACGGCGGTGGGGTTCGAGTTGTTCGATGATTTGCATGGCACGCACTTTCGGCGCACCGGTGATTGACCCTCCCGGAAAGCAGGCACGCAATAACGTGCTGGCGTGGCACTCTGGCGGTAACTGTGCGGTAATTGTGCTGACCAGGTGATGCACCGCCGGGAAGGGTTCGACCACGAACAGTTCAGGCACGCGCACGCTGCCGGGCGTTGCCACACGGCCGATATCATTGCGCAATAGATCGACAATCATCAGGTTTTCCGCGCGATCTTTCTCTGATGTGGCAAGGCGTAAGGCCTGCTGTGCATCGGCCTGGTCATCAGCCAGCCGTGGCAACGTGCCTTTAATTGGGCGGGTTTGTACCTGCTGTTTTTCCAGCCACAGAAAACGCTCGGGCGAAAGGCTCAGCACGGCGTTTTCCGGCAGGCGGATAAACGCTGAGAAGGGGGCACGATTAGCCGCATTGAGTGTTAAAAAAGCCTGCCATTCATCACCTGAATAACGGCTGGTAAACCGCTGCGCCAGATTGATCTGGTAGCAGTCGCCGCTGTGTAGGTAGTCCTGAATCTGGCGGAATTTCACGCCGTACTCTTCGCGGCTCATATTGGCCTGCCAGCCGCCATGCAGATGAAACGGTTCCGGTTCTACCTGTCTAGCATGATGTTCCAGCCACGCCAGACGGGTTTGCACATCCCCGTGGCATACCAGCGTTAGCCGTTGCAAGTGGTGATCGGCGATCAACGCCCAGTCGTAAATTCCTACCGCCATGTCCGGCAAATCAATATCGTGGCAGGCCGTGGTGGGCAGCGTTTCTACCCGCCGACCAAGGTCGTAACCAAACAGACCGAGTGCACCCCCTAAAAAAGGCAGATCGGCATGAGATTCCGCCTGCAGCCCGCACTGCGCCAACTGCTGCTCCAGCAGGACGAAAGGGTCAGCTGCGCTGAACTCACTCCCCTGATGTGTCGCAACTTCTGTCTGGTCGCCCCGTGTTGTCAGCCGGATGAGCGGATCGGCGACCATAATATCGAACCGGTTATGCGCATGTTGCGCCGAACCCGAATGCAGCAGCATCGCCCAGGGCTGTGAAGAGAGGGGGGCAAAGCGCGTGAGCAGGGCATCGGGTTGGTAATGTAACGAATAAGATGTTACGGACTGGGCAGGTTGCATGGACGGTTTCACGGTTTCTGACACGTTTCGGGGACAGGCTGTGATCCTAACATAGATTTCTGCACCATAGGCCAGCGGAAGAAGAAGGCGTATACTCTCTGGTCAATCACGGTGGTTGCGCTCAGACAGCGCCACTTCCCATCGAATTAATACCGACACCCAGAAACAGGACACTCCCATGCTTGCAGGTATGCCTTCACTTTCACACAGCGAACAGGAACAGGCCGCCGACCGTATCCGCGAAATGATGGCTGGCGGAATGAGCAGTGGCGAAGCCATTGCCACGGTAGCAGAGGAAATTCGCGATAAGCATAAAGGCGATCGCGTTACCGTTATTTTCGACGACGAAGACGAGTAAGTCCCCGTTTATTCCTCGTTAACACATAATAAAAAACCGGGTCCTTTGCAGGCCCGGTTTTTTTGACATCAACGTGAGGTGATAATTAGCCTTTTACAATAACCGCCGCTGCCGCCAGTTTTGCGTTTTCTACCGCCTGCTCAACGCTGTCACCAATCGATAACGCCACGCCCAAACGACGTTTACCACTGATTTCCGGCTTACCAAATAAGCGCACCTGATTTGAACCCACCAGCGCCTGCTCCAGGCCACTAAATGTCACATTGTTGCTGGTCAGTTCTGGCAGGATAACGGCGGATGCTGACGGGCCAAACTGACGGATCTGCCCGACTGGCAGACCAAGGAACGCGCGGACGTGCAACGCGAATTCAGACAGATCCTGCGAAATCAGCGTCACCATCCCGGTGTCATGCGGGCGAGGCGAAACTTCACTGAATACCACATCATTACCGCAAATAAACAGCTCGACGCCAAACAGCCCTTTGCCGCCCAACGCGGTCACTACGCTTTCGGCAATCTCTTTGGCGCGCTGCAAAGCCAACTCGCTCATCTGCTGTGGTTGCCAGGACTCACGGTAGTCGCCATCTTCCTGACGGTGGCCGATTGGCGCACAAAAATGAATACCGTCTACTGCGCTGATGGTCAGCAGCGTGATTTCAAAATCGAACTTCACCAGCCCTTCAACAATCACGCGTCCGCCACCAGCACGGCCGCCTTGTTGGGCGTATTCCCAGGCCTGTAACAGGGTTTCTTCGCTGCGGATCAGGCTCTGGCCTTTGCCGGAAGAACTCATCACCGGTTTAACAATGCATGGATAACCTATTTCATCGATAGCTGCCCGGAACGAGGCTTCGTCGTCAGCAAATTTGTAGGTAGACGTCGGCAGTTGCAGCGTTTCGGCGGCCAGACGACGAATGCCTTCGCGATTCATGGTCAGGCGGGCGGCTTCAGCACAGGGCACCACGTTGTGGCCCTGTTTTTCCAGCTCTACCAGCATGCTGGTGGCGATGGCTTCGATTTCAGGCACGATAAAATCAGGGCGCTCAGTTTCGATAACCTGTTTCAGTGCATCTCCGTCGAGCATGTTGATCACATGGCTGCGGTGAGCGACTTGCATCGCTGGCGCATCGGCATAGCGGTCCACGGCGATCACTTCCAGACCAAGACGCTGGCATTCGATAGCCACTTCTTTACCCAGTTCGCCGGAACCCAATAACATCACGCGAGTTGCGCCAGAGCGCAGTGCAGTACCCATGGTTAACATAGCTTCGTACCCAGATCTGTGGTGGTTGAGAATAGTTGCTGACGCAGTGTCACTGGCCCGTGAAGTGTTCCAGGCGTGACCCGGTCGGGCGCAGTATAGCCGAAAATAGTGACGACGAAAACGATTGCGCACCTTCGGGTCCGAGATGCTGGCAACGCTTTATGGGGGTTATTTTGCCCAGGGTACTTGGTGGATAAGGCAGTGAAGCTGCGTCTCTGTTATCATTTATCCCAAACCATGGCGTCATGTTTTCTGCCGCTGCCCCGAATTTTCTGCCTTATATAAAGAGTTATCGCCTTGAGCACGCATTCATTTTCCGTCCTGACTTTGCCCGCTGAGCAACTTTCTAACCTGATTGAACTGGGTTATGCCGAAATGACGCCGATTCAGGCCGCGTCTTTGCCAGCCATTCTGCAAGGGCAGGATGTCCGCGCGAAAGCCAAAACGGGCAGTGGCAAAACCGCTGCCTTTGGTATCGGTCTGCTGGACAAAATTATCGTCAGTCAGTTTGTTACCCAGGCACTGGTTCTCTGCCCAACGCGCGAATTGGCCGATCAGGTCAGCAAAGAGCTTCGCCGTTTGGCGCGTTTCACCCAGAATATCAAAATCCTCACCTTGTGTGGCGGCCAGGCTATCGGGCCTCAGCTTGAATCTCTGGTGCATCCGGCGCATATCATCGTTGGCACGCCGGGCCGTATTCAGGAGCACCTGCGTAAAGGCACGCTCAAGCTTGATCAGTTAAAAGTGTTGGTGCTGGACGAAGCGGACCGCATGCTTGACATGGGTTTCAGTGAAGATATTGAAGATGTTGTGAGCTACGCACCGCAGGACCGCCAGACATTGTTGTTCTCTGCGACTTATCCAAGCGGTATTGAACGCATCAGCAACAAATTTCAGCGCCAGCCGCTGAACGTGGAGATTGAAGGCGAAGATGACATTGCCGATATCAAGCAGGTGTTTATCGAAACCGACCGCCATCAGCGTCTGTCACTTTTAACGGCCGTGCTGTATCAGCATCAGCCAGCCTCCTGCGTGGTGTTCTGCAATACCAAACGTGACTGCCAGGAAGTATACGAAGCGCTGGCAGGCAAAGGCATCAGTGCGCTGGCACTGAATGGCGACCTCGAACAGCGTGACCGTGACCGCGTGCTGGTGCGTTTCTCCAACGGCAGTTGTCGCGTACTGGTCGCGACTGACGTTGCCGCGCGCGGGCTGGACATCAAACAGTTGGGGCTGGTGATTAACTACGAGCTGTCTTTTGACCCAGAAGTGCATGTTCACCGCGTAGGCCGTACCGGTCGTGCGGGCACCAGCGGTCTGGCGGTCAGCCTGGTCACGCCACAGGAGATGGTGCGCGTGCACGCGCTGGAAGATTACACCCACCAAACCGTGGTCTGGCAGCCTGCGACGCAGGTATTGTCTGCCTCGCCAGTGGCGCTGGATCCCGAAATGGCCACCCTGTGTATTGACGGTGGCCGCAAAGCCAAAATCCGTCCGGGCGATATTTTGGGCGCGCTGACCGGGGAAGCCGGGCTGACGGCGGCAGAAGTCGGGAAAATCGACATGTTCCCCATTCATGCCTACGTTGCCATCCGCCAAAAGAGCGCCAAAAAAGCGCTACAACGTTTGCTGGAAGGTAAAATTAAGGGCAAAGGCTGTAAGGCAATTATTTTACGCTAGTACGTTGTTTCATACCGCCTTCATGTTAACGTTGTGTTATGTCCTTGTCTGGGATTATTATGTTCTTGTTAACGATGACCCCATACGGAATAAGGATATTAATCCGTGCAGTGGTCAGCAGGGACTGAAAATAACGCTCAGGAGGCGGTACATGAAAAAAGTAATGATTAGTGCATTAGTGGCAGTGGCCGGGTTGAGCAGTGTGGTGCATGTTGCGCAGGCGGCGGAACCTGAAAACCGTACCGCGACAATCGCGCCGTGCGGCAATGCCAGTAAAGATGAACTTGCGGCGCTGGTTAAACGCGATTTCCTGCAAAACCGTATTACTCGTTGGGATGCAGATAAAAAGATCCTCGGAACGTCAACGCCAGTCGTGTGGATCACACCCGACAGCATTACCGGTGACAATGCCAAATGGATCGTTCCGGTTAAAGTGCGTGGCGATCACACCGACAAAACCTACCCGGTTACGCTTAATTGCCAACTGGGCGAAATTACCTACGGCAACCCGCAATAATTTCCTTAAGCGTCGTCATGGCCTTGCCTGTCGGCGCTTTTTTCATGTTCAACCCACGCTTCCCTGCGCCCTTACCGCTTGGTTTCCCTGTATAAACCTGTCACTCTGATTGCACAATCAAGAACATTGAGAGAAGGCGAGATGATGACACCTCCGAAGGCTGAAAAACGCCCCAAAACGCTGACCATTCATGGCGAAAATCGCATCGATGACTATTACTGGTTGCGCGACGATGACCGCACCGATGCCGATGTGCTGAACTATCTCACTGCCGAAAATGCCTTTACTGAGCAGGCTTTACAGCCACATCAGGCACTGCGCGAAACCCTGTATGAAGAGATGGTGGCACGCATCGCCCAGCAGGACCACTCAGTGCCTTACGTGAAACACGGTTTCCGTTACCAGACCCGCTATGAGCCGGGCAACGAATATGCCATTTACCTGCGTCAGCCCGCCGCCGAAAGTGAAGCATGGCAAACGTTAATTGACGGTAATGAGCGAGCCAGTGACAGCGAGTTTTATACGCTCGGCGGGCTGGATATCAGCCCGGATAACCAGCGCATGGCGGTGGCAGAAGATTTTCTTTCACGCCGTCAGTATGACATTCGTATCAAAAACCTGTCGGACGACAGCTGGGCTGATGATGTGTTGAAAAACACCTCCGGTGGCAGCGAGTGGGGCAATGACTCACAAACCCTGTACTACGTACGTAAACATAAGAAAACGTTGCTGCCGTATCAGGTTTATCGCCATACCGTTGGCACCAATCCTAAAACCGACCAATTAGTGTACGAAGAGAAAGATGACACTTTTTATGTTGGGCTGGATAAAACGACCTCAGAAAAATACATCCTGATTCATCTCGACAGCACCACCACCTCAGAAGTTTTGTTACTGGACGCGAGCGATCCCCAGGCAAAACCACAGATGTTCCTCACACGTCGTAAAGATCACGAATATGCGCTGGACCATTATCAGGGGGATTTTTATATTCGCTCCAACCGGGACATCAGTAGCAGCAAGGATGGCAAAAATTTCGGTCTGTATAAAAGTGCAGACAACATTGAGGCACAGTGGCAAACGCTGATTGCACCGCGAGAAGCGGTAATGCTTGAAGGCTTCAGCCTGTTCCGCGATTGGCTGGTGGTGGAGGAGCGTGAGCAGGGGCTGACCCACCTGCGCCAGATTCACTGGCAAAGTGGTGACGAGAAATCGCTGGCCTTTGATGACCCGACCTATGTCACCTGGCTGGCATATAACCCGGAGCCTGACACCGCGCTGTTGCGTTACGGTTATTCATCGATGACTACGCCAAGTTCTTTGTTCGAACTGAATCTGGATACCGGAGAACGCACACTGCTTAAACAGCAGGAAGTGAAGCGTTTTGATGCGGCGAACTACCGAAGTGAACGTGTGTGGGTTACTGCGCGCGATGGCGTAGAAGTGCCGGTTTCGCTGGTTTACCGTCACGACCTGTTCAGCGCTAACAGCAATCCGCTGATGGTTTACGCTTACGGCTCCTATGGCAGTAGTATGGATCCCGCTTTCAGCGGCAGCCGTCTTAGCCTGCTCGACCGCGGTTTTGTCTTTGCGCTGGCGCATATCCGCGGCGGTGCGGAACTGGGTCAGCAGTGGTATGAAGACGGCAAGTTGCTCAACAAAATGAACACCTTCCATGACTTCATCGACGTGACCAAAGCGCTGGTGGAGAAGGGTTATGGCGATGCCGATCAAGTGTATGCCATGGGCGGCAGCGCCGGAGGCTTACTGATGGGGGTGGTGATTAACCAGGCACCGGAGCTTTACCGCGGCATTGTTGCGCAGGTGCCGTTTGTTGACGTTGTGACCACGATGCTTGATGAGTCCATTCCGCTAACAACCGGAGAGTATGATGAGTGGGGTAATCCAAACGATAAAGCCTTCTACGATTATATTCTGCAATACAGTCCGTATGATCAGGTGAAAGCGCAGGATTATCCGCATATGCTGGTGACGACCGGCCTGCATGATTCTCAGGTGCAATATTGGGAACCTGCCAAGTGGGTAGCTAAATTGCGGGACGTGAAAACGGACGACCATCAGCTGCTGATGTATACCGATATGGACTCGGGGCACGGGGGTAAGTCAGGACGCTTCAAAGCGTATGAAGATATCGCACTTGAATATGCCTTTGTGCTGGCGTTGGCTGATAAAAAATAATGAGTGCCATACTGGCAGCCTTCACCTTACGGTGAGGGCTGCCTTGTTTTCTACATTCTATTGGGACAAGTAGTGCCCGATGCTAAAACGCATATCCCCGTTTAAATCCTTGATCGATTTCAACATCCAGCGCAGATAATCCGGATCCTGTTCGGCGATATCTTCAATTTTTTGCCCGCGATATTTGCCAAATTTTAGCGTCCGCAACAAGACTGGCCGGTTACTGATCTCCACCATCTGTTCGGCGGTCCAGCCTGAATCCGCCATAATCCTTTGCAGCAGTGCCGCCGTGACATAACAATCATAGAGTGCACGGTGCGGATACAAGCCGTCAGGCACCGTAACGTCAAGATTCAGCGCATAACGCAAATATTGATTGCTGTAGCGGATATTGGGATAAAGCGTCCGTGCCAGTTTCACCGTACAAATCCATTCGCCATGCATTTCCGGCAGTACGCCGCGATCGAACGCGGCGTTGTGGGCAACGTAATACGGGCTGCCGTGATATTTACCGATGGCCGCGGCGATGCGCGGTTTGCCTTCTACCATCTCTTCTGTAATGTGATGGATAGCCATTGCATCGATGCTGATAGGGCGGTCGGGGCTGATGAGGTCGCTCATCGGCTGGACAATTTCGCCGTTAATCACATCGACCGTCGCGATTTCTACAATGCCGCCATCAAGGCCGCAGGTTTCCGTATCAATAACCCGGAACGTCATACCTGATTTCTCCTCTGTGCTGACATTATGCCGTCAGCGTTAAGCGCTGTACTTCACCCAGCCAGCCTGCGTCACTTTTTCGGGCAATGGCTAAGGCGTCATCGCTGGTCGATGCGACCACAATGAGCCGTCCGGCCTCATCCCAAATCGCGCTCTGACCGGCGGGTTCCCAGCCACCGGTGGGCGCACAGTGATTGGCTAACATCACGACCATGCGATGTTTTTCAGCATAATGCTGCAACATGGCACTTTCCAGCGGATAGCTTTTTTTCGAGATAAGCACACCGGCGGCATACAATGTCGCACCGCAGTCGGCGGCGTGCTGCGGATGAGAATCAGACAGAATGTCTGCACAGATTGCCAAACCAATCTGATGCTGCTGTACCTGCAACAGTGGGCCTCCCTGACCTGCGGTAAAGATAGCTGCTTCCGTGCCATGTAAATGCTGTTTGGTATAGGAGTACAGCGTGCCGTCAGGCGCGAAAACAATTGCCCCGATATATAACGCGTCAGCATCGCTGGAGCGCAGCGGTGCGCCACACACCAATGTCATTTGGTGTTTGATTGCACTTTCGCGAAGACCGGCTAAACGTGGGTCCTGAAGCGTTATGGCCAGTTGATCCGCCAGTTGAGGCTCGTAACCTGTGAGCGACAGTTCAGGAAACAGCAAAAAATCGACGTTGTGCAATGCGGCTTGTTCAGCTGTTTGTAGATGGCGCTGAATATTATTTTCAATATCACCGGCGGCACAGCGTAATTGGGCGGCCGCAATAATCATGTCATTCATGGCTGTTTCCTTAGTGTGAAAATCGTCGGATTTGCTATTGACCCGGCCAGAAAACTGAACAAAAAAACCCGCCATAAGCGGGTTGGTCTCAATACGAAGCACACAGCCTAACAACCAAACGTTACGCGGTTGCTTTTTTGGCTTTCTTTTCTGCCTTCTTCTCGGCTGGAGTTTTCAGCGGCTTCTTCTTCGCATTCTTTTTGCTATCCATCCCTTTACTCATGATCGCCTCTCTAAAACCAGTGGATTGGGTTGCTCACCTATTTACCGCTAATTTCCACAAACATGCAAGAGATGCCGGAGAAGTTTCGTTCAACAGACTGTTTCTGCGCAAATTATTCTCCAGCGGGTCTTTTGACGGCGATTTTTTCAACGATGGGCAGCATTCCTTTTTGTCGTCTTGTGTAATTACTGCGCGACTGATCGAAAAAATGCGCTTTTTTATTGTTAACAACATGTTGTTGATTGACCGGCCCTACGCTATGCGTTGTTATGGTCACTAGCGCACGCGTGAGTGAGTACTCTGGAAAAATAAAAACAGGAAACGTCATGGCGAAATTGAAAGGGTTATATCCGCCGAAAGAGGCGTATGCCAGCGGGATGTTGGACACCGGCGACGGTCATCAAATTTATTGGGAACGCAGTGGAAATCCACAGGGAAAACCGGCAGTTTTCATTCATGGCGGGCCAGGTGGTGGTTGTTCAGCAGTACACCGTCAGCTATTTGATCCTAATGATTATGACGTTATGTTATTTGATCAGCGCGGCTGCGGGCGTTCCAAACCTCACGCCAGTCTGGATAACAACACCACCTGGCATCTGGTGGACGACATCGAACGTTTACGCCAGATGGTGGGAGCCGAAAAGTGGCTGGTATTTGGCGGTTCCTGGGGTGCCACCCTGGCGTTGGCTTATGCGCAAACGCACCCTGAACACGTCAGCGAGATGGTATTACGCGGCATTTTCACGCTCCGAAAGCAGGAGCTGGACTGGTACTATCAGGAAGGTGCATCGCGTTTCTTTCCAGAAAAATGGCAGCGTATGATGTCGATTCTTTCTCTTGAAGAACGAAAGGATGTCATCGCCGCTTACCGTAAGCGACTCACTTCACCCGACCGAGCAGTTCAACTTCAGGCGGCAAAAATATGGAGCCTGTGGGAAGGGGAGACCGTTACGCTATTACCGACTGATGATGCCGCTTCTTTCGGTGAGGATGAATTTGCCCTGGCTTTTGCACGTATCGAAAATCACTATTTTACGCACATGGGCTTTATGGACAGCGACGACCAGTTGCTGCAAAACGTAACGCGCATTCGGCATATTCCCGCAGTGATTGTCCATGGGCGCTACGATATGGCTTGTCAGGTACAAAATGCCTGGGATCTTGCACAAGCCTGGCCGGAAGCCGAGTTGCATATCATTGAAGGCGCGGGCCATTCGTTCGATGAACCGGGGATCCTTGATCAGCTAATTCGCGCCAATCAGCAGTTTGCCACAGGTAAAAAATAATCATGCCCGTCTGACGGCGAACTGCCGCTATTTTTGCTTTGGTTCATAAGGCAGGCGGGAAAATTTATGGGACAGCGCGCGGTAGTGCGCCACACGCTCACGGAAATAAGCGCGCAGAGGTTCGGGCTGTTCGCGCTCCGCCATTTCAGCCACCACAGGCATGTTATAGCGTTCTTTAAACGCCACGGCTGAAGCAGCCAGATCGACGTTAATCTTATCCATCTCTTCTTTCGTCAGTTCTGCCAGGTTACTGCTCATTGTTCTTTCCTAAAGTCACTATTTTGTGCGCATTGTACCCGAGCCAGCTCGCGGGGTGAATGCTGGCGTCAGACTTTACCCTTCTACATGCTGCCGGCAGCAACATCCCGATAAACCATATGGAATGAGAAGTCTTTTATTCTGGTAATGATAATTATTCCAAGAAAATATTTGTCATATAAAGCCGGTAAGTGACGAAAATAAATAGCACAAAGAATAAGAATGATTCTTTTTAATGTTTTAATGCCTTTGAATAGTTCTCAATAAGATTTGATGTTTTTATTTAAGTGTAATTAAAACAGTGGGTTATTATCTGATGTTATTTAAGTGGATATAATTGTGACGCAGCTGTTTTTATTTTGTTTGATGATCGGCATAATGCATAAAATAATGAATTCATCCTGCAATTACGCCAATTTTCTGGAGCTATAATGCTTAAAAAAGAAATGATCGATCAGCTTAACGAACAGCTGAACCTTGAATTTTATTCTGCCAATTTATATCTGCAAATGAGCGCATGGTGCAGTGATAAAGGTTTTGAAGGTGCCGCTGCGTTTCTGATGAAGCACTCCCAGGAAGAGATGGGACATATGCACCGTCTGTTTAAATATGTCAGCGACACAGGTGCGCTGCCGCTGCTGGGCGCCATTGCTGCGCCGCCCGTTGAGTTTGAATCCTTATCTGACCTGTTCCAGCAGACTTACGAACATGAACAACACATCACCAACAAGATCAATGAACTTGCCGATCTGGCGATGACGCTGAAAGATTACTCCTCCTTCAACTTCCTGCAGTGGTATGTAGCAGAACAGCATGAAGAAGAGACTCTGTTTAAATCCGTCCTCGATAAGCTGGGCCTGGTCAGCAATACTGGCAATGGTCTGTTCTTCGTGGATAAAGATCTCAAAACCATGGCAGCTCAGATGCCGGTTGCCTGATAGCCCGTATGACGAATAACACCGCAGACCGTGTTCGCGAATGCGTGCACATTGGGCTGCGGTTTTTCTTTGTGCCAAACGTGCCAAATGCGATGTCCATTCAGATATTGCCCTCCGACCGCTTAAATTTGACAGACTCACAAGGCTACTTTGCGCTAAAGTTGCGGCGATAAAATCCCTCAACCAGAAAGCTAAGGAAAAATTGTGTCGCAACAATCCTCTTCTCTCTGCCGTATTATGGCAACTTCCGCTGTACTCGTTGCCGGGCTGATGTCTCAACAGGCCTTCGCTCATGCACATTTAAAAACTGAGACGCCAACTGCTGATACCTCCATCAAAACGGCTCCAACTGAACTCTCCCTGGGTTTCAGTGAAGGGATCGAGCCTAATTTCAGCAAAGTCACCCTTAGCGGGCCTAATAAAAGCCAGGTCGCAACCGGTGCGCTGGTGCTCGCTGCCAACGACAATACGCAGGCCATCGTGCCACTGAACACTCCACTTAGTGCGGGTAAATACACTGTGTCCTGGAAAGTCGTTTCAGTTGATGGTCACAAAACGGAAGGGCAGTACAGTTTCACTGTGCAGTAAACGATGACTTTGGCCACTCTATTCGTCCTGTGCCGGTTCATTCATTTTGCTTCGCTGATGCAGGTTTTTGGCATCAGCGTCATGGTGACATTGCTTGCCCCCAAAGGTTTCGCGGCAGGATTACTTCACCAGAACCAGCGATTAATGACGCTTTCCGCCGGTCTGGCGGCGCTGACCTCCATCGGCATGTTGGCGATACAGGCCAGTTTGATGGGCAACGGCTGGCAAGACGGCCTGAACCTGAATGTGTGGCTGCTGGTTCTGACTACCACCTTTGGCGAGGTCTGGCGCTGGCACCTGCTAATGACGGCAATATTGCTACTGGTTTGCCTGATGGATTGGCTGCCCGGGCGCTCGAGGATAATACTTTTATCCAGCGCTGCACTTCTGTTAAGCCTGGCACTTATCGGCCATGCAGCGATGCATGAAGGTCTGCTCGGCATTGTCCAGCGAAGTAATCATGCTGTGCATTTGCTCAGCGCCGCTTATTGGTTTGGCAGTCTGGTACCGCTGTTGTGGTGTCTGCACAACACTGAGCAGCAGGCTATGCGTCCTTATGCGATCACTACGCTGATTCGATTTTCCACCTGTGGGCACATTGCCGTAGGTTTAGTGATCATCACCGGTACGCTTAATAGTGCCATCATTTTACAGCACTGGCCGACTGACTTGTCGTCTCTTTATCAGTTGCTGCTATGGGGAAAAATTGCGCTGGTGGGGGGCATGGTGGGCGTTGCGATTTACAACCGTTATAGGTTGGTCCCGCTGATGGTGGTCAACCCACGACTGGCACACCAACGCCTGATTGCAACAACCTGGCTTGAAGTTGGTTTGTCATTGGCAGTCTTGCTGTTGGTGAGTTGGTTTGCCACGCTGGCACCGCGCTAAGCAATCGTCAAATTTGTATCCGTAAATCTTGAAAAATAAGGAATAGTCATGAGGAAATCACTCCTTGTCTGCTTGTTGATGGCAATCTCCGCCAGCAGCTTCGCTGCACCAGAGCTGGCGACGGTTACCCGCCTGCAATATGGCAAAGACTGGGCATTTACCCGTGAAGAAGTCATGTTGCAATGTCGGGCGGGTAGCGCGCTGTACGTCATTAATGACAGTACGTTGGCCCAGTATCCGCTCAATGATATCGCGAGAGCACAGGTTAAAGCCCATCAGGTTCAGGCCGTTCCGCTAGAGACAATCCTACTCGATGACCCGAAAAAACCAGGGCAGAAGATGAGCCTCGCACCTTTTATCGCTAAAGCCAAAACGCTCTGCTGAGAGGTAATCAACATCTTACTCTTCATTGTTAATCCAATGTTTTGAGATTGTTGTCACAAAGTGATATTAATTTAGCGTTGTTATTATCACTTGGTTACTAATTGGCTGGAAAATAACCAACACTCAACTACGCTTTAAGTTGTACGGCTTAACCGCCTGCATTAATGCCAACTTTTAGCGCACGGCTCTCTCCCAAGAGCCATTTCCCTAGACCGAATATAGGAATCGTATTCGGTCTTTTTTTTAGCCATTGTTTTATAAGGAGATTTTAGTGGTGGTTCCGAAATTTCCCGAACTTATCCCGAAAACTTCATATTCGAACTAAACCATCACATATTCTTGACCGCGGGAATCGAGATACTTTTTAGTCATAGAGAGGTTCTTATGACCAAGCAATCTCTGAGAGAAATCTTCCCCATTTTCCACTTCATAAAGTCGACTTGCAAGACTTCTAATTTCATGGAAAGTTGGCGGATTAGCTCCGAACTGAACCCCACTCAATACCCTTGCATCAGAAAAAGCCTGAGTAAGTCCATCAGGAGTGATTGCTCCCGGCTTCCTGCCGCCCCTCCTAACAGAAGAGTAGATCAAACTATCAGATGGGTTGTTCGCTCTACATAGCTCGATAGTGGACTCAAGTGATATGCCTGCTGCTGATAGCTCAAGCGATAACGGTAATGCCAGTTTATGCCCGGTCTTACTCTGCGTGACAAAAATCCTTCCGTCATTAACATCACTGAACGCCATCCTAGTCACATCCTCTCGGCGCTGCCCAGTGAGCAATCCAATATTCATAGCATTAACTAACCACGGACCCATCCCGGATGCCGCCTGTCGAATTGATAGGAATTGTTCAAGCGACAACCTTTCTCGCCGAACGTCTGGAACTGGAGTTCTCGTCGGCTCAACAGGGTTTTTATCAATAATGCCTTCTACTACCGCCTCCCTGAAAACATCAAGCAGGAGGGAGCGAAGGGCTACAGCCATGCTTTTCTTTCCGCACTCAACATACGACTCAAGGAATACAGCGATATCCCTCGTTGTGATCATCGCAATGCCATTGCGGCCGAACTCAGAAGTCAGAGTCAGTAGTTGGTTAGCCCTCACCTTAACGGTATTGGGTTTAAGATTTCGTCGCGACTGAATGACCTCATAGCGCTCAATCCATTTGGCAAAGGTGAATTCGGGTGAGTCCTTCAGGCGGTCAAGAAGTGCGGATGGCAGATAGTTCTGTTCGATATAGTTGTTTGCCTCAATGGCCTGAGCCACGGCGTCCTTGCGTGGTATGCGGCCAAGTGAGATTTCCTGTCCGGTCACAGGATTTCGCCAGGAGTAAATTTGCTTGGTCTTTCGAAATGTTAAGTTCCGTGGAAGATTAGCGTCGTAGCGTTTCGGCCTGTTCGACATGTTTTAACTTCTCCATAAGCGATCCCTTTTTCGGTGGCGCAATATGAGCTGGCTTTCGCTTCATCATCTTTTTGCGCGGGTCAACATACACCGAGTCAGGGGTAAGTTTATATTCTTTTCCATGAAGCTCTGGAGATGGGTAAATCCGTCCTTCCCTCACCCATCTCCTCAACGTGGAAAGGGAAGGGGGGTGAGTGTAAGTTTCGGTGGCCCACTCCTGAAGGTTCATCAGCTTAGCCATAAAATTCTCCTGCATTTTTAACAGAGTCTGAGCGCAAACTACCGCAAGAAATCGTATTTTGCTCTCAATGATTATTTACCAGCGAACACCCTATAGACATGCACATTGAGCCATAACCAAGGTTCATGCCGAGACGGGCAGAATGGTTTAGCTTGAGTGGAGTATTTATCGAGTAGTTCGCGGAGAGTGTGGTGGTTGTCTTTACTGCGGAGTTCGGTGAGGAGTTTCTTTGCGATGCTTCTGACTGCGTGTCGGCCTCTTCTGGCGTCATGGGCTACTCCATCTTGCGGTAACCTGCGTCCCACATGGCCATAGCAACATTGTCAGGAACTAGCTCACCATCCTTCACGATGCCGCCGTCATAAACGCCTAACGCAGCACGCAGACCGACTTTAATTTCCTCCAAATCACTATGGCCTATGCCGCCATCATTGAGTGCCTGGTGGAATGCCAGCGCCATGCTGTCGGACACAACCAGCTTTTGCTGGGCGGTGACTAGCGGTATTACGGTAAATCCTTTGCGCTCCCAGTCGTCAGCCATTTCTTTGTGAAGCGTAACCATTCTATTGCAACTGCTTGTGGATACTGACTGCCACGCCACCGGCACCTGATCGCCTTTCAGCGCTGCGAGTTCTGCCTCTGCTTTCTCAATATCAGCAAATGCTTTGTCACGCTGTCCGGCTACGCGCTCAAGCATCTTTCCGTTCTTATCAGCCTGCTGGCGCTCTGCTTTCAGTGCAGCTTCTAAATCTGCGACTTTCCCGAACCATAAATCCCCTTTGTGGCGTTCTGCTTCGAGCAACCGAAACATATCGTCAAAAACGTCCGCCAAGGAATCAAGAGCGAAGCTTCCCGTGAGAGATTCAGCGGTAAGCAGTCCGATGACGTTTGCCGCCTTAATCCGCAGCGCTGCAATATCAGTTTTGTCAGTCATGAGGTTGCTCCTTCACCAGTCCGATTTCATCCCAAACAACGTCGGCGCTGTCAGCGTCGAAAATCTCAATTACGCCTTTCATGCCACAGGATGTGGACATGCAGGTGACTGCGTCTCCATCGTAAAGCCAATCTTTGTCACCCTTTTCTGTTTTAACCATTGCAGTGTCGTTTCCACAATGTGGGCATGGTGCAAGCCAATTGATTGCCAGAGTCTTCATCCCTTCCTCCCAGCGCGCAGATTGGCTGCTACATTAGCGCAGATGGCTGGAGCATCAGTAAAATCATCATCGTCAGATGTCACCAGCGCACGTAAAACGATGTCGGCTCCCTGTGCGTGGAGTTCTGCGGTGAATGCGTCGGTATTGGGCGTTTCTGGTTTTGGCATGGCTTTAAAAACAGCCAAAATAACTTCACTATCGTTTTTTACCCAAGACCAACTTCCGGCCTCGCAAGAGTCATGATCAAATTCAGCCGTATTACCAAATGCTTCCAGCGCTTCATCAGGTATGGCTTGTGGAGATAATGCTGACTTCAGCGCCGCATTCTCAGCCACCAACCCCATCACATACTCAATGACCGACTTACTCACTGGCCCATCACCTGTAATGCCGAGTCCGTTGATGATGTTGTCTTGTGAGAGCTGAAGTGTGGAGTTCTGCTGAAGAACGGATAGGTAGTCGTCGTAATCAACAAAGCCGCCGCGCTCTGAGGTTATGACTTCACCGCCGCCTTCATGAATTTCAAATTCATAGCGAGTTACGTTGCTCATAGTGTGTTCCTTGAAAGAGGGTTAATCATGGCGAACCGGTCCATCCTGACCGCCGATGCGATATGGCGCATATGGACCTTCCCATTCCTTGGTTTCGGTAACGCGAATTATTGGCTGGCGAGGGTAGGTGGCTGCCGTGCGGTTCATCAGCATCCGTGCTGACCAGTCCTTATTTCGCATTCCGTCAAGCTGCGGACTAGTTCTGCCGGCTGTCATCTCATCTACCGCATACAACGCACCGCACATGACAAGCACCTTGTTCAGTGGCGCATCTCTCATGGCTTTGAGGCTTCGTGCGTAGATAGGGCGCAAGTGTTCAGGCAGGCCATCTGAGATGGTCTGTTGGGTGTTTGTCATGGTGGTTTCCTACGAGGGAGTGTTACTTGATGAGTTTTTGCCAGATTGCAGAAACGTAGCGCGCTTGGTGAATGGCGTCAGCCAATGCGTTATGCCTCACGCCATCAAATGGCATGTCTTTCTTTGGGTAGAAACCGATAACGCGGCCCATTTCAACAATCGTTCTTACATCACGGTCATTCCACCATTGCCATGGCGTAATATGTCCGGCAATCGTGTAACTATTGCGAAGAATTACACAATCGAATGAAGCGCCATTCCCCCAAACCTGCAGATGTTTGGGATTGCTATTCTCTGACGAGAAAGCTGATAGCCGTTGCAATGCGAAAGGGAGATCCATTTCCGGTTTAACCACAGACTTTCTAGCCTCATCGCTTTGTTCCATCCACCACATTACCGTGCTGGCGTCTGGAATTGCCCCGAGTTGCATAGATGATTCGAGGCTAACTGACGCTGAAAACTCAGGACCGATTTCGCCAGTTGAGGGTTCAAAGAAAACAGCGCCGATGGAGATGATCGGTGCATTTGGCTTGTTGCCCATTGTTTCAAGGTCAACCATAAGATGATTCATTGCTGCTCCTTAAAAGGGAATGTCGTCGTCAAAATCCATCGGAGGTTCGTTGTTTTGCTGGGTAGGCTGGCTTTGCTGTGCCGGTCGTGATTGCTGTCCGCCGCTTTGCGATGGTTTTCCGCCTTCAGCTTTACCGCCGAGCATCTGCATCGTTCCGCCCACGTTGACGTGAACCTCTGTGGTGTATTTCTCGACGCCTGCTTGGTCCGTCCACTTCCGAGTGTTGAGTTTCCCTTCGATGTAAACCTGAGAGCCTTTCTTCAGGTATTCGCCTGCCACCTCTGCCAGTTTCCCGAACAGA
>Ga0209888_1000058_pt1 | contig 79405 bp, 72 predicted proteins | sample OrgsoiDNA_201059_FD_185807 | JGI IMG/M metagenome (GOLD analysis project Ga0209888, IMG submission 185807) | Permafrost soil microbial communities from the Arctic, to analyse light accelerated degradation of dissolved organic matter (DOM) -... | ecosystem: Environmental > Terrestrial > Soil >...
TGCTCCTTCGTCAGTCCCCATAAGATTGCCGCCGAAGGAGCGTTTTCCGAGCTAGACCGTCCAAGTCAAAACCATTCGTTCGCTCACCGCTGAGGGCTCGCCTCGACCGCAAGCCCGCAACCGTGTGCTCGATCTGCGAGATGAAGACGCAAAAAATTGATGGCGAACAGCAGCCATGCCGAAAAGAGGCCTCTGGCACCTTGCTTTGGCATGAATTGATCGCGCGCCCCGCGGCTAGCGCGACTCCAGCGCCCGCCTCTTTTTGATTGCTTGCCCTGCATGGCTTTCCGGCCTTTTGCGTTCTCATGTGACTGTTGACACGCACTGTTTTTTGGTAAAAACTACTTAATAATGCAAGACCGACGGTCTTGCACGTCTGATGAGCGTTCGAATACTGTCGAGTGATAACGCGCCGAGCCCCAACCCCTCGCCATGCGCAACACTCCTGCTTGCCAACGCCATGAAAAACACAATCACACAAACCAAAGGCTTCACCCTTGTCGAACTGATGGTGGTTGTCGCCATCATCGGTATTTTTGGCATTATCGCCCTGCCCGCTTATAACAACTACTCGACTAAATCTAAATTCACCGAAGTGGTTCTGGCGACGGCTCCCACCAAGACGGCGATTTCGACCTGCGCGGTGTCGGGCGATTGTGTCGCTTCGGGCGCGATTTCTCTGGGCACGGCCGCCGCGGCCGACCCCAACGACCTTTCTGACTTTTCCGTCACGTCCGCCACCCCCAACGCGGCCAATTCTTCCGCGGCGGCTGTTTTCGCGGGCATCGCCGCATATCGTGTCCAGCAAGGCTACACCGTCGCCCAAGCGCAAGCCTTCGCGCCGACCTTCGCCTCCACCTACGGCCCGTTTTTTCTGAATCCCGGCCCGGGCGGCTCCATTTGTTTGAGGAACGTCGCCACTTTGCTTTGCCAATTCCAAATCACGCCCAGTTATATCCCTCAATTCAACTCGGCCGCCCTAAATCCCTATTACGCAGCGTTCATGGCTTCTTCCGGCGGCAGCTCTGGATCGGCCGCGAATCTTCCGTGCGTGGGCAACTCCGCCTCTGGCTGCTCGCCCTCGACCAAATACGTCGCCACCGTCTCTTATGACGCGACCGGCATCATCACCGCGACCGCGCAAACCACCAGCGGCCTGAACGCTGAGACGTTTGTCCTCATTCCTGCCCTCTCTGGCGGTCGTGTCGACTGGTCGCCTTCGGGAACCTGCAAAACGCGCGCCGGAGGCTCGCTGTGCTGATTCCGGAGCCGAAACCTCCATCAATCCACTCAATCCAGCCATGAAAAAACGTTTTCTTTCTTTGAATTTAGGCAGTGCCGCCAAGGGCTTCACTCTTGTCGAGCTGTTGGCCGTAGTCGCCATCATTGGCATTTTGATGGTTGTGGCGCTCCCGGCCTACAACAATTATTCGACGAAATCCAAGTTCAGCGAAGTGGTTCTGGCCACGGCGCCCACGAAAACCGCCATTTCCACGTGTGCGGTGTCGGGCGATTGCGTTTCGGGCGGAGCCATTTCTTTAATCGCCACGACCATCGCTGGAAGCTCGTCCCCGGTGGCCGATCGGTCGCAAGAGCCGCTTCCCGAAGCGACGGCCTCGACCGATCCGCAAACCGCATTCGACCAGTTGTATGCTTTTTACACGGCCTATGAAGACGGGCGATACGGAAGCGCCGCGGCTGCTGCTTCAAATGGCTACACGACAAACTGGTTGATCACCAACGCTCAAGGCGTTCAAAAACAGGGCTACACCCTCACAAATTGCACGGCGACCCAGGAGTGTTTGTTCACGCCTGCTGGCGTGAAGAGCACGAGCATCACCGTCGCCGCGTTCTCTTCCGCGTACGCCGCCGTTCTCGCGGCTCCTTCCCAGTCCGGAATCCCAACGCCTCCGGTCGTGTCGATTCCGTCGTCTTACACCCTGCAGTCTCTGCCTTGCGTGGACACCTCCACAACGGGATGCTCCCCGTCCACCAAATATGTCGCCACGGTTTCTTATGATCCGACAGGAATCATCACGGCGACCGCCCAAGCCACCAGTGGCTTGAACGCGGAAACCTTCGTCCTGATTCCCGCTCTCTCGGGTGGCCGTGTAGACTGGTTCCCTTCGGGAACCTGCAAAACGCGCGCAGGCGGCGCTCTCTGCTGATTGGCGAACATTCTTTGCTCGTCTATGCCCAGGCGCGACCTAACCGGGCGGCCCGTGAGCCTTTTGCGCAAAATCTCGGCGAGATTAGCCGTGAAGAAACAAATGGCCAGTGGCCGCCGACGGGTCAGCGCTACTCCCACGGCTCTTTTGCTCCGCCCCGCCGGCTGTTGGCCGGTAATACAGCAGGTCCTCATAGGGCGATAGACAGCTCACAATCCATATCCTTTCAGCGCCCAAAAAGGCTGGTCTGCTCGCCCCCTCCTCACAATCGCGAGGAGGATTTTGCGCGCCTCAGGACGTCATGCCCATTCTCCCTCTCTGCTTCTCCAACTGACTCCCGCAAAGCTTCCGCCTCTACCCGGGCGAATCCCGCAGGCATCTTCTCCTTGCCTTTTTCGCCCAGTGTCGCGAGCGCCTTTTTCACGTCTTCGAGGGGGAAATGCTTCGCGAGCTCGTTCGCGCACTCCAAAATGCCGGTGTGATCGTCGGACACGCGCAACGACAGCGCCAGGGCATTTTCCAGGTCTCCCTCGATGCCGTCCGGCGAAGCCCATTCAGCCCGGATGGACCAATCGGCCCGCGGCGACAAAATCCGCAACGAATCCGCCGTTTCTTGGGTCGTCGCCACCAAGGCCGGCGTCCAACCGTCGTCACTCTGCGCGTTCACGTCCGACACGGGCTCCAATAGCCGCACCACCTCCACGGCGTTCACCATCACGGCGTTGCCCAGCGCGGTGTCGCCGTTGTCATCCTTCGCCAGCGGGTCGCACACCGTCATGAGGAATCGGCACGCCTCGACGTGGCTTCCCCAAGCGGCTTCATGCAACGCCGTGGCTCCCGAATGGTCCCGCTCATTCGGGTCGGCCAACTCAGCCAGAAATTGGAGCGCGTCCGTTGAGGAGACGCCGGCGCGGGCCGCGGCGTGAAGCGGAGTGGCTCCGTCGCGCTCTCTCTTGTGGGCGTGTTTTGGCGCCAGAAATCGCAAACACTCGACGCTCCCGCTTTCGGCTGCCGCGCAGAAAACGGACTCGCGCAGCCGATCGCCCGCCTCTTCATCGCACCAAGCGCTCAGAAGCCGCAAGCCCTCGACGTTGCCGTTCAACGCCATCGCCATGAAGGGCGTGCTGGCGTCTTGGCCGCCGCGCGCCTCGTGAATGCTCTGGACGCCGGCCTCCGACAATTGCGCCAAAATGGCCTTGACGGCGTCCAGGTCGTTCATCACGGCCGCCTCCGCCACTCGGGTTTCCAACGCCTCGCGGTTTTTCGGCGACAACCCTTTGCCTTTTGCCGCGAGCTCGAACGCTTGCGGGCCGTTTCCATTTTTCGATGGCTTCATCGTTTGAACGCCTGGGGGGAGCCAAGCCTCTCGCGCAATTCTTTTTGGTTGATGGTTTTCAAAGAAACCTCCACGAAATGTCTTTCTCGGCGCCCAATTTCACTGTTCTTCACGTCGCCCCATCAATTGTCGCACGTTGCGAATCGCCTTCCAAGACAGGCTGTCGTTATTCTTTTCTTTTGATGCAGAAAAAGACATTTTATTGCTCTTTTTTGCTCCAAAACCTGCGTTTCTATTGGATATGGACAAAAAGCCCCAACCAAAGGCTGAGGCTTTCTTTTGCGCTTTCGTGCGCAAGAACCTTGATTTGCGCTTCACGGCTGCCTTTGTCGGCGTCCAATTGCTGGATTCACAAGATTTGCGGCCTTTTTTTCACACTCTCTTGGGCCCGGAAAAGCGCGCTGAGTTTGCGCTTTTGTTTTCCTCGATCATCTTCTCGTTGGCCCCGGCCGCCTCCAAGGCGGCTTTCAATTCTTCGCGCTCAATCAGGGCGAGGCACGGGCGCAACTCTTTGGCCGCGTGTTCCGGAGCCTCCTCCACCAGCTGGCGAACGCGAGCCAGCGGATAATAGGGCGCCAACAAGGCCGCGCAACCCCAACTGTCTCGGATCACTGCGACACCCAAGGCCGTCTCCCCCTTTGCGTTGGCCGCCAAGGCGTCGCTGACGGGCAACAGCAATTTGACGCAAGCCAAGGAATAGTTGGCGACCGCGATCGTCAACGCGGTCTCGCCGTCTTCATCGCTGGCCTTCGGGTCGCTCTCGGCCAACAACAGCCGAGCGCACTCGCCGCTTCGGCTCATCGCCGCATACATCAGAAGCGTTCGCCCTTGCTTGTCGCGTCGCCTTGTGTCGGCTGACGGCAAGAGTTTGCGCGCTGTTTCCTCCTTGTTGTTCCAGACCGCGGCCATGAGAGGCGTCCAACCAAAAACATCCCCCTCTTCGACCGCAAGAGCAGGAGCAATTTGGTTTTTCTCACCCGTTTTAACGCGCCTTTCAGGCGCTGTTTTCAAGCCAGTTCTTTTCATAACCGCCCCCCCGCGCGTCGCAGCGTCATCTGGATGGGCGCGCCGGCCACCGCCTCTTTGAGCTTTTGCGCCTCCACGCGCGCGAACAGCTCCGGCACGGCGTCTTTCCCGACGCGAGCCAGCACGCGCTCCGCGACATCGAGTGGCGTCGCTTGGCTCAACAGGCGAACACACTCCTCCTGGTCGCGCTCGCCGCCGAACTCTCCGGCCCCCATCAAGGCCCACTCCAACGCGGTTTGGACAGTGTCCGAGGCGTTTGCGCTCGAGTCGCGCTCCGCTCCGGCGTCCACGCCAGGCCACGCGAGCAGCGTTTTGACGCGACCGGCGAATCCATGGCATGCGGCCATCATCAGCGGAGTCAATCCATTTCGGCTTCTGGCGCTGGCGTCCGACAGCGGCAGGAGCGCGTGGAACACCGCGCCGCTTTCGTTCCCTGAGGCCGCCATCAGCGGGGTGAAGCCATTGCCATCCGCCATGCGCGGGTCGCACAGCCCCAACAGAGCCGGGGCCGCCTCTTTTTCCTTGATGATCGCGCTCACCCACGCGACTTCGCCGTTTTTGTTCATTGCGTTTTTGTCCACCCCTGGCAAAGACGCCACCCACTTTGCCATCGCCGCCCCGCCTTCGGCCGCCTCGTGCAACAATGTGCCGCCCTTGTCGTCGACGGTGTCCGAGCGCGCGCCGCGCTCCTGCATCCATTGCGCGCACTCCAATCGGTCGTTGGACACCGCGTAAGCCAAAGCGGTGTCGCCGGCGGCGTCCCGCGCCTCCAAGTCGCTCCAATCCGCCAAGGCCTTCACCGCCTCCAAATTGCCCTTCATCGCCGCGACCATCAAGGGCGTTGCGTTGAACACTCCAGCTCGAATCGACAATTGGCGGAGGGCGCCTCGCTTGCCCAGTTCGTCCAGCGCTCTTCGCAGGCCTTCGGCGTCGTCGGAGAAGACGGCCTCCAGCGCGCGCGTTTCCCCAAGCTTTCGATCGCTCGGGATCGCGCTGGTCTTTGGCCCGTTCATTTGTTCGTCGCCCCAGGCAGCTTCAAGCTTTTTCAGCGCCTTGTCGCTCACGATCACAATCGGCCTCCTGGCTTCTTTATGGCCTGGTTCGCCCGGCCCTTTGGCTCATGAGCGGCTGCGCCTTCATCAACCGCTCCGACGCTGTTTCCCGCAGCGGCGGCCGCCCCCGCTGGGGGCCTCGATGCAAGATCCGGCGCGGGCAGGCTTTCTTTCAGTTTCTCCGCTTCCCAACGCGCGAATAGCTCAGGGAGCGCTTCGCGGCCGTGTTTCGCCAAGGCTGCTTTGGCGATTTCTGGGGGCGCGATCTCGCTGAGCCAACGGACGCATGCGCGCCGGCCTTCCTCAAGTGAGGATTGACGACCTTTCACCGCCCAGTCCAATGCTGTTTGGCCTTGGTTGTCCACGTCCCAAATGTTCACGCCAGGCCAGGCGATCAGGCGTCGAACCATGTCGGCCATTCCACTGTTGGCCGCGGCCATCAACACGCTCATGCCGTTTTTCTCCTTGTTGTTCGCGTCGGAGATCGGCAGCAACAAACCGAACATCTCTTCATCGCCGCAATGCGTGGCCTCGGACAACACGGTTTCCCCGTTCGCGTTGCGCGTCATCGGATCGCACTTGCCCAACAACGCCCGCGCGCACTCCGTGTCATTGCCAACGCAAAACTGCCAAGCCGTCTCCCCGTCGCCATCGCTGGCGTTCACGTCCACGCCAGGCAGGCTCGCGACCCAGCCAATCAGCTCGGCGTCCAAGGTGAACGCCGCCGTGTGCAGCAAATTCTCTTTTCGGTCGTTGGCCGTTGCCGTTTGCGCGCCGTTTTCCACCAGCCACCGGGCGCAATCCAAACGCTTTTCCGCCACGGCGGACGACAACGCCGTGTGCCCGCGGTCATCGCGCGCTTCTGGCTCGCTCCATGGAGCCAACAGCTCCAAGGCCTCCTTGTTGCCTTTGGCCGCCACGATCATCAAGCTCGTGCGCCCGCGGCTGTCGCGCCCAAGCGCCGCCTTGCCTCCGCTGTCGGACAGCTTTTTCAAGCCCGCGCGAATTTTTTCGGTGTCGTTCCATTGCGCGGCGGAGAACACCTCGCGCTCGGCGTTCTTTCGCAGCATCGCCGCCTGCGCGGAAGCGTCCGTGCGCGTCCTCAGCCGTGGAGTTTTCTCGCGAGAAGACGCCGTTTTGACGCCCTCTTTTTTGCCCTCTTTTTTTCGCTCATTCATCACAATCTCCCTGCCGTTCTTTTTTTGAGTTGCCCCGCGCTCGTTTGCTGCTGAGCAGGCTCAACGGCCATTTCATCGCGCGGTTTTTGCGTCGAAACGGCGCTGGCGACCACGGTTCGGAGCTTCTCGGCCTCCACGCGCGCGTGGAGCTCGGGAAGCGCCTCTGCTCCCACGCGGGCGATGACGCCCTCGGCGATGTCCAAAGGGACGATTTTCGCCAACGCTTGGGCGCAGGCGATCTCGCCCTCTGAGCGATCTTCCCGGTCCTCCAACAATGCCCAGTCAATGGCCGTGCGCCCCTTGCGGTCGGTGTCCCAGAGCCTGACTCCAGGCCACGCGATCAACCGCTCGACGAAATCCAGATTCCCCACATTGGCCGCGATCATGAGGGTGTTGGCCCCGGCCTTGTTTTTGTGGTTCACGTCGGACAAGGGCAGAAGCGCCTCGAACGCTCGCGGGGCGCCGTCGTAAAGGGCGGCGCACGCAAGCGCTGTGTTTCCGTCGGAATCCTGCGCCGAGGCGTCGCATTTTCCAATCAGCGCCAAAGCGCACTCTTGCGCGGCGTCTTCGTGGCCAATGGCGAGATGCAAGGCCGTTTGACCGGTCTCATCTTGCGCGTTTGCGTCCACGCCCGAAAGCGACAGCGCCCACCTCAAAATCTTTGGGTTCTTTTCTCCAGCCGCCAAATGCAAAATCGTGTGGCCTTCGTTGTCGACGCCATCGAGGCGCGTCCGCGCCGCCAACCACTTGGCGCACGACAAATTCTGGGCCAACACGGCCCATGCGAGGGCCGTCCGCCCAAAGGTGTCTCGGGCGTCCGGATCGCACCAACCGTCCAAGGCCTTCACGCCGTCCGCGTTGCCGTTGCCGGCAAGAATCATCAGGGGCGTTCGGCCGCCCTCGTCATGCAGGTCAAGAGCCGTTTCATCCATCTCCTCCAAAATCCGCAACACTTTGCGCAGCGTTTTCGCGTCATTGGCCAAGGCGGCGGCCAGCGCGTCTTTTTGCCTCGCTCGCGCCTGGCTCCGGAACTTCTCGGTCGCGGCGGCGGTGTCCAGGGGAGCTTCGGTGGGGTTTGCCGCGCTCGATTCGGCCGCGTTTTGTCCGTTTTGCGCTTGATGCGCGCCATGCGTTGTCATAGCCGCCTCTCCGCCACGCGCGCCGCAGGCGCGGGAGCCGCCAAGTCGGGTTGCCGCGCCTGGGCGCTGATATTTGAGTTTCTGTCTTTTTCTTCCACGACCAACGCCGCCAAATCAGCTGCCTCGGCGCGCGCAGTCAAAATCGGCCAAAATCCAGGCGGGACTTTTTTCAACGCCTTGCGGGCCGCGCTCAATGGCGCGTGCGTCTCGAGAATGGCGTGGCATTTTTTCTGCCGCTCCGTGCGGGCGTCCGCCCCTTTTTTCAGAGTTTCTTTCGCCTCCGCGGCCAGAAACTCCAGAATATTGTTTTTCGACGAGGTGGGCACCACCGGGCTCTCCCAATCCATGTCGGCGACAAAGAGCTCTGCGCATTTCACTTGCCCGCTTGAAATCGCCACAAACACCGGCAACCAGCGTTTCGCGCCGTCTTTGGGCCAGTGCGGCCACAGGAGGGCCGCGGCCTCCGGGGCGTCCTCTCCCACGGCCGCCATCAGCGGCGTCGCGTAATTTTGGTTGCTCCGATTCGGGTCGCACAGCGGAATCAGAAAACGCACGCAATCGGCGTCGCCTTTTTGGGCGGCCAGCAACAGGGCGGAGCTGTCTCGCGTGTCGGTGGCGAGCACGTTGCTCTCTTTTGCCAAAATCTTCACGCAATCCAAATGCCCCAGCCAGCAAGCGATCCCCAGAGCCGTTCGGCCCCCCGCGCCAATTTCATCGGGGACGCACCAAGCCCCTTTCAGCAAAATTTCGACCATGTCCGCCCGCCCCATTCTCGCGGCCGCGGTCAGAAAGGTTTCCCGCAGCCACGGCATTTTCTTTGCGAAGGGCTTGGCTTTGACGCTTTTGAGCGTTTGCAGCGCCGTTTTCAGCCCCTCGGCGTCGCCGGCGGCAATGGCCTCAAATCCTTGCGCCTCGGCCGCGTCAGCCACCATGGCGTTTTTCGCCTTCGTTTCCGCAGCCAACGCTTTGGCCGCGGCCTTCTCGGCCGGCGACATCGAGGCGCGCTCTTTTTTGCGGGCAGCGGACGCAGGAGGGCGGATTGAAGCGGTCATGGGGAATCCCAAAATTAAATCCAAGTGTCAAAGCGCCAAGCGCAGCGGGGCAATCGAGGAGTCTGCAACGCTCACGACTCGCCTCTCTGATTATATCGCGATTTCGCTTTTTCGTCTTCTTCGCCGACATGCCGGCGATTCCCGCTCGCGGTTCTCCGGAGAAGGGCTTCGGGGCATTGAGCGAAGGAGGGCCGGGTTTCCTTTGCGAAAACGAGCCTATTGCTGTTTTTGTTTATTTTTCTCCTTAAGCCGGCATTTAAGAAAAAAAGTCTCCAAAAAGATTCATTGAATACAATTATTTTCCAAGAATGCTGATTGGCGGTTCTGGCGCCCAAAACACAGACGGCTTAGAGTGGAGCATTCCCGTGAGCCAGTTTTTGCTCGCGCCAACCCCTTCACCGGCCTTTGCGTGTCACCAACGGCTGCGCTCTTGAGAGTCAAAATGCCCGCGCTTATTCAATCCCTTTCGCCCCCCCAGGCCCGCAACCGTCGCTCCTCGACACAAGCTTTCACCCTGGTTGAGCTCATGGTGGTGGTCGCCATCATCTCCATTTTGGCCGTAATCGCCATTCCCGCCTACAACAATTACGCGCTGAAATCCAAATTCGCGGAAGTCGTTCTGGCCACAGGCCCCACCAAAACAGCCATTTCAACCTGCGCGGTGTCGGGCGACTGCATCGTCAGCAACGCGATCTCCTTGGGCGGCGCCACCGGAACCGGCTCCAATTTGCAAATCAGCGGCACCACGGCAAACTCCGTCAACGACAGCCAGGCCGCCTTCTTCGCCTATGTGGTCGCCGCCGAGGTCGCCGCGGGCAACACCGTGGCGCAAGCCGTCGCCATTGCGTCCAATCCCTCCACGACACTGGGCAACAGCGGGCATCCAATCACTTTTTCAGGAGGCGTGGCCCAATCCAATTCGAGAACCCTATTCGTCATGGATTCGGGCGGGGGCAACTCTTGCGTCAAATCCGTGAGCAATTGTGGGCTATCCATCAACGGTGGCCCCACCATCAGCTCCGCAGCTCTCAGCGACGTCAACACCTACATGGATCCGTCCATCAATCCGTATTACGCGACGGATTTTGGCGCATCCGCTCCTGGCGGAACCGCCGCCGCGAACATTCCTTGCGTGGGCGCGAGCGCTCCTTGCACCCCCGGCACCAAATACGCCCAAAGCGTCTCTTACGACTCCACCGGCGTGATCACGGCGACCGCGACTGCCAGCTTCGGCTTGCAAAACGAAACCTTTGTTTTGACGCCCAGCTACTTGGGCGGACGCGTGGACTGGGCCTCTTCCGGCACTTGCCAGACGAGGGCCGCAGGCGCTTTGTGTTGATGGCGGCGAGCCACGCGACGCCTCTGCTGCCGGAGACGCGCTCGTTCTGTCATCATGGATTTGTGGATCGGATGGCGCTTTCAAGTCGCCTCCGTGGCTAGCCCAACCCCTTCAAATCCATCGCCATGCCCGCGACCGTTGCCAAGACGAATGCTCAAAAAAAAATTTTTGGACGCAAGAAAACGAGGACCGCGAAACCATTCGCGATTCCTTTTCATGGACGACACTCCCAAACTCAACGCGTTTTTGTCGGAGCGAATGACCGCTCCTTTGGCGTCTCAGGGGCAAGGTCGCTCGCCGCGAAGCGATCGCGCTTGAACAAACCCTTGCCAAGCATTCGGCCTCGACCCAATCGAACGGCTTTGGTTTGACGTTCGGGTGAGCTCCTGCACGCGAAGCGCCGGACGTCTCTCTTTCAACGCGGGCCGCGCGGCCTCGGCGTTTTTTGCGGTGGTTTGCGCAACGCCCAGCGACGCCTCGGCGCTCAGCGCTTCGCGTTCCATTCTCCCGCTATATCCGTGGCGCCTCGCGGTTGGTTTTCTTTTCCGCGCCTTCCGCGCCGCTGCCGGCAATCGGCTCTTGATGGTCGTTTTTTGCCCCAGACAAGCCCGAGGCGCGCCGCAGCTCAGCCGCCTCCATCCGCATGCGCAGCATGGACTCCGCGCGAGGGCGATTTTTCCAGGCTTTCCCAACGCCCGCCATTTGCATCCAGTCGTTCATATCTTTTTCTGCTTTGGCGATCCAATTCTTGGGAATTTCGGCTCCGCGCTCCACGCAGCGCTCCAACCACTGGACGCGGCGCTCGCGTTGCGCAAGTTCGCGCTCATCCACTTGCGCCAGAGGGAGATGGCCTGAAACCGAAGCCACCAACTCCCCAATATCGCTGTTTGGCGCCTCTTCGTAGGCGAGCGTCTCAATTTCAACCACCGCGGCTTCTGCCAACACGCGCTCGAACGCAGACTTCTTGCCAGCAGTTCTCGCGAGCGCATCGAGTCCGCGCGACTCCAGGAACTCCATGGCGCTTCCCAAAAACCCTCCGGCGTTGGCCAGGCGCTGGATCAGCGTTTTCCCAGCTCCGCCCTCTTGCGCGCGCAGGTCCAGCCCGGCCACCTCGAATTGTTTCAGACGGCTGACGACTTGGTCGGAGAGCTCGTCCCCCAAGCGAACCAACGCCACATGTGGCAGGTTATCCACCGTGTCGCAGACCGCCTCGAACACATCGTTTGGCTCGATGGGCAGCTTATGCTCAATCGCCACGGCGACGACGTCCACGTCGTCCAATCGGCGCCATAAATAGGTTTTTATAGATTTTCCGTCGGTGTCGCGGGCCTCGCCCGGATTTTCGAATTGGCTCAGCAAGGCGTCAATTTCCTGGCGCGTGCCCGTCTCCAGGATGGTTTTGTCCGCTTTGAGGCGGAGGACGGTTTTTGCCATGAGCGCTCCAACGAAATGAGGGGGGTTGATCCACTCATTTTACCGCAAACAGCCCCTCTTCGCCTCGAATTTCATCGATTTTCGGCGCATATTTTGTGTTGCGAAAACCCTCGCCATTTAGGGCGGAGAGGACGTCAAATTCTTGTCGATCGGCCTTTCTTGCTGAGCTCTCCCTCTTCGCTTTCCTGCTGCTGCACCGCAGCCACCGCTTTGGCCAGCTCTCGCGCCTGCGCGTGCGCCCGCAAGCGCGGGAATCCTTCGTCCTTGGCTTGTGTTTTTTCGAGAGCCAGCAAACCCAACTCAATCGGTGTTTGCTCGTCCCATATTTCCAAGCACTTTTCGCAATCGTCTTGCTGCCATCCGGAAGACACCCGACGCTGCCTCAAAGCGAGGTCAAACTGTTCGGCCAACCAATCGGCCGACGCGCTCTCCCAAGGGAAGCCCGCCAAGGCGAGACTTAAACAATCAGGATTCGAATGCAAGGCTTGAACGGCTTTTCGGCTGGATTCAGCCCCCAATTCCCGCACGCGCGGCATCAACGTCCGGACCGGTTCTGGCTCTCTGGCAAGCGCCGCGAATTGAACCGAAGCTTCGATCATTTCTCGCCTCTTTTCGCCGGGCTCCCACCAGTCGGCCAGCAATTCCAGGCAGTCGCTGGCACCGTTCATAGCGCCGGCCACATAGGCCATGACACTCGGAATTCCGCAAGGTGTTTTCAGATCGCTTTTTCTGTGGCTCGCCAGATGACGAACGCCACCGCTCTCCAAAATCGCGAGTGTTTTCGCCAACGCTTCGACGTCGTTGGCCTTCATCGCGTCCCACACCGCATTTTCCAATGACCGGCGCGTCTGCTTTCCCAACCGCTCAATCTTGGGCGCGCGCAGCTCGTCCATGTTCTCTTCGATGGAATGTGCGGGCTTTTTCATGCGAGCCCCTCCGGGGCCTTTCCGCGAAGGATATCCGGCACTTGGGCATAGGTCTCGTCCAGGAACCCTTGCTCCAACGCGCGGAGCTTGCTCTCTTGCTCGCCCACGGCCGCGGTGGCGTCGCCCAGCATCGCGCTTAGGCGACTCAACAAAGGATTCAGCAACCGAGCTTCTTTTTCGCATTGATTCGCCGCCGAAGACATCTTTGAGGCATTGAGCAGGTCCAGAAAGCCAAATCCCCCCAATTGGTCGACCGCGAAGGCGAGCGTCCCGTCCGGCGCGTTGACGTTGATCGCCCGCACATCCTCTTCGGGCAGCGACCGGGCCAGGTTCGCCACGGCGTCCTTTGCCCGAGAAACCGCTTCGCGAGCCGATGAATTGGCCGAATAGGCCCAGACTGACATCCCTTTGTTGCTGGAAAAAGCATCGATGGTGTCTGCGGTCGACGCCGACCGACATTGGCTCGCGGCTTGATTCAGCGCGCTGACGGCCTGCGAGGCCGCTCCATGCAAGAGCGCTACATGGGTTTTTCTCGCCTGAAGCGAGCCAATCAATCCCCCAAGCCGGGCGCGCTCTTGGCTCGCTTGCGCGTTTTGCTCCAAATTGCGCCGAGCCTCGTCTTTCGCCCACTGCGTGGCGCTCGCCTGGGCCCGCTCTCGCGTGGCCGACCGCTTGGCTTGGGCCACGGCGACGCCGCGCTTGGCCGGCGTGTTGCAGGCGAATCCCACAAGGCGCGCCCAAAATGATGCCGAACGGGCCTTTTTGTCCATTTCCAAGCTTTTCAGCGCCGATTCCAGCTCCGCCTCTGCTTGGCTCACCTCGTTGGCCCATGCCGCCAATCTATCGTCGATCATTTTGTCGCCCTTGTTGTTTCTCCCAATACGGTATTTTATTCCAAAGCAAGAGTTCAAGCGCGACATTTTTATTGATTCTTTTTTTTCTTTTTCTCCCACAAGACTCTCGCTCGAAAGGCCGACGACGCCTGCGCAATGACTCTTGCGGTTTTTCTGGATTTTCTGGCGGGATTGCTCCACAATTGCTTTTTCGCGGCGTTCTTGCAGGCCTTTTTAAAAAGCGGAGCCACCGCGCCGCTTTTTTCGGCTTGATTCATTTCAGCTCCGGGTTCCTTTTTTTCGAGACTTGTGCCATGGCCCTCACCGACATTCAAAAAAACGTCGAATCCAAAACGCAAAAGACGATTGACGCATTCCAGGCCGCGCTCGCCAAGATTCGAACCGGCCGCGCCCACACCGGCATCCTCGACACCGTCATGGTCAACAACCACGGCGCGCTGACGCCCTTGCCGCGCGTGGCGAATTTGACGCTGGTTGACGCGCGGACCATCGGCGTGCAGGTTTGGGACAAAAAGCTCGCGGCGGCGGTGGAAAAGGCCATTCGCGAGTCGGATTTGGGCCTTAACCCGGCCGCCCAGGGCGAGCTCATCCGCGTGCCCATGCCCGCTTTGACCGAAGACAGCCGGCGCAAACTCGCGAAAATCGTGAAGACAGAAGCGGAAACCGCGAAAGTCGCCGCTCGAAATGCCCGCCAGGACGCCAACGAGCAGGTGAAGAAACTCGTCAAATCCAAAGACGCCAGCGAAGACGACGCCCGGCGCGCCCGCGACACCGTCCAAAAAGCGACCGACAAGGCAGTGGCTGAAATTGACGCTCTGGGCTCCAAAAAGGAAGCCGAGATCATGGCCGTGTGAAACATTGCCTGATGCTCATCGATGCCACGCCCACCGGCGCAACCGTCCGGTTTCGGATGGAACAATGCATTTTTGCGCGCGTTGCTTTCTCGCGAATAGACCAAATAGCCAACGACACTCGTTCTTGCTCTTTTTTTTTGCGGTATAATCATTTCATCGATTGATGTCCATCAGGAAGACTTTTTGCCCCGATGGCGCTAGCCGCAGCCCCGTTTTTCTCAAACTCGACCTTTTTGGAGAACTTCATGTCCACGCAAACCGCCGCCGACTCGACCGCTCAAAGCACGCCGTGCGTGCTCGTCCAGGTGGGCTTGTCCGCTGAAAATCATCGTTTTGATTTCCGCGACGCGCTGAAAGCCTGGGCCAGCCAATCGCCTTTGGTGAGCGCCGTGAAGGAAGACGACTGTTCGCAAGAGAGCGAGCCCTACTGGAACCTGCACTTGAGCGTCTCCGACATCGAAGCCGTCTGGACAGGCATTCAGCCCGTGATTCAACAGTTTGACGCCCCGAACCGGGCGACGCGCGAGCTGCTCGCGCGCCCGGAATCGACGCCGGATGCCCTGCCGACCACTCTGGTCGTCGCCACCGGTGAAGCGGGCTGGGACGACTACTCCATTCTTTACCACACCGATGTGGCTCATTCGGACCGATGAGGCAACGAGCAAGTTTTGAGCTCCGTGCTTGAGGCTTCCAGCCTGGGAGCCTTTTTCTTTTCTTCTTTTCTCCTTTTCCGCTCATTAGCCATTGACGGGGCGCCCCCGAGCGTTCAAACACGAGCCTCTTTTGAAGGCTTTTTTGCAAGCAAATTATTTTTCGCTCCCTGACGCCAAAACGCTGTTGCTTCTTGCTTTTGTCCTCTCTGCGCCTTGATGCGCAAGGGGCTCTTTCCCTTGGCGAATGCCGGCGCTTCTTGACAAAACGCTTGAATTCAAACTTTTTTGTAATGTGCGGACACACTCCAAGGCATTTTAAATAAATGCGATGTTGCTTTGGCCACCCCAATGCCGTTCTATGCACTCAACGGCCATCCATTGGGGGCGGCCGAATCCCGAAGGAGCAGGAACATCATGGCAACGAAAATCAGCAAGCTGGCGGCGATCACTTTGAGCGTTTTCGCGCTGGCCGCGGCCGGCGCCGCGAACGCCCAGGCGCCGCAGCAAACCCCGCAGTCGCAGGCCGCGCAAGCGCAAACGGCGCAGCCCATGCAACCCGCTTCGGCTTCTGCGGCCGCCCCCGCAGGCCAACGTTTTCGCGCGGATCCAGACGGCCGTCATGGACATTGGCATCACCGCCACCATGGGCACCGCCATCACCACATGAGCCCGCAGATGAAGGCCGCGTTCGAAAAACTCACGCCGGAGCAAAAGACGCAAATGAAGGCCGCTTTTGACCAAATCCACGCCGACCACGCCAAGACGCGCGCCGATCGCGAGCAACTTAAAGCGTTGGCCGAGAAATTTGGCTTGCCCGCCATGCATGGACACCGCTATCACCATGGGCATCGCCACGGCCACGAAGGATTTGGCCGCTTTGGCGAGCACAAGGACCTGAACGGCGAGGCTCGCGGCGCCGCAAGCGTTCAGCCGGCGACTCCGGCATCAACCGCAATTGCTCAACCGCAGAAATGATCCGGCTTGAAAGGGCGTGAGTCCAAGCAAAAAGAGCGAGAGCTTCGACGCTCTCGCTCTTTTTGTCTTTTTTGATTTTTGGCGGCCCAGGCCTTTCCCTTCCCGCGCATTCTCCACAAATTGGCTCAACTCTGGCAAAAACCAGCTTTTCCACTCCAAAACAGAACAGGCGACATACGGCGTTGCTGGATTTCTCAAATTTGGTTAGTGTCTGGTTTACATATTCCTTTCGGCTCGCTCTTCGCCGTTCTTTTGCGTTTCCGCCTTGCGCGGGAATGGATTTTCTGGTGCCGCCATGCTCTCTTTCTTCTCCCAATCCCGGCCCTCCAAGTCTGCGTTGTCGCCAGCCTTGGCCCCGCGGTCGCGGTTTTTGGCGCGAAAAATGCGCGCTTTCACGCTGGTCGAGCTTCTTGTGGTGGTCGCCATCATTGGCATTTTGGGCATCATTGCCTTGCCGATGTATTCCAACTATGCGACCAAATCCAAATTCACAGAAGTGGAATTGGCGACCGCGCCTATCAAGACCTTCGTCTCGACCTGCGCGGTGTCGGGCGATTGCGTCTCCGCCGGCGCCATCAGCTTGGGCAGCGCGGCGGCTGTGGGAACGCCGGCCACGGCGCCCCCGACCCTCAATGCCGCCCAATTGGCCATCTACTCCGTTCTTTACCCGTGGGAAAAACTTTACGACGGCGTGGCGCTCGCCAATCAATACGCGGTCTCTGACTCAGCGACTTTCGCGGCAAGCTATCATATGGGGGCAGACCGTTCGAAAAACTTTATCAATCATTGCATTGACCAAGCTTTCCAATTCCAGGCTCAGCGCTTGCGCAAAGCCTGAAACGCCGGGGCGACAGCTCTTCCCCGGCTGGATGGCGATTGTCTCAGGGAGCCCGTGGGGAGGCGGCTTTGGCCGCGCCCCCGACGCCCAGGATGGGGTTTTTGCGCCAGGCGCGCCTCTTGCCTCGCCTGCCGCCCCTCGCCGCTCCGACTCCGCCAAGGGCGTCGCGGGCGGCTTTCCATTCCGCCGCGCGCATTGCCCTCAGCAAAGCCCCCGCTCGGCGCCAATCGGCCCAGGAATGCTTGCCCCTTGTCCTTGCAGGCGGGGGCGCCTTTCCTGCGGCCCGCTCCAGCGCCGAGCGGCCTTGCTTGAAACTTTTCTTTGACCTTAGCCTCTCCTCCGAATGCCCCATGCCCCGCCGCGCGATCGCGCAGGCGGCGGCTTGGTGGACGGTCAGCCGGAAGCCCTCGGAGAACTTGGCCCAGCCAATCACGCTCGTGAAAGCCGGATTCACGCGCCGGAGGATCGCCCCCTCGCGCTCGCACCGCCTCTCGAGCGTCTCATGGAATTTGGAATACGCCAAGGACGAGAGCATCCGCGAATAGCCCGCTCCTTTTTCTGCCAGCTGGGCTTTCTTGTCCTTGAAGCACAGCTTCTCAATGACAACGATCGCGCCCAATTCGCGCGCGAGGGCCACGATTTTCGCGCAGGCGTCGCCAATGGCGGCGTCCGATTGCTCGCTCGCCATCCCGGCAGTGTCCAAGGGGATGTCGGCGATCCGGCCTTCGAGGCCGCGATGCTTGGGGTTGCCAAACCGGTCGATCCGGCACAGGGCCAAATGATCCGCGTTGAAGTCCACCCCGATCGCCTCTCCGCTCAAGGCGAATTTTGCGGGCTCCGCCTTCTCAAAGCTCGCCTGCGCGACCCAAGCCTCGCCTCGGCGCGTTGTCTTTTTGGCCAGGCGCCAGGCGACCGCCACAGGCTCCGCGGGCGCGGGCAAGCCGGCCGCCAGAGCCTTGCCGGCGCGCAGCGCGCGCTCCTTCTTCGTCAGCGCCTCTCGCGAGGCGCATGCGTCCAGGACCTCTCCGTGGCCCTTGCGGAAGTTTTTGAGCCACAGAAAAAGATAGGGCCCGAGCTGCTGCTCCAGCCTCGGCGGCACGCGCAGGCGCAAGACCAAAGCGTCGGGCGCGATTGAGCCGGCTGTTTCTGTTTGGCCTTCTTTTGAGCCAAACCACTTGGGCCAGCCCTCTTGCGCGGGGATCAGGGCGGCGCTTTGGTTGCCCCGCTGCTCCTCGTGCGAGCCGACGCAGAAAATGCTTCCCGCGCGGGCATTTTGCCATTTTTCAAGCCACTCCTCGTGGCTGGCCAGCCCGTTGGCCTCCAAATTCCATTGCGCCCTGAACAGCTTGGAGCCCCCGAAGCAGATCGGCGGCCGCCCGCTTTTGACCCAAGCGTCCACTTTGGCTTTTTTGGCTCGCAGGCCTCGCAACTTTTGGCGTTTCCCTTGGATCAATTTTTTGAGCGTCCGGCGCTCGTCGATCGACTTGGTCAAGCTGAAATCGAGCAGCGCCTTGGGCCGGGCTTTGGGCTTCTGCCCCAAGCCCGCGCGCTCGCAGTTGTCCTTGCGCCACGCGGCCAGCTTTTTTTCTTTGGCCATCAAGCCGTCGCGCTTTTTGCCCCATTTTTCGACGGCCTCTTCGGCGGACTCGATTCGCTTTTCAAGCGACTCGGCTTCGAGCTTCAAGCTCTCCATGCGCCCGGCCGCGAGGCCGTCGGCCTCCATTCTCACGCTCGTGAACTGCCGGTCCGTGAGGCCAAATTGCTTGGCCCATGTCTTTTTCAAATCCGCGAGCGGGCGCTCGAGATGGACGCTTTGGGCGTGATAGGCCCGCTTGGCGCGGCCCATGAAAGCCGCGATGGCCCCCAAGGCTTTGGCGGCCTCTTCGATCGGCAAGGCTCGCCCTTGGCTGTCGGCGGCCCCCAGGACCAAGGTCTCGCGGCTGACGATCATGCGCGCCTCTTCTTTCGGCCTGCGCTTGCCCGCGCTTCTTCTTGCGCAGGCCGCGCGTGAGCGGCAGCCGCCGCGGCCATCGCGCGCAAGTTGGCTGATCGTTTCCCGTAAATGCGCGCGCAAAACGACGTCAAAACATCAATCATGTCATGGACCAGGTCGTCTTGTTGCTCTGTTTCATCCAAGACGACAATTCGGCGCCCGTTTGCGGCCAAAGCGGCTTCAATATATTCCGCTCCGAATCGCGCCAACCGGTCGCGATGCTCAACCACAATCGTTTTCACGTCTGGATCGGCCAGCAATTTGATCAAAGACGGCCGATGCCCATTGAGCCCCGACCCAATCTCCCGCGTTTCGCGCGATATGGCCCAGCCTTGGCTCTCGGCGTGCGCCCTCAGCCGCTCCGCTTGCCGGTCCATGTCCTCTTTCTGTCCATGGCCCGAGACGCGCGCGTAAAGCGCGACCCCGCCTTCGGAAACGTTTTCCCGCGGAGCCTTTGTGTTTGCGTCTGTGCCATAAAAAGGCCCGGTTCTTTCCAGGTCGACGATGATCCGGCCGCTCGCCATTTGATAGGCTGGCACAGGCAGCGCGCCCTTTTGCCAGGCCCTATAGGCCGTCAAATAGCTGATTCCTTGGCTTTTTGCCCAAACAGAAAGTTTCATGGCTTCAATTGTTGTCGATTGATGTTTTTTGATAATACATCATTCAACTGTTGTCAACCCCTCCAATCCACAAAACTCGTGCCTCATCGGCAACGGCACCACTGCCTGCTCTTCATTCAACAACACGAGCTATGTCTTGACTTCGACCAGCATTCCCAACACGTCAGTCCTCGTTTATTCCGGCGCGGCCCCCACGGGCGGCACCGCGATGAGCGTTCCTTGCGTCGGCGCGGCCGGCGGCTGCTCGCCAGCCACCAAATACACTCTCTCCGCATCGTCGGACTCCACGGGCGTCATCACCTCCACCGCGCAATCAAGCTTCGGGCTCAAAGGCGAGACTTTCGTTTTGGTTCCCGCGCTCTCCGGCGGCCGCGTCGATTGGTTAACCTCGGGCACGTGCAAAACTCGCTCCGCAGGGGCTTTGTGCTGAACCCGCCAAACACAAAAACGCAGAAATGTTGGAGCCAAAAGAGGCGCTGGAAATGAAAGCGAGAGGAAGTCCTCTCGCTTTTTTGCTCCTTCGAATTCCCCAAAAGGCGTCGGACTTTCCACGGAACCTGTCTTGGCCCGCGAGCGCTGCGCCTCTCCACGGCTTGGCGCGACCGCCCGCTTTTGCTACAATTAGGCATGGAGTTCGACAGCGGCCAAAAGCGGCCTGAAATCATCCAAACCCAGAAAATCCTTTTTCATTTCGCTTTCTCGGCGAGCCAGGCGCTTTAACCCCAATCCGCTTTTATTCAGCGTCGCAACCGCCAACGTTCAACCCTTATGAGCAATTTAGACGCGTTTTCCCAGTTTGCCGCTTTGTCGGCGATGTCCGGTCTCTCGACACGGACATTCACCCACCGTGAACACGACAATAGAGAGAATGAAAACGCGTGGCTCGCAGTGATTGAGGCAATCCACGCTCACGATCCGATTGCCCTGAGCGAAGGGCTTCGGCACGCGAAAGGCACGCTTGAGTTTGTGAATCGCAACGACGCGGTCAAGCGCGGACGCCTGCCCAAGCGCGCGCACGCATTGCTCGCGAACAATGCGCTTTGGGCCAATTACGCGACCGGGCATTCTCACTCGAAAAACTATGTCAACGCCCGGGAATTGGCGTGGTTCGCCGCGCCCGATCTGTTGCCCGCGGTGGTTGAGCATCGAGCGAAAAATCGCGCCTCCGCGTGGGCGGCCCCCACTGACGGATTTTTGCGCGATGCCCCGACGCTGGTTGACTCCATCGAGCGTTTTTCGCCGTCGTGGCTTGTGTCGCGCCTTTCGCAGACGGATCCTGCTCGGAATGCCGAGCACCCAGGGTGGGCGGCTTTGGTCTCCGAACTCGCCTTTTGGACCGTGGACAACTTGGGGCGCCAACGCGAAGCGGACGCCCAAACGCGCGCCGCAAACAAGCCGGTGTGGTCCTCGGAGTCGCGCGAGCGCGAGTGGCTGTTCAACACGCTGCACGCTCCCCTGACGCTCGAAGGGGCGACCATTCGACAGCGCGGCGCCCTCGCCGAGCAGAACCAAGTTCGCTTTGTGTCGGACGCCTGCTTGGATCGGGCGCGCAAAGAGGCGCTCAAAAACCATTGGGGCGAAGCGGAGTGGGCTCAATGGACTCGCCGCGCCATTTTGGCCACCAGCTCCAATTATGGAGCCTTTTCTCGCCAAGCCGCCGAATTGTTCTGGGAGCACTGCCCGACCGCGCTCTTTCCCCTGTCTTTGGACGACAGCGTCCCCGTCTCGTGGATTTTTGCGAAAGAAAATCGCGCGTTCTTCACCTCGGAGCGCCTTTCGCGTTGGCTCATCGAAGCTCCGGGCACCGGTCTTCGCCCCGCTCAGCCGTGCGCCCGCGAGGGATGGGCCAATCTGGAGGATTATCGGCGAGCCCCCGACTCGCAGCCCTGGACCTGGGTCGAGTGGGCAATTTGGCGCCAACAAGGAGAGGCCGCGCACGCGGCGGTTTGCGCCGGACGCCCGCTGCTGCCCAATCTCGCCGAAAAAATGGCCCCAGAGACATTCACCGTGGCTGGGGCGACCCTGATGGCAAGCTTTGCGCGCGAGTGGCCGCAACGCAGAGAAATTCTGTTGCGCGACCTTGAGCGCGCCGAATTGGAGCAAATTGCCCGCCAGGCCATGAGAACGCCGCAAAGCGCGCAAGACGCGCCGTCCGCCACCGATCCCAGGCCACGCCAGGCGCCTCGCCGCGTTTGACGCGCCCGATGCGTTGAAACGCCCATAGCGGTTGTTTTTTCTTGGGCGACCGATCTGAAACGCTCCGCCAGGCGGATGGAGGGGGCCAAACCATTTCCCCGCAAAAACTGATAAAATAAAGGCCTTGCCCAGCCCCGCCGGCAAAGCGGCCCGCGAAAATGGCAAGCAGGCGAGCGGCGGCTCAAAACAAAACTGATTCGCGAATTCCTCACACAAAGACGACCATGTCCAATCCTGTTTCATCGCTGCAAGCCTTTGTTTTCTCTCAATTGCCCGATTCGGCGCTTGGCACACTGATCGCCGCGGCGTTGGATCCCAACGTCGCCTCAGACGACGTGTGGAATGAGCTGATGGCCGTCGTCCAGCCTCGCGCCGAGGGAATCGCGAAGGATCCGGCTTATCACACGGAAGTCCCGACTGGCTACGAGGAAACGGAGTCTTCGCCCGAGCTGAAGGCGCGAGTCGCGTCGTTCGCACGAGTTTTTGCCCTGCAAGGCGACGACGCCCAAACCGCCGCGAATCGCCTCGCGCAGACTTTCGGCTCCGATGACTGGCTGGATTGGGCGGAGCCGCACGGCTTGGTTGGCTTTCTTGAGCTGGTGAAAACGCAAACGCAAACGAACGCTCCCCTCGTTCTGCTTTTGCGTCAATGGCTTGTGGAGGAATATGTTTTGAGAGACCACGCTGAATGGGGGAGCCTGCCCCTGGCGGAGTGTTTGCGGTTGGACGTGCTGGCCGAGCTGCTGGAAGGCGAAATTTTGGAAAACGTCATCCGGCAATACCATCAACGGAACAGGCCACGGATGCACAGTCCTTGGGACCCGGACGTGGCAGGCGTCGTCCTGGCTTTCGTGGAGGCCGCGACATTGGCCAAGGCCATCGCGCCGTCAGAGGCCGAACAAAGCCCAGCCCCCGATTTGAACTCCGCTCCCGCCAGAGCACAGCGGCGCCTTTGAACGCGCCAGGCCAATATCCGCTGCCCACCCTCTCTCATTTTCCGCTCGCGCCGCCCGCCATGCCTTTCGACTCCACGAATCGCCCCGCCACCGAACCCCTTGGCCCCAATGCCTCGCCGGCTGCCACGGGGCTGGTGTCGCGCGCGCTCAACCGGCTTATTTTCAATCCTTGGGGGTTTTTCTCCCGAACCCGAGAGCACGTTTTGCGCGAAAAGAATTCCCGCGCGCTTCGAGCATTGATCGCGAGCCACGCATCGATCTCCCGCGACAGCGCAGCGCCAAACGGCTCCGCGCAAAGGCTCTTTTCTGAGCAACTCGGGGTTTTGGCCAACGCGTCCAACCCTAATTCTGCGGACCTCGACGGCGTCACGGCTTTGATGCTCGCGGCGCGCGCGGACTTGCACGCAGTGATTCCGGCGCTGATTCCGCACAGCGACCCGCTCGCCTGCGAACGCGAAGGCGGCCTCACCGCGCTCATGATCGCCGTCGACGGAGACCCCTCTGAGCCAGAGCGTTGCGTCGACAGCGTGAAGGCCCTCTTGCCGCATTCAGACCCCTTGCAACAGAACGTCTTGGGAGACACGGCGTTCTTGATGGCCGCGCGCCTGGGGTTCGCGCAAAAAATGATGGTTTTGGCGCCGGTTTCCCAACCAAAGGCCGCACGCGACAAATGGGGCAACACCGCCCTTCACCTGCTGCTGAGTCGCCCGTTCAAGGCCGCGATTTTCAACTCCTTTTTCTCTCTGTCGGACAGTCTGCTGTCCGCGCTTCCGTTGTGCGACGCCAGGCAAGCCAACGACAAGGGCGAAACCCCCCTGATGATGGCCATGTGGCTGGACGACGGCTCGCATGCCGACGCGATCAAAGCGCTCGCCGCCGCTTCCGACTTGGAGGCGCGCGACGCGGAAGGCAACACGACGCTGCTCATCGCCGCGCGGCTCAACGCCGTTCAGCACGCGCGACTTATTTTGGACAAAGGAGCCGACTTGCAAGCCGTCAACGCCGACGGCTTGACCGCGGCGGCCATTGCCCTTCAACGGCGAAATTTTGAATGCGCAGAGATGCTTTTGCGGCGCGCCGCCGCTCCGGCGGCCAACAGCGACGCCATGCGGGTTTTTCAAAATGCTTTTTTTCAAGCCATAGCGATCGGGCGATGGAGCGCCGCGGAGCTTTTGGCCCCCATGATTGGCAAGGAGCAGGCTGACAAAGGGCTTGCTCTTCTGGAAGACCGCGCGGAAGAGCTGCTGCCTCATTGGTTTGCGCAATCTCGCGCAATCGATGACGCCAAGGAGCTTTCTGCGACGCTTTCCATGGCTCGTCCCGCGCCGCTGGCCAGCGCTGGGCACTCGGAGGCCCATGGCGCCTCGGGAGACCCCGCGCCAGTCAGCGCCGTTCATGCTCCGTCCAAGGCCCGTCGCATTTGACGGCTCAACGTTGAGGCGCCGCAGGATACCTTCCGCGCACTAAATCAGACGCGCCCCCCAAATGCCCGCCGCTCTCCGGCCTCAGTCAGAGGCTTTCAACGGGCTTTTTGGCGCCTTTTTGGTTACAGGCGCCCGGTGGCCCGTTTCGCGCGCGGGGCGTTCATGCCAGGCGAACCAGCGTTTGCGCCCTTGTCAGCCGGCGCTTTCCCCGCGCTCAGATACTCCTCCATTTGAACTTGCTCGATCGCGGCCGTCACAGCCCCAAAATATCCCTCTCCCGTGTTCTCCTCATGCCCCCACGGGCTGCCGCGCGCGGCTTTTTTTGCCTCCGTTCGCCAAGCTTCGACCTCGGACAAATCCATTCCCGCCATCCGGCACGAACGCACTTGCCCCAACGCCAGGGCGTGCGCCAACGGACCGTCTGGAACAGGCAGCATTTCGCAAATTTGGAATCCTCGGACAAAGGGATTGTTGTGCTGTTCGCCGCCAGGTGCCTTGCACTCCAGCAGAAAATCGAGGCCAGATCTTTCCAGCTCCTCCAACGCGCGCGCCGCGAGTTCTTGGCGCTCTCCATTTTCTCCTGTGAACAACGCGTTCACAGGGCCGCCGCGCGCCCGTCCATGGGCGAACAGGAGCCGCTCTCCGCTCATTCCGCCCGGGCCCAAACACCAGCGCAGCCCCTCAAAATCCAGGCCATCCAGCGCCGCCATCAGCATTTTCTCGCGCGTTGTCCGTTTTTCCTTGCTCCACTGGGGCTCCTCCGCTTGTTTGGAAAGGTTGGAGCTTATGGCTTCCTTGCTTTTCTCCAGCGACGATTCTTTGCCTGCGCAGTCTGCTTGCTCCGCCTCGTTGGCGCTCCGAGTTGTTGTCTCTTTGGCGACTGATTTTTTCGACAACGCCTTCCCCAATCGCGCCTCGATGGCGTCGATGACCTTTTTGACTTCTTCTGGCAGCGTTGCGTTGGCCGCCTCCGCCACCTTCACCGCGCGTTTCACGATCGAGCAAAAATCACGCTCTCCCGCTGTCAGCGCGCCGGGCGCGGTCTTTTTCGGTGCGTTTTCCCAGTCCCAGTCCCCGCAAGCCGCGGCCAACGCTTTTTCCACGCGCTCTTTGGCCACCGCGGGCTCTTGGCGAGCCCATGCGCGCGCCAGATCCAGCGTCCACCGGCCTGAGTCGCCGGCACTCAGGCCCGCGAACTTTTCGAACGCCAACGTAAGCTCCATCCAGAGTTGCGCGAGATCGTTCATGCGCTCTTGGTCTTCGGCGTCTTTTGAGGGCTCGCGCTCCGAGCGCCCCTCCATCGAGCGGGCCCAGGCGTCGAATTTCTCGTCTGGCAACCCTTCACCCTCCGCCGCCACGAGTCCGGCGATCGTCGCCGCGACATCCAAGGCGTTGTCCGCGAAAGCCTGCATGAGCATCCGCCGGCGCTCGCTGTCGAACTCTTGAAAGGCGAAGTTCAACAGCGACATGCAGCAGTGCGGAATGTCGACATTGGGGGCCGCCAGCCATTTCAGGCCAACCATAACCTTGGCGGAGCGGCTCCCCTTCGGAGCCCACAAAATGTCCACGATGTCGACGCCGCTGGCTTCGCGCCGTTCCTCCCGGCTGTTCGCGGAGGTCATCAACTCCGTGTCCACAAACACCGTCAACAACGGCCGCGGCGCCGCGCCGCACGCGATCGCGGCCCACCTGCCCGCCGTGAGAGCCCAAACGGACGCGGCTCCGCGGCTGCTCATGGCGACCTGCGCCTCCCAAAATCTTTTTCGGTCTGTCCACAGCGCCTGAATGTCTTCATCGCTCGCGGCTCCCGACACTCGCCCGCCGCCCCGATTGAGCTTGGCGACCTTTCCGGCCAGCAGAACGCTCGGCGCGGGCTGGCTTTCCCACGGATTCTTGCGGCTGTTTTCGTCCACAGGCAAAGAGCCCAAGCGGCGTGTCGGTTGATGATTTTCGCTCATTTCATGAACTCCTGGGAATTCGGCTTGAAGACGCTCTCTCACAGCCGTTTTGCGAGGCGCGCCAACGGCTCGTTTTCTCGCTCGTTTTGGTCGCCAACGGCTTTCGTTTCAACCATGATTTTTCGCAGTGTTTCAGCTTCGATCCAAGGAGCCAAAAACTTGCGCGCGGGGCTAGTCGATTCAATATGCGCGTCCAGCCCGCCCCGGCCTTCCAATGCGCTCTGAATCAGCGGCATGCATTTTTTTGTCATCGAGTGCTCCGCGATCCATTGCGCGCCTCGCGCTGGGTGGTTTTCGAGCGAACAAATCAGCCCTGCCAAGACGTTCAACGCCTTGCTCATCAGCTCGTAGGCCTCTTCGGCTGGTCGATGGGCGCTCTCCTCGACCAAAACTTCGAACATCTGCGCGCTTGCTTTTGCCTTTTCCTCGTCTTCTTCTGAAGGCGATGGACTCAGGCAATGGAAATGGAATGATGTGGCCGCCAGCCTGAAGGCGGTTACCCTTCTTCCTCCATGGATTTTCATCGTTGCCCGCAAATCGGACACCGGCGCGAGTTTTTTCACACAGGGAAGCGCGTTGGCTATCACCGCGCGGAGCAGAAGAGTCGCGCCCTCCGCATCGACGCTATGCTCCGCAATGTGCGGCAAAAAAACGTCGAACACGCCTTGCAGCGTCCAATCTCCATCATGGATGCGTATGCAGCGCTCCGTGGCCGTTCGGCCGCCTCCATGATTTTTGGGCCAGCACTCTCGGGTGGCCACACCGGAGCCATGCTGCCCGATCAATCGCTCGAAGGTTTTCGGAATCTTCTCCAACGGCCGATAAAATGCCCGATCGATTTCCTTTTCGACGCGCGCCCAATCGGCCTCCGACTGCGCGGGCATTTTTCGAATGGACAACCGCACAAAGGATTTGAGCCGGTTGGCAGCTCCAAAACGCTTCTTTTTGGGCAAGGATTGACGCGTTGATTGAGGCATGGCGTTTTCGCAGAGTTTGAGCGTGCTTCAATTTTCGGCTTGTTAGCCTTGAAACGCAACATGTTTCTGAGCACTTGCCTCTTCGGGGCCCGGCGACCACACTTTCTGCCCCGCAACCACTAAATTCGCGCCGAGCGCCTTGCTGTTTTTTGACTTCCATTTGACACGCTTGGTTCGCGCGCGCCAAGGACGGCGCCATCCAGGAGCTTTTTGCCGCCAGCTATCACTCTGGCTCTCGAATCATCGCCACTGTCTTCAATTGCCGCGGGGTGGGCGTTTGCCCTCGCTTTTTCGATTTCCAACCGAATTTCAGAGGCTTCTCTTCTCGCAGCCAGCACCGCTGATAGGGTCGGCAATTTTTCAACAATGGCCGCCCCCGCTCTTTGCGCAAGGCTTTCTTGAACGCGTTCCGACGCCAGCAAACCCAAGGCGTCCAAGCGACTGAAACAGGCCACCTTGCTCCCAAGAGCGGATGGCCACCCGCCCGACTCTTCGAGTTGTTTTGCGACGCGCTCGCAGACTTCGCCGATTTCCTTTGCTGTTGTCTTTCGGGCCAAGGCCATAACGGTGGACACCGGGCCTCGATAAACAGCGAGCTCGAGAGCCGTTTGCCCTTGCAAATTCTTTTTCCGCGCATCGCATCGCGCATCCGCGAGCAATGCTTTCACCGCGCTTTCGTTTTCATTGGCCACCGCGGCCATCAGGGCTGTTTCCCCTTCGGTGAGGGTGGCGGCGTTCACGTCGGATCCGGGCAGCAATGCACGCCACAGCCGCTCGTCATTGCGCGCTTCAGGGTGTTTGAGCGCCAAAATCAACGCGGTTGCGCCCCAGCTGTTTTGAGCGGTGACCGACGCCACGGTTGCAAGGAATTCGACGCAGCCCGCATGGCCATTTTGCGCGGCCATCATCAAGGGCGTGGCGCCCCCCGTCCGCCCACTCTCTCGAATGTGGTCCTCCGCGATGCCAAGCGACGTAACTCTTTTGCGGCCCCAATCGTTCGGGCTCCATCCCGGGAACGTCTCGCCCAGAAGCCCGGGCCACTTGCTCTCCACAGTTTTCAAAAATATCTCTCCGGCCTCATCTCCATTGCTGACAGCGGTCGCGACGCGGAAGAATGCTTCTTGCCGCTCCTGTGGCCACGCCAAAAAGGCGTTCATCTCGCTGGCGACCCTCGCGGCGCCCTTCCACTTGCGCAGATCTCCGGCGTCTTTTTTTGCCTGCAGAAAATCACCGGCTCGCTCCGTTATGCGGCCAGCGACCCAACGAGCGGCGCTGGTCAAACTCGGCAGTGTTTTTGAAATTGAAGTCATGGCGGTGTCTCGATGGGGCTCGCGACGATTTTCGCGTTTGAAAAGCTATTTTACGCCCTTGGCAACATGGACGCCAGCGCTCAATCACCGCCTGCGAATATTGCGGATGAGGGGTTTTTGCGCTAAAATTAGCTCAGCTTTTGGCGAGTTTTAGCGGCTTGATCGGTTTGCCCTTTCTGCCCGTTTTTGCTCTTTCAATGAACCACCGCCTCATGCTGGCGCATTGCCTGCCATCACGGCTTTGTTTGTTTTTTCGCTTTTTTATCGGTTGGTTGTTCCACTCTCCTTCGCCATGCCCAAGCCCATTTCAGCAGCGCCCTCAATGGCTCAATTCTCTTTGCTCGCTTGGCGCTCCGGCGTCGAAATCGAGACGGCGGACGCCATTTCCGCAGAAGCGATCAAGGCGCTGGGCGCCGCTCAATGGGAAACCGGACGCGCGGCGCTCGCGCGGGCGATCGGCGAGGCGGCCGATCTGCGGGCCCAATTTGAACACGCCGCGCAAACGGCAAAGGCCGCGAAATTGGCCACCGCGGCCGCTGAGCAAGCCGCAAAGCCCGCTTTTGGCCCCGGAGTCATCCTTTTGGACGGCGATGCCCCCGACCGAACCACGCTGGACTTCAAGCGATCGGAGCGCATGGATGAATTGTCGCGCGACGCGGCCTTGCCGTTGGGCATCGCGCTGTCGCGTTTGACGCCGGAGGCCCGCGACGCGGCCTTTGCCGTTTTTCGCGCCGCAACGCAAGCGCTCTCGGGCTCTGACGCCCAAGAGCGGCTTACGGGAGCGATTTTCGCGCCGCTTTCCCCAACGCTCGCCCTTCTTCCCGTTTTGGGCATGGCCGCGGTGGCGGAGCCCGCGACGCCGGGCGGCATGGTCGCTTTGCGGGCGGGGTTGGCCACGGGCGTCCTTTCCTCGCAAACCGACGAGCCGGCGCGCCTGGCTCGCGAGGCGGACGCTCTTTTTGGATTCTCGCCGGGGAATGGCGACCAGGCTGGCTCCTTTGACCAAAATTGGCGCGCATTTTCTCGCGACGCCAACTTTCAATCAGCGCAAGAGGTCGAGGCCCTCAAAAAAATCACGAAAAAATCATTGGCCGCAGCCCTGGGTTGCTCCGACATTGATCTGTCCTCTTTGTTCCACCTCACGGGGGCCGTTCCAGCGTCTTCGATCTCTCCCGGCTTGTCGCGCAAGCTTTTCTCGGGACAGGCGAAAGAACGCACGGATTTGCCGCAAGCTTTTGGCGATCAAGCCATGGCGTTGATTCAAAACGAAAAAATTCTTTCTCTGCGGGCCTCCAAATCGACCCGCGACAGTTCATGGAAGCACAACTTGAGCGTTTTCATCATGGGCACAAATCAAGAGCCCTCTCCGCGGCCAATGGGATTGCCTATTTTTTGGGCGATTGCCGCGGCTGATTTTTTGGCCGCGGCCAATGATCGCGAACTGCCCTCTCTTTTGGCTCATCCGAGTTTGCGCGCCAACCTTTCTGACTCTTTGAATCTCTTTTTGGACCAAGAAGCCCACCGCAAGGACGAGCCCCAGCGGCCGAAGAAATCTCGGCGTTCAGAAACTGAGCGAGAACGCAATCAGCTGCGCAACCAACGAGGCGCCGCGCGGAGCCAGTTGGCGGTTTTTTTGGCGAACCACAAATCTTTGGTTGAAGAGGCTTTTGCAGCTTCAAGATGCCTGAATGCGCATGGGCGCGACTTGAACCTCAATTTCGAAAAAGCCATTGCCACCGCGGCTCTCACGGCATTCAACCGCGTTCCCGACGCGCAAGCGGCTTGGGGGCGTCAAGCCGGAGCCAAGCCCGCCCAGGAACTCGCGCGCCGCGCTTTTGGCTTGGGCAGCCTGTCGGTTTCCCAGTTGGCTCGCGTCGCGCGCTCTCCGGCCGCCTTTTCCCAAGCTCTTGACGAGTGCGGCGCGCCAGGCCGATTGGCCGCGGGCCTGAGCGAAGCCCTGGGGCTCTCGCCTTTGGAGCTTGAATCAGGGAACGCCCTTTGCGCTCTGGCGCGCGACGCCTGGATCTCTCACGGCGGGTCAGCCGCGGGTTGGCGTCTTTTGGGGCAAATGCCAACGCCCATGGTCGATGCCCTTTTGCTGCGCGTTTCCCAGCAACTCGCGTCCCAAACGACCAATGCCCCTTCGTTTGACGACACCGACCTTAAATCCACATTGCGGCTCGCGGAGCTGTGCGCCGTGGCGCACATGCCCGCGGAGCGTTTGGCGATGGCTCTTGCGTTGAGCAATTTTTGGCCGGAGGGAGATTCGGCGCCGTTTCTCGACAACGCCGCCGCCCCCTTGGCCACGCATCATGACGATGTGCAAGCGGCGCTGGCTTCTGCCGGCATAGCCCCATCGACAACGCAGGGGGACGAAGATGACGGCGACTACCGCATTGACCAGTTGCTGATGCAGGATTTTGAGGACTTGGATTTGGGAGGCCCAGGAGCGCTCCGCAATCGGCATGGAGGCTGGAACGCCCTGATCGCCACTGCGGGATCAAGCACGCTTCCCGAATGGGCGCGGCTCCCCAATCAGCATGCCTGCATGCCGCTTTTAGCGATTTTCTCCGACCCTCTGAGTTTGCTGGCCGGCGTTCGCCCCGCCGATGACGCCCAAGCCGCGGCTTTGGCCGAGGAGAAGCAAGCGGCGTCGCTTCGCATGCCGTTTTTGTTGCGCGACTTTCTGGACCGAGTCGCCAAGACGGATGCCATGCGCCCGTCGCCCCCCGCCGCCTCTGTCATCCACCTAGATTTTGATGCCCTGGCGGCCCACGCCGCCCAATATCCCGCCGACCCCGCTCCGGAACAGCGACGAGCCATTGACGCGCGCGCTCGATTCGTGGGAGAAATGCAAGATGTGCTTGATTTTTTCCGCAATATTGAGCCCGGCGTTTGGCAAACATTTCCTGAAAAACCGCAGTGGCCAGCCATTGTTCGACGCGCAAAAGAATGGCACGATCTTGTTCTGACGCAAGAAAACGCGGAGCGGATGAAGACGCAATGGGCGCCGCTTTTGGGCGAGCAAGCCGATGGCGAATTCACCGCTCGGGAATTGACCAATGGGGCCGAGCTTCATGCGGAGGGCCAGCGGATGCACCACTGCGTCTCAACGTATGCCCAGCGGTGCGTGGATGGAGCGCGACGCATTTTCTCCATCGAGAAAAACAATGCGCCACACAGCACTTTGGAGCTCGTTTGGGAAGGCAATGTCTGGCGCGCTGGCCAAAATCTCGGGTATTGCAACACCCGCGCCATTGACGCCAAAGCCATCGATCTTGGCGGAAAAATCGCCACAAAAGCCAACGCTCTTCATTTGCGGCCGCAAACGGTGGAGGAAGCCGCCCGCCAACAAGCTTCCCTAACACCGGCCCAAGAGTTTTTGAATGGCGGCCCAAAGGACGCGGTTTCTCTCTTGGCCGACGACGCTCTCCATGTCAGGCTTGACGGATTGCTCGCGCGGCGCGAAGCTCGCGTGAACGCCGTTGAGCCCCAACCTCCGCTTCCAGGAGGCGCCGCCCTTGGCGGTTGAAAACAAGCGATCGGCGCTTGCCGTTAAATTCGCCGTCCGCCGGCACGGCTTGTGTTTCTGATTTTTTGAGAGTTCTCGCTCGACGACGCATCCGAGGCATCCGGTTGGCTCGCTGGCGCAACTTCTGCCTCCTCGACCACTCCCCGCAGCTGCAAGGCTTCGTTTTCAGCGCGCAAAACATCCGCGCGCTCGCTGAGCCAAAGGCAGTGGTCGGCGTCTTCGGCGCAGAAAACAGGCTCAGCGACGCTCCCGTCGGGCCGCCATCCTGTCGCTCGTTTGATCAATTCCCAATCGCGCGGCAAAATGCCGCCCAACTCATCCAAAATCTGAACCGCCTCGATCCCGTATTGCTCCAAAGCATGCCGCAAGGGCTCGGCGTCCTCGCCCGGGCCTCGCAGCGAAACGCCTTTCGCCGCCATTTGCCGAATCCACGCCTCGCCCAAGCTGGATTTGGCCACTTGGCTGATCGCCGCGCAAAGGGGCGAAAGATTTTTGTCGCTCGCAGACGCCGGCTCGTGAAAAGGCGCGCCCGCGGCGATCAGAATCGGCGCGAAAGAACAGTCCCATCCGCTCATTGCGTGCCCCAGAGCCCAACACCGGCTCCAATCGATCGGCTCTTGCAGCAAGCGATCGGCGTTTTTCAGTTGGTTGGCCGCGCAAGCTCGCTCCAAGGCGCGCTCGATCCATTGCCCCCCGGCGAGAGTCGGGCAAGAACGCGCTGTTTTCAACGCCCAATCGAACGCCGGCGCTCTTGTGTGCCGAGAAGGCGCCGTGGCGTCAATCGCCTGGGCCAGCTCGGCTTCGCGCGCGGCGCCCGCCTTGCGTCTATCCCAAAGCGCCTGCAAGTCCTTTGGCGCAAGCCCTTGGGCCATCGCGACAGAAATGCCGCGCCATATTCCTGGCTTTTTCGATCGCCCTTGGCTGGGCAACCCGTCTTCGCCTTCCGCGGCTTCGAACAGCGCGGCCCAAGCGCTCCCGTCGGAGCGTTTCCCCCGGGCGCAAAGCTTTTGAGCCAACGCAACGCCATCCGGACGCAATCTCAGCGGCCAGCCGCCGGCGAGCAGCATCCACTCGGCGACGGGCGCAGACATTTCAACCGCCTGAACAAAAAACTCTTCCTGCGCCTCAGCTGCCTTTTGGTCCTCGATCGCCGAGGCAAGGATCGCCTTGCCCGCGACGGAATTTTTGGGGGATCGGCCTTCGCCGCCGCCCAGAGCGGCATGAGCGGAAAGCGCATCCAGCCAATGGCTCAACGCCACGAACGCCGCTTGGCCATCCGCGCGCTGCGTCGAGCGCTCTAGCGCTTTCCAAATGAGAGACGAAACAATGCTTTTCGGCCGAAGCGCGCGTGGCGACGCGGCGCTGTCCAACGTCTCCTCTTGCTTTCTCAGCGCTGTGATCGCCGCGCCGTCGCCTCGATCGATCGCCGCGAATATTTTGTCGCGCAAAGCCGGCAGCGGCATCCTTTTTTCGATCAGCCCCAACATATCGGCGCGCGGCGCCCCTGGCGCGACACTGCTTTGCGCGACATTCAATTTCATTCGAGACGTTGATTTTGGCATGGCAGCGGCTTCTTTTTGTGTTGGCGGCGCGCATCAGCGCGCTCAATTTTTTTCGTGAGACCCTATTGTATGGCGAACGCCAGGGCGTGTCTATTTTTGCTCCTTGTTTTGGACGGCCTGTTGTTGATCTGCTGGCCACTCCCTTTTCTCTTGGAAACGCAAAATTCCGTCGGATGGAGAAACTCCTCAACCCATCAGCCTCATGCCAGCCTTGACAAGGCTTTCATGGAAAAAAGATAATAAAATAGAACGCATGCAATTCTGCATGCTGATTATCAAGCAAAAAAATATATTATGAAAAAAGTGCTCCTGAGCGCCCCAGAAATTGCGCAAACCATCGAAAACAGCATTTCTGAGAAGGCCGTCCCTTTTGTCGACGCTCCCGCTTTCAAGAGCCAACCCGATGGCGCGCCCGGATTCACGTGGCGCCTGGGAAAACTGACCGATGTGCGGGACCATGCATTTGGCCGGCAAGCCGATCTGGGCTCAATGCGTTCGGTGAGCGGCGTTTGGATTGATCAATCTGACTTGCCGCGCAACATCAAGCCCCAAGACGTGGCCCGCGCTCTGGGGGCTGAACGCGTTTCGATTCAATATCCCGCAGGCTCAGATGGCGCGCGAATCAATATCCTTTCCCACTCGCGCCCGGCGACGGAGGAAGATCGAGCGCAATGGAATCGGTTTGCGCTCGACAAAAAGACAGATGTGGCAGGGTGGACCGCCTCAACTGTCATTGGAGCCACCGTGGGCGCCGCTGTCATTGGAGCAAGCTTTGCCTTGGCCGGCCCTGCGGCTGTGGGCGTCGCAGGGGCCGTCGGATTGATTGGAGTGTGGGCCGGCACGGCCATTGGGGGCGTCTCCCTTGTGGGCGGAGGCGCCCAGACGCTGCGCAGCCTTATTCACCTGCGCTATGCTCGCGGCACGGAGATTGCCGTTTCAAACAAACACTCCGACCCGGCCGCAGCGGCAACGGCTGAGTTGGCGGTTCGCCAAGATGTCGCTGATATCGCCCAAGGCCTTGCCCCTTTGGCGCTTAGCGACCGATTGAACGCTCGCCGCTCCGATCGCCATGTCGCTGACACGCCGGCCTCGCCCGAAGTGAATCGCCGCCTGCTGCTTCAGTGAAAGAGCTTGTCTTGGATTCGGGAACCCGGAAGAACGCCTAGAGTGGCTTTTCCGTGAATGCGCCTCTCTGGCTCGAAACGCACGGCTGACCGGAGCGCTCCCAGAGGCGCCAATCACCAGCTTCTCTGGCCATGCAGACAATCCGCGAGCGCGCCCAACCTTAGCCTTTTCGCCCTCGCGGATTTTGTGAATTCAATCACACGCACAAGCGACACTCATCCGAAGCAATAAGATATCGGCGCCAGCTTTTCACGTTGATGATAGTGCGCGGCGCCTCAAAATCAAAGCTTTCGAGCGGCCCGCTTCGGAGGCGATGCCACGGATTGAGAGGCGGCGTTGACGCCATTCTCTTTTGCGCCAAAAGAAGGAGAAAGGGATTGCTGCCGAGACGCAGACACAATGTCTGCGAGCTCTTTGGCTTCAATGATTGCCGACACACGCGGCAGGCGAGCCACCTCTGAGCGGGCAGCCAATTCTTGCAATTCCGCCAACGGCAGTTGCGCCGCCAACACATCCAAAGTCGCCCACAAATGAGGCGCATTGGGGATTTCTTTTGTTCTGGACTCAGCGACGCGCAAACAAGAAACCAACTGGCCTTTTTCCGCTTCCCAGGCATGGTCCTCCCGGGTTACATCTGAAAACGGCGCCAAATGCAGCACGCAATCCGCCGCTTCTTGATACCACATGGCTCCCTCCAGCGCCATCCACAAAGGCGTCTGGCCCGGCTTGGCCGATGGCGCGACGTGCGCATCGGAAACGGGCGCCAATAATCTCGTGCATTCGACATGCCCGGCGTGGTTTGGACGGTTCAAATTCCAACCGACTATTCCGCCATTCGCAGCGAACCAAAGCGCGGTTCGGCCATCCATGTCTTGGCTTTTTGGGTCCGCTCCGCGCGCCAACAAAAAACGCGCGCAATCGATTCGTCCTTCTCCCGCGGCGGCAATCAATGCATGGTTCAGCGCGATTTGCAAAAATCGCGGAATGTCGTTTTTTTCGTCAGGCATGCCCGCAAGCAGTGTTTCCAGGCATTCGACGCTGCCGGCGCCCGCCGCATTCTGCAATGCCAATGGGATCGCCGATTCAATCCATTTTTTGGACGAAAGAGCCGGGATCAGCAATCGGAGGCACTCCGCGCTGCCGATGGACGCGGCGACGCTTATTGCATTCCACGCCGCAGACGGATGCCTCTTTTCCGGCTCCAATAACCGGATGCACTCCGCATGCCCTTTTTGAGCCGCCATCCAAATCGCATCGTGCGCAGAGCGATCCGTAGCATGGGGGAGCAGCAGCGCGACGCAATCGACATGCCCGGCTGCGGCGGCGAGCGCAAGGGCGCTTCGTCCCTGAAATTCCGCCTCTTCTTTCAAATCTCCTTCGCTCGCAACACTCACCCACTCCCGAACCATCTCGGCATTGCCGATATGCGCGTAATCGCGCAAAATTTTCGCCTTTTCTGAAGGTTCTGAGCGGGGCAGAGGAGCCGATCTTTCGACCAAATCGACCACAATGGAGGGCGTGTCGGAATTATTGCTGTTTTTCATGCGATTTCCTTTTGGTCGGATCAAAATTTGTCTTTCGCTTTGGGAAAGCCATCTTGCTTAACCAAAGACACTCTATCATCATATCGCTTATTAATTTGTTACGAAAGCTTTTGCCGCATTCACAAAAAAAATTAGATTCGACGACTCATTGATAAAAAAAACTAGGGCTGGCGGACTTGTATTTCCTGAACGATTCACAATCGAGTCCACGCGCAGGCAGCACTGCGCGCTAGGCGCTAGGCCAACAGTCCGACCGCTTCAATCAAAATGGCCGTGAAAATAGAGACACGAACCCGTCCATCGTGTATTTCGGCGAAAACGAGATTCTCGTTCTCGCCAATTTTTATTCGGCCCTGGCTGTCTCGCACAGAATTCACGAGCGCGTTTTGCTCCGCTTCATAGCGTTTCCAACTGAGAAAAACGCCCCCCGCCGTCAAAAATCGCGCGTTGACGCCAATCGATTGCTCGTGAATCGACGAAAATCGGCTTTGGCTTTGAGCGCACTCCTCGTTTTCATTCACACCGATGTTCGCGGCGCTGGATGTTCCCCAGGCGCCCCTGGTGATGATCATTGAGAAAAACGCCGGATCAGCCAGCTGTTTCACCTGATTTTCGTTTGAAAAAATCGAAATTACGAAGTTCGTTGCGCAAAAGCTTTCGTTTACTTCTGTGCACGATTGGCGCCCGGTCCGTTTTGATCGATATTTTCCTTTGCGTTCTTTGATTCTTTTCGCTTATTCCGCCATTCTTCCACCAGACGCGTCGCAGACAAAAAACGCGGTTTTCTGGCCGAAAAACCGATAGGCAGCGATGAATCCATCTCCATTAATTTTTCCGCGTCTTTTGTTTTCCAGAAAATGTGGCTCATGTAAGGCGCAAACGGCCGGAAAAAATTTAGCGCTTCTTTGTCTGTGGCTGACTGCCTCACAACCCACGCCGCCACTTGTGTCGCAAGTCCTTGAACATACGTGGAATTTGGTTTTTCAAAATCCGGCAAAGTGGAATTCTGATCGGCGTGGTCTATCAAAAGCTCTATCGCTTGTTTGGCGATGGCTCTTGATTCTTGTGTGTTGATTTCCAACGCGTTTTCAATTGAGCGATTTTCTATCGGCAAAATTCTATTATTCAGCGCATCGCTCGCCAATGCGAATTGTTTGGAAGCAATCGCCTGGCTAATGACGCAGCGAGGAGCCCTGTTGTTTTCGACTCCATTTCCAGGTCCGAGTTTTTCCACGAAAGCCGCCGCTTTGTTGAACGCATTTTGCGAAACCCCAATATCTTTCACCAAGAAATCCGACACGGATAGCGCGATGACATGGCCACAAAACAACGGATCATTTGCCCAGCGCTCCTCCAATCGCTTAATGGCAGAGCATGAAAGAGCATCGTTGTTCTGAAAAAAAATCGCAGATAGCCATGCCACTTCCCATGCCTCTTTTGTGTTTATGCTCTCGCAATCATCAAAATGTTTGGCAAAATAGTCGATGACTTGATCTCGCAGAGCCTCCGACACTGCGAATTCATCCTGAGCAGACCCCCGAATCATGTCTAGCCCCACTCCGGACGCTTTGAGCATCGACTTTTCACGTTCGATGAACGGCTTTTTCAACCAATCCTCTTTGACGGGCCAATCCCAAAAAATCGCGCGTCTCTTGTCGCCATCCAGGGCGCTCGCAAACGACGCTCGATCAGCGGGCGTCAACTCTGTGAAATGCGTCAGCCCTGCTTTTGGAAAGTAAATAAAATGTGAATGCTCTGCCATTAAGCGCGCCTCAGACACGTAGGACGCAATCTGACGCTGCTGCTCAAACGCCTCAACAGAATGATCATTTTCGATGTTGATCATGATCGCCTCGGCCAATAATTTCATTTGTTCGGCGAGCTCTCTCTCACTTCTTCCAAAAAACCGACTAATGGTTGCGCGAGACGTTTTTTCTTCAAAGTCATGATTTGTAACGTCTATATCGTCCGTGATCGACGTCTGGCTCTCTGTCGCTTCTCGTTCCTTTTGCGCCAAATCAACATCAATCGCCGCCACACGAATTTTTTGGGCTCCCAGGGCAAAAGAAGACAAGCCCCAACGCTCCATCTTCTTTGGATCGCCGGATATAGCGTCTGCAAAATCCCGTCGCTCCTCTGCGGACACGTCTGCGCCATGACGCAATTCCCCCCCGGGCTGCCTAAAAAAATGTCCCGCGGCCAAATCTTCGCTAATGGGCAGCCCCGCAAAATAAGCGCCTTTCGCAACAGCGGCCGCTTTTTGCTCATTCTCAAAATACCGAAGAAACACTGCTGTGGCTGACGCGAATTCCGCTCGCATATAAGCGTTGGCAAATCCTTTGAGCTGTCGCAGCTCCTCCCCTCGCGTCTCGATCGTTACATGCGGTTGATTGTCCGAATCTCGCAATGACCAAATATCAACAGCTCCCTGAACGACTAAATTTGCGTAAGACCCCACGCAATGCCGCATCAAGGCGCCTTCTCGATCCAACGAGTCTTTGGAAAGCACTTTCACCCATCGCCAACCATTGTCCAGAGACAGGACTGTGGAGACTCCCTCAGCGTCGACATCTTGATCTTTTTTGGCCGCCAGCATGCGCTCTGTGGCGCGAATATTATCCGCGACCCACTGCTGTTCGCTTTTGAGCGCTTGATCAACGCCAATGCGCGTCCAATCCGTGCGCAGAGAAGGGCCGTCAGGTGCGCGCAACCAATCGACAATCTGAGCAAGCTTGTCTCTCTCCTCTCGCGTGAAAAGAAGCCTATCGACGGCAGAGCCTTCGTTTATTGACTTTTTTGCCCATTCTGGAAATTCAGCGCTGTTTGTGGCTCCCGCGCGAATCGATTCTGTGGAGCCTTCTCGCAAAATCCATTTGCGCGCGACAATCAAAAGCCACTGACGCGTTTTTTGAGAGCGCTCTTCCGCAATGTCCATCAATCGATCATCGGCAATTTCATTTAGCCAACGAAGAACGTCTTGGGTGTTCAGGATGTTGCGGGTTGGAGCGGGCGCGGATGGCATATATAGGCCTACGGAAACAATATAAAAAACGGCAAACAAATCAATTCTTTCGCAAGCAGCTTTGTTCGTCTTATGTGAAATTTACAAAAAAATCGTGATCAAAGCCTTCCAACTCGATTCGATAAAACGGGTTTTATTTTTGAGCCTGGCTCACCGACCTCCGCCTCCTTGCCAATAGGAGTTTTTCCTCGCATCGATGCCTTTTCTATCTCTGCCCTAATTTCTTCAGCTTCCAAAACAGCCAAGCACTTCGGAAAAATACGGGCATGAATCGGCCGCGCGAACAACTCCAGCCACTCTCGGATTGGATGCGCGCTCGAGAATGGAGCCAAAATCTCGGCGATTTCGATATGCTCATCCCGGGTTGCTTCGCGCGAGAGCAAATTCCAGGCTGTTTGCCCATTTTTGGTTTTGACCGACGAATCAGAAAATGGCGCCAATAAAGCGGCCATTTCGGTCCATCCATTAATAATCGCAATGTGCAGAGGAGGGTTGGGGTCGAGGTGCATTTTTGCGCACTCAGCTCCTTTTTTGGTCGCCAACAAAGCTGCCGCGCATCCGACGCTTTGTGCGTAGACGGCAACATGCAACGCTGTTTCTCCCCGGCTATTTTTATCAGTTAATGATGAACTTTTTTTCAATTTGTCCACGCATTCGACATGTTTGCCGCGAGCGGCGTGCATCAGTGCGTTTTCGCCTTTATTATCCTTTTCCAACGCATCAGATAACGGCAGCAGCATCGACACTATTTTTTCGTGGCCATAGCGAGCGGCATGCATCAAAGCAGTTCGTCCATCACCATCTTTTGCAAACAAGTCAGACACTGGCATTAACAATTTCACGCCCTCGACGTTCCCGTCGGACACTGCCGCCATCAACGCATTACCGTGTTTTGCGTGCAAAAACTTAGCGTCAAACTTAGCCAACAACAAACGCGTCAATTCTAAGGCGTTTTTGTTGCCCGCGGCAATCATCAGCGGCGTGCTTCCCGAATCATCGCGCACATCAATCGGCATTGAATCAATCAGCGTCTTCACGCTTGGAACATCGTTGAGCACAACAGCTCTCAAGAAATAATGCGTTCCTCTTTTTTCTTCCATGTAGTCTTTCACATAGTCGATCGTTGTGCTTTTGTTCACTATAACCTCGATAACACAGTGTGAAAATGTCAACCGCTCATTCACGGAAGCGACCTTGATCAATCGGGTGGTTTTGCTTCATTCTGTTTTTAACATGCGATGCAACTAGGCATTCGAAATTGACTATTCATTTTCCCATCGAAACGATCGTGGTGTCAACTTGCGCACAACGGACTATTTTGCCTGTTTGCCCATGGTTTTTTTGTCCTCTCAACGATCTCCCCAATTAATGGTTAAATTTCTCTCTCGTTCGCCGTATATCACAGAAGTCTCCCCGAAAAGTGAAGAAATCGTCAAAATCTCGCAATGACTTTTTTTAAATTCGTGAAAATCCCCTCTCTCCGTTCATCGCAAAGACAGAACGATTGGCCTTTCCGCAAACGCACTAAGCCAAGGAGCCGGGGCGCTTTGGCCGTTGACTTCGATCGCGGCTGGGGCAAGAAAAGGGGCTTTATTGGGCGCCGCGAACAGGCCATGGGTCTGCCGCGCGCAATAGGGAGCCGAGATATCCCTTGCGGCCGATACGCGGGCGCTCGATTGAGCCGAAAATGGCGCTGTTCGCTTGTGCAGATTTCCCTTTTCACACGATAATCCTAACACCTCAAACCACCGATTGACGCCGTGCACAATGGAGACGCTGAAAAATGGTGGCCCATTTGATCGAAGCCGGCGTTGCGATTGACGAAAAAACGGCACAAAAGGGAAAATCGTTTTGATGGAGGCTGCCTCTCAAGAAAACGAGGAAACCCTCCCGATTGCTGCTCGCGGCCTTTAGCACTTCAATCTCCCAACGATTTTTCCAGCCATTCTGCGCGTATCAGTGGCCAAAAAGGGCGTTTCTTCGCCCATAATTCGTTGCTCACAGTGATCGAGGCGCGCGCCGCGCCGCCGCGGTTCCGGAATTCATGTCGCCTGCGCCCATCGTCACCGTTTCAGCCAATTCGAGAGACTCCGCGATGGCCGTGAGTTGGCCGACCGCGGCTTTGGCCAAAGCTTCGCCGTTTTCATCGGCCGCCTTGCGAGCCCAATCGCAGGCGAGGCGAACGTCCTCGGAAGAGGATTTCCGCGCGATCGCTATCGCGCACTCCCACTCTTCAAGTTTGGCGGCAACCGCCACGGCGGCCTGGCCCGCGTTGTTTTTGACGCGAGCGGCCTCTTTTGTCAAAAGCGTTGGGATGCATTCAATCGAGCCATTGGCAGCCGCCAACGACAGGGCGGCATGCCCGCTGTCATCTTGCGCCAGCGGGTCAGACACGGGCAGCAACGCCTTCACGCATTCGTGATGCCCTTTGCAAGCCGCGATCATGAAAGCGGTTAGCCCGCCCATGTAGGCATGCCCGCGCTTGCTGCTTCTGGGGTCATGGGTTCGGGCGTCCGGACCATGCCTCAAAAGCAATTCCATGTTTTTCATTTTCCCCGCGGAGGCTGCGACCATTAAAGCATTTCGCCCATTCCAGTCAATCGTCAAAGGGTCGCTCAACGGCAAAATGGCCTTCACCGCTTGCTCGCCTGAAAATTGGGCCGCCATCATGAGAGCCGTGAGCCCGTCATTGTCCTGCGCCGCCATGTCTGACACGGGAATCAAAAGCTCCGCGCACCGCCAATAATCCCGCGACAAGGCCTGCATCAGGGCATTTCTCCCCAAAGAGTCTCGGTGCGCGTTTGCGTCGGAATGGGGCAAGAGCCTTTTCACCATCTCAGCCCAGCCGTTGTCGGCGGCCAGCATCAGCGCGTCTTCGCCGCTGGACGCGGTGTCAAACGGCGCGAATTTGGCGCACAGCAAGTCCATCATGCGCATCTGGCCGTTCGCCGCGGCGTGCATCCAAGCTGTCCGGCCCGAATTGTCTCGAATTCCAGGCGTTGTTTTCGGCGCCAAAAACTCCACGCAATCCACCGCTCCCTCGCAAACCGCGTGCGTCAAGGCCGTTCGCCCTGAGTTGTCTTGCGCGTCAGGATTGCCCAGGCAAGCTGCGACTTTCAAGCACTCCAGCCGCCCAAGGCTCGCCGCGGCGGCCAGAGCCTCAGACCAGGCTTTTGCGTCTTCGTTTGCCAGTGGCGACACCGCCGCGGCCGCGAATGATTCTAGGCTTTGCGGATCGCCGTCTCCCACTGCGCGGACCATAGGATTAGACGAGCGTTGGCAAGCGAGAATTTTCTGCTTTGCTTTTTGCGCCTCATATGAAAGGTCTCGATAGCCAAGATTTCGACTCATTGGAATTCCTGCGATGGACAGCAACCAGAAAAAATGAACACATGGGAAAGAGGCGCTCCCGCAAAAGCACGACCATCTCGCTAGTTTATCGCGGCGGTCTAGGGCAAGGAAGAGAAATCGCCATTTCTTTCATTTTTCACAAAACAAAGGAAAAAACGATCTTTTTTGCGTCGACCTCCACAGTTCCTCATCGCCGCCCCTAAAATCACGCCGGCCTTTGGTCCGGCGCTTGGTTTGAGCCTGCGCTCTCCCTTGCCGGATGCGCTTGAAAAGGCGAAACTGAGTGAACTTCTCTTTTTTCGAGTCTTCGCTCATGGCTTTTGACACCGCCGCTGGTTATGATTTCCCCCTTTGGGCCAATTTGGCCGCGCAAGGAGCCGCGGGCGAATCTCGCTTGCGCGAGACGCTTTCCCTGGACGCGATCGCCTCTTCCGACTTCATGGTCATGGGTCTTCGGCATTTTGACGCGCTCTATCCCGACGAAAATCCGGTCGAAGGGCTTTATCGGCGGAGCGCCGAGTCAGCCGCGGCGCATAATTTTTTCATCGCTCGAATCGTTAACGTGTTCGCCGATGATCTTTTCTCTGATCCCGCTCGCAATCCTGGCAAGGTTTTGTCCAGGCTTCTTCAGTTTCGCGGCAAGGATGCGAATGGCTTGCGGACTCTTGCCATCAGCGAAGCCATTGACCGTCAAACTTCCGAAGCGGTGTCTGAGTTTTTGGAGGCCTCAATCCCGAACCTTTTGCGACACAGCTTGAGGCAAGCTCTGCACAACCCGGGCTCGGATCTTCCTGAATGGGGGCTTTGGTCTGATCTCAGCCCGAAAACGCGAGCGCAGGCCATTTCTTCGCCCTCTTTGTGGACCACTCTTTTTCAGGCGGACGCGAATGGCGAGCCGGGTCCGTGCAAGGCGGATGGAGCGGGATGCGTTGTTGACGTGATCGCGGGTCTCGGGCGCTCTTTTGAAGAATTGCGCCCAATGCTGGCTTCCCACATCCTGCCGCCCAAGCAATTTATGGCTTTCGCCAGAGCGTTGGCCGAATTGTCCAACAGCTGGGACATGCTTCATGGGAGCTCGCCTGACTTTCTCAAGCGCATCGAGCGCTTTGAGGCTTGGCTCCCCTTGACACCGGCGCATTGGGCGCAGATGTCCCGCGCATGCTCCGAAATTGAGCGGCACGGACACTCGTGCTCAATGTTGCGCGCCGTGGTGGACGCAAGGCTTCTGAGCCACACGCTTGCCCAACACCGTGCTTCGGATTCAGAATTGGCCTCTTCTGGCGCCGCGGCTCCCGCCAAGCGCTCTTCGCGCCTTTGACGGCTCGTCGCTCCTTTTTGTCGCTCACAATCGCCGGCGCGCCGCGCTCTTTGTTGGCTCATTGCGCCCCGCACCATTTTGCGGCTTTTCTTCCGGCGACACTTTTGGCGACAACTCGTTCTTTTTTTTCTCTCCGACAGCCACCGCCCCCTCGATCTCGACTTTTTCCAGGCGCGCGGCGCACCTCGGCATCCGCAGCGCCTGCTCTTGAGGGTCTTTGGAGACGCCTCGCAAGGCGCGACGGGCCTGTTCCAGCGACAAACACGCCGACAACGCGTCCATTTGGGGCCATTGCTTGCGGTTGCGAGCGATTTGGAACGCGTGCCCCAGCAACGAAGACGCGCCCCAATGATTTCGGCCATCGCCCTGCCGTTCCTCTGGCGTCCTCTCGAGGCCCCGCGCTAAAGGGATGAGGCGCTCCAAGAGCGTTTCTGCGCCATTTTCTCGCGCCGCCCTGCACACCCATTTGCGCAAAGCGCTTTCCATCGCAGGCAATCCCAGCCACGGCGCAAACGTCATGCCCAGCGAAGCATTGGTCTCGGTCGCGATTTCTGCGGCGTTCACCAACGTCGGCTTCGGCGCGCCTTGCCCATCGATCCCTTGAAGCGGAATCAGCGCGGCAACAGCCATCAACCGTCCCCCATGGGCTGCCACCTCGAGGGCGCTCCATCCGTCATTGTTGCGGTGGCTCAGGTCCGCAACCCCGCCCAGCAACGCCAACACCGCGGCGCGATCGGGGCTGTCCGACCCCAACGCCGCGTGCATCAAGGCGTCCTCTCCCCAATCGTCCACCGCGGTTATGTCGCTTACGGGCAATAAAATCTCCACGGCTGCTAAATTTCCCAGTCGCGCGGCTTCCATCAACGGCGTTTCTCCACTGCTGTTCCGCGTCTTGGCGTTTGACAACGGCAATAGAGCGGGGATTGCGGCCGCTGTGCTCCCGCTGCTGCCTGTCGCCGCGACCCACACCATGAGTCGCGACCAATCCGTCGCCGAGGCCGAAGCGAGAGAAGGATTTTCCGCGCTGTTTTGCAGGGGGTTGGAAGCCTTGGGGAACGAAGCGTTTGTGTGGCTTTGGCCTGGATTTTTCGCTGACATAGAAGGTCTTTGGCCCCGGGTCAAAGAGCGCGCGTCTTGCGTCGAATGGCGGTTGCCACGGGAGCTGCGGCGTCAATGCAATCCGTCGCACTCACGCCAACGCCGACGGGGGCCTTCATTGCGTCTCGCAGTTGCCAGCCTTCGACAAAGCTGCGCGCGATCCGCGGAAACGTCTGTTGGTCTTGCGGTTGCATGGAGTGCAGTCCCATGTTGGCCGCCAACGCATCGTCCAGGAGGGACACCGTGTCGTCAAGGGAGACTCCGGCGCGTTGCAGTTGGCCTGTGAGAATTTCGACCCACGCTTGCGTCAACAATCCGCTTGGCTCAACTTCCGGCAAGCCCTTTCTCGCTCGCAAAAACGGGTTGCTTTCGGGTGGCGCTCCATTCCTGGCTTCCTGGACCAGGTCCAGCCCGGTGTCGGCGAGCATGCGCAGCATTTGAGCGGCCACCTGCGAAGCCGACTCCGATTCCTTCGGGCTTCGACGGACAACTTGCGCCACGCATGAGCAAAGGCGCGTGGCGATGCTCGCCATGGGGTTGCGCCCTGGATCGTTCCACTGACGCCCTGGCAGATTGGCTTCCGTCAGCAGCCAAGAGAACAGCGACAAATCACCTGCGCTCGCGGCGTCTAGCATGGCATTTACTCTCATGGCCGCGATGCCTTGGGTTTGGGCCTCAGAAAGGTTGGGTGGCAACCGTCCTTGTCCGATGGCCACAGCGGTAGAGGGTTCTGCGGATTTCGCGCCGACAGATCGCTCGCTTGCCGCGTAACCCGATCCAGACGCCACGCCGGCGTCCGCGACGGTGTCGCCGCTTCCGTTCTCTTTGCTCACGGCCTTTTCTTTCGTCTTGGCCGCCTTGTCCGCTTGCGCTTTCGCGTCAAAAGCCGCGAGGATCGCCAGCAATTCCGGAGAAGCCAGCGTGGTTTTGACCGGCGAGCCGGCGTTGGCCAACAGGGACTCCAACTCTTGGGCAAAACTCACGCACCGGCGAGCCGTTTTGTCCAGCGCCGCTTGGTTTCGCGTCAAGGGCGTGCGCAAACTGGCTTTGGGCGGAGCCGTTTCTGCGCTGCGCAAGGTCCAGTCGATGGCGTCTCGCGCCAGATTCTCCACTTCATCCGCTGGGTTTTGTTTGACCAGCAGGGGCGTGAACGCCTGCAACACCGCTCGGCAGCCCGTCGCGCCCAAATCGTTGAAGGGCGCTTGCGCGAGCAGCCGCCCCCACGCGCGCGTTTCTAGCGCCTCTTCAAACATTGTGTTGTCTACCCCAATCAAGTGCCAGATTTCCTCTAGGCTTCTGTTGAAATATGTCCGGCGCCCCTGATTTCTGTCTTGCAGGAGGCTCTCGATCAGCACTTGCTTGCGGACGTCAAAAATGCTCGATTGGGCCAGGGTTCCAAGAAATTCTCCAAACTCCTTTTTTAAAACATCAAACGCTCGTTTAAAAAAGCTTTCTTCGCGCGCGTCCCCGCCATTGAGGAGCAACAAGACGAAGGCGCCCGCCCCCGTTCTTTCTGAATGAAAATCGCCTGATTGTACGGCTTCCTCAGCCTCTGCAATCCACTGCCTTGTGCGATTTTTGAGATCTTCTCCGCTGATGTCTTCGCCGCTTGTGCCGTAAGCAAACTCTTGCCAGTCGCGCCCCCAAATAGGGCGCTCCGTGACGCCTTCCAAGGCTTTCAGGTTTGGCCTGGCGCATTCGTCGAATGTTTTGTTGGCTTGGGGGGCGGTGTCTTGTCTGATCATGGGGGAGTCCAGAGGCGTTCAGCGAAGACGCCATTTTATCACGGGGCGACCGTGTTCGCGAGCCCGCAGGGCTCTGGCGCTCATCCAATGCTCGTTTTGTTGCCGATTGACTCGGATTTTCAGTCGCGGGGCTATATTCGACGCGAGAATCGGCTGGCCGTTGGAGTCGCCACTGTGTGGCTCTCGTCGCCTTGCTCCGACGAGCGGATCTCCGCCCTCAGCTCTGACGCCTCTTCCATAGCGCTCGACATGGGCATTTTCAATGCGATTTGCAAGGCGTCGCGCGTTCCGGCCAAAAGAAACAGCGCTTCGCGATTCTCCTTCGATCCGTGCGATCCGAGCAGATCCAGCCCTCGCCACACCGAGCGCTGCGGCGTTTCGCGCAACAGCGCTAGAGACGGTTCATCGAGATCTTCGATGCGCCGAATCACAACTTTGCAAGCCGCATTGATTTCATCTTGCGAACAACGAGCGGTGAGCCACTTGATCATTTCAACGTTGCCCGCCATCACCGCGTTCGACAGCGCGCTCTCGCCCCTTGGGGTTTTCTTCCATGCGTCGCACCGAGCGTTGGCGACCAACGCATCAAAAGCGTCTTGGTTCTCATAGCGAGCGGCAAGAATCAATGGCGTCTGCCCCAAATCATCGACGGCATTGATGTCCGCCACGGCTGACAACGTCGCAACAATCGCCCTTTTTGAATCGGCGTCTCGCATCTCACACGACGAAATCGCAAGCGACAACGCGCTCTCGCCCCTTTCGTTGCGGCGATCCACTGAGGCGACGCTCGCCAACAACTTCACGCACTCAACATTCCCTTGGTTCGCCGCGAGCATGAGGAGGGTGCTGCCCTTCACGCGCATGATCGCGCTCGTGTCCTCATCCAAAAGCCCCAAATCTGTTCTCACCGCATCCCAATCTTCGAGCTTCAACATCGGAATGGCCTCATCCAAAACACCCGGCCAATTTTCATGAGCGGCTTTCAGTGCCGCCACGCTTTTCGCGCCCCCCTTGTAGGCGGCCGCGGCGACGCGCAATCGCGCTTCTCGACGATCTTTCGGGAGCGCCAGAAAAGCGGCTCTCTCTCGGCGTCTTTCCGCCGCGGCGGCTTTGTCCGCTTTCTTTGCTTTTTCTTCGGAGCTCTCGTCGCGGCTCTCGAAAAAATGGAGCGCAGAGCGCGCGACCGCTTGCGCGGTGTCGCGCATTCGGTTTGTGAGTTGGGCGGGCAACAAAGGCATGATTTGGTTTTTGAAGCGGTTGCGACGAGGGCGCAACACCGAACACTCATTCTACGGCAAGGCCGCCGGTTTTTCCATCTCGGTGGCGACAATTGCCGCCGATTTTCCTAGGTGAGGGTTGCGGCCTTTTTTTCAATCCAACACCGCGAAACGCCACCTCCGCCGAAAGCGATTTTTTGGTCACACTCGCAACGCTCTTCGGGCGGGTTTCGCGCTCGTCGTCGGCAATGGGTCGTCCGCACGCGCCAGGCAAATCGGGGCGAGGGCCAATTCCCTTCTCAATGCGGTTGCTTCGAGCATCGCGGCGCCAATGGGCATTTTTTGCGCCCAATCGCATCCGGCGGCCGCGCGCAACGCGTCGCGATTTTTCTCGGACGACAAAGCCGCGAAAAGATCCACCCGTCCCCACATCGGGTTTTCAGGAGCCGGAACGGGCTCCCCCTCCACCGTGCCTTGCAATCGATACGCGATGAACTGGCAAGCCGTGTCCAGTTGATCCGCCGAAGCTCGGCGGGCCAATTTTTGAATCATTTCCGGGCGGCCATTCTTCACCGCTGCCGCCAACAAATAGCTGAGCCGCTGTTCTTCTTGCCCCACGTCGCATCGCGAATCGTTCAAAGTAGCGTCAAACGCGACTTGGTTCCCGAAACGCACCGCGGCCGCCAGCGCCGTCCCGCCATCTCGACCTACTTCCGACACGTCGGAGCCCGGCAGCAACGCATCCAACATTCCCTTCGCAATGAGAGCGGGAGCATTGGAAGCGATTGCGTAATACAAGGCGTCCCGGTGGAGCAAATCCCGCGTCCGCACGTTTGTATTCAGCGCCAGAAATCTCACGCATTCGAGATGCCCTTGGCTCACCGCGACCATCAATGGCGTTCGGCCAAACTCTCCCACGCCGGCCAATCGCCACACTTCCTCTTGCGGGCGGCCCAACGCTTCGCTCACGGCAACCCAATCGACCAGGTGCCACGAAAACGCCTCATCCAAAATCCCCGGCCACCTTTTGTGCGCGGCGCGCAATGTTTGCTCGCCCTTTTCGCCTCCCATCCAGGCGGCCTCCGCCACACTGAAAAAAGCCTCTCGCCGTCCTTTGGGCCAGGCGAGAAACGCCTCCCTCTCAATCGTTGAGCGCGCGACGTTTTTCCGAAATCGGTTTTTTGCCGCAGCGGCCTTTTTGCGCGCATACCACGCTAGGAGGTCCACTGCGTGCAGGGCCGCCGCCAACGCGCCGGATTTCTGTTCGACACTTTCGGCGACGGCCTGAAAGCCCCCAAAAAACGACACCACAGACCCCAGCGCGACCTTTGTTAAGCCGACGGCCCGTCCGAACATTGGTTTTGAGAAGTGAGTCATGCCGTTTTCCTTGTTGATTCCATCAATTCCAGCCTGGACAATGAATAAATCCATCATCTCATTGTTTTGATTGACCAAAACTATCTCTCGGCGCACTCCTTTTTGATGGCCGTCAGTGTTTCGTTCTCGAACGCGAAGACTGTGGGCACGCCCTTCTCGTTCTTCGCGATTTCAATCGCGATGGAGTCGCCGGCTGACGACAAGGTGATTTCGTTCGCCAATTGCAGGTCTTTGACCTCAGCGACCAGCGGCTCGGATTGGCCTCGGATGAGGATCACGCACGTGTCCGCGAAATCCGAGCACCGAGAATGCCGGATGCCGATTCGCGCGACCATGCCGGTGTGTCTCTGAGCGCCCGGAACAACGGGTTCTGAAATTTCGTCTTTTGCGCCGCCAAAAAAGGTTTTGAACATGGCCTGTGGCCTCTCTGAAATGAAACACAAAAGATGTGCCTTGATCCGCATTTTACCGCAAAAAAAACATCTCGCGAGCCGCTTGCGCCCCGTTCTTTGTCGCCCTATTCACTCATGGCGTTTTTGCGACAGCAAAGGATTCGCGCGCCTATATGGCGCGCACGACGTCCCGGCAAGCGCCGCCACGGACAACCTCGTTGCTTTTCGGAAATCGCTCTGCCCGAAAGGCTGTTTTTGAAAAACGGAACAGGTCCTTTTTGAACCAAGCCACAAAAGCAATCGACATTTCCACTCGTTTGCCAAAAACTATCGCTCACCATCCTTGTGCCTGAGGGCGCTCAGCGTTTCGTTTTTGAACTCAAGCACGCGCCATCTATTTTCTTCTGCCTCCAAAGAGGGGCCGAACTCCTGAATTAGCTCTATTTCCACTCGATCCCCAGCGCTCGAAAGCGCCAGATCTGTCGCGACCCCTCCGTAGGCCCAGGCAATCGCGAGCTCGGACTGCCCTTCGAAGAGAATCACCCATAGAGAGCGGCTTTCCGAATACGAACGATCTTTCATCCCGATGCGCGCGATCACGCCGGTGTGTCGCTGGATTTTTGGCTCTGGCGGAGCCTTTGGCTTTTTGCCGACCAGCAAAACTTTGACCCCGCCCAACACAGCTTTGCCTCCATTTTTGAGCGCCGTCTTCTGGTTTTCAGTCATGTTTTTTCCAAATATAGATTTGTGTGCCAAAGATGATTCAAAGCCCGAATTCAGGCTTTGTCTTTTCCATCATATCTCACACCCGCCCGCTCTTTTATTTTTTTGCGCCCCTGGGAGGACCGTCGGACGCGCGCGGGAATTTTTGGCTTTTTATGAGGTCCGGAGAAGACCACCGCGTATGGGGGAATAGCAACAGTGGCTGAAAAACGAACAAAAAACCGCCACCTCGACGGCGGCCTGTGAGACAATAGCTTCATTCGAGCAGCGCGCAACGCAAGCGCCGGATGCTCCCAGATTCCCTTTCTTGACCACGCTCTCATCGCCCTTTGGAGATTCACACATGTCCCGCAAAACCAACGCAGCCGATTTCTTCCACCCGTCGCGCCAACAAGCCCGTTTCGTGGGCGAACAGCTCGCAGGCGGCGTCACCGAAGCCGAGCTGATCGCGGAAGGCGCGACGCTCGTGGCCCGCGTCCGCTACACGCTGGACCCGGAAGCGACGCTGAAATCGATGGAGCGCTTCGTGCGGACCAAGGCCATCGCCAAGGCTTTCGCGGATGGCGACGTGTTCAACGCGATTGACGACGGCCGAGTGGCCGACGTGAAGTTCTTCCGCCTGTTGGACGGCTCGGGCGTGCAAATCGCCAAACTCACGGGCTCGGACAAGGCAATGACCACGCTTCTGGATCGCGTTTCTGGCGGCGACCTTAAAATGGATCCGCCGGCGATTCCGGAACGGGAGCCGATCAAGGCTGATGAGCCGAAGTTGGTGGAGATCAAGCTCAACGGCGCGGCGTTCCAGGCTCAGCTCGTGGCTCCGGCCGCAAGCACCGCGGTCGCCCCGCGCCGCCCGTTGTCGCGCGAAGAGCGCGGCGAAGGCCTATCCGCGATGGGCGACTTCAACCCGGTGGCCCTCAAAGACATGCTGCGCGTCGTTTGGTCCTCGGACACGGCCCTGATGCCGTCGCATCGCGCTGAAAGCATGATCACGGAGTCGATCCTGGCCGCCACGCATCTGGCGCATCCGGACGACGAAGTCTGGCCGGCCGGCGTCACGGTGGAAACGGGCCTGGGCGAAGCGCTGGCTCCGGTCAAGTCGCCGAAGGCTCTGATCGCGTCGTTCAACGCTGCTTTGAAGGGCGAAACCGTCGCTCCGATCTCGCGCGACGAACTGGGTGATCGATTCAAGGCGTTCCGCGAAGGCAAGAAGGCCGCGGCGACCGCAGCCACAACTGTGGCCGCAGCAACAGACGCCTCGGCGGGCCCCGGCCTTTGATCCATGCGCCTGCTGCCGCAGACGCGCCCGCGCTGATTTGATCTCTCTCTCTCTCTCTCTCTCTTGAAGCCGCTCAACGAGCGGCTTTTTCTTTTCCTCTCGAACTCATCCGCGCCGCGATCCCGCTCGAAGCCCCCTTCGAAACAGCCAATCTTGACGCCACTCCTGCGCGAACTCACAGAATTTGACTTTGCGGGCGAGACGCCTTGCGGAGGCGAGCACGTCTCCGCTTCCGGATTTTGAGAGTCGCGCTCATTCGCTCAAAAAATGCCACAGGCCGGTGTGGGTGATGGCGGCTGCCGCGCCGCTGTGCTAAAATGGCTCTTTTTGGCGCGCAAACCAATCCTCCAATTTGGCGAACCGCGCTCTTCGCGCGCAGCCTGTTCTCCCGCGGAATTGTTTCCATGAGCATTTGGTCCACACTCACTGATCTGGCCGCGGGCTTTGGAGCTCGCCGCCGAGCGCCAACCGACAACGCGGACTCCGCACCACCAACGCCAGCGCTCCCTGTTCGCGCTCGCGACATCGCGGACTGGATCAACGCCGCGGGCGTTGGCGACGCGTGGGGCTTGTCCGGCCTGCTTTTGCGCGAACCACGCTTGTTGGACAGTTGCGATGAACCGGCGGCTGACGGCGTCACGGCGCTGTTGATCGCGGCTTCGGGCGGGCGCGCAGAAGCCCTTTCCTTTTTGCTGTCGGCCGGCGCGGACGCGAACGCGCGCAACGCCTTTGGGATGGACGCCTTGATGTGCGCGGCGAGCGCTGGCCACTGGCGCTGCGTGAGGCTTCTTTTGCCGGTTTGCGACGCCATGCGAACCAACCAAAACGGCGACAGCGCCCTCATGCTTGCCGCCAACCACTTGGCGTTGCGCTCTGAGGCCACGTTTGCTGATTGGCAAGCTTTGGCGGCCAAAAGCAATCCTCGGGCGGCCAACAAGGACGGCTGCACCGCGTTGATTCTGGCCACTCGATTGGGCAACCCCCTCGCGGTCCAGGCTCTTTTGCCGTTGACGCCCATGAACGAGGCCAAAGACCAAGAAGAAGGCCTGCGCGCATGGGAATGGGCGTGGGAGAACAAAGATTGGCCCATGCTCGACATGATGGCGTCGCATCCGGCGAGCGCTGAATGGCGCCATGAAGTCATCCAACGCATTGAAAATGAATGCTTTTCCGCCGTGAACCTGCCCAAATCCTGGGCGATGGAGGAGTCGCGCGTTTTGCGCGCTGAAATCAACGCGGCGAGCCCGGACGCCACCGATGCAAAAACGCCGGCCATGCCGGAGACGAGCCTCGCGAACCCGGCGCAACGAGCTCCTCGCCCAGCTCGACGAGTATGACGCGCCCCGACGCTCCGCTCAAACACTCCAAAACCGCTTGGGGCCTGCTAACCGCCCTTTTTGCGCGAGCGCTCGCCCCGATTGCTCTCGCCGCCCAAACGTCCGTCAAAATCCTCACGCCGGCCCGATCGCGCGCCGATTTCACGGACCCAGACATTTTGGACGCTCAAAATCGCGACTTTTTGCGCAAAAACGAGCAAGCCCGACGAGAAGAAAATCACGCCTGGATCGACGCCGCGCGCTCGGGCGACACCGACGCCCTGCGAACGCTTTTCGCCCGCAATCCGGCGTTGCTGGACGCATGCGCGAACTCGGCGAATTTGACGCCGACAAGCTCCCCCCCCCCGGCGTTTATTGCTGTGATGTTTGTCTCAATCGCCCCACCTCTTTTGTCGAATAGCGGCCGCCCCGGCCCTGTGCTAAAATGAAGCTCCATTGGCATTTGACGGCTGTCTGAACTCTAAGCGTTCCTTGGCCTTTCGGTGAAAGACAAAAACAGAGTCAAGCGAGATGCGCCGCGGGCACCCAATTCACACGAGACCTTTTTCCATGAGCATTTGGTCCACACTCACTGATCTGGCCGCGAGCTTTGGCACTCACCGCCGAGCGCCAACCGACAACGCGGACTCCGTTCCACCAACGTCGGCGCTCCCTGTTCGCGCTCGCGACATCACCAGCTGGATCATCGCCGCCAGCAAGGGGGACACCGGGCTTTTGGCCGAGTTGCTTTTGCGCGATCCGCGCCTTTTGGACGTTTGCACCGAACCGGCTTCTGTCCGCCAAACGGCGGTGTCGCTCACGGCGTCTGGCGGACATGCGGCCGCCCTTTCCTTTCTCCTGCGCGCCGGCGCGAGCGCTCAGGGGCGCAATGCCTTTGGAATGGACCCCTTGATGTGCGCCGCGAGCGCCGGCCACTGGAGCTGCGTGAAACTCCTTCTGCCGCGTTGCGATGCCCGGCGGATCAACTCGAATGGCGACACAGCGCTCATGCTTGCGGCGAGACAATTCTCGATGCATTTGGACGCAACTCTTGACGATTGGCAAGCTTTGGCGGCCGCCAGCAACCCGCGGACGATAAGCAAAGAGGGCTGCACCGCGCTGATCTTGGCCACGCGCCTTGGCAATCCTCTCGCGGTCGAGGCCCTTTTGCCCCTGACGCCGATGAATGAAGCCAAAGACCATGAGCAAGGCTTGCGCGCTTGGGAATGGGCGTGGGAAAACAAAGATTGGCCTATGCTCGATATGATGGCCTCGCATCCGGCGAGCGCGCAATGGCGACACGAAGTCCTGCGGCTCCTTGAAACCGGGGCATTTTCCTCCGCCAATCTCCCCAAAACATGGGCCTACGAGGAAGCTCGTGTTTTGCGCGCTGAAATCAACGCCGCGAGCGCAGACTCTGCGCCCGCAGGCAAGGCGACGGCCACGCCGGAACCCACGCTCGCGAATTCAGGGTTAGCGGCTCCTCGCTCGGCTCGACGCATATGAGACGCCTCGCAGCCCCCCTCAACCATCCCAAAACTGCTTGGGGGCGACTGACCGGCCTTTTTTCGCGGCCGCTTGCCCTGATCGCGCTCGCCGCTCGAACCGCCGCCAAAATCCTCACGAAGACCCCATTTCACGCCAAAAATCCCCCCAAAGCTCTTTTGGACGCTCAAGAGTCCGGTTTGCCGCGAAAAAACGAGCCAGCACGGAGAGCGGAAAATCACGCTTGGATCGACGCCGCGCGCTCTGGCGACACGGACGCCTTGCGAACGTTGTTTGCCCGAAACCCCGCCTTGCTGGACGCCATCGAATTCCCCAGCGACACGAGTGTGAGCGCGCTGCAGTTCGCAGCGGCTTCGGGCCGCACGGAAGCGGTCCGCTTGCTGCTAGGTTGGGGCGCCAGCGTCGAGCAACAGGGCGTCAGCTGGCACGACCCGCTGATGTCCGCGGCCATCAACCAGAACTGGGGAGCGATTGAGGCGCTCCTGCCCGTTTGCGACCCGCGCAGAAAAGACCGCAACGGATCCACCGCGCTGATCCTCGCGGCTTCGCGCTCTTGGCATCCTGCGAGCCCGTCTCCCGACAGAACCGGCACGGTCGCGCAATGGCGCGAATTTGCTCTCAAAAGCGACCCGAACGATTTTGACAGTGATGGCCACACCGCGTTGATCGCCGCGACCCAAGCGGGCAACCACAACGCCGTCGAGGCCCTTCTTCCATTGACCTGCATGGACGCCAAGGATCACCACCATGGACTGCGGGCCTGGGAATGGGCGTGGGAGCACGCCACAGGGCTTGACGATTGGCGCCTTTTGGACCTCATGGCTGCTCACCCGGCAAGCGTCGACTGGCGCCATGAAGTCCTTCATTTGACCCAAAATGGCCAAATAGCTCCCGAGAACCTGCCTCGGACACTGGCGCAGGAAGAAGCGCGCGTTTTGCGCGAGGAAATCACCGAAGCAGGTCTGGCATCCACAACAGATAACGAAGGCACGGGCGTTCCGAGCCCCGCGCCGCATGCCGCTCAGGCGACACGTCGTCTATAGGCTCTGTGAAGTTAATCAAACCTCCACATCTGGGTCGCCCGACAAATCCCAGTCTCAGCCCCTCGCGACAGCCATGGGGGTTGGCGACGAGAAGGCCCGCACCGCCGCGCTTCGTCACAAACGGCGAGAGGCTGTTTTTCGCGCAACAACATCTCGCGCCTGGCCGAGGACATTCTTCGCTTTATTTTCCGTGTCGTTGGCGACGACGACCGTCTTCAAAGCGATCGCCTCCAACTCGGCGAGCTTTTTTTCGAGCTCTATTTTCTCGCTCACCAGAGCCTTGACGCCCCCGTGAGCTTTCGCGGCCCGGTCAGCCGCCTCGACGGCGCGGCGCACCAGGTCAATAGGCGTCCCCGTCCCTCGCGCCTTGACGCTCAGCCACTCGGGGCACAACAACGCCCATTCCCGCATGGCGTTCAGCGTGATCCATGGGGACGCAAACACGCGATGCGCGGGCGTGCGGCCTTTTTCGTCCCGACATTCGCGAAGCGGAAGCCCTTGTCTCTTCGCCTCCTTCATGGTCGCCAAATCCGAGCAGTGGCTCACCACGAGCATTGTGTTCGGGTGGGCCAGCGCCGCCCGGGCGAGGCCATCGATTTTCCCAAGCGTTTTCAGGGACGCAGGCGCCTGCCCTCCGATCGCGGCCGCCCACAGCGGGACGAACAACGAAGGATCATTTTCCGCTAGGCCAATTTCTGCTTCGTCGTAGTCTGCTTGCTGATGTTCGACCGCCAGCGGCTTGGGCAATTCCCCGTTGTTGAATCCTGGAAAACAGCTTTGCACCATCTCCGCCATTGCGTTTTGGGGAGCCGGCGCTTTTTTTCGCGTCAGGACCCGCAAAAAACCGGGATTGTTGGACACGATGGCCATGCCCCAGCGGAATTCGCGATTTGCGTCCAAAATCCATGGAAGGGCGTTCCAGATTTTTTCCAGCAAACGAAACCCTGGCTCAACCTTTTCCTTTGGAAAAACCGCGAGCCGCAACAGCGCCTTTTTCTCCGCCAAACGCCATTGCTCCTCGTTCAGCAAAGAGGCTTGGCCATTGTCCAGAAGCCACTCGGCTACGCTTCCGTGCCCGATCGCGGAGAGAGCCGCCATTTTTCTTATCTCGGCGTCCTTTTGCGAGGATAAAACCAAGGCAATGAGCTCGGCTTTCTCAATGGTCTGCCAGTTGACGTGGTCGCGGGCCTTCAATTCGAGCTCTCGGGCGGCGCGTTCGGACTCAGGCCTTTGAGCCAAATCCGCTTTTCTCGTCAAGCCCTCGTCCGCGCCGTGCGCGATCAAAGCGTTGACGCCCGGAAGCCATCGCGAATACATGGCAGCTCCCAGAGGGCTGATTGTGCGGGCTGGCTGGTAGCCGCCCGCTTTGAGCCTCATCACAAAGTTCGGATCCAATCCATCGGACAACGCCTCGTTCAATTTCTTGATGTTTTTGAGGTCGATCGCCTCAAACAGGCGCGAGGAATTTTGCTGACGCGTCTTTTTTGATTTCCCGGAGGCGCTCTCGGATACGGGAGCCGCTTCTCCGATTGCGGCAGAGATGACTCTGATCCATTCCCCTTCCCACGCCGCGGCTTCGCGGGCAGGAGCGGCGTCCCCGTTCTTGCGAGGCGCGAGACTGGACGCAACCGGAATTTTTATTTTCGAATTTGTGGCGTTCATGTGGCGCCCCTGGCAGTTGAATGATGAATTTCCGAACGTGTCCGCATTTTACCACGATTTTGAGCGCCTCTTTCAGCGGCCTTGAATGATTCAGGCGAATTGCATATGAATTTTATTGACCAAAAAACGCGTTCAATAGGGTTCGAATCGTCGACTCTTGGCGTGCATATTGGCAGCCAACAAACGCTCAACAAAAACCCCCCATTTTAATCACCACAATTTGCCACTTTTTGGTTCAAATCCGTGCGATTATCCAGTCGCAAAATTCATCAAAAGGCACAAAAATATTCTTTTTTTTGTAACTATTCAGGAGGAGGGCGCCGCAGGCGCCCTCCTCCTGAATAGTTACCATATTTTTAAAAAAGCAAGCCCGTCACAGCCTCTTGGCGCGGGCCTTTCGCGTTTGTTCCTCGCCGCCGGCTTTTTTCGACACCGCTGTCTTTTTCTCATTGCCTCCATTTGCTTTCAACATCACCTTCCGAAGCTCATCTTGCTCTATTTTTGCGAGGCACAAAGGCAAACCGATCTCGGCAGAGACTTTTTTTCGCGTCTTTTTTGCTTCCTGCAGCGACATTGTTGAAGCCAGCAAATCAACGATCTCCCAAGCCTTGCTTTCAATGGCGAGGCTTAGCGCTGTGAATCTGTTCGAATCCGCCGCGCCCGCATCGCTCACTGGCAACAGCTCCTGAACGCACTCTATCCTGTTGGCGACAGCCGCGGCCATCAACGGCGTGCGCCCCATCGCGTCCACGCTCCCGGCGCTGACTATTGGCAATATGGCTCGAACGCATTCAAGATGGCCGCGGCTCGCCGCAATCGACAACGCATTGGCGGCGCATTGGCGCTCATGCCGGTTGGTCAACGGAAACTCGACCAAGACCTTGACGCTTTCCAGTTTCCCCCACGCTGCCGTCCACTCCAAAGCGGTTTGCGCCTCGTGCGGCTGCTCTTTGTGCGCCCATTCCGGGTGGCGCTTCAGAATTTTTTTTAACTTTTTTGTGTCCGACCGCATCGCCGCATCGAAAAATTCCTTGGAGGGCGCCACATCTGTCAAAACGGCCATTTTTTCTCCTTTTTTCATTCAAATGCGCTTTTTTCTGAGCGCGCGACACCAACTCGCGGGCGCCCTTTCATTTCGAGCGTCTCGCGCCGTCTCCTCGAAATCGAGGTTTCTGGACTTGCAGCGAAGCTGGGCCTGCTCGGGGGTCCGCTTCCCAAACGAACCGCAAGCACTCGATTGACGCGTGCCTAGCGGCCAAGCTCAACGCCGCGCCCAGGTGCCATCGCCGTTTGACGCCGATGCGACCAGCTTCGCCAACTGCTTCTTTTTTCCCTTTTTTCCTCTTTTTCCTCTTTTTCGCTTTTTGTCATTGCCGTCATTTCCTTCGCCGCTCCTCTCCAAGCAAGCCACTTCGCCCGCCCTCTTGCTCGTCCGTTTTTTCCCTTTCGCCTGTTCGCTCGCGCTCGAACGCGCTCGTTCGTCAATTCGTCAAATTTCGAATGGGCTTTTCTTTTTTTGCGCCGCCCTCAGACCCGGCGCGTCGTGTGCGCGACGGGCGCGCCGTCCCTTTCGCCAACCGGCTCGCCAGGGTTTTCTGAGCCGCCTTCGCCGCCGATGGCCGCTTGGAGCTCTTCTGCCTCTCGCCGCGCTCGGCACATGGGCATTGGCTCGCTTTCTGGGGCCAAAATCAATGCGTTGTCGATATCCGCCAGCGACATGCCGGCCGCCAGAATGTCCGCGCAGTCCCAATGCTCATGCCCCAAAGCCATGTCCAACGCCGTTTCCCCGCTGCCGGAGAAAATCCCCAGGTCGCTGCGAGGAGCCAAATCGCGCACCATATCCACGTTTGCGCCCATTGTCGCCGCCATCAGCGCATTCAGCCCCGCGTTGTTCTGGATCCGGGTGTCGGTTGAGGCCAACAGCGTTTTGACGCAATCCCAATGCCAATTGCCGGCCGCCACCATCAACGCCGTTGCGCCGTTTTGGTCCACCGCGTTGGCGTCGCTGGTCGAAAGCAGTTCGTTGACGCACCCCAGGCAACCGCTTCCCGCAGCCAGATGCAAGGCCGTCGAGCCGCTCTTGGCGCTCCAAACCTTTTTGCTCCACTCGGGGTTTTGCGCGAGCCCCTGGCGCACGATGTCCGCGTCGCCATATTCGACAGCGCCCCTGAATTGCCACGGGGGGATTTTCAACGAGTCAGAAGCCATGGTTTTGTCGGAAAACGGATGTTTAGCGCGAGCCCGAAGGCGAAGGCAGGAGGCGAAAAACACATTTCGCCACGAAAAAATGCGAGCATCCTTTATTTTACACTCACAAACGCAAACACGCTTACGCGATTTTGCCCTTTGCGAAAGGCAGAGCTTTACTCTGCACCACGATGATGAGAAAATAGGATTCTTGAAGCCGGAACCACAAGTCTTGCGCCCCCATGCCAAAAACGACAACCCAATCCGCGCCAAAAACCCGCTTGTCTCTGAACGAAATCGAGAGATTGAGCCACGATCTTTGGTTTGCGGCGCAAGGCGGCGCTCGCGCGCAGGTGAGCAAGCTTTTGGAGCAGGGCGCCAACCCCAATCACAGGGGCGATTTTGAACGAACGCCGCTGATCGCGGCCGCCATCGGTGGCAACACGCGAGTTTTCCCCGCCCTTGTCAAAGGAGGAGCGGATATTCTTGCCACGGCGGGGAAGGGAGGAGCAAACGCGCTGGACGCCGCTTGCCAGCACGGCCAAGCAGAAAGCGTCGTCGCGCTTTTGCGGCTTCACCCCCTTGCCGTTTGGAGAAAAGGCCGTGAAAGGTGGCTGTTGAACATTGCGGCTCAAAACGGCCACCCGGACACTCTCTCCGCGCTTTTGCCCATTTTTGTCGAGCAAGAAATTTTGCCGCCGCCTGGGCCGGCGCTTCCGGCGTCCCCCACGCCCGCCAATCTGCGCGACGCGCAAGGGCGCACGCCATTGTTTGACGCGGCGACAAGCGGCGATCGCAACGCAGAGGCGACGAGTTGCGTGAACGCCTTGTTGCCCTTTTTTTCGGCCGCCGACCGCGATCAACAAGGCATGACCGTCCTTTTGGCCGCTGCGGAAAGCCGGTGGGCAAACTCCGTCCAAACGCTGAAGCTGCTTGTGTCGGCCGGCTGCGACCCGCGCGCCACGGACAACGCGGGTCGGACCGCTCTCATGCTGGCCACAAACGCCGGGAAGCTGGACAGCTTCAAGTTCTTTCTTCCCCTGTCAGACGCTCTTGCCGCCGACCACGAAGGCCACACTGCGTTGATGGCGGCGGTGACCATGACGTTTCGCGACACGCCACACTACCAATCCGGCGTTCGCCTGGATTGTCTGCGAGCCTTGCTCCCGGTGTCGGACGCGAATGCCGTGAACGCGAAGGGCCAAACGGCCCTGGGCATCGCGATGGCCACCCTTCAAGAGCACGAGCGCGACAAGGCCGAGGTTTTGGCCCTGCTGTCGCGCTCCATGGACGCCTCGCAGAAAAACGCCAACGGCAAAACGCCTTTCGAAGAAGCGACGGACACCCAATCCTGGCCCGTTGTCGACGCTTTGGCCGCGACCGCCACCGATGGCGAATTCGAACGGTTGCTTCTGGCTTTGGTCGACCAAATCGGCCCTTCGGCGCGAGCGCGCGCGGAGTCCCTGCTTTTGAAACACACCGTGGCGCTCTCGCAATCGCCGACGGCGACGCCCTCAGGCGCGACTCTCGCGAAGGTCCGCCGCCCTGGTCGGCGAGTCTGATCCACGGGAAACGCCATGCCCTCCACACCCGGAAACAAAAACACTTGGACCGAGCGCCTTTTTGGCGCTCAATGGGCCGCTCTCCACTTTGTCGGCCAAAGCCTTGGGTCGATCGCTTTTGGCGTTCGACTCGCCTTTGACTGGGCGCGGGGGCTTGTCGATCTGAATTTGCGTCGCCAAAGAGCCTGGACTATCGCGGCCGCAAGCGGCGACACTGAAACCCTGCGCCGCTTGGCCACGACGTCCCCTCAATGCGCCAACCGGCCATTGCCCCTCGTTGGGGGCTCTGCTTTGCAACTTTTGGACATTCGGGGACACGCTGGCCGCACGCCCTTGCAAGTCGCCATCGCTTGTTCTCAGCCTGCCTGCGTGGGCGCCCTCATCCCGTTGTCGGACGTGAACCGTTTCGACGCGCGCGGGCAAACGCCTTTGATGCAGGCCGCTTGGCTCATCAACAGCCAAGCCGCAAACGAAATCATCAGCCTTTTGCTTCCTCACGCAGCTCCGAGCATTGCGAACGCCAAAGGCGACACCGCTCTTCACTGCGCGACAGCTGGACGCAATGACTCGGCGTTCTCGCTTCTTTTCTCCGATCTTCGGGCGTCTGTTGACGCCCAAAATGAAAATGGCGTTTCGCCTTTGACGCAAGCGGCCTCCGTGGGGTTTGTTCGCATGGTCGAAACCATGATTCCGCGAGCCCGCGTCCAAAACCGCTCTGACGCCTTCGACGCGATTTTGGCTGTGGTCGACAACATGGGCGACGCGCAAGGCTATGCCGGCGGCCACCGAGTCACCACGGTGGGAACGCTTCGGCTTTTGGCGCCGCATGCCTCCCGAGAATCGATGGACCACGCTTTGGCCAAACTGGGAATCCGGGCCGCGGAGTTCCTGCCTGAGGAAATCGCCAAACGAGAAGCCGAAGTGTTGCGGGCCCATATTGCCGGATCAAGCCACGAGCAGAGTCCGGACAGCGGCGGTCCGACAGGCTCCTTGACAGTTGGCGGTCTCGCGAAATCGTCGCCAGTTCGTCCAGGGCCTCTCAAACGCAGGCTCTGAGACTTTTCAGGGCGAAGTGACGCGCAAACCAAAACGCCGGCTTTGAGCAGAGACGGACATCATCGGAACAAGCTTGTTTTCGACGCGAAAACATCGGATTTTCACCAAAGCCGACGGCCGTCAGCGGGTCGCCGAGCAAAAGCGACAAGGGCCGCTCTGCCTTTATATTCGACGGCCGCGACGAACCGAAGGCGCGACGGCCGCCTCGCTGTTTTGGCCGAGAGGCGATGCCAAGACGCTGAGCCTGCCTTTTGCGTCCGAGGGCCCTGACAACCCAATTTCCTGGGCCAACGCAGCCCGTTGGGCGAGGCTCCAAAGCGAATCAACCAAATCCTGCCGATCCGCGTTGGCGGGCTCATGGATGGGGTCCGTGTTTTTCGGGCCAGGGCCCAACAGAGCGCCGGCGCGGGCGCATTGAGCGACGAAATATTGAGCGGGGCTCACCGCTCCATCAAGAGGGCCGGCTTGAACGCTCGGGAAAAAGCCGTCCCACGGAAAACCTTCCGGGCCTTTCAAGACCATGCCAAACCAATCGAAGCCAGGCCGCTGAGCGACTTCGCGGGCGCGGTCCCATTGAGCGCTTTTGGACATCCGCATGAACGCAAGAGCCAAAGAGACAGGAGTTGCGCCTGGCTCAGGGAGATCGTCCGCGGTCAAGTGAAGCGCGTGCGTGTAGGCCCACAACGGATTTTCTGGATTTTTGGATTGGTCGGGGGCGTCGCCCATCAGCAGATTTTGCGCGCGCAAACACAACCGCCCAAAAGCAGCAAGAGGAGAACGGAGGTTTTTGCTGTCGATAGCCCAACTCAGCCTCGCGGGGCCTGTGGCGTCCCCAATATTTCCCGAAGCCTAAGTTTGGTTTCCGCGTTGAGCCATGGCCCAAAGCGCCTCGGCGACCTGGGCGCATCCGAAAAGCCATGGTGCGTCAAGAAAGACGCCAAGGCTTCGGTCGGTGCTTGGCTCGCCTGCTCCATCCGCAAAGAGAAATCGACCTTGCTTTGCGCCAGCGCGCCTGTCGGGTCAAAATAGGCGCTCAAAGGATTGCTGCCGGACACGGTGACGGACATGGTGTTCTCTTCATTAATCGCGCCATTGAATGCATCAACAGCGCTCGCAAAGCAGAATGGGGGCAGAAAAGAGCCAATAATTCTGGCGGCTCAATCCATTCCCATCAGTTTACTGCTGCGGGCGTCGTTGCACAAGACCTGGAGAAACAGCCGGACGGCCCGCCCGCTCTTCTGTGTTTCGTTTTGGCGCGCGATATACTGTTTGCTGTTTATGGGCGAAGTGACGCGCAAACCAAAACGCTCGCCCCGCAAACCTTTTTTCGCTTTTTCGAACCGCCGCCATGCGCTCAGACACCGAGACCACCACCCATTCAGCCCTAGGACGCCCTCCTCGCTCCTCATGGGGCACAACGGCTTTCATTGGGAAAGTGTCGAACGCTGCGGTTATAGGCGCCCAAAATGGCTTTTACTGGGCGCGCGGACTTCTCGCCCCCGATTCCATTCAGCGCAAATGGGCGCAAGCCGCGGCGGATGGCGACCTTCGCTCTTTGCTTCTTTTGTCCAAAACGTCCCCGCAGTGCGCGAATCGCCTTTTCTCCAAAAGCCGACACAAGAACCCACTTTCGAGCCAGGCAGCCACCAGTCCGCTGGAGACGGCGATCGCCGCCGCCCAGATTGACGCCGTGAAATTTCTTATCCCGCTGACGGACATGAAGCGGCTGGCCTCCCTCGGGCAACACCCTCTTTTTGAAGCCGTGTGGTTGCTTGATGGCTACGCCTCCGCCAAGATTATCGCCCTCTTGCTCCCCGTTCTTGACCCGCGCGCGGCCAATGACAAAGGCGAAACTCCTCTGCACTACGCCGCTCAAGGCCGCAATGCGGTTGCGGCGCTCGCCTTGCTGGACGACTCGCGCGTGTCGGTTGACGCCGTTGACCAAAACGGAGAAACCCCGCTAAGCCAGGCCGCGAGAAACGGCCTGGCCGATTTTGTCGCCGCAATGCTTCCTCGCGCCAACCCAACAACGCGGGCCGGCGCATTCGACGCAGCCCGGCAAGCGTTCCAGCAATCTGGATATGCAGAAGGCATGGGATATGCGCGCCAGGTTCGCTTCCATCCCGTTGAAATCCTGAACGCGCTGGCTCCGCATGCGCCACGCGACACGGTTGACGCCTTTCTCGCCGAACTCGGCGACAAAGCCCCTCGGCTTATGCCCGCGGCATTCGCCCGAAACGAAGCCGATGCATTGAGGGCGCATATCGCCATCCAAAGCCACCAGAACGCCGCCCCTGGCTTGCCGGCTCAATCTGGCGCGAACGACGGCGCCGATGGCTCGCCGCGTTCCCAACGGCTGTCCAAGCGCCGCCTTTGAACAGCGCCGACAGCTCCTGGGGCACTATTATTCATTCGTCATTCGTTATTGTTTATTAAATATTTTGTTAAATATTCACAAATAGCCCGCACGACATCTGCGCCTTTTTTGGCCGCTTTTTTTCTTTTCCCCGGCTTTCAATCCGTGCGACAATAGGAGCGGGCGTGGCATTCGCCACGTTTTTTTTAGTTCTCGCCGCTGACGCCCTTGATTTTAAACCACCCATCCTGCGTCATGCCCATTTCCTCCAATCCATTGAATTCGACGCGCCGCCTTGCCAAGGCGGCTCTTTCAATCGGCGCGTTTTGTTTGACAACCGCGGGGCTCGTTGGATTCACCGTTGTCATGCCTTTTTGGGTGATTTCTGAGCGCATCTGGCTGGTTTTCGACAAAAAAGAAAAGATTTTGCGAAAATGGGTGAAGGCTGCGGCCTATGGGGACGCCAAAACCTTGCGCGAGCTTTGCATGGAGCGCCCTGAGCTGGCCAATGCGCGCTTGCGCGGGCTTATGGTCGAAACGCGTTTTTGGATGGAGGGGATGGCGGGGCACACGCCTTTGGAGGCGGCCGTGCGCCTCTCTTCTTTGGCGGGCGTGGCGCTGCTGGCGCCCCTCACTGACGTGAACATTTTGGGTCCTCACGGAAAAACACCGCTGATTCTTGCCGCCACGAACCGAGATGACGCGTGCGCCGCCCAAATCATCCAGCTGATTTTGCCGTTTGCGGCCCCCAATGTCGCCGAGAACCGAGTTTTTGGACGCACCGCGCTGATGACCGCCGTCGCTTCCAATAATTTTCAGGCGGCGCAAGTGTTGCTGGCGGACAAACGCCTGGACGTTGCCATCCAAGACTGCGAGGGGCGTGACGCGCTTTCCCTCGCGGCGTCCTATCATTTCTTTGGTCTCGTGCAGCTGCTTTTGCCGCGCGCCACGCCGGACAGCCGCGGGCAAGCGTTTGAGGAGGCGCGAGCGCCCCAGTCAACACCATCGGAGTTGAAATTGCTTGACATCGCCCCCTTCAATATCACCAATTGCTGGGATTTGTTGTCCGAGCACGCCGACTCGCAATCTGTGAATCGCGCGCTGGATCAGCTTGGAGCGACGGCTCCCCGGCTCATGCCGCGAGCGACGGCCCGACGAGAATCCGAAGAGCTGCAAGCGGTTTTTCAACAACACACTTCTTTCGAACCCAACGCTTCGCCCATGCTGCTCGGCATGCCACGCGCCCTTGGCAATCCACCCCCCGTCATGGCTCCCGGCGCATCTGGCGACGCGACTGAGGACCCGTCTTCCGATATCGCGCGCTCTTCCATCCGGGGCCGCCGACTTTGACGCGGCCTCTTGACTTGTTATTTTGTTTTTATTAATTTACTATCGTATATTAGCCAAAATCATTATTTTACGCGCCAAAAACGCTCATTTTCAGCCCTTCGCCCTCAACACAAACCCGTTCGCCGTCCGGATATCGTCGTTTCAGCAGCGAAATCGGCGTTCCATTTTGGAGCTCATATGCAATTCCATCCTTTTCATTCCATGTCGGACACGCAAATTGACGCGGAGCTCAACAGACGGGATCGTTTTTACAGCAGCCTTTATTTGAGCCTTTTCGTCGCGTTCGTTTTGAGCGCATTGACGGCGGCCTTCACGCCAGAGAACTCTTGGGCTCAAATCATCGCGTTGATTGTCGCTTTTTTCACTGGGGTTTCGCTTTCCACCGGCCTCATTGTTTTGTTTGGCTCTGAGGCCCCCAGCGAGCTCTGTCGGCTTGACCAGCATCCCCAGACCTTGGACCGCGCATTGAGGGTTCTCAATCACTCTCTGGCGGCTCGCCAACTGCGCGATAAAATTCTCGCCTCGGGCCGCAGCCTTCGCGTGTTCGATGTTTGGGCGTTCGAAATCGCGCGAGACGAAGCAATCCATCGCCAAAAAGTGGCGTCTCTTCAAGGCGCTTGATGGAATTGGTTGAGCTTGAGGCGTTTGCGCGACCTTAATTCGCCGCTAAAATGCGCATGATTTTGGCGACCGCCTCTTCCGCAGAGACCTGCGCGGTGTCGATGACGAGGCGTTCGGACTCCCACGGCTCATAGTCGCGATTGAGAATGCTTTCCCAGGTTGGCAACTCGTCGCCCGGGATGTCGGCCACTCGGCTCTCCGCTCGTAGTTTGTGCTGAACCAAGTCAGAGCAAACCACTTCGATTTCGAGGAGCTTGACGCCCGTTTCGAGCGCCACATTCCGCCAAGATTGCCGCGTCGCGGCCACGGGGCTCACGCAGTCCGCGACCACCGCCAAGCCCAGGCGCAGATTGTCTGCTGCGATCGCATATGACGCCACGTAGCCGGCCGCTCCGACATCGCGTTTTTCGCCCTTCACGCCTTTTGCGGCGAGAGGCGGCAACGAGGCGAGAAGCGCCTGCTCCACGGTGTCGATTCGAATGTAAGCGGCTGACAGTTTTCGAGCCAAAGCCCGTGCCACCGTGGTTTTCCCCACTCCGGGGAGTCCTGCGAAAACAATCAACATTTTGAGCTCCCAGAATCAAATGGAGGACGCCAACGGCGGCTTTTGGCGCCAAGCCGCGCCCAAGGGTTTCACCGCGAAAACGAGACGCCGGCCAACATATCCGATTTTCGCGCGAGGCGCCAATCCCCTCCCGCTTGTCCCGCTGGCTCACAAACGCCGGGATGCGCCGCGCGCAGGCCGGTGGTGAGCAATGTTTGTGTCGCCAAGAGCCGCCTCAACATTCGCCTCCTTGTTCGCGGAGCCAAAGCCGGCGGCCGATTCCGGGCCCTTCACAAAAACTGCGGCGATTGCGCGTTGTTCAGCCAAGGCCCGCGTCATGGGCGGAGCATTCGGCGGAGCCGAGTCCAGCGCCTCGGCCAATCGTTTCTCGCTCACAAACTGCGCCAAAAAATCAGCGCTCGCCCAGCGTTGTTCTTGGGTCATGCGATCCACCAACATTGGCTCGCCAAACATCGCGCGCCAGATTGCGTCCCTCCCCTCGTTGTCCACCGCGCTCGCGTCGCTCAACGGCAGCAGCCGCCTCACCGATTGCTCGCGTCCTTGCTGCGCCGCGGTCATCAGCGCCGTTTCCCCTTTTTTGTTCGCGGCTTTGGCTTCGCTTAACGGCAGCAATATTTTCACCAGACTCTCGTCTTTGTGCCCCGCGGCCAAAATCAAAGCGGTGTCGCCGTTCAAATTGGGCTGTTTGGGGTCGCAGTGGGCCAACAACAGCTCCACGGTTGCCGCGTGCCCTTTTTCGGCCGCAGCCATGAAAGCGGTTTGGATGGCTTCGCGGCCGCTGTGCGGCAGCAAAATCTTCACGCATTCTGCTGAATCGGCGACGGCGGCCCACGCGATCGCGGTCATGTTGCTGCGATCTTTGGCGCGCGCGTCGCTCACCGGCAGCAGCAACCTCACCGCCTCGGGGTCTCCGTGCCAAGCGCAGTGCATCAATGCTGTTTTTCCGTCGTTTTCCGCAGCAAGCGGATCGCTCGCGGGCAACAATGCGGCCAGGCACTCCACGCGGTCCTTTTCGTGATTGTTTTTCTCCGACTCCCATTCGGCCAACAAGCTTATTTTCCGCAAACGCTTGGCTGCAATGATCAACGCGGTTTCCCCATGAGAGTTTCGCGCTTTCGGGTCGCCGCCACAGGCCAAAAGCTCTTTGATGCCGCCGATGCCGCCGAGTTGGCACTCGTCCATCAACGCCGTTGACGACGCAATCTCGGTCGCGTTGGCATTGGCTCCGCATGCCAACAGAGCCCTGATGATCGCCGCGCGATTGACGCTGCTTGAGTTCGATGCGGCGCGAGCCTGCGCGAGCAGCTCGCGCAACTCTTTTTCTTGCGGCGTGGCGCTTTTTCTCGCCAGCCATGGCTCCACCACGTCCGTTGCGCACCTTGGATCGCCACGCACAACCCAAAATAGCGATTTGTTCCAATTGGGCGGTTTTTGGAAGAAAGGGCGGAGGAATCGAAACATGAACGTCGAGCCTCTTTTTGGATCGCAAAAAAATTAGCGCAAGGCCAGGCCCATGGCGTTGACGGAGAAAACCAGGATCGCGAGCGCTGCGGAAGAGACTTTTTTCATGGAACACCTCGAAAGAGAAAGAGAAAGAGAAAGAGAAAGAGAAAGAGAAAGAGAAAGAGAAAGAGAAAGAGGCTTTTCAGCCATGTTTATATTATACACCCGCTTCCTCCGCCGCTCCTGTCCGAGCAGAAAAACGACACCGTTTTCTGCCTCTTGCTCGGGTGGCTGTTGCGACCAAACGCACACTTTGATCGCGTTTCTTTTTCACGCCTCCAGCTTTTCACAATCGCCGTGTTTGCGAGCGCGGAGCCACTGCATCCGCCGGGGCCATCGCCTCGGTCGTTTCGCTGGCCCGGCGCGGGCTCGCATGCCGTCAGCGCATTCTCGGACCACGGGCTGGCGCGACCGTTTTTGCGACTTTCCCGCGCCACGCCTGGCCCTCCCGCCGTTTTTGCTCTTTTTCGTAGCGCCACGGCCCCGCTTGGGCGACGAGGAAGGCCCACGACAGCGCGAAAAAAGCGCCAAAACACGACAGCGTCACAGCAAATCCTTCCTGGTTTGCGCGGCTTCTTTCATTTTTCAGCGCCGACAATTGCTCTCGGCTGTCGCTGACGAGCGTCGCCCCAACGTGGCCGACAAAGCGCGATTGGCCTTGCGGGCCCTTTTCCTCATCGGCTGCGTAGGCCCACAGCGTCACCGGCTTGTCGGGCTCGCTTTTTGCGCGAATTCTCCATGCTCCGCCGGGCAACCGCTCAATGTTGACCGGTTGCGAGTCGCCGGCCACGACCCATCTGGCGATTGCTGGCGCAGCGTTTTTGGCGGCCACCGCAGGCGGATGAAAACCCTTTCCGCCAGCATAAAAGCGGTAGGGCTCTTGGGCGGTTTGTGGCTGGACCACCAACGAGGCTTCGCCCTTCGCGTCCGATTTGGCCATCGCCATCCGCTCGCTCGTGAGCGCGGATCCGGGCTGCGCCGCCTCCACGGTCGTCGGCATCTGCGCATACACGGCGCGGTCCCCGAGCGCCCAGCGCGGATCAGCCCCAAAGGCCGGCCCGAAACGGGCTTGCGCCTGCCGCGACGCGCGGAAATTGATGTCCTCGGCCACGGTGTGGGCGGTCAAGGGAGGCGTCGAAATGGCCTCTTGCGCAAGAATAGTTTGTTTTTCGTTTTCTGGCGGAATGGAGACCCAACCGGCCGTCACCGCCGCAATCAGCGCCAAATTGGCGAACGCATACATCGAGCGAAACCTCGCTTGGCTTTCGGCCAGGCGATCGAGCCCTTTCTCGGAGAGCAGCTCCACGGGCTTGTAGACGTCGTCGGGCTCTTTCGACCAATCGATTTGGTGGCGACGGCCGCCTCCCACCATGCTCACAGGAACCATGATTCCCTCCTTGCTCGTGCACTGGTCCGCTCGCGGATGCCTCGGACGCTTTGCATCTATGCGTTCATTTTACTCCGAGCGCCATATCCACGCAATCGCCCAGCAAACCCCATTGATCAGCCGGCATCACAGTCGCAAGGGCTTCGCTTTTTCAGGAGGCTCCGGCTCGGCGCCATCCGCAGCAGAGCTCCTTGCCGCACAGCTCCCTGGCGCCCTGGATTTGACTTTTTCCTCGCCGAGATTCAAATCTTCGCCCTCGGAGACCGCCGCGCGCATTTTCGCGGCTTCGAGACGCGCGAAAAGCTCCGGGCACGACTCCGCGCCTTGACGCGCCAGAGCGGCTTCGGCGATGTCCAGCGGCGCTATTTTCTGGAGCATGTCCAAGCACGCAAGCTCGGCGCTGTAGTCGCGCGATGTTGGATCTTTCGGAGACTTTCGCAACGCATAGTCCAATGCGGTCCATCCTCTGTTGTCGGTGTCCCAGACGTTCAATCCCGGCCACGTGAGCAAGAGCGCCATGTTTTTTGGCTGGGTTGTGTTTGCCGCGGACATCAACGCGGTCAGCCCCGCCTCGGTTTTTTTGTTGGCGGCCGACAACGGCAAGAGTTGCGCCACGAGAGCCTCGCTTCGGGCCGCCGCGGCATAAACCAATGGCGTCGCGCCTTGGGCGTTTTCGAGCTTCGCATCACAGATTCCCACCAGCAGCAACGCCATGTCCGGCCTGCGCCACATTGCGGTGTGAAACGCTCGCTCTCCCGCTTTGTTGGCAGCATTGACGTCGACTCCGGGCAGCGATGCGACCAGCGCCACCATTTTGTCGTTATTGCTCTCAATGGCCAAATGCAGCGCCGTTTCTCCGGTGTTTTCGCTGATGACGCCGACGTTCACGCGCGACGCCAACCATTCGACGCATTGCACGCGCCCCATCTTCACCGCGGCCATGAAAGCGGTCCAGCCGAGGTCGTTTTTGCTTTCTGCGTCTCCCCATCCCCATAGAGCCTGCAAGCCGGCCAACGAGCCATGCTGCGCCATTTTCATCAGCAACGTTTGACTGCCTTGGTCTTTGTTGCTCCATATTGTGTCGCTCAGGCGCTCAATGCCCAACTCACACAACGCAGACAGCCCGTCTTTCACGCTTCCAACATCCCCGCGAGCCGCCGCTGCCGCGATTTTTTTCTCAATCTCGCCGCGCTCAGCAGACAGATGGTTTTCACCGGCTTTTCTTTTTGACAGCTTCTGGGGCTTTTTTTCTGATCCGCCTTCGTTCATGTCCATCACAGTCGCCTCCCGGACTTGTTGGCGCCAGAAAACGCAGGGCCGGCATTGAATTCCGTGCCCGAGGTGTCGGAGTCTGGGTTCGCTCCCTGTTCATCTGTTTTTTTCGTCTTTTCGCCCTCCGACACCGCGGCGCGCACTTTAGCGGCTTCCACTCGCGCGAGCAGCTCCGGAAGCTGCTCGGCCCCGACGCGGTCAAGCGCGCCCTCCGCGATCTCCAGCGGAATAGCCTCGGACAAAATCCGCGCGCATTCGAGTTCCCCTTCGCTCCGATATTCAGGCGGCTCATCCAGAGCCCAATCCAGCGCGGTGCGCCCCTCTGCGTCGGCCGCCCATCGCTGAATTTCTGGCCAGCCCATCAGATGCAGAAGCACGCGGGCGTTTCCCGCGTTCGCGGCTCGCATGAAAGCCGTTGTTTCGTCTTTGGTTCGGTGATTGACGTCGGACACCGCGCGCAAGGTGTCCATCAGGTCGATTCGCCCCGCGTCCACCGCGTCGATGAAAGCGGTCTCGCCATCGGCGTTTTGCGCCATCGGATCGATTTTTGACACGATTTCCGCCGAGCAGCGCACAGCGCTCCACAAAGACACGCAAAACGCGCTTTGACCCGCATCGTCGCAGGCGTTCACGTCCACGCCCGGCAGAGACGCCGTCCAGGCCGCCATCCGCGGGTCGTTTGACTCCACCGCGGCGTGCAGCAGCGTTCGCCCGCGCTCGGCGACGGTGTCCTTGCGGGCTTCGGGATGCGCCGCCATCCACTCCGCGCATGCGCTGCGCCCGTTTTTGATGGCCAGAAACAACGCCGTGCACTCGGACTCGTCCCGCGCCTCTGGGTCGCACCAGCCCCAGAGCGCTTGCATATTTTCCACATGCCCTTTTTCGGCGGCGATCATCAAGGGCGTCTGGCGCTTTGAATTGCGCCACTCGGGCCCCTCGCCCATCCGCTCGAACCCCTGCTTTCTCAGCGCGTCCAGACAGTGCTTCGCAGCCGGCGCGTTTCCAGTCGACACCGCCACGACCAAAGAACTCGCCAGACGCACTCTTTTGCGTTGACGCTCCGTGTCGTTGTTCAATGGAGCGCGCTTCGGTGTTTGGAGCGGTGTTTGAGACGGATTTTCCATGATGCATTGAATCTCGATGAATTTGAAACAGAGGGCTGCCGGCTCGCCAAAACCGGCATGCTGGCGGATTGGAGACGGAGCGCCGCTCGGGATGAGCCTTGGTATGGCGCATCAGCTTTGCCAAGACGATCCGACCCTGCCCTGCCCATTGCGCAAAAAACGCCCTGAGAGGCCGACTCCGTATTTTCTCACATTCATCAGCCCCGCGGACTTTTTTTCGCCCGAAAAGCCCTCTTTTCAACAACGGCCTTTGAGGCCGTCCAGGAACCCGCGTCTAAGTGGCCCTAAGTCGTGCCCCAAGCTCCGTGTGATCTCGAATCATGGATTGGGTCAATTTGCGCAACAACGCTCCGCGGCCGCACAAAAGAGCGAATCAAACTCTCATGGTTGATCGCTTCGATGTTTTTTGCCAATCAGCGACCGACGTCGACGATTGGTTGGCCGTTGCAATCGCCTCGTTGCCTTCGCGCATCACCCGCTCAAGCTCGCCGGCTTCCGCCCTGGCGGCCCAGAATGGCACGGCCTCAGGGCCATTTACAGCCAGAATCTCGTCCAGCATCCGGATATTTTTGGGATTCTTCATATCCGCCACTGTTTCTGCACACCGCCACTGCCCGCTCTCAACCGCGCAGTCAAACGCCGTCTGGCCGGCGCTGTTTTTCCAAGACAGGTCCGTGAGCGGCCCCATCGCTTGCGCGAATTCGAGCAGCCCTTCGGACACGGCTCTCATCAAGGGCGTGCGACGCCAATTATCCTCGATGTCCGCGCGCCACCCCTGGCGCAGGAGCTCCGCCGCGATTTCAGGCGTGCCGTTGCCCACCGCGTAGCCCACCAACGATTCGACATTTTTGCCCTCCTCTCCTTTTGGAAAATCCTCGTCGTTCAGGAACAGTCGAACCAATGACAAATCCTTTAACTGAATCGCCATCTGCAACGGGCTTGGCTCCCACGCCTCGCACTCCTCGCCTTTGTGAGGATCCAGGTCAGACCATGGAAGCAAAAAACGAGCGATTTCGATTTGATTTTCATTCAACGCGCGAATCAAGGGAGTCCAATGCTGATTGCGCCCCAAAGGGTTGCACATTGTGAAATCGTCGATGAACCAACCTTCCGCCTCGCAATTCGCAACCACCTCTTGAACGCCCGCTAAATTGCCCGCGTCAATTGCCGCGTCCATGCGTTGCGAGAGTTCGACAAAAACAGCTGTTTTCGTGGGAAATTTCTTTGCGTTCATGATTTTCCAAGGAAACTTCTTTCGCTACGCCAAGCGTGCGTCGCGCGTCGAAACGTGGCAAAATTTTTATGGAACCTTTTGTGGAAATTCTTCGGCTATCTTTTTTAATTGGTTTTTTGCCGATCTTTCCAACCCGATTTTTTTTATTTTACCTTTCCTCTCTTGTTTGCGCAAGGACTCCCGGCAATAAGGGCAATTTGCGCGCCACAAAATGAGCTTCATGCGCCGGCTTCACAAGGCGAAAAACCGTCTTTTTTGCTTCCCCCCTCAGCCTTCACGCAAGCCCCTTCACATCCTTCTCTCACATTAACCCGAACGGAGTCGCATCCGAGTCAACCTCCTCTCTCGGCCATGAGGACAAACTCGTGAAAAAATCATAAAAATCAGGCAAACCCGCGGCCAGGAGGCGGTCGTAAATCGGCCCGGTCGTTTCCGGCGTCACCGTTTGCGCTCGCGCCTCAACCCACTGGCGAAACTCCAAATTCGCGGCCTCCGAGTCCATGAACGTCACCTGATTGGGCGTGTCGCCGTTTTCGTCGACCGGCCCGCTGGCGTCCGCGCCCAGCTGCAAAGCGGGGAGCGCCTCCAATTCGGTTTCAACCGGAGCGAAAGGCATGCCGTGCCCCATGGACAAACGCAGGAGGAAATCTTCTGAATCTGCCGCCAGCACCTGGAACGGCGTGCCTTCTGAATCCAAGTAAACGACCGGAAACTGGCCTGGCCCCGCGTGCCACACCGCGAACATGGATCCGCTGCCGGTCGCCGCGAACACGCCCAAACGCTTGATCTCGGGGTTTGCCTCTTCGGCGGGGCCGTCGGAAAAATAATAGTCCAACGGGTTTTCCGAGGAGGGCTCAAAGTCGCTCACGGGCAACGACCCGCCCTGCGAATGCGAATCTTCCATCCATCCCAAAAGATCGACAATCGCCTGGGGCATGGGAAACTGCGCGGGCCATGAATTTTGGACTTCTTCAAGCCAAAGCCTGGATGGTTGGGAAACGGAGGAATCTGCCATGGTCTTGAACGGGCCTTTTTGAAGTGGGAAATCCGCGCGCAAAATAGCGCAACCGGTCGCAAGCGTCCAAAACTATCCAGTTTCTCAAATCGGGTCAACCGCGAAAAAAACGACAGGTTGCGGAGCCGCCGAACGGCTTGTTGTTTGGCTTTCGCTCACGAGGCGCATTCCTGGCTCACAGCCGTTTCGGGGTCGCTCGCGGCTCTTCCAGAAGCTCTTCGGGTTTCCCTCCGATCCCATCCATTCCGGCGTCCGTTTCTTCGCGCGAGAAACCGCCGCTTTTCACAACCTCCGCAAGCTCATGGGCGTCCAACGCCGCTTGCAATTTTGGCATTCTCCCCAGCAGCCCTTGCGTCATTTTCCGAACCACGGCGACGCGCGCCGCCACGGTTTCTTCGTTGTCGCCCGCTCGGGGCGCGCGCAGCCACTCGCTGCCCACCCAATCGGCAAGCCCCCACGAATGATCCGCCATGCGCGCCCGCGCGAACGCGAAGCCAAAAACTCCCGCCTCAGGCACCACTCGCGGGCCCAATCGCGTTTGGGTCGGCCTTTCGGGCTCCACGTGATCGATGTCTGAGCCGCTCCACAAGGCTTTCACCGCTCCGAGCGCGGCGTCTCCATGGCGCAGGCTTGCGCTCAACGCCGTTTTTCCAGACGCGTCCACCGCTCGGGCGTCCGACATCGGGGCCAAAATGCGAACGGCGAGCTCTTGGTTGTTGGTCGCCGCAGCCCTCAGCGCCTCGCCGCCGCGCGTCTCATATTCAGCCAAAGGAATGAGTTCGAACATCGCCCGGATGACTTCCTCATCCTCGGCTTTGGGCAACGCCAGCGCCCATGACATCGCGAACCGCTTGGCCGTCAAACCAAGCGGGCGAGCGGAGCGCTTCGCGCACTCCACCGCGCGCAGCAAATCCAAGTCTCTTTTCCCATTCCCTTCGGCCGCGGCGCGCAGCGCCTCCGAGAGAGCCGTTTCATGCCGTTCGTTTTCAACGGACCAGTCCGCGAGGCCCGCGGCCCAATTCCAGACGTTTGCCCTTTGCGCGAAGGCTGCCCACATGAGCGTCGTTTTGTCTCTGAACGCCGCGTTTGTCTCGTCAATGTCGCAGAGGCCTTCGGCAACGATTCTTTTCGCCGCGTTCAGCAGGTCGCGCTCGACGGCGTCCGATGTGAACGCGGCGACGCTGACCGCCAGATGCAGGGCGCTTTGCCGCCCCAAGCGCCCATTGGCCCCGCCACGCGCGGCGGCCACCCAAAAATCCTCCAAAACGCCCGCGTTCGCCAGCGCGCGCAACGTCGCGGGCCTCGAATACGCGTCGCGCGCGATGGACATCGACCAAAGGGCGCCCGGCTTTGAGCCGTGCTCCGGCGCGTCCTTCGCGCGCTCGATCTCAGGCACGGCGGACGGATCTTTCAGCGGATTGATCGCCGCGGGGTTGCCGCCTTGGCGCAAGGCCTCTTGAACGCCCTCGGCGTCGGCGCCCATCACCGCTTGCGCCAACGAGCGGTCGGCTTCTTGTTGGTTCATGGCTGCGCTCCGCGGCGCGACGCCCGCTGAGCCCCTGGTTGCGCCACGGCTCCTCCGCCCCCTTGCCCGACGCGGCCCGCCAAAACGGCTTTCAGTCCCTCCAAGCCCGCGAGCGCGGCCTCTTCCTGGGTGAGCTCCTTCTGCGCGGGCGCTGAGCTCGCGAGCGCCGCCGCTTCTGCGGCCTTGGCTTTTTCCTCGGCGCGGGCGACGACCATCAGCTCCGGCTGCCGCCGAACAAACTCATCGCAAAAAGCAAGCACTCGCCGGTCGACGACGCGTTGGTTGCAGACCCCCAAATTTTCCTCCATTTTCCAGCTCGCCACGCTTTCTAGGTTGTTTTTTCCAATCGCGATGGGCTTTCCCGTCGCGGTGTTGGGGCTGATTTGCATCGTGGACACCCGCGCGCCGTTGACGCGAATCGACACAATACGGCTTTGTCCATTCGCGCAATTGGCGTCGTAGCTGCCCACGCAGTGATGCATGGCTTGGCCCTCATCGGATAACTCCTTGGCCGTCGTGAGCACCACGCCCTCCAGATCCCCCTCGCTCCACGACACCGCCACCGCGGGCCATTCGGCCCCCGCCATTTCCGGGCTGGTTTCTTGCGCGCGCGCCTGCCGCCGGGCCTCCTCTGCCCGCAAGTGCGCCTCGTGCCAGCGCTCTTGTTGTCGCATCAACCCTGTCCAAGTGGGCTTTTCGGGCAAAGCCGCGAAAAAACCCTCTTGGTTTTTTATATAATCGCGCAGCAACCCCAATTTTCGCAAAAACTCATGCGCTCCCGCGAAACCCGGTTCTTGGCGTCGGCATTCGACCAGGCCCTCAATCAATGCCCCCGCGATCGCGCCCGCTTTCTTGTCTGCAATTTTGGTCTCGTCGACCCATTGCCGCAAAATCTGCGGCGTCCACCAACGCTGGATGTCATTCTTTTTCCACAAACCGTTTGCTTCGGGCCAATTTATGGAAGCGACCAGCAGTTGGTTCAACGACTCTTTGTTGTGGCCGCCAGCGGCCAGAAGCATTTCGCTTTCATGTTCAGGACGCGCCGTCCAGGCTGCGTTCGCCGCAATGCGCGCTTCTTTGCTCGCATTGTTCAGCGCCATATTTTGCGCGTGCATATTTGGAAACCCCTCTCGCGCGAGATAGTCGTTCTCAGCTTGATCCGCGGCCTTCGAAATCCAATCGGATAGAAACGCGACATGCGCATTGTCGCGCTTTCTCATTTGCTCCTCGTCGACCGCCAACCACTGAGCGATCAAGCCAATCGCCTCGACTTTTTCAGCGTCCGCGCCTCTTTCCGCCGCCGCCTTCATCAAAACGGCCAGAGCTTTCGCGGGCCGCTCCGCGATTTCTCGCTCGATCCCATCCAGCTCTTCTTTTGCCCATTCGCTGTCGCTGAGGGACGCGCTCACGTTTTTCGCAGCTTTTTGCGTCTCCGTCGCGCGCCACTTTTGAGCCGCGCGCAGAGTCTTGGCTTGCTGCGCCAAAAGCTCCGCGCAAGACTTCGCCACAAATGGGTTGGCCACGGCAAGGCGCCAAGCGGCGGGAGACCATCCGCCCTCATTGAGCAACGCCTTTTTGGCCTCTCCCACCAGGGCGATTCCTGTCGGAGCCGTCAATCCAAACGCTGAGGCCGCGGCAATCGCCAATTCGCCGACAGCTCCTTCTGCGCGAGCTTGCTTGACGACCACGCGCATTGCGGCTTCTTGTTCTTTGGCTGTCTCTTTGTTTTTTGAGAGATCGCCTCTTTTTCTTGCGGGCGTCCAATTCGCCAGCGCTTGCTCGAGCCCGGCCGACGCCGGAACATTGGCCAACGATTGGGAAAACCGCAACCGCACGGCTTCTTGCAACTCCCCCAACGCCCCTTGAGACGCCTCGCCCCAAAATCCGCCGGCCAGGGCTGGCAACAAATTTTCAAACCCGACAAGCTCTCTCTCCACCTTCTCGGCTTGCCCAATCGACAAGAGCCAAGAGCCTTTTGCGGGGATGTTCGATCCGCCGGGACTTTGCCCCAGCGCCAGAGCCACCGGCGGGGCATTGGCGGAGTCCGCCGTGTCCGACATCAGCCAACCCATCGCGCGGCCAACGCTTTCTGCCATTTTTTTCACGGCGGTCGGAGACCCCTTGAACGTCTCCGGGGCTTGCGCTTGAAAATCAGGGTCTCGCATGGCGACCGCCAACGCGTAAAACACCAATTCCCTCGCGCCGGTCATTTTGAACGATCGAGACGACAGCGCCACTTGGGCATTTGCCCAGTCGCGATCCTGTTGAAGGCTTTCCACCCAATCGAGCGCGCTTGTTTTTCCGCCCAATGCCGCGGGCAACGCCAAAGGCAACACCGAGCCCTCTTGGCCCCAAGCCTCCAGATCACCCAGCGAAACGCCCCACTCAAACAGGCGCTCGGCGCCGCGCGCCATCATTTCATTTTGCCCCTGGATCGCCGCGGGGTCGCTCAATCGCGCCAGACGTTCAGGGAATCCGTCTTCGGAAAACATGAAGCCCACGGCCAAAAGAAATTCCCGAAGAGCTTCGGGAGGCGATTTCAGCGGTTTTTCAGCGCGAGCCATATCGTGTCCAAGAGTGTGTTGCACTAAAAGCTTTTTCTTTTTGGCGCCGGATTGCCTGCCATTGCGGCCCGCTGCGCTTGGAACCTATTTTACTGCCGACGGCCTTCCTGAGCAAGCCGCGTTCATTGGCGCAGGCCAAACGGCCGGATGTTTCGAACGCCCATCCGGCGCCGTGGCCTTTTTCCGCGCCAAAAAGCAAAACCCACGATGGATTCATCGCGGCTTTTGCTTTTCGTGGATGCCGATGGAGATATCAGGCGCGGATTGCCTCGCCCAAACGATGGGCACCGTTCTTTTTCTCAACGATGGCCACCTGCGCGCTAAGGGTTGGAAAGGGGCGCTCAATCGCCGCGGCAGAAATTTCTCAACCGTGCATTTTGCGCCCATTTCCTTCACTTGGAGGCTTCTAGCGGAGCGCTCACTGGACGAAACCCACAAAACTGGGATCCGACATCGCCCTCCAAGCCGACGCAATTGGCGCCCATTTTCGTTCCGCCATTCGTGTTGCCGCGACCCGCGCCGCCAGCCCCGGAGCTCGTCGAGCCGGTTCCAGCGCCTCCCTGGCTGTTTCCGCCATTCGTGCTTCCGCCGCCATTGCCGGTTCCTGTGCCACCGGTTCCAGTCCCGGATCCTCCGCCTCCCGTTCCTGTGCCTCCACTGCCCGTGCCCGTTCCGCCGGCGCCGTTTCCGCCACCAACGCCACCGTTGCTCGTTCCGGTTCCGCCCCCACCGCTTCCTGAGCCACCCGAGCCGCCGTTGCTTCCATTGCCACCGTTGGCGCCGTTTCCACCATTGCTGCCTGTGCCGCCATTGCTGCCGGTGCCGCCATTGCCGCCTGTGCCGCTGTTGCCGCCTGTGCCGCCGTTGCCGCCTGTGCCGCCGTTGCCGCCTGTGCCGCCGTTGCCACCTGTGCCACCCGAGCCACCATGGCCTCCTCCGCCTTCACCACCGCCCGAACCGCCGTGGCCTCCTCCGCCTTCACCGCCGCCCGATCCGCCGTGGCCTCCTCCGCCT
>Ga0209888_1000060_pt1 | contig 77834 bp, 72 predicted proteins | sample OrgsoiDNA_201059_FD_185807 | JGI IMG/M metagenome (GOLD analysis project Ga0209888, IMG submission 185807) | Permafrost soil microbial communities from the Arctic, to analyse light accelerated degradation of dissolved organic matter (DOM) -... | ecosystem: Environmental > Terrestrial > Soil >...
GATCCGTACCGGCAATCAGCTGCGGCGCCACACCCCAATGGGGCAAGCTGATCGCCACCCGCCGACGCTGATGAATCGCACTCAGCGCCCGCTCGATTTCCGCCGTCCCACTCCCCCGCATTTCCAACAGCACATGGGGTCGCGACAGATAACCCGGTAGATCGAGCCCGCCCCCCTCCGACAAACTGTCCCGGTCCACCAGACAGGCATAGTGCTCGCGGAACAGATGGACACTGCGCAACTCCGATGAAAAATCCGGGAACACCCCGGTGGCCGCATCGATATCGCCATTGAGCAACAACTCCAGCATCCCCTCGCGACTGGCCTGGGTGATCTGCAGGTCGATACCCGGCGCGTCCCGCCGCAACACTCGCACCAGACCCGGCAACAACATCGCCGCACCATAGTCGGACATCGCCAGGCGAAACATCCGTTTGGCCGACGCCGGATCAAAACCCTGCGGTGCCAGCAAGTCCCGCACCCGCCCCAGCGCATCGCTCAACGGCAGCACCAACTCCAATGCCCGGGCTGTTGGCACCAAGCCGCCGCCAAGCCGCACCAGCAACGGATCACCGAGCAAGTCGCGCAAGCGCGCCAAGGCATGACTGACCGCCGGCTGACTCAGGTGCAGGCGCTCGGCGGCACGGGTCACGTGCTGCTCGGTCAGCAAGGCATCAAGAATCACCAACAGGTTGAGGTCGATACGACGAAGATCATTCATTTGATGCATGTTCTGGATATTTTCTTGGAATTTAAATTTGCCCGGCGAATAGCTTAGAGTCCAGCAAAACCTGTTGGAGAAAGATCATGAGTACCTTGAGCTGGACTGGCCTGCTGGCCCTCGCCGCAATCGCCGGCGCAGTCGTGCCGTTTCAGAGCGCGATCAACGCGAACCTGGGCCGCGGCCTCGGTCACCCGTTGTGGGCAACGCTGGTCTCGCTGCTGGTGAGCATGGCGGTGCTGTTGCCGGTGATGCTCGCCTTGCGCCTACCGTTTCCAAACCTGGAATTTGCCGCCAGGGCGCCGGCCTGGATCTGGCTCGGCGGTGTATTCGGTGTGTGTTTCGTGGCCTTGGCAGTGCTGCTGGTGCCCAAGCTAGGGGCTGGAGGGTTTGTCGCCCTGGCGCTGGCCGGTCAGGTGGTCGCCTCTTTGGTGCTCGATCACTTCGGCCTGTTCGGACTGGTGGAGCGCCATATGAGCGTACCGAGAATGGTCGGTGCCGTGCTGCTGATCGCCGGGGTGGCGATGATCCAGTTCACCGCCACCCCGAAAAACACTTCGCCAGCCACCGCCACCCAACCAATCCTCAACCTCGCGAAGACAGCTGATTGATCGCCTTGGGATCGAGAATCGGCTGCGGCCCACCGTTTCGGGCCACCGCCAGCATTGCCCGGCCAATGGTTTCGGTAGTCTGGATGGTGTCCGGCCACAATCGCCGCAACAGGCTCATCAGCGGCCCGGCCAGCGTGTAGACCGCCTGGTAGAGCGCGGTCTTGGAGCGCACGCCATGCAACGGCTGGATCGCACCGGGACGCATCAGGTACACCGCCTTGAACGGCAGCCGTTGCAAGGCGTTTTCGGTACGGCCCTTGACCCGCGCCCACATGCTGCGACCCTTTTCACTGCTGTCGGTGCCAGCGCCCGTGACATAGACAAAGGTCATGTTCGGGTTGAGTCGTGACAAGACCTCGGCCGCGGCCAGCGTCAGGTCGTAGGTCACCCGGGTGTACTGCGCCTCATCCAGGCCTACCACCGAGACACCCAGACAGAAGAAGCAGGCATCGAAACCCTGCAACTCGGACTCGATACCCTGGTAGTTGAACAGGTCGGCGTGCACCACCTGGCTGAGCTTCGAATGGGTCTGGGTCACTGGCGTACGGCCAATGACCCGGACCTGCCGCACATCGTCCGCCAGCAGGCATTCACGTAACACACCTTGACCGACCATGCCGGTGGCCCCGAACAACAGAACTTTCATGGACGACCTCTCAATGGGTTGGAAATGCTGGCAGCTCGACCGATGCACTGTAGTCGGCGGCGCGACTGACCTCCAGCCAACGCTCGCCCGCCTCGGCACGGGCGGTCTCGGCCTGCCCGCAGTACTGCAAGGCATCGTTGCCGATCAACAGGTGCAGCGGCAGTTGCTCGTGATAGGCCAGCTTCAGCAGAATCTGCGCAATCCGATCAGGATCGCTCGGCTCATTGCCGGCGTAAGTCTCGAGCAGGGCCTTGATTGCACCGACGCTCGGCGCATAGTCATCGATGATAGTTGGTGTGCCCTGCCCAGCCCGCACCGCCCAGTTGGTGCGCATGCCACCCGGCTCTACGGCACAGATTTTGACCCCCAGATGCGCCACTTCCTGCGCCACCACCTCGGTGAAACCACCCACCGCCCACTTCGCCGCCTGATAGGCGCTGAGCCCGGCCATGCCCAGACGCCCACCCACGGAGGAAATCTGCAGGATGTGCCCGCTGCGTTGCGCGCGCATCACCGGCAATGCGGCACGGGTCATGTTGACCACGCCGAAGAAATTGGTCTCGACCTCGGCACGAAACGCCTCGGTTTCGGTCTGCTCGAAAGGCGCGAGATGACCGTAACCGGCGTTGTTGACCAGCACGTCGAGCCGTCCGAACGTATCAACCGCCACCTTCACCGCCACTTCAGCCGCCGCCGCGTCCGTGACATCCAGGGCCACCACCCGCACCTGGTCGCCATAACGCGCCACCAGATCATCCAACCGCTGCGGCTCGCGCGCCGTCGCCACCAGGCGTTCCCCCGCCGCCAGCACCGCCTCGGCGACATTGCGACCCAGGCCACTGGCACTGCCGGTAATCAACCAGACTTTAGACATGCTTGTACTCCTTACGACTATTGAGATTAATATTGAGTGAGCACTCACTCATTTTAAACGCAAAGCTTCAATACCAGAAAAAGCCTCGCCTACTCCTTGGCGGTAGCACTCCAGAACGCCTGGAAACCGGCTTCGGCATAACGCTCGGCCTGATCGGGTTCACGGCGGATAAAATCGATGGTGGTATCGGCCAGGGCGCCCATGATCGCCGAGACAAACGCCGCCGGCTGGTCGCGAAACAGGCCGCTGGTAATGCTCTCCTGCATCATGTCGTTGACCTCGCAGAAATCCTGCATACCGGCCAGCTTGCTCTGTTCGGTGACCTGCGCGGACATCCCGAGCAAGGCCACCACCTTGCGTTTCTGCGGCTCGGCCACGCCCCAGTCGACATAACTCTGCCAGGCGTGGCGGGCACGCTTCTTCACCGTTTCGGTGCGCGGGTAACCGGGCATCATCACGTCGCGCAACTCGGCCTTGATATGCAGGTAGAGTTCGTTGAGCAACACGTCCTTGGAACTGAAGTAGTTGAACAGCGTGCCCTCGGCGACCCCGGCGAGCCGGGCGATCTTCAGCGTCGGACAACCCAGGCCCTGTTCGGCGAACACCTCGATGGCGGCGCTAAGGATGGCGTTGCGTTTGTCTTCGCTTTTCGGACGGGCCATGGGGAACAGCGTTCAACTTATAAATGAGTAATCACTCAATTAAACCTGTCTGAACGCTGGTTTGCAAGCCCGCTGGTCGTGACAGCGCCTTCCTCGACTGGGGAAGGCGCTGGGTGATGGGGTTTGCCTCAGAACGCGTTGCGGAAAATCTCTTCGATCTGCCGCTGATCCGCCGCCCGAGGGTTGGTCAGGCCGCAAGCGTCCTTCAGGGCATTGGTGGCGAGGATCGGAATGTCCTGCAACTTGGCGCCCAACTCCCGCAGACCGGCCGGAATCTCGACATCCTTGGCCAGACTGCGAATCGCCGCAATCGCCGCCTGGGCGCCCTCCTCGGCACTCATGCCGTGGATGTCGGCACCCAACGCCTTGGCCACATCACTCAAGCGTTGCGGGCAGACCAGCGCATTGAAACTCTGCACATGGGGCAGCAGCACCGCATTGCACACGCCATGGGGCAAGTCGTAGAAACCACCCAACTGATGTGCCATCGCATGCACGAAACCCAGCGAAGCATTGTTGAACGCCATGCCCGCGAGGAACTGCGCGTAGGCCATGCTTTCCCGGGCCTGCAGGTCGGCGCCGTCACCCACGGCCTGGCGCAGGTTGGCGCTGATCAGTTCAATGGCCTTGATCGCGCAGGCGTCGGTGATCGGCGTCGCCGCCGTGGACACATAGGCCTCGACGGCATGGGTCAGGGCATCCATGCCGGTGGCCGCCGTCAGGCCCTTGGGCATGGCGACCATCAGCGCCGGGTCGTTGACCGACAGCAGCGGCGTGACGTTACGGTCGACAATCGCCATTTTCACGTGGCGCGATTCATCGGTGATGATGCAGAAACGGGTCATCTCGCTGGCGGTGCCGGCGGTGGTATTGATGGCCACCAGCGGCAGCTGCGGCTTGGCCGAGCGATCGACACCTTCATAGTCGCGGATATGCCCGCCATTGGTGGCGCACAGGGCAATGCCCTTGGCACAGTCATGGGGCGAGCCGCCGCCCAGGGACACGATGAAATCGCACTGGCCGGCCTTGAGTGCCACCAAGCCCTTCTCGACGTTGTCGATGCTCGGGTTCGGTTTGGCGCCATCGAACACGACCGAGTCGATATCCTGCATCGCCAACAACCCGGCAATCCGTGCGGCGACGCCGGCCTTGGCCAGCCCGGCGTCGGTAACGATCAGTGCTTTGCGAAACCCCTGCTTGCGAATCGCAGTCATGGCTTCGTCCAGGCAATCAATGCCCATGATATTCACGGAGGGGATGAAAAATGTGCTGCTCACGGTAAGCCTTCCTTTAGCTGGCGGACTGCCCCAGCTTCAGTCGAAGACCCATCGCAAACCTTGACCTGGCGCAAGGAAAACCCGGATCCGAAGCACCGTTCGTCAGGCGCCGTTTACCTGGATCAGCCCGCGTCGGCGATAAGCCTCGATATCGACGCCATGGGCGCCAGACGAGCAGACCTGGCGAATCGCATACGGCCGGCCCATGGCATCGAAGGTGCTGGCGGCCAGATCGATGACTTTCTCCGGGCAGCGCCGCTTGTCGGCCCCGAGCACCCGCAAGAGGCGTGGCTTGAGCCGATTGCAGGCCGGGGCACCGAGGATGATCGCCACTTCGTCATTGGTCATCTCGACGATTTCGCCGCTGGGGTAGAGGCCGATCATGCGCACGAAGGCACTGACAATCTGTTCGTCGAAATGACTGTTGGCCGCCTTGAACAGGATACGCAGGGATTCAAGGGTCGAACGGCCCTTGCTGTAGACCCGGTCACTGCTGATGGCGTCATAGGCGTCGGTCACCGCGACGATCCGCGCATAGAACGGAATCTCTTCGGCACTCAAGCCACGGGGATAGCCCGCCCCGTCGATCCGCTCATGGTGCGACAGCACGACATCGAGTGCCGCCAACGGCACGCCGGCTTGGCTGGTGAGCAAGGTATAGCCTTCCATGGGGTGGCTTTTCATGATGGCGTATTCCTGCTCCGACAACGCCGACGGCTTGTTCAGGATATCGCCGGGCACCTTGAGCTTTCCCACATCGTGGAGCATCGCACCGACCCCGATTTCCTCCAGTTCCGCGGCCGGCAAGCCCAGTTCGCGGCCCAGGGCAATGGACAGCATCGCCACCCGCAGCGAATGCTCGGCGGTGTAATCGTCCTGGAACTTGATCCGGGTCAGCCAGAGCAAGGCCGAAGGATTGCGCAGGATACTGTCGACACAGTCCTTGACCACGGCTTTCACCACGCCGACCTGAATCTCCTCGCCCAGCTCCACGGCCTCGAGGATGCGCCAGGACTGCGCCCGGGCCGAGCCCCAGGCGAGTTCGGCCTGGGCCATTTCCACATTGAAGTCGACCGGCTCCGCAAGCGCCGCGCATTCAACCGGGGTTTCGACCGGCAGCCCATGGGCCCCGGCGGCACTGGCAATATCCACCCAGGCATACTCGCAGTTCTCGCGCAGCAGCCGCAGCTCTTCCTCGCGGCGTATGCGGAACTCACGAAAGGAAAAGGTGGTTTCTTCCCACGGTCGATCCAGTGCTTCGATCTGCATGCCGATGGCCAGCCGGGCCACCTCGATCTTGATACAGCCTTTACAGATATCCGGGTCCATTTCACGTCTCCGAACGGATGCGTCAAATAAGGAGTCAAGGGCTACCGCCAGGGACTCAAATCGAGAACTGCGTGACCACCTTGTTCAACTCCACCGCCAGCTTGGACAGCTCATGGCTGGCAGCCAGGGTCTGGCTCGCCGCCGATGAACTCTGGATCGACAGGTCGCGGATACTGATCAGGTTCTGGTCCACCGACCGGGCGACCTGGGCCTGCTCCTCGGAGGCGGTCGCGATCATCAGGTTGCGATCATTGATCTCGCTGATGGCCTGGGCAATCTCGGACAAGGCCGAACCGGCTTCATGGGCAATCAACAGCGTCTTGTCAGCCTCTTCATTGCTACGTTGCATCGAGACCACCGCCTGCCCGGTCCCGTTCTGGATGGCGCCGATCATCTGTTCGATTTCCTGGGTCGAGACCTGGGTACGGTGCGCCAGCGCCCGTACTTCATCGGCGACCACGGCAAAGCCGCGGCCCTGTTCGCCGGCCCGGGCAGCTTCGATGGCGGCGTTGAGTGCCAGCAGGTTGGTCTGTTCGGCGATGGCCCGGATCACATCCAGCACCTTGCTGATGTTCTGGGCCTGCTGCGCCAGGGATTCGACTTCCTGCCCGGTAGCCTTGACCGTCGAGCTCAGGGTTTCGATGGAGGCAATCGTCTGGTGCACGCGATCCGCCCCGGTGCGGGTCGACACTTCGGAACGCTGGGTGGACTGCGAAGCCGCCACGGCATTGCGCGCCACCTCCTCGACCGCTGCGGTCATTTCATTGACCGCCGTGGCGGCCTGGTCGGTCTCCAGGCTCTGGCGTTGAATACCGCGATTGGACTCGCCAGTCACTGCGCTCATTTCTTCCGCGGCCGACGCCAACTGCGTGGAGGAGTTGCTGATATGCCGCAGGGTATCTTTCAGGCTGGCCTGCATGGCTGCGGTCGAGGCCTGCAGCTCGGCCAATTCGTCCTTGCCGTCCACCTGCACCTCGGTGCGCAGGTCACCCTCGGCAATTTTCCGGGTCGAGCCGAGCAACAGGCGCAGCGGGCCGGTCAGGCTGCGGGTAAAGATAATCGCCAGCGCTACCGTCAAGGCGCAAGAAATGACGATGATGGCGATAGTCAGATAAAAGCCGCCGTCGAACTGCTGCTGGGCCGTGATGCCGGACTGCACAGCGCCATCGTCATTGATCTTTTCCAATGCCTCGATGTTGGTTTGCAGCTCACTGACCAAAGGCGGAATCACGTTATTGAGCAAACCAAGTGCCGCTTCGGTCCCCTTCTCGCTGGCGATCTGCAACGTCTCGGCGAGCTTCTGCTCATAACCGTTGGCATTGCGCTGCACAGCCTCGTAGACCGACTGCTCCTCAGGGCTCGATACCATCGGCCCATAGGCCTTGATCTGCTGATCAAGTGTGGCCTTGAGTTCCTGGATGCGGGTGGCTTCGGTCTGTTTCAGCTGTGCATCGGTGGCTGAGACCAGGCGAAAGCTCTCCAGGCGTATCCGATAGAGGGTCAACTCGACCCGCCCGGCCTGTCGCAGGCTGGCCATCCAGTTGTCCTGCAAATCGACCGCAGCCTCACGGATCAGGTGCATTTTCCATAATGCCGACAAACCCAGGGCAATCAACAGCAGTGTGACAACAGCAAAACTCAGAAAAGCGCGTGTAGCTATTTTCAGGTTTCTGACTGACATATCGATCACCCTTTATGCGGCATTCCATTGCGCTGGAAAAAACACCCAAAAGAGATGTCATTACGATATCACCGTAAAAGGCAACCCGTGAAAATATCGTAGCGTACGGAATGAGGGAATGACTCAATAAACCCCGTGTTAAAGTTCGCCGCTGATCCTCCTTAGATTTGGCAACCGACGAATGGCGACGATGGAACTCCAGGCATTTGATACAGCGTTAGAAGACTGGAGCGCATTGCGCGCCGAAATCCCCTGCAGCGGCCTGTTGATCGGTAACGGCGCGAGCCGGGCGATGTGGCAGGCCTTTGCCTACGACTCGCTGTTCGAGCTGGCCCAGACCACCCGTAACCGCCCGCTGGGGCTGAGCGAACTGGCGGTGTTCAAGGCCCTGGAAACCAGCAACTTCGAACAGGTGCTCAGCGCCCTGAAGAGCACCATCCGGGTCAATGCGGCGCTGACCATCAGTTCGTCGTCGCCGCGCAATCGCTACTTCGCGGTCAAGGAAGCGCTGATCCATGCGATCCGCTCGGTGCATATCCCCTGGATGCGGGTGCGGCCCGAGAGCCTGGCGCTGATCAATACCGAGTTGAGTCGCTACCGCACCCTCTACTCGACCAACTACGACCTGCTCACCTACTGGGCGATCATGCAGGCACCGGAGCCGTTCGACGACCTGTTCCGCAAGGACGACTCGACCTTCGACCTCGGTGACCTTGATGCCTGCGGCACCCGCGTCCTGTACCTGCATGGTGGTCTGCACCTGGTGAAGAATCTCGACGGCAGCACACGCAAGCTGACCTCTTCGGAAAGTACCCTGTTGGGCAGTTTCGCAATCAATACCCTGGGCGATGTGCCGTTGTTCGTCAGCGAGGGGAATGCGCAGGACAAGCTCAAGGCGATCCGTCATTCGGATTACCTGTCGTACTGCTACGGGCAACTGGCCGGGCATCAGGACGCCCTGTGCATCTTCGGCCACAACCTCGGTTCGCAGGACCGGCATATCGTCCAGGCCCTGCTGGATGCGCGGATCAAGACCCTGGCGATTTCGATCTACCCGCGCAGCCAGGCGTTTATCCAGCACCAGAAGCGCCACTTCACCCAGCTGTTCGAGGGCCGGGAGGTGACGCTGCGGTTTTTCGATGCCAAGAGCCATCCGCTGGGTAACCCGCAACTGCTGGTCAACCCCGAGGCCTGAGAAGCCGCCGGCATTTGACTCAGGGCCAACCCGGGCGACCGGGTTGGCATGGGTATTGGGGCGTGGATTATTTCAAAGAAGACAAATAGCAATAATTCTCGATATCATTCACGGCTTTCCCGCTCCCTCCAGCAGAAATCGTGAAGGATCCCCATGCCTCGTCCCAAGCCCGACCCCTTGTCGGCTGAAACCTTTCGCGGGTTCTATGCGGATATCCTGCATTTCCTGCGCAAGCGCACGGACAACGCCAGCGATGCGGCGGACATGACCCAGGATGTCTTCACCCAGTGGCTGGACTACCGCGACCAGGCCAAGGTCGAACAACCCCGGGCGTTTCTGTTCCAGATGGCGCGCAACCTGCTGCGCGATCACTGGCGCAAGCAGAAGGTGCGCCAGGGGGTGCAGCGCGAGCCCGATGCCGAGCAACTGCAACCCTTGGCCGACGAGCGTCACGACCCGCTGGCGGCCGCCCAGCAGTTGCAACGGCTGGAGCAGTTGAAACAAGTGCTCGAGGAACTCTCGCCTCGGCGTCGAGAAGCCCTTATGCTTGCCCGTTTCGAGGGCCTGAGCCAGGTCCGGATCGCCGAACGCATGGGGATTTCCGTCAGCATGGTGGAGAAGCACATCGCCTTTGCCCTGCTGCACTGCAAGCAGCGCCTGGCACAGGACAATGGCACGGAGCAGTCGGAATGAGCCGTGTCATCGACATCGCCCTGGATGGGAACAGCATCGATGCCCAGGCCGCGAACTGGTTCGCCCGTCACCGCGACGCGCCCGAACAGCCACCGGACAAGGCGTTCGAAGAATGGCGGGCGACGCCAGAACATGCAAAAGCCTATGCCGAGTTCGAAGCACTCTGGGCGGACCTGGCGCAACTGCGCCAACTGAACCAGCCGGCATTGCCGGCCCCCCGGCGCAAGAACCTCTGGCGACCGGCCCTGGCCACGGCGGCCGCGTTGTTATGCGCGCTGCTGACCGCCAATGTCGGCGCACCCAACACTCCCTACCGGCATCAAGTCGCCGTCCATGCCCAGGGCACCCGGACCCTGAAACTGCCGGACGGCAGCACCCTATCCATCAACGCCAATACCCGACTGCGCATCAACTTCCGTTCCCAGCAACGGGATATCTACCTGGATCAGGGCCAGCTCTATCTGGAAGTGGCTGCCGACAAGGAACGCCCGCTGTGGGTGCATGCCGGCAACGCCCGGGTGCGAGTGGTGGGCACCGGTTTCGATGTGCGCCGCGGCCAGCGCCAGTTGGTGGTCAGCGTTGCCCACGGCCAAGTGGCCTTCGAACCGGAAGGCGATCCAAGCAACGCCACCCTGCTCGAAGCCAGACAACGGGCGATATTCGACTACGCCAAAGGTACGCTGCAACAGCAAACCCTGAGCAGCGAGGAAATCGCCGATTGGCGCAGCGGTCACCTGATCTTTCGCAACCGCGAACTGGCCAGCCTGATTGACGAGCTGAGCTTGTACCGCAGCAAACCGGTGCAGCTGGCCGACGGCCCGCTGGCGCACTTCAAGGTCTCCGGCAGCCTCGACGTGAGCGACCCGGACGCCCTGCTCAATGCCCTGCCCGCCTTGATTCCGGTGAAAACCGTGGCCCTGGACGATGGCCAGGTCAGGATCGAAAGCCGCAAATAAACTTTATTGCGAATATTTTTCATTCGCATATGTGGTTTTTCCCCGGTGTCGCGTCTTCCTCCCCGATTGCGTTCTGAACGAACGCCTTTTTGGCCTGTGGCCACATCGGGGGATTCAATGTTTCGCGCTGCCCATGAGTTATTCCACCACTGTTCCCGTCCAACGCTGATCGCCGCCTGCCTGAGCGTCAGCCTCCAGGTCATGGCCGCCGATCCGGTGGCACTGGACCTGCCGGCCCAATCCCTGGCGACCTCCCTGAGTGCCGTGGCGCAGAAGACCCGCATCCAGTTGCTGTTCGATGAAGAGCAACTGCGCAATGTCCAGGCCCGACCGTTGCAAGGTCGATTTACCGCCCAGGAAGCCATCATGCTGTTGCTCAAGGGCGGCCATTTCACCCTGGTCATGATCGACAAGACCTTTGTCGTGCGGCAGAACGAACCGGCGCCTGGCAAAAGCGCCATCCAGCTCGGCGCCATGAGCATCCTCGGCGACGGCAAGGAAGTGGACGCCAGCAGTGTCGGGCGCTCGACCCTGACCCAGGACGATATCGACCGCCACCAGCCCGACAACATCCCCGCGCTGCTCGGCACCCTGCCCGGCATCACCATGGGCGGTTCGATGAAGCCGGGCGGCCAGACCATTAATATCTGGGGCCTGGGCGATGCCGAGGACGTGCCGATGACCGTCGACGGCGCGACCAAAAGCAGTTTTGAACGTTATCAACAGGGCACCATCTTCATCGAGCCGGAACTGATCAAGAGCATCGAGGTGGAAAAGGGCCCGCACTCGCCCGAGACCGGCAACGGCGGCTTCGGCGGCACAGTGCATATGGAAACCAAGGACGCCCCCGACCTGCTGGAAAAGGGCCGAAACAGCGGGGCCATGGTCAAATACGGCTACGCCAGCAACAACCATGAGCAGACCTACAGCGGCGCGGTCTATGGCCGCACCGACGACGGCAAGGCCGATGCCCTGGTGTTCCTGACCCAACGCGATGCAGGCGACATGAAGCTGGCCGCCACCCCGCCCAACCCCGGCAACCAATATCCGATCAACCCCCAGCGCCTGCCCAACAGCGGCCAGAACCTGGACGCCGGATTGTTCAAATTGAACCTCAACCTCACCGACGAACAGACGCTCAAGCTTTCCTACTCGCGTTCCCAGAGCGAACGCTGGACACCGTTTTCGTCCCAGAGCTACCCGACGCCACCCAGCGCCTCGAACATCAAGCAGTACGGTTATGAAAACGCCTTGAAGCGCTTCCTCGCCAATCGCAACACGCAAGACACCACCTGGTCCGGCAAGTACGAATACAAGCCGCTGGACAATCCACTGGTGGACTTGCAGGTGAAATACTCCTCGTCCCGCACCGACCAGACCGACGAGCGTGATGCCACGGCATTCTTCCAACTGGCCACCGGCGGACGGCGGATGGACACCGCCTACAATGACCGCGAACTGGAGATCAAGAACACCAGCCTGTTCGACACCGGGTCGCTGCAACACGCACTGACGGCCGGCATCCAGATCCGCAAGCACGCCCGGGAGACCGAGATGTGGATGCCCGGCGCCACCTACAACACCGCCAAGTACAACTACGGCCACTTCCAGCCGGCGTTCATGCCGCAAGGCAAGGTCGACGCCAACGCGTTCTTTATCCAGGATGCGGTGACCCTCGGCGACTTCACCCTGACACCGTCCCTGCGTTACGACCATGTGCGCAACCGTGGCGAGGGCAACGACGCGCCCTACTACGACAATCCCGATCCGGCCTTCGGTCACAACTACAGCGACCAGACCTACACCGGCTGGTCGCCGCGCCTGGCGGCCTTCTGGCGGGTGACCCCGACCCAGGGCCTGTTCGCCGACTACAGCAAGACCTGGCGCGCCCCGGTGATCGACGAACAATATGAAGTCCAGGGCCTGGGCAGCCGCACCGCGACCAGCACCAACCTCGACCCGGAGCGCATCACCGCCTTGCGCCTGGGCAGCATCAGCAACTTCTCCAGGCTGCTGACCGACAATGACAACCTGCTGGTGCGCACGACGCTCTATCGCAACCGGATCGAGGATGAAATCTTCAAGGCCACCGGGGTCGGCTGCGAAAACCAGGCGATCAATGGCGGCACCATCAGTTCGGCCTGCCCGCCGGGGGCCATGTCCAACTACCGCAATATCGGCGGCATGACCATCCAGGGCTTCGAGATCGAGAGTTTCTATGACTCGGACCATGTGTTCGGCCAGCTGTCCTACTCCTACACCACCGGCAAACGCGATAGCGCCTACACCAATCCGTGGGGACCGGCCGTCTGGGCACGGGACATTCCGCCGGCCAAATGGGTGGTGGTGCTCGGCACCAAGATTCCGAGCCTGGATACCCGGGTCGGTTGGCAGGGGATCTACGTGCGCAAGACCGATCGCCTGCCCAGCGACCTGTACCACGGCGGCCCCGGCAGCAGCGTCGGCGATGCCTTCTACGACCAGTACCCGAACGACAGCTATGTGGTGCAGAGCCTGTTCGCCCAATGGAAACCCCAGCAGCGCTACCTGAAGGGCACCGAAGTGAACGTCACGGTGGATAACCTGATGAACCGCAATTACCGGCCGGAGCTGAGCGGCGACCGCGCCTACAGCGAAGGTCGCAACCTCAAGGTCAGCTTGACGCGGTTCTTCTGAGCACACTGAGTTCCGGTACCTGGGCCCGTCGCTGGCTCAGGTAGCGGGTGCAGCTGACCCGCAGGAAGGAGGCGAAATTCAGCACCTCCCCGCGAAAATCCATCACTTCTTCGTAGAGTCGGGTGATCAACTGGTTGGTGGTCATGCCGTCAGCTTCGGCGATCTCGCCGAGGATGTCCCAGAACTGATTTTCCAGGCGCAAGGTGGTCACTACGCCACGGATACGCAGCGAACGGGAACGCGATTCGTAGAGAATCGGATCGGCCTTGACGTAGAGCTCACACATGACCCAACCCTCCCTTACAAGGTGATCCTGGTACCCAGCAACCCGAGGAACGCCGCCAGCCAACTGGGATGCGCCGGCCAGGCCGGGGCGGTGGCGAGATTGCCCTGGACATGGGCCTGGGTCACTTCGATATCGATATAACGACCACCGGCCAGCCGCACTTCAGGGGCACAGGCAGGATAGGCGCTGCACTCACGACCGTCGAGAATCCCTGCCGCCGCCAGCAACTGCGCGCCATGACAAACGGCGGCAATCGGCTTGCCCGCACGGTCGAAAGCCTGCACCAGTTGCAGGACCTTGTCGTTCAGGCGCAAATACTCCGGCGCACGACCGCCAGGAATCAGCAGCGCATCATAATCGGCGGCATCGACCTTGGCGAAATCGAAGTTCAGGGCAAACAGATGCCCCGGCTTTTCGCTGTAGGTCTGGTCGCCCTCGAAGTCATGGATCGCGGTGTGCACGGTCTGACCGGCGCTTTTGTCCGGGCACACCGCATGTACCTGGTGACCGACCATCAACAGGGCCTGGAACGGCACCATCACTTCGTAGTCTTCGACGTAATCGCCAACCAGCATCAGAATTTTTTTCGCGGCCATGGGGTGAACTCCTCTGGGTAAACGCTTGGGCAGACAAGAGTAGTCAAGGTAGACCCTGTGCGCGTGAGCGGGTAATCACCGGCTACTACGCAGGCCCGTGCTACGAAAAACTGTACGGACAACTCTCTACCTAGCTGTAGCGGCGAGCCGTCGGGGCTTTATGGCTAGATGACAGTCCCTGTTTCCCTGACTTCTGGCCAACGTTTATGTCTTCCCGTGAAAACACCGGCATGCTGCTCGGCCTGCTGGGTGTAGTGATTTTCAGCCTGACCCTGCCCTTCACCCGCGTCGTGGTGCAGGAAATCCATCCGCTGCTCAACGGCCTCGGTCGCGCCCTGATCGCGGCCATCCCGGCGGCGGCGCTGCTGCTGTGGCGCCGGGAAAAGTGGCCGACCTGGCGCCAGGTCAAGGGCCTGTCCCTGGTGATCATCGGGGTCATCCTGGGTTTTCCGGTGCTCTCGGCCTGGGCCATGCAGACCCTGCCGGCCTCCCACGGCGCCCTGGTCAATGGCCTGCAACCCTTGTGCGTGGCGTTGTACGCGGCCTGGTTGTCCCACGAGCGGCCATCAAAGGCCTTCTGGGCCTGCGCGGCCCTGGGCAGTGCGCTGGTGCTGGGGTATGCGCTGATCAGCGGGGCCGGCAGTATCCAGCCCGGTGACCTGTTGATGATCGGCGCCATCGCCCTCGGCGGCCTGGGCTATGCCGAGGGTGGACGCCTGGCCCGGGAGATGGGCGGCTGGCAGGTGATCTGCTGGGCGCTGGTATTGTCGGTGCCGATCCTGATCGGCCCGGTGCTGTACCTGGCCTGGCAACACCAGGGGGCGATTTCCGGTAAGACCTGGTGGGCCTTCGGTTATGTGGCGTTGTTCTCGCAGTTTCTCGGCTTTTTTGCCTGGTACGCCGGGCTCGCCCTGGGCGGTATCGCCCGGGTCAGCCAGATCCAGCTGTTGCAGATTTTCTTCACCCTGGCCTTTTCGGCGCTGTTCTTCGGCGAACACGTCGAACCGATTACCTGGCTGTTTGCCGGTGGCGTGATCATCACCGTGGTGCTCGGACGCAGGACCAGCGTCCGCCCGGCGCAACCGGGCGGCTTGCCGGCGGAGGTTCAGCTCAAGTAGCCGTCGGCCCGCAGCAGGGTTTCCAGGCAGTGCTCCTGGATGTGATAGAAGGCTTTCAACTCCTCGATCTTCACCAGCAATTGCGCCGGGTCCACAGGCTCGGCGCGCTTGACCGCGAGGATCATCTTGTTCTTGTTGGTGTGTTCCAGGGAAATGAACTCGAAGACCTTGGTCTCGTAGCCACAAGCCTCCAGGAACAGTGCGCGCAAGCTGTCGGTGACCATCTCCGCCTGCTGCCCCAGGTGCAGGCCGTATTGCAGCATCGGCTTGAGCAATACCGGGCTCTGGATCTGCAAGCGGATCTGCTTGTGGCAGCACGGCGAACACATGATGATCGCCGCACCGGAGCGGATACCGGTGTGAATCGCATAGTCGGTGGCGATATCGCAGGCATGCAAGGCGATCATCACTTCCAGCTCGCTCGGCGCTACGCTGCGCACATCACCGCATTTGAACACCAGCCCCGGATGCTCCAGGCGCGCCGCCGCCGTGTTGCACAGGTTGACCATGTCCTCGCGCAACTCGACCCCGGTCACCTGCCCCTCGACCTGCAAGGTATTGCGCAGGTAATCGTGGATGGCAAAAGTCAGGTAGCCCTTGCCCGAACCGAAGTCCGCGACCCGCACCGGCTGGTCAAGCTTGATCGGAGAGTGACTCAGGGCATGGGAAAACACTTCGATAAATTTGTTGATCTGCTTCCACTTGCGCGACATCGCCGGAATCAGCTCGTGCTGCGGGTTGGTCACCCCCAGGTCGGTGAGAAACGGCCGACTGAGCTCAAGGTAGCGGTTCTTCTCGCGATTGTGCTCGGCGGACGGCACCTCCCGCGTCTGCTGGGCCTTGCCCTTGAACAAGGTGCTCTTGCCCTTCTTGCTGTACTCCAGTTGCACTTCGTCGGTGAGCGACAGCAGGTGCGCGTTCTTGAACGACGCCGGCAGCAGCCGGGCAATGATCGCCTGGCCTTCGGCAAGGGCGAAGTTCTTGGTGATATCACGGGTCTTGTAGCGATAGACAAAGGACAGGCACGCCTGCTCCTTGACCGTCACCTGCTTGATGATCAGCCGTTGCAGGTCCGCTTCGTCGCCCACGTACTTGGCCAGCACCAGTTTGATAAAGGCATTCTGCGCCAGACCGATCTCGAGCAACTCGAGAAACTGTGCGTGATGGTCCGGCACGGACTGGGCGGGGGTTGCAGTAGCTGACATGTAAAGGGCGCCTCGGGCGTGCGGGAGTCGGATCAGGGAATGGCGAGTAGTGTATCAGCCCAACAGGACCAACCGGTTGGGCAGCTCGTTACGCGCCTGGGTTACCGGCACATGAGACTTGAGCAGTTCGCCGCAGGACTCGATGCAAGTGACAAAGCCCTGCAGGGTCTGCCCCTGTTTGACCCGCTCGGTGAAGGCCTTGACGATGGGTTCCCAGGCACTGCTGTCGAGCCGTTGGGAAATGCCCTTGTCCACCAGGATTTCGACATACCGCTCGGCCTCGCAGACAAAGATCAGGACACCGGTAGCGCCGACGGTATGGTGCAGGTTCTGTTCGAGAAACTGCCGCCGCGCCAGGTTCGATGCGCGCCAGTGCCGCACCGAACGCGGAATCAGCCGGCTGGTGATCGACGGGATACGGAACACCAGGCACAACACAATAAAGCTGCTCCACTGCACCGCCAGCAGGCTATGGCTGTTCAGCCAGCCAAAGACGAAGTTGAGGAGCCCGGGGACCAGCAGCGCCGCCAGGCTGGCCCACAGCAGCGGGATATAGGCGTAGTCGTCGGCACGCCGCGCCAGCACCGTCACCAGTTCCGCATCGGTCTGCTGCTCGACCCGGGTAATCGCTTCGGCAACCTGCCGTTGTTCGTATTCAGTCAGTAAGGCCATGGTTGTGCACACTCTCTGATAATTATGGATTACCAACTGCCCGATGATCCGCCGCCACCGAAACTGCCACCGCCACCGCTGAAGCCTCCGCCGGAACGTCCGCCACCGCCGCCGCCCAAGCCTCCCGAGCCGCCGCCCCTTGGGCCATAGCCCATCAGTTGCATCATCGCGCAGATCAGTACGAAGAGAACCATGAGGAAGCCGATCAATACCGGGTGCCGCGATCCGAAATCGCCTTCGGGCTCGGTTTTTTCCACCATCGGGCTGCCCAGGACCTTGAGTATCGCGTCGACCCCGGAACTGATGCCGCTGGAAACCTGGCCGTGTTTGAACTGCGGCAGGATCAACTGGTTGATGATCAAGGATGACTGGGCGTCGGTCAGGCGGTCTTCCAGGCCATAACCCACTTCAATGCGCACCTTGCGCTCGTCCCGGGCGACGATCAGCAGCGCGCCGTTGTTCTTGTCCTTCTGGCCGATCCCCCAGTGACGCCCCAACTGGTAGCCGTAATCCTCGAGGGTCGCGCCTTGCAGGTTCGCCACGGTGACCACCACGATCTGCTCGCCGGTGGACTTTTCATGGGCCAGCAATTGCTGGTTCAAGGCTTCGCGCACCGGCGCGTCGATCATCTGGGCGCTGTCCACCACCCGCCCGCTCAATTCGGGAAACTGCAAATCGGCCCTGGCCGTCAGCGCCAGCGTGCAGAGCAACAGCCACAGGGCGCCTTGGAAAATACGCATGCCTACCTCGTTCGTGATGAAGCAGGGTCGGGCCTTGCCACACGCAAGCACGGCAACGCCCGTCGGGTTACTGGAACTTCACCTGCGGTGCCTTATCGGCGTCCTGGGTGGTCGCTTCGAAGTTCGGGCGCAGCGGCAAGTCGCTGTACATCAAGCTATGCCAGAGGCGGCCGGGAAAGGTGCGGATCTCGGTGTTGTACTTTTCCACGCTGAGAATGAAGTCACGCCGCGCCACACTGATGCGGTTTTCCGTGCCTTCCAGTTGGGACTGCAAGGCCAGGAAGTTCTGGTTCGACTTCAGGTCCGGGTAACGCTCCGAGACCACCATCAAGCGACTGAGGGCACCGGTCAACTGGCCCTGGGCGTCCTGGTACTGCTTGAGCTTCTCGGGATTGTCCAGGGTGCTGGCATCGACCTGGATCGAGGTGGCTCTGGAGCGCGCCTCGATCACCGCGGTCAGGGTTTCCTGCTCCTGTTTGGCATACCCCTTGACCGTTTCCACCAGGTTCGGGATCAGGTCCGCGCGCCGCTGGTACTGGTTCTGTACCTGGGCCCAGTTGGCCTTCACCTGTTCGTCGTAGGTGGGAATGTTGTTGATGCCGCAGCCGGCCAGCAAGCTTGCCAGCCATGCCAGTACCACAAATCTGCCGATCGAACGGAAGCCCTGTTGTGCCTGCATGCTCGAAACGCTCCTTGAAACGCTAAAAAGGGAAAAGTCCCAGGATTTTTCATACACGGGACTCAGGCATAATCCGCCACCGCCACTGGAATGTGTGAAGCCAATCAGCTAAAAGATGCCCAGCGCGAAAAACAGTTCACAACTGTGCTGGATTATTAGCACAACAAGAGTCGCTCCCTATAACTAAACAGCCCGGCCAGTGCGCAACGATTGATCGCCGGACCGGGCCCCCGAGATAATCATTCATGAAGAAGCTGTGTTTGCTGGGCCTTGCTATTGGCCTGGCCAGTCTCCCGGTAGTGGCTGACACAAAGCCCGCCTCCCTGGACAACAAGGACGCTTTCATCGCCCAGTTGATGAAGCAGATGACCCTCGAGGAAAAGATCGGCCAATTGCGTCTGATCAGTATCGGCCCGGAAATGCCCCGGGAACTGATCCGCAAGGAAATCGCTGCCGGTAACATCGGCGGTACCTTCAACTCCATCTCCCGCCCGGAAAACCGTCCGATGCAGGACGCAGCCATGCGCAGCCGGTTGAAGATCCCGATGTTCTTCGCCTATGACGTGATCCACGGCCACCGGACCATTTTCCCCATCAGCCTGGCCCTGGCGTCGAGCTGGGACATGGACGCCATCGGCCACTCCGGGCGCATTGCCGCCCAGGAAGCCAGCGCCGACAGCCTGGACATCACCTTCGCGCCGATGGTCGATATTTCCCGCGACCCGCGCTGGGGCCGGACTTCCGAGGGCTTCGGCGAGGACACCTACCTGGTCTCGCGCATCGCCCAGGTGATGGTCCACGCCTACCAGGGCAAGAGCCCGAGCGAACCGGACAGCATCATGGCCAGCGTCAAGCACTTCGCCCTCTATGGCGCGGTGGAAGGCGGTCGCGACTACAACGTGGTCGACATGAGCCCGGTGAAGATGTACCAGACCTACCTGCCGCCCTATCGCGCCGCCATCGACGCCGGTGCTGGCGGGGTGATGGTTGCCCTGAACTCGATCAACGGCGTGCCCGCCACCTCCAACACCTGGCTGATGCAGGACCTGCTGCGCAAGGATTGGGGTTTCAAGGGCCTGGCGGTGAGCGACCACGGGGCGATTTTCGAATTGCTCAAGCACGGTGTCGCCAAGGACGGTCGCGAAGCGGCCAAGCTGGCGATCAAGGCCGGCATCGACATGAGCATGAACGACTCGCTGTATGGCAAGGAACTGCCGGGGCTGATCAAGTCTGGCGAAGTGCCGCAGAGCGACCTGGACAACGCCGTGCGTGAAGTGCTCGGCGCCAAGTACGACATGGGCCTGTTCAAGGACCCGTACCTGCGTATCGGCAAGGCCGAGGACGATCCGGCCGACACCAATGCCGAAAGCCGCCTGCACCGCAGCGATGCCCGGGATATGGCACGGCGCAGCCTGGTCCTGCTGAAGAACCAGGGCCAGACCCTGCCGCTGAAGAAGTCGGCGAAGATCGCCCTGGTCGGCCCGCTGGCCAAGGCCCCGATCGACATGATGGGCAGCTGGGCCGCCGCCGGCCTGCCGGCGCAATCGGTCACCCTGTATGACGGCATGAGCCGCGCCCTGGGCGACAAGGGCCAACTGGTCTATGCCCGCGGCTCGAACATCACCGCCGACAAGAAGGTCGTGGATTACCTGAACTTCCTCAACTTCGCGGCACCGGAAATCGTCGATGACCCGCGCCCGGCGCAGCAGATGATCGACGAAGCGGTCAAGGCCGCGCAGCAGGCCGACGTGGTGATCGCCGCGGTGGGCGAGTCGCGGGGCATGTCCCACGAATCGTCGAGCCGTACCGACCTGAACATCCCCGCCAGCCAGCGTGAACTGATCAAGGCCCTCAAGGCCACCGGCAAGCCCTTGGTGCTGGTGCTGATGAACGGCCGTCCGTTGACCATCGGCCACGAGCAGGACCAGGCCGATGCCGTGCTGGAAACCTGGTTCAGCGGCACCGAAGGCGGCAACGCCATCGCCGATGTGCTGTTCGGCGACTACAACCCGTCGGGCAAGCTGCCGATCACCTTCCCGCGCTCGGTCGGCCAGGTGCCGATGTATTACAACCACCTGACCATCGGCCGTCCGTACACCCCGGGCAAGCCGGGCAACTACACCTCGCAGTATTTCGACGAGGAAAACACCCCGCTGTACCCCTTCGGCTACGGCCTGAGCTACACCGACTTCAGCCTGAGCGGCATGGCGCTGTCTTCGACCACGCTGAACAAGAGCGGCAAGCTCGATGCCAGCATTACGGTGAAGAACACCGGCCAGCGTGACGGCGAGACAGTGGTGCAGTTGTATATCCAGCAGGTCGCCGGTTCCATGATCCGTCCGGTCAAGGAACTGAAAAACTTCCAGAAGGTGATGCTCAAGGCGGGCGAGCAGAAGGTCCTTCACTTCAGCATCGACGAGGAAGACCTGAAGTTCTACAACACCCAGTTGAAGTACGCCTCGGAGCCGGGCAAGTTCAACGTGCAGATCGGCCTGGACTCCCAGGATGTGACGCAGCAGAGTTTCGAGTTGTTGTAAGGCCTGTGCATGCCCCTTGTGACCAGGGGGCATGCCGCAATGCTGTTCGGTCAAGACAGTCCGAGGCCTAGCGCAGTCTTGTGGCGAGTGGGCTTGCCCGCGCTCGACTGCGAAGCAGTCGTAAAACCAAACACTTCGTTCTACCTGATACACCGCAACCACCGATTTTAGGGCCGCTTCGCGCCCCAACGCGGGCAAGCCCGCTCGCCACAAGGACCACCGTTGCCACCCAAGGCAACGCGACAGCCGACATGCTATCTTTCCCGCCCCTCCCCAGCTTGTCGTTGCCCGTATGTCGCCGATTCCCCGTTCCCTGCGTCTGGCGCTCTACACCCTGCTGATTGCCGCCGGTACCGCCCTGGCCGCCAGTTGGGCCGTGCATCGCGCCGAACAACAGGCCCTGGTCGACGACGCCTCACGGGGCAAGACGCAACTGACGCTCTACGCCAACGCCCTGCACACCCTGATCGAACGCTACCGCGCCCTGCCCGCCGTACTCGCCCTCGACCCGCAATTGCGCGCGGCCCTGGCCGGTCCCATCGACGCGGCAGAACAGGACGCCCTGAACCGCAAACTGGAACGGATCAATGGCGCGGCCCGCTCCTCCACCCTGCAACTGCTGGATCGCAATGGCCTGTCGGTGGCCGCCAGCAACTGGAGCCTGCCGAGCAGCTACGTCGGTCACAACTACGGCTTTCGCCCCTACTTCAACCAGACCCGGGTCGAGGGCAGCGGGCACTTCTATGCCGTGGGTGTGACCAGCGGCATTCCCGGCTATTTTCTTGCCAGCGCGGTAACCGGCGACAACGGCGAATTCCTCGGCGCGATGGTGGTGAAACTGGAGTTCCCGGAGCTCGAACGTGAGTGGAGCAAGGGCAGCGACACCTTGCTGGTCAGCGATGCCCGCGACATCGTGTTTATCGCCAACCAGCCCGGCTGGCGCTATCGCCTGCTGCGCCCACTGCGTGACAACGACCGCAGCGAAATCGGCAGCACCCGGCAATATGACAAGCAGTCCCTCAGCCCCCTCGACTACCGGCCCTTGCGGATGTTCGGCGACAACAGCTACCTGACCCGGGTCGACGGGCCGGACGGCAGTGCTGACTACCTCTGGGAATCGCAATCGCTGCCTCCGGAAGACTGGACCCTGCACCTGCTGCGCAAACCGCAGATGGCCGCCGAGGAACAACGCAATGCCGCGCTCGCCGGTGCCGGCCTGTGGCTGGCACTGGTGTTTCTAGTACTGTTCCTCACCCAACGCTGGCGCCTGGCGCGCCTGCGTCAACGCAGTCGCGAAGAACTGGAACGTCTGGTGGAAGAACGCACCCGCGACCTGCGCACCGCCCAGGACGGCCTGGTGCAGTCGGCCAAGCTGGCGGCGCTGGGACAGATGTCCGCCGCCCTGGCCCATGAGATCAACCAGCCGCTGACCGCCCAGCGCATGCAGTTGGCGAGCTTGCGCCTGCTGCTCGACCACGGCCGGATCGACGACGCCTACCAGGCCCTCGCCCCCCTGGACCAGATGCTGACCCGCATGGCGGCCCTCACCGGGCATTTGAAGACCTACGCCCGGCAAAGCCCCAGCGGCCTGCGCGAGCCCCTCGACCTGGCCGGCGTGGTCGATCAGGCGTTGCAGTTGCTGGACCCGCGCCTGCGTGAAGACGCGGTCAGCACGGTGCTGCACCTGACCCGCCCGGCCTGGGTCCGGGGTGATGCCATTCGCCTGGAGCAGGTGCTGATCAACCTGTTGCGCAATGCCCTGGACGCCATGCACGACAAGCCGCTCAAGCGCCTGGAGATCCGTATCGAAGCGCGCCCGCCAGTGTGGCTGCTGACCGTGGGCGACAGCGGCGGTGGAATTGCCGAGGAACACCTGAGCAAGGTCTTCGACCCGTTCTTCACCACCAAGCCGGTGGGCGATGGCCTCGGCCTGGGCCTGGCGGTGTCCTACGCCATCGTCCATGAGCTGGACGGTCGCCTGAGCGTCGACAATCGCCACGGCGGTGCCCATTTCAGTCTGACCCTGCCCATTGCCCCGGAGATGGACACTCGATGAACGCCGTGATCGTGGTCGATGACGAAGCCAGCATCCGCACGGCTGTCGAGCAATGGCTGAGCCTGTCGGGTTTCCAGGTGCAGACCTTCAGCCGCGCCGAAGAGTGCCTGGCGCGGCTGCCACGGGACTTCCCCGGGGTGATCCTCAGCGACGTGCGCATGCCCGGCATGGGCGGCCTGGAATTACTGGCGCGTTTGCAGGCCCAGGACAGCGACCTGCCGGTGATCCTGCTGACCGGTCACGGCGATGTGCCCATGGCCGTGGAAGCCATGCGCGACGGTGCCTATGACTTCCTGGAGAAACCCTTCAGCCCGCAGACCCTGCTCGCCAGCCTCGCCCGGGCCATGGAGAAACGCCGCCTGGTGCTGGAGAACCGCCAACTGCATGAACAGGCCGACCACCGCTCCCGACTCGAGCGCAGCCTGCTGGGGGTTTCCCGCAGCCTGCAAACCCTGCGCCGGCAGGTGCTGGAGCTGGCGGCGCTGCCGGTCAATGTGCTGATCCGCGGCGAAACCGGCAGCGGCAAGGAGCTGGTTGCCCGTTGCCTGCATGATTTCGGGCCGAGGGCCGCCAAGCCGTTTGTCGCCCTCAACTGCGCGGCGATTCCCGAGGCCTTGTTTGAAGCCGAGTTGTTCGGTCATGAAAGCGGGGCTTTCACTGGGGCCCAAGGCAAGCGTATCGGCAAGCTGGAATACGCCGATGGCGGCACCTTGTTTCTCGACGAGATCGAAAGCATGCCGCTGGCCCAGCAGGTGAAACTGCTGCGGGTGTTGCAGGAGCAGAAGCTGGAGCGGCTGGGTTCGAACCAGAGCATCGCGGTGGACCTGCGCATCGTCGCCGCGACCAAACCCGATTTGCTGGACGAGGCCCGGGCCGGGCGCTTTCGCGAGGACCTGGCGTATCGGCTGACGGTGGCGCAGTTGCGCCTGCCGCCGTTGCGTGAGCGCCGCGAAGATATCCCGTTGCTGTTCGAACACTTCGCCTACAGCGCGGCCGAGCGCATGGGGCGACCTTCGACGCCGTTGAGCGGGCCGCAACTGAGCCGCCTGTTGAGCCATGACTGGCCGGGCAACGTGCGGGAGCTGGCGAATGCCGCCGAACGCTCGGTCCTCGGCCTCGGTGAACCGGAGCCTGACGCAATCGATCCGGGCCAATCCCTGGCGGCGCAGCAGGAGGCTTTTGAAGCGCAATGCCTGCGCTCGGCCCTGACCCGGCACAAGGGCGACGTCAAGGCGGTACTCGAAGAGCTGCAACTGCCGCGCCGCACCTTCAATGAAAAGATGCAGCGTCATGGCCTGACGCGCGAGATGTTCCTCAAGGACGACTGACCCCCTCCCTGAAAAACACCGCGAAACCTGTAGGAGCGTCGACCGGCCGCGCCTACAAGTTCTGCGGTGTTTGTTTGAAGCCTGTTTCATCGGCAATTTTCCGCTTACCGCTTTATCACCCATGAGCGGATTTCCGCTCACCCAATCCCGCCAGCCCCTCTAAACCGGGCCTTCCGCCGTTGGCACAGCTCCTGCTATAGCCCTGCCAGGCTGCGCTTGCGCGCGCTCCACAAAAACAATGACTTGAAGGTTCCCTGATGGAAAACTCCACAACCCTGCCCCTGGGGTCGGCGGCCGCGCCGGCCAAAGAAAGAACCACCTCCAGCCGTCTGAAATCGATCTTCAGCGGTTCGGTCGGCAATATGGTCGAATGGTACGACTGGTACGTCTACGCCGCGTTCTCGCTGTACTTCGCCAAGGTCTTCTTCCCCAAGGGCGACACCACCGCCCAACTCCTCAACACCGCCGCCATCTTCGCCGTGGGCTTCCTCATGCGCCCGATCGGCGGCTGGCTCATGGGCCTGTATGCCGACCGCAAGGGACGCAAGGCCGCACTGATGGCCTCGGTCCTGCTGATGTGCTTCGGATCGCTGATCATCGCCCTCACCCCGGGCTATGAAACCATCGGCGTCGGCGCCCCGATCCTGCTGGTGGTCGCGCGCCTGATGCAGGGCCTGTCGGTCGGCGGCGAATACGGCACCTCGGCCACCTACCTCAGCGAGATGGCGACCAAGGAACGTCGCGGCTTCTTCTCCAGCTTCCAGTACGTGACCCTGATTTCCGGGCAGCTCATCGCCCTGGCGGTGCTGATCGTGCTGCAACAAACCCTGACCACCGAACAGCTGCAAGCCTGGGGCTGGCGGATTCCGTTCGCCATCGGCGCCCTGTGTGCCGTGGTCGCGCTCTATCTGCGTCGCGGCATGGAAGAAACCGAGTCTTTCACCAAAAAGAAGGAAGCGCCGAAAGAAAGCCTGATGCGCACCCTGATGCGTCATCCCAAGGAACTGATGACCGTGGTCGGCCTGACCATGGGCGGCACCCTGGCGTTCTACACCTACACCACCTATATGCAGAAATACCTGGTGAACACGGTCGGCATGAGCATCTCCGACTCCACCACCATTTCGGCGGCGACGCTGTTCCTGTTCATGTGCCTGCAACCGCTGGTCGGGGCGCTGTCGGACAAGATCGGTCGGCGGCCGATCCTGATTGCCTTCGGCATTCTCGGCACGCTGTTCACCGTGCCGATCCTCAGCACCCTGCACACCATCCAGACCTGGTGGGGCGCGTTCTTCCTGATCATGGCAGCGCTGATCATCGTCAGTGGCTACACCTCGATCAACGCGGTGGTGAAGGCCGAGCTGTTCCCGACTGAAATCCGTGCTCTGGGCGTCGGCCTGCCGTATGCCCTGACCGTCTCGATCTTCGGCGGCACGGCGGAATACATTGCGCTGTGGTTCAAGAGCGTCGGCATGGAAACCGGCTACTACTGGTATGTGACGGCCTGCATCGCCTGTTCGTTGCTGGTGTACGTGACCATGAAGGACACCCGCAAGCATTCGCGGATCGAGACCGACTGAGTACCAACACCGCAGTGCCCTTGTGGGAGCCGGCTTGCCGGCGATGAGGCCCTTGAGCCTTCCTGAGTCCATGCAGACGCCATCGCTGGCAAGCCAGGCTCCTACAGGTTCCGCGGTGTTTGCAAGACCGCGTTCCCCCTCGTTCACCCGCGTCCCGATAGGGCGATCCCGGCGCATTTCTGCGCATTCGCAAAAGAATTATCTGAATTAATAGTCAGTTAATTTCCAAGCGACATTCTGAACCTACGTTAAATCGACCTGGCCCCGGCCCCTTGGCATCACGTTGAATGCCGACCTTTTCTGGCGCCATACATATCGACTTACACGATTGATTTAAGCGTTTATTTGCGCTTTTTAATCAAATTTACAAGCGTAAAATCACTTCCATACCCACTGAACAAAACGAACACCTTTAGGAGCACCCCCCATGAAAACCAAACTGATCCTCGCCCTGGCCCTCTCGGTACTGGCTGCCAACACCTTCGCCGCCGATGGTTATGACCGTACCGGTTCTGCCACTTTCAACTCCAGTGCAAGCGCCGCGCTTGCCTCCGATGGCTTCGACCACACTGGTACCGCTGGCGCAGTAGCTTCCGACGGCTTCGACCACACCGGCACTGCTGGCGCAGTCGCCTCCGACGGTTTCGATCACACCGGCACCGCTGGCGCTGTTGCCTCCGATGGCTTCGATCACACCGGCACCGCTGGCGCAGTCGCCTCCGACGGCTTCGACCACACCGGCACCGCTGGCGCAGTAGCCTCCGACGGCTTCGACCACACCGGCACCGCTGGTGCAGTGGCCTCCGACGGCTTCGATCACACCGGCACCGCTGGCGCAGTAGCCTCCGATGGTTTCGATCGTACCGGTACCGCTGCTGCGATCAGTTAACCTCTTCAGAAACGGCATCACAGCCCGGCCTCGGCCGGGCTTAGTCGTTTCTGGGGGAACAGAAATACAAAGTGCCCAGGCAACAGAGGCTCCATGTGGCGAGCGGGCTTGCCCGCGCTGGGGTGCGAAGCGCCCCTAAAACCTGCAATCGCGGTGCATCAGATATAACGGGGATCATGGGTTTGCGACTGCTACGCAGCCGAGCGCGGGCAAGCCCGCTCGCCACAAATGCGCGGACATCCGACTATCGCATTTCATAATCAAGCACCGCACACTGTGCACCTGCACTTCCATCCTGCTCGCGGAATCCGAACCATGTCCGACGCCATCCATTACTACGAACCCGCCAACGGCCACGGCCTGCCCCACGACCCGTTCAATGCCATTGTCGGCCCACGGCCCATCGGCTGGATTTCCTCGCAGGATGCCCAGGGCCGGTTGAACCTAGCGCCCTACAGTTTTTTCAACGCGTTCAACTACATTCCGCCGATCGTCGGCTTCGCCAGCGTCGGCCGCAAGGACAGCCTGAACAATATCGAACAAACCGGTGAATTCGCCTGGAACCTCGCCACCCGGCCCCTGGCCGAAGCCATGAACCAGAGTTCCGCGGCCGCGCCCGCCGAGATCGATGAATTCGAACTCGCCGGCCTCACGCCCGCTGCCTCGCGGATCATCAAGGTGCCGCGGGTACAGGAAAGCCCGGTGTCATTCGAATGCAAGGTCACCCAGATCATTCAACTGCAACGGGCCGATCAGGAATTGGTGCCTACCTGGCTGGTGCTCGGCGAAGTGGTCGCCGTGCATATCGCCAAGTGGCTGCTCAAGGATGGGATCTACGACACCGCCGCCGCCGAACCGATTCTGCGCGGCGGCGGTCCGGCGGACTACTTCCAGCTGGGCCCGGAAGCCCTGTTCAAGATGTTCCGCCCACGATAGGGCCGGTCGTCAAACCACCGACCAGGCCAACTCACCCTCTTCGTCGACATCGGCCAGTCGCGCAAGCTCTTGCGCGGCAGCCTCGTCGGCCTCGAAGGCGGTCTTGAACTTCTGTTCATCGAGTATTTTGTGAAACCGTGGTGCACCGGAACCGTCCAGGGCTTTCACGGCAATTGCCGCGCTATAACCGCCCTCACCGGGAACCACCGCCGAAACGGCTTCGAAGTGTGTGAATGCTTTACGTGCCATGCCTGTTATCCCGGCCAATTGATTGGCCGGCATTCTAAACCTTCAGCTGGCCAACTGCTGCAAGGCACCTGCGCTGGACAGATGAAAATCGCACTGGGCCCGGGCGGCACTGACATCGCTGAAGGTATGGAAGTCGAAGCTGTCGACCACCAGGTCCTGGACCAGCTCGGCAAAAACCTGCATCGCCGGGGTATTGAAGTAGGCCATCATGGCCGGCTGGTTGAGCCAGAACCCGGACACCAGCCACAGGTCGGCATCGGCCAGGGAGTGTTGCAGGGAGAACTGCAGGCAACCGGAGGCCTGGCGGGAGGGTTCGATCAGGCTGCTCAGACGTGCGCCCAGCTCGGCGGAACGCCCAGGGCGTGCACGAACAAAGGCCATGTGACTGACGGGGATAGGCTTGGACATGCGCGACGCTCCCGAAGAGAAGTTGTACTCGCTCAATCAGCCCGGGGACTGACTGCGACAGGAACAGAGATTAGAGCGTTTGCCGAGGGGTCGTTAGTCGATTCCTGTCGGCTTATTGCACAATCCTGCCGTGCTGCCGACTTCTCCGAGTGCCAGCGCCCCTCAGCTTCCCACACCACGGCTGACAGCGTTTTGAGCAATCCCACAGCGCCTGACCGCCTGTAATATGACCGTCATATGAAAAGACGGCAGAATCAGGCAAGAATTGCGCAGTATTGTCCTGGCGTCGCGGATTGCCCAAACTTAAGCTTGCCCCATTCGTAATCACCTCCAGGGCCCGCCATGTCCTTGCTCGATCAACCCCAAATCCCCCTGCCGGTCGAAATGGAAAAGTTGCGCGCGGAGCTGGCCGAGATCATCTGCCGCAATACCGGCGAAGACGGCAGCTACGCCACTGCGGTGGGCTCGCTGCACCTGTCGCGCCATAGCCAGCCCCACGAATTCTCCCCGGCACTGGCCCAACCGGCCCTGTGCGTCCTGGCCCAGGGCCGCAAGGAAGTACGTCTGGGGGATGAGAACTTTGTCTACGACCCGCTGAACTACATGGTGGTCTCGGTTTCCATGCCGATCTGCGGGCGGATCACCAGTGTCTCGCCGGAACACCCGATCCTCGCCTTGCGCGTGGATATCGATCCGGCCGAAATCAGTGCCCTGATTGCCGAGGCCGGCCCCATGGGCGTGCCCAGCCGGCCCACCGGGCGCGGCTTGTATGTCGAGCGCCTGGACACACAGATGTTCGATGCCCTGCTGCGCCTGACCCGCCTGCTCGACAGCCCGAAAGACATCAACATGCTCGCGCCGCTGATCCGCCGGGAAATTCTCTATCGACTGCTGCGCAGCCCGCAGGGCTACCGGCTGTATGAGATCGCCATCGCCAATAGCCAGAGCCACCGGGTCAGCCAGGCGATCAAGTGGTTGAACGGCAATTTCGAACAACCGCTGCGCATCGACAGCCTGGCCCGCGAGGCCAACCTGAGCGTGTCGACCCTGCACCATCGGTTCAAGGCGATGACCTCCATGAGCCCGTTGCAGTACCAGAAGCAACTGCGCCTGCAGGAGGCGCGGCGGCTGATGCTGCTCGAAGGCCTGGACGCCTCGGCGGCGGGCTACCGCGTGGGCTATGAAAGCCCCTCGCAGTTCAGCCGCGAATACAGCCGGCTGTTCGGTGCGCCGCCGCTGCGGGACCTGGCGCGGTTGCGCCTGAGTGTCTAAACGCTAGGCTGCCAGCACCCGACAGGCCTCGGCCGGAATGGTCACCGAGACCCTATGCCCCACCCCCAGGCCGATGCCCTGGCACGGCGTGCTCAGCGCCGTGAACGACACGCCGGAACACTCGACGATGGTTTCAATGGTCGAGCCGATATCGCGGACGAAAATCACCGTGCCGAGCAGGCGATTGTGCCCCGCCGTCGACTCGGGCGCGGAAAGTTGCAGGTCTTCCGGGCGCACCAGCATCCGCACCTGCTTGCCGGTCTTGACACCGGCACTGCTCGGCACCTCGATGCTCTCGCCTCCTGGCAACCCGATCCTTCCACCGCCCAGTATGGTGGCCGGAAAAATATTGCCCGAACCGATAAAATCGGCGACGAATTCATTGGCCGGGTGCCGGTAGATCTCGATCGGCGTGCCCACCTGCTGCACCCGATGCTCGCCCAGCACCACCACGATATCGGCCATGGTCATCGCCTCGCGCTGGTCGTGGGTGACCATGATGGTGGTGATGTTCAGGCGCTGCTGCAGTTGGCGGATTTCCACCTGCATCGATTCGCGCAACTTGGCATCCAGCGCCGACAGCGGCTCATCCAGCAGCAGGAGCTTGGGCCGCGCGGCAATCGCCCGGGCAATCGCCACCCGTTGGCGCTGCCCGCCGGAGAGCTTGGACACCGGCCGGTCGATCATCTCGCTCAGTTGAATCAGTTGCAGCAGCTCGACCACCCGCGCCTGCTGCTCGGCCTTGCCGACCCCACGCAGTTTCAGCGGATAGGCGATGTTCTCGCCCACGGTCATATGGGGAAACAGCGCCAGGGACTGGAACACCATGCCGAAGTTGCGCAGGTGCGCCGGAGTCTGGCCGATGTCCTCGCCGTCCAGGCGGATCTCGCCGCCGCTGAGGGTTTCCAGGCCGGCGATCATCCGCAGCAAGGTGGTCTTGCCGCACCCCGAAGGGCCGAGGAAGCACACCAGCTTGCCCTCGGGCAGGTGCAGATTGACGTCCTTCACCGCACAGGCCGTGCCGTAGTGCTTTTCGACGTTTTCCAGAATCAGTCCAGTCATGTTGCTTACCTCAAGAAATCAGAAGGAAACGCCGCCTTCGCCCACCAGCTTCTCCAACGCCCAGATCAGGACGAAGTCGATCAGCACGATCAGCACGGCAAAGGAGAAAACAGTAGGGTCCAGGGACGAGACGGTGCGGCTGTACATCCAGATCGGCACGGTCATCACGTCGATGGTGTAGAGGAAATAGGTCACGGTGAACTCGTTGAACGAGACGATGAACGCCAGCAGCATCCCGGCGAGAATCCCCGATTTCATCAGCGGTACCACCACATCGAGGATCGCCCGCTGCGGTGAAGCGCCGAGCATCTGCGCGGCCTCTTCGACCTCGCTGCCGATGGAAAGCATGGCCGCCGTGCAGTTCTTCACCACGAAGGGCAAGGCCAGGATCACGTGGGCGATCACCAGTCGCGAGAAGCTCATCTGGAACGGCAGGCTGTCGAACACCAGCAGCAAGGCCAGGCCCAGCACCACCATCGGAAACACCAGGGGCAGGGACATCAGTTGCAACGCCACGGCCTTGCCACGAAATTCGCAACGCACCAGCGCATAGGCGGCGGGCACTGCCACCAGGGTCGCAAAGACCATGGTCAGGCAGGCCACCAGCAAGCTGGTGGTCATCGCCTTGCCCAGGCTCAGCACATCGCTGGCATCCGGCGACACGATGGTCTGCCAGGCCGCGCGATACCATTGCAGGCTATAGCTGCTGGGCGGGAAATCGAGGTTCGAGGCGCCGCTGAAGGACATGACGATCATGGTCAGGATCGGCAGCACTGCCAGCAGCAGGATGATCCCTGAAAGAATCCCGGCGAAGCGGCCGGTCTCCCCCGGCAGGATCGACAGGCGTTTGGACGACGACAGGCTCATTGGCAGGACTCCAGCATCCGGCGCCGACGGCCGGTGACGTATTCGGACAGGGTCATGATCGCCAGGGTGGTGATGATCAGGACCACGCCGGCCGCTGAAGCCGCCGGCCAGTTCATCAGCGGGGCGATCTGGTCATGGACCATCACCGCCAGCATTGGCACGCGCCGACCGCCCAGCAGCAGGGGCACGACAAAGCTGCTGGCGTTGTAGGCGAACACCAGGGTCGCGCCGGTGATGATGCCCGGCAGGCTCATCGGCAGGACCACCTGGCGAAACACCTGGAAGCGGCTGGCGCCGAGGGTCGCGGCGGCCTCTTCGTAGGTGCGGGCGACGCCGCGCATGGCGCTGGCGATCGGCAGTACCGCGAGGGGGAAAGCGGTCTGCACCAGGCCCATCAACACGCCGTTCTGGTTGTACAGCAGCATGATCGGACGCTTGATCAGGCCCAGGCCCATCAACGCCTGGTTGAGCATGCCGCCGGGACCGAGAATCACCAGCCAGCCATAGCTTTGCAGCAGCAGGTTGACCAGCAGCGGCAGGAGCACCGCGGCGAGGAAGATTCGCCGCAGAAACGGCGAGGTCAGGCGCGACATGGTGTAGGCCACAGGGATCGCCAGCAGCACCGCGATCACGGCGCTGAACAGTGCCAGGCGCAGGGTCAGCAGCAACGACTTGAGGTAGTAGGGTTCAAGCAACTGCGCGTAGCTGGCGAAGCTGAAGCCGGTCCATTCGGCGCCCTTGGTGCCGACGCTCATGCGTAGCACCAACAGGCTGGCGAGAATCAGCACGGCGAGAAACAGCATCGACGGCGAGAGGAAAAGCCAGGCCCGGGCGGTGGGCGAAATACCCGCGGAGGGGCGCGGCAAAGCCACGCCGACCGGCCGGGTCAGAGGTTGGTGTTCCATAGAAAGAGTCTCGACTGAGAGAAATCATCAACAAGGCAGAAGCCTGGCGGGCACACCTGATCGTCTGGATTGTTGTGGGAGCCGGCTTGCCGGCGATGGCGTCCTCGAGGGCACCAAAAGCTTCGCGGGCAAGCCCTGCTCCTACAGGTTCCGCGGTATCTTCAAGTCCCCTCAACTCAGGACGAAAAGATTTCCGTATAGCGGCGAATCCACTGGTCATGCACCGTCGCCAGGAAAGCGTTGTCGTGCATGATGGCCTTATCGGCGATCTGTTCCGGCGTCAGGATGTACGGGCTCTTGCGCGCCTCGGCGGAGATGATCGCCTTGGCGTTGACCGGACCGTTGAAGATGTCTTCGGCCATCTTGCCCTGCACCAGCGGGTCGAGCGAATGGTCGATAAAGGCGTAGGCCAGGTCGGTGTCGCCGGGACGATTCTTCGGCATCACCGAGAGCATCAGGTCGGTGTAGAAGCCCTCCTTCATGCCGAATGTGGCGCCCAGGCCGTAGGCCGGATCACGGATCTGTTTCGGAAAGAACGCCGGGGCATACAGGCCGCCCAGGTCCAGCGAGCCGGTACGAAACAGCTCGGCGATCTGGTTGGGGTTTTCCCCGAGGGTGACCACGCGGTCCTTGAGCTCGGCGAGTTTCTTGAAGCCCGGCTCGATATTGTGCTCATCGCCACCGGCCAGCTTGGCGGCGATGATGATCAGGTCCATGGCCTCGGTCCAGTTCGGCGGCGGCAGGAACAGGTTGCTGGCGAAGTCCTTGTCCCACAGCGCCGCATAACTGTCCGGCGCCTCTTTCACGGTGCGGGTGCTGTAGACCAGGCTGTTGCACCAGAGCAGATAACCGATGCCATGGCCGTTGGCGCCGGTGCGGTATTTTTCCGGCACGTCGACCAGGTTGGGAATGCGGTTCAGATCGGGTTTTTCCAGGAGCCCGGCAGCGGCCAGGCCTTCGGCGCCGACACCGGCCAGGGTGATGATGTCGTACTGCGGACGATCACCGCCGGCCTTGAGTTTCGCGACCATTTCCGAGGTGCTGCCGGTGCGGTCGGCGATAACCTTGGCGCCGGTCTTGGCCTCGAAGGTCGCGGCGATATTGCGCAGGGCGGCAAGGCCGGTGTCATCGGACCAGGTCAGCAGCTTCAGGGTCTTGCCCTGGAAGCGGGTGTCGCTGGCATTGGCCCGGATAAACGGCATGCTCATGGCGGCCGCGGCCACCGAAGCAACGCCCACGGTCTTGATGAACTGCCTTCTGTTCAGGTCGTACTGGCCCATTTCGGACTCCCTTTATTCTTTTAGGTATGAGGTCGGTCGCAACGTTTGCAGCCGGTCTTCGATCTCGCTGGAGCCCCCGTGGACCGTGGGTCGTAGCTGAGTCGGCGGGTTCATCCTGAGGTCGCCCGGAACCGGCAACAATCGAAAGTTTGTCATTGAAGCCATGCACCCGGCGCATGCCTCATTTCGAGGCATGCGCTGCCCTGTTTTACAGGGCGCGAATCACATGTTTGATTTCCTGGAAGGCCTGCAAGCCCCAGGGCCCCAGCTCACGGCCGAGGCTGCTCTGCTTGTAGCCGCCCCAGGCGGTTTGCGGAAAGATCACCTGCGGCGCATTGATCCACACCAGCCCGGCCTGCAAGGCATTGGCGATCCGCTGCGCGGTCTCGTCACTGCGGCTGACCACGCTGGCCACCAGGCCGAACTCGCTGTCGTTGGCCAGTGCCAACGCCTCGGCCTCGCTGGTAAAACTGCGCACACAGAGCACCGGGCCGAAAATCTCTTCACGCCATAACGCACTGTCCAGGGGCACTTCGGTGAAGATCGTCGGCCGCAAAAAATAACCGCGCGTGAGCTCCGGTGGACGTCCGCCGCCACAGACCAGCCGGGCGCCGACACTCAGGCCACGGTCGATATGAGCGAGCACACGCTGGTACTGCGCCTGGTTGACCAGCGCGCCCATTTCCACCTCGGGGTCGAACGGGTCCGCCACGCGAATGGCTTCGGCCCGCGCAGTGAGGCGCAACAGGAATTCATCGGCGATCTCCTCCGCCACCAGCACCCGGCTGGTGGCCGAGCACATCTGCCCGGCATTGAAGAAACCGCCACCGCTGGCGAGCTCCACTGCGAGCTCGAGGTCGGCATCGGCCATCACCAGCAGCGCCGATTTCCCCCCCAGTTCCAGGCTCACGCCCTTCACGGTTTCCGCCGCCCGCTGCATCACCTGGACCCCCACCGCATTGCTGCCGGTGAAGGAGATTTTCGCGACTCGCGGATCGGCCGCCAATGGCGCACCGACGGCCAGGCCGGTGCCGCAGACCAGGTTGAAGACCCCGGCCGGCAAGCCGCTGTCGGCGATGATTGACGCCAGTTCCAGCTCTGGCAGCGGCGTGACCTCCGAGGGTTTGAGCACCACACAGCAACCGGCGGCCAGGGCCGGAGCCAGCTTCCAGGCGGTGGTGACCATCGGGAAATTCCACGGCACGATCAGCCCCACCACCCCGCACGGCTCTCGGCGTACATGGGCGGCGAAGGCATCGCTGGGCAGCTCGACGGTTTTGTCCTGCTGCCCGTCGAGGGCCTCGGCCAGGCCCGCGTAATACTCGAAGGTGGCAATCACATCATCGACATCGATGCCCGCCTCGAACAGCGGCTTGCCGTTGTTGCTCGATTGCAGGTGCACCAGGGTTTCGCGGCGCTCGCGCACGCCCTCGGCAATCCTGCGCAGTACAGCGCCACGCTGTGCCCCGGTCGTCACCGACCAATCGACGAAAGCCCGGCTCGCCGCGCTCACCGCCAGTTCCACCGCCTGCCCATCGCCACCGGAAACGCTGCCGAGCAAGGCCTCGGTGGCCGGATTGATCACCCGCAGCTGTTCGCTGCCGGAACGCCATTGGCCGTCGATGTAGAGGCCGTCCTGATTCATTTGCGCTTTCATCACCAGGCCGCCCCTTCCATCCACAGACGCTGGTCGATTTCGATCAGGGTCGGTCCCTGGCGATCCGCGGCGGCCTCCAGGGCGCTACGCAAGGTCTCGACGCCGGCAACGGCCTCGGCCACGCAGCCCAGGGCCCGGGCCACGCCGATAAAGTCCGGGGTGTAGATATCCACGCCGACAGGCGTGATGGCGCGATTGACCATGTATTTCTTGATCTCTTCGTAGCCCTGGTTGTTCCACAGCAGCACGATGATCGGGGTCCGAGCTTCCACCGCGCTGGCCAGTTCCGACAGGGTGAACTGCAAGCCGCCGTCGCCGATCAGGCAGACCACCGGAGGTCGTTGGCTGCGCTCACTGGCACCACCCAGCCAGGCACCGATGGCCGCCGGCAAGGCATAACCGAGGGTGCCGTAGCCGGTGGACGAGTTGAACCAGCGGCGTGGGTGCTCCGGGTTCAGGGTCAGGTTGCCGGTGTAGACCGGCTGGGTCGAGTCACCCACCAGCACCGCCTCCGGCAGCACCTCGAGAACGGTGTTGAGGAATTGCGTCTGGGCGCGAGTCGGTGCATCCCAGAGAGCGTCCAGTTCGGCACGCAAGGCGGCGGCGCGTAGCGGCCCCCAATCGCCTTGGCGTGCAGCCAGCGTCTGGCCTTCGACAGCCGCCAGCAGTGCCTCGGCTGCTGTCCGCGCATCGGACACCAGTGCGACCTTGGGCGGATAGTTGCGCACGGTCTGGTCCGGGTCGATATCGACGCGCAGCAAGGTGCCGGGAATCTCGAAGCCGCCGGCAAAGGTGATGTCGTAGTCGGTTTCCGCCAGCTCCGTGCCGATGGCCAGGACCACGTCGGCATCCGCCACCAGGGCGCGGGTAGCAACCATGGATTGGGTCGAACCGATCAGCAACGGATGGCGCGACGGCAACATGCCCTTGGCGTTGATGGTCAGGGCCACCGGAGCTTCCAGGCGCTCCGCCAAACGGGTCAACGCGACGGCCGCGTCGATGGCACCGCCACCGGCGAGGATCAGCGGACGACGGGCCTTGGCCAGCAGTTCGGCCATTTGCGCGATCGCCGCGGGGGCGGCACCGGCACGGGTAATCTGCACCGGTTGGCTCTCGAGCAAGGCATCGGCATTTTCCACCAGCACATCGAGGGGAATCTCGATATGCACCGGACGCGGCCGCCCGGCCTGGAACAGCGCGAAGGCCCGGGCCAGCACCGCCGGCAGTTCGGCCGCCGACATCAGCGTGTGGGAGAACGCCGCGACGCCCGCCACCAGCGTGCCCTGGTTTGGCAACTCATGCAGCTTGCCGCGTCCACCGCCCAGTTGACTGCGCGACTGGACGCTGGAGATCACCAGCATCGGGATCGAGTCGGCGTAGGCCTGACCCATCGCCGTGGTGATATTGGTCATGCCGGGGCCGGTGATGATAAAGCACACTCCCGGCTTGCCGCTGGTACGCGCATAACCGTCGGCCATAAAGCCGGCGCCCTGTTCATGGCGCGGCGTGACATGCTCGATGCTCGACGACGCCAGCCCACGATAGAGCTCCACGGTATGCACGCCGGGGATGCCGAACACCTGTTCGACCCCGTAGCCTTCCAGTAACTTGACCAATACTTCGCCGCACGTCGCCATCTGTCTCGCCCTTCTTGTTCGTATAAGCCATGCTGCCGATGAGCACGGCGATAGGGTTATTGGAGCGTTTGGTCGATGGCGGGCACAAGGCAAAAATAGTCATACTAGGCATGTCCTGTCGTCATGCCTGAGCTGCCCCACCATGAAACGTCCGCCACCGCTACCCGCTCTGCATACCTTCCTGGTCACCGCCCAGTGCTGCAACTTCACCCGCGCGGCCGAGTTGCTGCACATCACCCAGGGGGCGGTGAGCCGGCAGATCGCCGGGTTGGAGAGCCACCTGGGTTATGCGCTGTTCCAGCGCCAGGCCCGTGGCCTGAGCCTGACCGCCCAGGGCCGCGAGTTGTTTCCACGGATCCAGCAGGTGTTCAACCTGATCGACGAGGCGGTGGATCAGGTCGGCGCCCGACGCGAGGCCCTACAACTCAAGGCCCCGACCTGCATGATGCGCTGGCTGCTGCCACGCCTGTTGCAATGGCAGAAGGAGCGCCCGGACGTACCCGTGGAGCTGACCACCACGGTGCAGCATGCGGTGGATTTCCGCCGGGAAGAATTCGATGCCGCCGTGGTCTATGGCGCGGCGCCGGGCCCCTCGGTGGCGTATCACCATCTGTTCGACGAGCAACTGACGCCGGTTTGTTCACCGCAACTGCTGGAAGGGCCGGTGCCGCTGAACAGCTTCGCCGACCTTGAGCAGCATATGCTCCTGCATCCCACGCGCGACCAGCGGGACTGGGAAGCGTGGCTCAAGGTGGCCGGCGCACGGGTCAGCAATATTGGCAAAGGGCAGCATTTCGACACCCTGGACCTGGCGATGAGCGTGGCGTCCCAGGGCACTGGCGTGGCGATTGGCGATTGGGCGTTGATCGGCGAGGACCTGAGCGCCGGGCGGCTGGTCATGCCTTTCGATTTGCGGGTGCGCACCGGGCAGGCGTATTACCTGGTCTACCCGGAAAGGGCCGGGACGGCGCCAGAGTTGCGGGAACTGATGGAGTGGTTGGTGGCGCAGGCAGCGGAGCGGGGTTGATCGCCAGAACACGACAAAACCTGTAGGAGCCGGCTTGCTGGCGATGCAGACGCTGCGGTGTCTCAGACAGACCGCATTATCGTTCATCGCCAGCAAGCCGGCTCCTACAGGACACCGAAAGGTATCGCTAAAACTCAGTAGCCGACGGCGAAGCGCTGACGCGAGTGCGCAGGCTTCTCGACTTCATCCAGCAAGGCAATGGCGTAGTCGGCGAAGGTGATCCAGCTACGGCCTTCGGCACTCACCAGCAGGTCATCCTTGCCCAGACGGAAGTGTCCGGTACGTTCGCCTTCGACAAACTCCGCCGATGGCGACAGGAAGCTCCAATCAAGTTCCTTTTCCTGACGCAAGGTCTCAAGGAACTCCGCCCCCGCACTGGCCTCCGCCTTGTATTCCGCCGGAAAGCCCGGGCTGTCGATCACCCGGCTACCACCTGGCAACAACAGCGAACCGGCACCACCGACCACCAGCAAGCGTTTGACCCCGGCCTTCTTCACCGGACCGATCACCGCCGCGGCCGGCAGGGTGGCGAAATGCGCGGCACTGATCACCACATCGTGACCGGCAACCGCCGCTTCCAGCGCCGCGGCATCCAGCGCATCGACCGCCTTTTTCACCACACCGGCACGCTCGACGATCTTCGCCGGATTACGGGCGATGGCGGTCACGCTGTGGCCGCGACGCAGGGCTTCTTCCAGCAACTGGCTACCGGCACGGCCGGTGGCACCAATGATTGCAATCTTGCTCATGACACTCTCCAGTTCCAATCGAATGACGCTAGGCGTCGAGTGGGCCCTTCCCACCCAGGGAGCAGGAAGGCGATCTACACAAACGTCCAATCAACAGGTGAGCGAGCTCACCACTTCATCTCGCCCTTGGCGACCTTGGCGCTGAGCTCCAGGGAGGACTCTTCGCCGAGGCCCGGATAACGCTTTTTCATCGCTGCAATCAGTTCGGCGGAATCCTTGGCCTTGGCGGTCTCTTCGTCGAAGGCCTTGATGTAGTCAGCGGTAAATTGCACCGCCGCGAGGGACCGCGAGCTATCGCCAAGGAAGTGACCGGGCACCAGGGTCTTGGGTTTCAGCGACTGAATCCGTTGCAACGTCGCCAGCCAGGCCTGATGAGACTGCGCGGTCTGGGTATCGGCCATCCACACATGGATGTTTTCCGCCACCACCACACCGCCCACGACCGCCTTGATCGACGGAATCCAGACAAAGGTGCGATCCGGTTGCTCGCCGTTCAAACCGACCACTTTCAGCTCACGCCCTTCCAGCGTCAGATGGTCGCCCTTGAGCACCTGCGGCACCACCCTGTGCGCCGGCACATCGGTGCCCATTTTCGGCCCCCAGAAAGCCAGCTTGCCGTCGACGGTGGCCTTGATATGCGCCACGGTCGGCGCCGATGCCAGCACCTTGGCCTTGGGGAACGCCTGGGTAAGGGTGTCCAGGCCGAAGTAGTAGTCCGGGTCGCCATGGCTGATGTAGATGGTGGTCAGTTGCTTGCCGCTGGCACGGATTTTTTCCACCAGTTGTTCGGCCTGGGATTTGCCGAACTGGGCATCCACCAGGATCGCCTCCTTCTCACCGCTGACCAGCACCGAACTCACCGGGAAAATCGCCGAGGTCCCAGGATTGTAGACATCCAGGGTCAAGGCCGGCTGGGCCGCCGCCGCATGGGCGACAAAACCCAGGGTGGCGGTGGCGAGCAAGAGGCGACGAAACAAAGACAATCCGATCATGTGCAACTCCGAGATCTGTTGGCCGTGATGGCAGTGAACAGAGCTTAGTTGCCCGAACCGATACAAAAAATGCGATGCTGGGACATAGTTTGTTTCTGAAAGTGGGCAAATCATGGATCGTCTTACGGCAATGCGGGTCTTCGTCACGGTGGTCGACCTGGGCAGCCAGTCGGCGGCGGCCGACCATCTGGACCTGTCACGCCCCGTGGTGTCGCGCTACCTCGCGGAGCTGGAGGACTGGGTCGGCGCCCGGCTGATGCACCGCACCACGCGCAAGCTGAGCCTGACCGCCGCCGGCAACGAAACCCTGCCGCGCTGCCGCCAGATGCTGGAATTGTCGGCGGACCTGCAGGCCGCCGTCAGCGTACCGGACGAGGCACCGCGCGGACTGCTGCGGATCAGCGTGAGCACCTCCTTCGGCCTGGCGCAACTGGCCGATGCCATGGCCGAGTACGTCAAGCAGCATCCGGGCGTCAGCGTCGACCTGCAGATGCTCGATCGCACGGTGAACCTGGTGGACGAGCGCATCGACCTGGCGATCCGCACCAGCACCGAGCTGGACCCGAACCTGATCGCCCGCCGACTGACCGTCTGTCGCTCGGTGATCTGCGCTTCCCCGGCCTATCTGCGCGAACATCCGGCGCCGCAGCGGGTGGAAGACCTGAGCCGGCACAACTGCCTGACCCACTCCTACTTCGGCAAAAGCCTCTGGCATTTCAAGCAGGATGGCGAACAGGTATCCGTGCCGGTGCAGGGCAATATCAGCGCCAACGAGGCCAGTACCCTGATGCAGGCGGTGATCGCCGGGGCCGGTATCTCGATGCTGCCGACCTACCAGGCCGGGGCCTATATCAAACGGGGCGAACTGGTGCGGCTGCTGCCCCAGGCAGAACCCATACTGATGAACATCTACGCGGTGTACGCCTCACGCAAACACATGCCAGCGACGCTGCGCAGCATGCTCGACTTCCTGGTACAGCGCTTTCCCGAAGCGCCGCAATGGGATGAGGGATTATGAGGACTGGCCGATCCACCGGCTGAATAGCGCGCCAACGATACCCTGGGTGTGGCTGGCAACTCCCGACAACTGACCTAGGCTTGAATCAGTGCCTTCTAGCGAACTGAGTTCGGCAGAGTCAGAGGTCAAGAGCATGAACGTTCTAAAAACAAGAAAGTGTGCTGCGGTGTTAGCCGTCACCGCTGTTGTAGCGCTCTACGCCACCGCAGCCTGGCGGGTGGAGCAGATACGACAGACGCCACGGGGATTATCCACCTGTCATCTGGATTACTGCGTCCCCCATACGGCCAGCCTGAGTGCGCTGAGATAATTTCGTCAGCCTTACTTACGAGGCTATCGAATAGCAGGCTATCGAGTACACTGGCAAGCATCCCCGCGCACTTGCCTGGTGAGCGGGTCAACCACTGCTTGCAGGTTCTACCGTGACCAATCTCAATCAGACCGGCCAAACGAAGCCGGCGATTCGCAGTATCCTGATCGCCTTGATGCTGGCGATTTTCCTCGGTGCGCTGGACCAGACTATTGTCGCCGTCTCGATGCCTGCCATCTCCGCCCAATTCAAGGATGTCGGCCTGCTCGCCTGGGTGATTTCCGGCTACATGGTGGCCATGACCGTGGCCGTGCCGATCTACGGCAAGCTCGGCGACCTCTACGGCCGACGCCGCTTGATGTTGTTCGGCATGGGCCTGTTCACCCTCGCCTCGTTGTTCTGCGGCATGGCCCATAGCATGGAGCAACTGGTGCTGGCGCGGATCATCCAGGGCATCGGCGCCGGCGGCATGATTTCGGTCAGCCAGGCGATCATCGGCGACATCATCCCGCCCCGCGAACGCGGCCGTTACCAGGGTTATTTCAGCAGCATGTACGCAGTGGCCAGCGTGGCCGGGCCGGTCCTCGGCGGCTATATGACCGAATACCTGTCGTGGCGCTGGGTGTTCCTGATCAACCTGCCGCTGGGCCTGGGTGCCTGGCTGGTGGCCCACCGCACCCTGGTCGGCCTGCCGATACCACAACGCAAGCCGATCATCGATTATCTCGGCACCGTGCTGATGATCATCGGCCTGACCGCCCTGCTGCTGGGCATCACCTTCATCGGCCAGGGTCACCACTGGAATGACGGACAGGTCCTGGGCCTGCTGGTCACGGCGCTGATCGCCCTGCTGCTGTTTGTCCTGCATGAACGGCGCACGGTGGAGCCCTTGCTGCCGATGCACCTGTTCCTCAACCGCAACGCCCTGCTGTGCTGGTGCACGATATTCTTCACCAGTTTCCAGGCAATCTCGCTCACAGTGCTGATGCCCCTGCGCTTCCAGAGCGTGACCGGGGCCGGCGCCGACAGCGCGGCTCTGCACTTGCTGCCACTGGCGATGGGGCTGCCCATGGGCGCCTACTTTGCCGGACGACGGACCTCGGTGACCGGCTACTACAAACCGCTGATCCTGATCGGCGCGCTGTTGATGCCGCTGAGCATCCTCGGCATGGCGTTTACTCCACCCCAGGCGGTGCTGCTCAGCAGCCTGTTCATGCTCCTCAGCGGAATCGCCGGCGGCCTGCAGTTCCCGACCTCGCTGGTGGGTACGCAAAACTCCGTGGAACAGCACGATATCGGCGTCGCCACCAGCACTACCAACCTGTTCCGTTCCCTCGGCGGCGCGATGGGTGTGGCACTGATGTCGGCGTTGCTGCTGGCACTGCTACAGGACTCCAGCCTGAGCCACCTGGCCGGTGCTTCGCTGGTCGCCGAAGGCAGTTCGGGCAACGCCCTGCTCGAAGGCCTGAACAGCGCCGAAGGTCCGGCGCGCGACGCCCTGCGCGCCGAGTTGCTGCTGACCTTCCGGCATCTGCTGCTGATCAGCGCCGCCGTCGCCCTGTTGGGCCTGGCGGCGGCGCTGGCGATGCCGAACAAGGTCCTGCGCGGGCGCGAAGACAAGGTCCGCTAAGCGAAGGGATTCCCTGGTGGGGTCGTCAAGGGCTGTAATACCCGACCGCCACCAGGTACTGCCCGACCCGTCTCAGGTAGGCATGCTTGTCTTCGATCTTTCCGGTTACCGGGTTCTTCCAGCGATACTCATACTCTCCGCGCTCCTGCTTGGCCATCAGCGCCAGAATCGGCTCCCCCACCGGCTTGCCGTCGGGGTCCCTGATCTTGCTGAAGTCGGTGTTCACCAGTCGCAGGTTGGTCCCGTGGGCCAGGTAACGATGGGTTTTCAGATCCACCACGAAGACATACAGGTCGTCCTCCAGAAAGCCCAGTGCATTGATCGACTCGAGCGTGGCCTGCTTGTCCTTGCCCAGATCGGTCGCCGCCCTGGCCAGCAAGGCTTCAGCCTGCTGCGGCGAGGCCCGGGGCAGGTAATAACCGACCGCCAGGATGCGCTCACCAACCCGCTGGAAAAACACCCGCTTGCGCTCGACCTTGCCGTCATTCCAGTTCTGCCAGCGATACTCGGCCTCGTGGATGCCGCTGCCTTCCGGGGTCTTGAGCGTGTCCTTGAACGCCTTGCGCAAATCCAGACCCAGGGCCTCGGACACGTCACGTCCGATCAACGCCGAAGACGGCCCACCGCTGGCCAGCATCACCCCCCGGGTGTCGACCACAAACACATAGCGGTCCTGATCGACGAACTCGCCCTGGCGACTGAACGCGGCAAATGCCTTGTCACCCTGGTCGCGGTAATACGCCACGGCCTTTTCCAACAGTGCCTTGGCAGCCGGCGCTTCATCCGCCGGCGCGGTCGCCGCCAGCGCCGACCCCAGGCACAGCAACATCAAACAGCCTGACAAGGCCCGTATTAAACCAAAACCCATGATGGTGCCCCCTCGTTCTTGTTGGTCTCACAGGAGCGTAGACCTACACGGCCTATACGGAAGCATTCAGCAAGCCGGGGTTGCGGTGTCCGACATCCCTGCAAAATGTGCAGGCATTTTTTAACCGCGCCACTAGAATGCGTCCATCGAGAACCCACCTACGGAATCGTCATGCCGCTTCGCTCAGCGCTCTACTCGCAACGTTCGCTGGTCCTGACACTGGTCACCCTGCTGGGCTGCGGGTTCCTCGCTACCTCCCTGCTCAGCTACTACGCCTCGCGCGCCTCGATCCGCGACGGTATCGTCAACACCGAACTGCCCTTGACCTCCGACACGGTCTACTCGGAAATCCAGAAGGACCTGGTTCGTCCGGTGCTGATTTCCTCGATGATGGCCCGCGACACCTTCATGCGTGACTGGGTCGTGGCCGGCGAACGCGACTCGCAGCAGATGACCCGCTACCTCAACGAGGTCATGACCCACTACGGTGCCTATACCGCCTTCTTCGTTTCCAACAGCAACCTGACCTACTACCAGGCCAAGGGCGTGCTGAAGAAAATCCGCATCGACGATCCCAACGACCTCTGGTATTTCCGCGTGCGGGACATGCAGGCGCCCTACGAGATCAATGTCGATCCGGACACCGCCAACAATAACCGCCTGACCTTCTTCATCAATTACAAGGTCTTCGACTACGACGAGCACTTCATCGGCGCCGCCGGTGTCGGCTTGACCGTGGACGCGGTGGTCAAGCTGATGGACAAGTACCAGCAGCGCTACCAGCGCAGCGTGTACTTCGTCGACACCTTCGGCCGCCTCGTATTGACCGGCGCCGACGGCGGCCCCGAAGGCGCCCGGGCCGGACAGTCGCTGAACGACCTGGCGAGCATGAAGAACCTGCAGGTTAAACTGCCCAAGCCCCATGATGGCAGCTACGAATACGCGGAGCCGGACGGCAAGGGGCATTTCCTCAACGTCCGCTTCATTCCGGAGCTGAACTGGTACCTGTTCGTCGACAAGCGCGAAGACGGCGCCCTCAGCGGGATTCGCCAGTCGCTGTACCTGAACCTGCTGATCTGCCTGGTGGTGACGCTGATCGTGCTGGCCCTGCTCAACCGCGTGATTCATCGCTACCAGCGCAAGATCCAGGCACTGGCAACCCTCGACAGCCTCACCGGCCTGCCCAACCGCCGGGGCTTCGACCTGCTGGCGGCCCAGGCCCTGCATGAAGCCCACCGCGAACCCAAGCCGCTGACCGCGCTGCTGCTGGATCTGGATCACTTCAAGCAACTCAACGATACCCACGGCCACCTGGCCGGCGATGTCGTGCTGAGCGGTTTTGCCCGGGACCTGGAAGGCTGCCTGCGCCAGTCGGAAATCATTTGCCGCTGGGGTGGCGAGGAATTCATTGTCCTGCTCAAGGACACCGACAACGCCAATGCCCAACTGATCGCCGAGAAAATTCGCCGGCATATCGAACAACAACGCTACAGCTACAACGGCCAAAGCCTGCAAGTGACCGTCAGCATCGGCCTGACCTCGCTGCAACCTGACGACACCCTGCACAGCCTGCTGGCCCGGGCCGATCATGCGCTGTACCGGGCCAAGCAGAGCGGGCGCAACCGCGTCTGTAGCGACCTGTCAAAATCCGCCCATGAATGACCCCAGCCTCTGCCCGGCCTGCGGTGCACGCAACGACTGTGCCCTGGCCGACCCGCGAACAGCCGACCGGCCCTGCTGGTGCTACAGCGTCAGCATCGACCCGGCGATACTCCAAGCCCTGCCCGACGAACTGCGCAACGCCGCCTGCCTGTGTCCCCGTTGCGCGCAAGTGGACGAGCAACTGAAGGCGCCCCCGGCACCTGCGCCATAACATAAAATGCCCGCCCACCCCGAAGCCTTCAGCCATGCGCCTTGACCGTTTCCTCAGCAACCTGCCCCGCTTCAACCGCCAGCAGGTGCGCCTGTTGCTGGTACAAAAACGGATCAAGGTCGACGGCCTGATCGTCGGCGATCCCCATCATGAAGTCCGCGAATTCAACCAGGTCGAGGTCGACGACGAAGTGCTGCAGGCAGGCCGCCCGCCGTGCTACTTCATGCTGCACAAACCCCAGGGCTGCGTCAGTGCCACCCGCGACCCGGAGCACCCTACCGTCCTCGACCTGATCGACGAACCCGAAGCCGCCGAGTTGCACATCGCCGGTCGCCTGGACTTCAACACCACCGGACTGATGATCCTGACCAACGATGGCCAGTGGTCGCGCCGGCTGACCCAGCCGCAGACCAAACTGCCGAAGATCTACTACGTCGAGACCGAACAGATCATCGGCCCCGAATACGCCGAGACCTTCGCCCGTGGCCTGTACTTCGCTTTCGAAGACCTCACCACCCAACCCGCGACGCTGGAGTTGCTCGGCCCGCGCAGCGCCCGGTTGAGCATCGTCGAAGGCCGTTATCACCAGGTCAAGCGCATGTTCGGCCACTTCGACAACAAGGTCCTGCGCCTGCACCGTGAAGCCATGGGACCGCTGGTGCTGGACGAAAATTTGGCCCCGGGACAATACCGAGCCCTGCGCACCGAAGAAATCGAGCGGATCTGAGCGCGCGACGACGACCGCTGAGCAGAAGTCACCGAGTTATGACAAATCGTTCCTTGCACAATCGCCCCATGCCTGCTTGAATCAGACCGTCAGCCAAAATATGACTGATTAGTCACACCACTATTCCAAGAAACTCTTTGTCGACTGCGAGGCCCACCGGCTCTCGCTCTCCGACAGATTGCCCGCCTATAACAACACCCGTCGGCCAGGCTTCAACGGACCGACATGGGCCTGCAACATTCCAGGCGAATGCCTACCTGTCATATAGCTCGTGCACAGTTCGTTGCGCGCATACCCGCTAGCCAGGAGTCTTTTGACATGAGGCCAGAAATTGCTGTGTTGGATATACAGGGGCAGTATCGGGTTTACACGGAGTTCTATCGCGCAGATGCCGCAGAAAAGACCATCATCCTGGTCAACGGCTCGATGGCCACCACTGCGTCGTTTGCACAGACAGTGAAGAACCTGCACCCGCACTACAACGTCGTGTGCTATGACCAGCCCTATGCGGGCAAGTCCAAGGCCCACAACCGTCACGAAAGAATGCTGACCAAGGAAACCGAGGGGCAGATCCTCCTGGAGTTGATCGACCACTTCGCGGCCGAGCATGTGATGTCCTTTTCCTGGGGAAGCGCGGCGACCCTGGTTGCCCTGGCGCACCAGCCACGACGGATCGAAAAGGCGGTGATCAGCTCCTTCTCACCGGTGCTCAGCGAACCGATGCGCGACTATCTGGAACGGGGCGTCGACTACCTCAGCGCCTGCGACCGCGACCGCATGGGCCATCTGGTCAACAACACCATCGGCAAGCATCTGCCGTCGTTGTTCAAGCGCTACAACTACCGGCACGTCAGCAGTCTGGCCGAGCATGAATACGAGCAGATGCACTTCCATATCGGCCATGTGCTCAACAGTGACCGGCTGTGCTACCTGAAGGCGGCGAAACGGATCGACGTGCCGGTACTGTTCATGAATGGCGAATGGGACGAATACACCTCGCCCGACGATGCGCTGCAGTTCGGCCAGCATGTGCGCCACAGCCACTTCACCACGATCCGCAGCACCGGGCATTTTCTCGACATGGAACACAAGTCTGCCTGCCGCGACAGCCGTCATGCGTTGCTGGAGTTCCTGAAGCCGACGCATCAGGAAAGCCGATCGCGGTACTACCGACATGTTCAGGAGCACCATGCACGGGCCATGTGAAGAAGGGTTGTCATGGGTAGGTAGCGTTCTTGCAAACGAACGCCAATCCCTTGCTGAACGCAAATCCCTTGTAGGAGCCTGGCTTGCCAGCGAAGAGGCCCTGGCGGCCACCGAAGGTCTCGCAGACAAGCCCGGCACCGACAGGAACCACGCTCGATCTGGCTGAAGGGTATCGGCCTTACCTGCACTACCGCCGACCCGACGCCCGCGTTAAAACACAGATTTTCAAAGAAAAACTTCAAATCCCCGGCCACATCTGGTACAAAGTCAGCCGTTCGATCTGCGGGTATAGTTTAGTGGCAAAACGAAAGCTTCCCAAGCTTTAGTTGAGGGTTCGATTCCCTCTACCCGCTCCAATCAAATCCAGTCCGACGTTGCGGAACAGTGCGACGAAGACAAAAAAACCGGCTCTCAGTGGCCGGTTTTTTTATGGGTGGGATCACCGTTGAACGTCCAAGATAATGCCCCTCCCAGAAACGACAAAGGCGCCTTTCGGCTCATAATTCACACACTGACACGTCACGAACATCGAGAGGCAGGATCTTCAGCTTAATCCGTACCCTCCCATTCCAGGCCCTCCACGCCCAGTATGACCAGATCGACGCGGAGACCGTGTAATGAACATTAAACCTATTCACAACCAAGAAGACCTGAGCGCCACCTTTGCTCGTATGGAGCAGCTATGGGGTGCGGAAATCGGCTCACCTGAAGGGGATGAGCTGGAAATTCTTGCGCTGCTCATCGAAAAATACGAAGACGAGCATTATCCAATGCCACCTTCCGACCCGATTGAAGCGATTAAATTCCGCATGGATCAGCAGGGCCTGACCCCTCGTGATCTGGAGCCTTTCCTCGGATCGAGCGGGCGCGTATCCGAGGTATTGAATCGCAAACGCAAGCTGAGCCTGTCGATGATCAAGCGCTTGCATGACGGCTTGCGGATTCCTTATGAGTGCCTGCTCGCGGATGTTGCATGACGCGCAAGATTCTGGAGCTTGTCTCGAATCTTGTCGTCGCCGTCAGTCAATGATGATGCCGAACCAGCAGGCCAATACCCTCACATGTAATAGCCTACCGTTTTCTTCAAGCGATCCGAGTATTCATAAATATCGTCCACCGAGTTGATCGGGTGCCGCGTCTCGTTCTTTTCCTCGTCAAAAATCCCGATGTATTTCTGTGAGCGATTAAAATGCAGGCGGCAAATCGGCTTACGATTGTTATCATCCAACAGGATACCGAAGTAGCTCTGGGTGTCCCGCTGCACGATGCGTTTCGCATCAACGACAGAACGCACCATGGCACGCACAATGTGATACCCCTCCAGCTCCTCCAGTGTCGTCAGGATTTTAGCTTCTGAGTCGACATCATCTGCTGCACTACTTACACCCTCCGCAGCAACCGGAAGCGAACTGATCGCCGGTTGAAGCGCACCGCTCATTGCGGACTTGAGACGATCATTGATCTGGTCATTGAGAAACTGCGCCAGCGCCTTTCTGGTTAACTCATAAAACTGCTCGCGTACTTTCTGAGTTATGACGCCATCGTAAACTCGGCTTGCAAAGACTTTGACAAAATCGTCATCGGGCTTACTGACCTGAGAGGCGATAACCTTCTTGATCTGACTGACATATTTCAACTCTCCTGCGGCATTGATGATCGAGTCCACGTCGAAAGCTGATTTCGTCAACTTGGTCAACTCTGGAACCGAGTACTCGTCAATGTCCAGCAAGTCGAGCTCCAGAAAAGGCTTCTCATCCATCTTGTTAGGAGCATCGAGGTCAGTGAAAAATTTATAGACTTGGCCGTTGGTCAGGATGGAAATCCGGGCACTGGTGACATGAAAATAGCGAAACAATTGAGAGGCATGGTTGAGATTGAGTGACTCGCCGATTTTTTTGCACTCAATCAGAATCTGAACCTCTCCATCCTTCATGATAGCGTAATCAATCTTTTCACCCTTCTTCGTCCCCACATCGCAGACAAATTCTGGCGTCACCTCCTGCGGATCAAAAACATCGTAGCCTAGAACAGTATTGATAAAGGGCATGACGAAGGCGTTTTTGGTCGCCTCTTCCGTCTGAATAGCAGCGCTTTGAAGACGCACTTTGGCAGCGAGACTGGCGAGCTTTTCGAAAAAGTCCATGAACGACCTCTGACCTGTTCAGATCCATTGATGAGAGTGATGGCAAAATGACCGTTCTTGAGAGTAGACATAAAACAGCACAAAGAAAGGCAGCCACCAAAAACGGAGACAGCCTCCCAAGTGATTTTGCCGAGCCAGCAGGACAACTCTCTTTCCATCGACTGAAATTTCCTAGAAAATCCAACCCGCTTGCGCCTGCCAACACCGGTGGCTAGTCTTTGATTCGTCACTGCCAAATCAGTGATCGGGTTTAGTCGCCCAGGCAGTCGTTAGGCGCATGCGCCACCTTCCTTCAGGTGTTTTTTTACGCCTGTATTTTATGGTGGCTGTGCGCAGGGCACCCTCGGGTGCGCCGGGATCCTAACGCTCCGGTCGACTAACCTGCGTACAGCTGCCACTCCATTCGTTTAGTCGCGAAAGCTGGTAGCTCCCATTGATGCGTTAGGAGTTACTGTCATGTACAAAGTCACACCCAACCCGCCGCTTTCACTCAACATAGAAACCATCGACCCCAAAGCCGCCGACCGCGCCTTGTCCCACTATCTGCCGCAAGACAATCCACCGAAACGATCTAGCATCACCGCAAAACGTGATGCCTTTCAACGTTACGAAGAAACCCTGGTCAACGCCAGTTCGATCCTGGACTCTGCCGCCGCCACTGCCTACGAAAACGCCGACAACCTCACCGGCCCCCATCGCAAGGTGGCGATGGGCGTGGTGCATCTGATCGAGCTAGCTCAACGGCAGGTGGATTCGCTGCTGGAAGAAGAACCGCCAGCCATCACAAACTGACAGGACAAGTACTCCGCAAAGGGGAGCCCAGCTCCCCTTTGCGTCCTTTTCTCCGCCTAAAGCTGAAACATAGTTGATAGCCATAGGCCATCTAACGATAATCCCGCCTCCCTATACTCACGCAAGGATATGCCGTGAAAAAGTCCCTTCTGTTGGTCCCGCTGCTCGCCCTACTGCTGCAAGGTTGTGGTGTGACCATGACCCGCTATGAGCCGAGCTACGAAAACGTCCAACAGCTCAAGCAAACCCCACCGCTGCAACCCATCAGCAATGCCCAGGTGAAGGCGGCCCCTGGCCAGGACTCGCTGACGGTTCGGGCTAACCCGATCCGTTCGCCGAGTGGCAGCATCCCCCTGCATATTCAGGAAGCCATCAACGAAGAGTTGCGTAAAGCCGGCCTGCTGGATCCGCAAGCAGAGCGGCACCTGAATGTATTGCTGGTCAAAAATGAGCTGACGGCCGGAGCCAGTACCGGTACGGGCCAACTCTCTGCCCGCTTTACCCTGCTCAAGGGTGATGAGGTGGTCTATGACGCGACCAAGGACGTGAACCACGAGTGGAACAGCAACTTTATCGGAGCCATTGCAATTCCGAATGCCGCCAATGCCTACAATCCGATGGTGCGTGATTTGCTGAAGGCTTTGTACAGCGACCCGCAGTTCATTCAGGCGCTGAAATAAGGGTAAAAAAAAGAGCCGCTATAGCGGCTCTTTGTTTATCAGGCGCGTGGCACGCCAGAGTCAAGTGCCGAGTATTTCAGGCTATTGCTCTCGACCATCTGCTTGAGCAGCGCATTGACCTGGCGACTGAAAGTGTCACTGATTGCCGCTTTTGGGGTATTGCCCATCAATGGCACAAACCAGATCCCCATCCAGGTATTGATCGAGTCATGGTTACTGCCATTGCTGATTGCCACCCCTTGTTGGTCAACCGCCTCGAGATTCATGGTGTATTGATCGGTGGCTATCGCCGGGATGATCATAAGGCTGAGACCACTGATAAAGCCCATGACGAGTGCACCACCACCCGCTGGATGGTTGTAAACCTTGAGGCGCAGGTTGTAGTCGCCAGGCTGCTTCTGGAACTCATCCAGCGTGACCCGCCCAAAGAGCCCGGAATCGTTCAGCACTTTCTGCAGTTCAGGCTTGAGCATGTCGCGTGCTTGCGGAACTTCAACGGCTGAAGGGCTTTTTGGCACACCTTGGTAGAATTTGAAGTCTACATAGACATTCGGCTTGTTCGAATAGCTGGACATCGATGGCATCTTCACTGGAGCCACTTCGTCCTTGGTGAAGCTGGCGCAACCACTCAGCCCAAGCACCAGGGCCAACCCCAGAATTTTTCCAATTTGCATGACAGCTTCCTTAATTGATGGCATAGCGCCTCCATGGCCGGAGCGCCGAGCGGATTCTAGAGAGCCACCAGTAATAACAAAAGGCCATACTCGAGAAAGCTGACTGAAAATCGGAAAAAGACAGAAGAAAGATAACCACCCTGGTGCCAACCACCAGGGTGTACTCACGTTTATATGGGGGCTAGGTCATGTCCCACTGGTAACCCGCGTCCACAAACGCGTACTCAAGCGCATCCCCGCAGGCGACATGGTCTTGATGGTGAACAGGGTATCGAGCACCGAAGGCGCCGGGTACGCCGCCGGGTTGTTACGCAGCTCCGGTTCGATGTAAGGCAGCGATGCAAGGTTGCCGTTAGGGTACTGCACGGCGTTGCTGATATTGGCGATCACCTTCGGGTCCAGCAGGTAGTTCATATAGGTGTAGGCATTCTCCAGATGCGGCGCACCCTTGGGGATCACCACCATGTCCACCGCCACGGTGGAACCTTCCTTGGGAATGCTGTAGCCGAGGTTCACCCCACTCTTGGCCTGCTTTGCGGTAGCCATGGCCTGCAACACATCGCCGCTGAAGCCGATGGCCACGCAGATATTGCCGTTGGCCAGGTCGCTGACGTATTTGGATTGATGGAAATACAGGATCGACGGACGAATCGCCAACAACGCCGCCTCGGCGCGCTTCAGGTCAGCCGGCTGCTCGCTGTGGGGATCGAGCCCCAGGGCGTTGAGCGTGATCGGCACCATCTGCGTCGGGTTGTCGAGAAAGGCCACACCGCACTGCTTGAGCTTCTCGATATTCTCCGGTTTGAACAGCATCTGCCAGGATTGGGTGATGTCGGTGTTGCCGAAGATCGCCTTGATCTTGTCGACGTTATAGCCGATGCCCGTCGTCACCCACATGTAGGGAATCGCGTAGCGGTTGCCCGGGTCGCTGGCCTCCAGGATCTTCATCAGCTTGGGATCGAGGTTCTTCCAGTTCGGCAGCTTGCTCCGGTCCAACGGCTGGATCGCCTCCGCATGGATCAGGCGCGGCAGAAAGTGGTTAGAGGGGCTGACCAGGTCATATCCGCTGCCGCCAGTCATCAACTTGGCTTCGGTGGTTTCGTTGCTGTCGATGACATCGTAAGTGGTCTGGATCCCGGTCTGACCGGTGAAGTTGGTCAGGGTATCGGGAGCGATATAGCCACTCCAGTTGGCGATGCTGACGGACTCCGCCGCCTGCACTGCACCGGCCGACAACGCCAGGGTTAACAGTGCCGTGGTTGTGCGCTTGATCATGGTGCCGCCCTCTCTTGTTTTAGTATTGCAGCGAACCTCGCCGCGAAGGTTAACGCTCGTGTCGGGCACGCCGGACTTCCCAGCCCATACGCACTGCCGCGCCGATATCAAACAGCGGCCGCGGCGGCAGGTAGCCGGGCCGGGCCTGGGCCAGGACATCGCGCAGCACCGTGGAGTCGCCACCAGCGGCCATTTCTGCCAGCAACCGCCCCCACAACGTGCCGCGCGCAACCCCGGAGCCATTGCACCCGGACACGCCGTGCAGGCGCTCGGCGATACGGCTGAAATACGGCTCACCGGAACGGGTGGCACTCAGGTGCCCGGTCCAGGTGTGCTGCATATCCGCCGAGGCGATGCCGGGAAAGCGCTTCTGCAATCCCACCAGATGCTGGTACTGCCGAGCCGCCAGATCGGTGCTATCAAGGTCGCGCTGGCGATATTCGACGGTGTTGCGAATCAACAGGCGGCGGCCCGGAAGCAGGCGCACCGTGGCCCCGCCCGGCAAAGTCGAGAGCACCCCCCAGCCCTGGTCGTCGAAGAGCGTTTGCCAATGTTCACCGGTCAGGGGTCGAGTGATGCTCGCGCTCAGTTCCAGCGCGAAGGTACGACTACGATGCAGGCCGACCCGGGGCAGGAAAGCTCCCACGCAGACCAACACTTGCGCGGCAGTGATTTCACCTTCGGCGGTCTGCGCCCTCCAGCCCTTGCCCGCAATCGGTTGCAGGTCGTCGACGCTGCTGCGCTCGTAAACCTCGACCTGGGCCGGCAGCCGGTCCAACAGGCCTTTGACGTACTTGGCCGGCTGCAATAGACCATTGCCGCCGCCGCAGTGGATTGCCTTCTGGTAAAAGCCGCTGCCCAGGCGCCGTTGCAAGGATTCGCCCTCCAGGCACACCGCACTGGCACCCACAGCGTTGAGAGTGTCGACACGCTGGTCGCAGTGATCCAGGTGCTGTGGCTGGTGAACCGCAAAATGGTAGCCGGCGTCACTGAATTCGCACTCGATGCCAAGCTCGGCAATTCGCTGGCGCACCTCGTTGCCAGCAACGACACCAATCCGCGAAGCGAGTTGATAGACGTCATGGCCGGGCTGGCCGATCAGCTCATCGAGCGCCGGCAATTCATGACTGACGACAAACCCCGAATTACGTGCCGAAGCGCCCTGGGCCACACGCTGGCGGTCGAGCAGCACGATGCGCTGCTGGGGAAACATCCGCGCCAGGCTGTGGGCGGCCGAAAGGCCGGTAATGCCTGCGCCGATAATCAGCCAATCGGTTTTCTGCGAGCCTGTCAGCGTCGGCCGCGGGGGCGATTCACCCGCCAGGGCGATCCAGCCACATACATTGTTCACTGCCTGCCACTCCTTCACAATCCATGCGCCTTGGGCATTATTGTTATCACCCCTGTCGCGCCGTATGCCTACAATCTAAGGAGATCTTCGCCAGGTTTCGAACGTTATTAATTCATCCACCTATTCGGTAAACGCATGAATAAACCACTTCGACTTCCGTCCTTGCAGGCCCTGCAGACATTGGTCCATGTGGCCGAGACCAACAGCTTCACCGACGCCGCGACGCGCCTGCACCTGACCCAGAGCGCCGTGAGCCGACAGATTCAGCAGTTGGAAGAGCATTACGCCGTCCCCTTGTTCGAGCGCACCAGCCGTCGGGTATCCCTCACCCAACAGGGCCGGGATGTGCTTGATGTGGCCTTGGAAGTACTCAGGTCATTGGGCGCCCTGCAGGAGCGCCTCACGCCGGCGCCGCTGGACCGACCGTTTCGCATCCGTATCTTTGTGTCCCTGGCGGTGCGTTGGCTGCTGCCTAGGCTCAGCGCTTTTTATGCCGCCAACCCAGCACTGAGCCTGTCCATAGAAACCGTGGGCTTCGAAGCCATGGACCTCGAAGACGCGGAGCTGGGCGGCGATTGCGACGCTTACGTGGTGTATTTGCCCAAGGGGCTGGATGAACCGGCACTGACCCCCCTGTTCGACGAGTACCTGATTCCGGTGTGCGCGCCGCGACTGGAAGGCAACCTGTCGCCGCCCGCGTCACTCGATGAGTTGGCCGGACATGCGCTGATTCATGGCTCCCCCCATGGCCAGGAATGGAGCACCTGGCTGCAAGCCCAGCCCGATCGGCCAGCACACACCTACAAGCACATCCTGTTCAACCTCGACGACCTGGCACTCAACGCCGCCGCCCGCGGGCTGGGCGTGGCCATGACCGATCTGATCCTGGCCCGGGACGCCATCGACCGTGGCAGCCTGATCGTGCCCTTCGGCGAGCCTCTGAAAACCGGCGGCGTCTACGCCCTCAGGTTGCGCGACAACCGCGCCGCACACCCGGCCTGCAAGGCGGTCCTCAGTTGGTTCGAAGCACAGAGGGAGCAACAGGATGACCCGAGGTGAATGTCCGTTATCCGGAGGGCATCACTCCCAGGCAAAACCTGCAGCGGATCTGAAAAAGCGCCCCCGGGCTCACCTTTACAAGGTCCGCCCCGCGTGGCTCCATAACGTATTTTTGGGCACATAAGCATGGATATCGAGCTGGCCAAGACCTTCTTGGAAATCGTCAGATGCGGCAGTTTGATTGCCGCCGCGCAGCGATTGCATGTGACCCAGACGGCGATCACCGCCCGCGTGCAAAAGCTGGAAAGCAGTCTCAATAGCAAGTTGTTTGTACGCAATAAGGCGGGCGCCAAATTGACCGCGGATGGGGAAGCCTTCGTTGTCTATGCCAACCAGTTGGTACAAACCTGGGAAGCCGCAGTCCGAGATTTACCCCTGCCCGAAGGGTTCCATAAAATATTGCATATCGGTGGCGAAGTCAGTTTATGTAATCCGCTTATTCTGGATTGGGTCCGCGAAATCCAGAAATCAATACCGACGCACGCCATCAAGACGGAGATCAGGGACGGTTCAATGCTATTACGGCAATTGGAGCTGGGCCTTTTGGATGCGGCCCTGGTCTATCAACCGGCCTACTGGCCCGACCTGCAAGTCGAGCAGATTCTCGAGGAGAAGTTGATACTGGTCCGCCTGATCGCCAAGCCTGAACCTTATGTCTACATCGACTGGGGCGATGGTTTTCGGCAATCCCATGATGCGGCCCTGCCGGAGAAGGCAAAGGCGGCACTTTCCTTCAACCTGGGGCCCGTAGCCCTGCAATATATCCTCGACAATGGCGGGTCCGGCTACTTCAGGACCCGCGTCGTGCAATCCTATATTGAAAGCGGCATTCTTGAACGCGTCAGTTCAGCGCCCGAATTCAGCTACCCGACCTTCCTGGTCTACTCCCGTAGCCGATCCTCAACCGAACTGCAGCTTGCCATAAAACTATTGAAAGACATTGTCACTCGGGATAGCGATTGGTCTCAACGCTGGGACCCGCTGATCTAAGCGTTTTTCCTGGCAGCACATCCTTCGACTGGATAGTACCCATACGTCGTCTTAACGCATGTTTTTCAGTGGATCGAATGATTCTTTCCAGATCCTCTCTTGTCACATCAACAAACTCCTCAACATCCGCCAAGGCGGCATCAAGGTCATCACTATTAAAACTGCTCCCCTCGAACAGAGAAATATCCGGGGTGTGATTGATCTCTGCCGCTGGATGGATATGGGCTTTTGGATAACGCACGCCTGTCAGATTATTAAAGACCAGTGCACATACCAAGAGCATCCCGGCATTCAACATCACCGGATAAAAAACATGCAGGCCCAAGGGCGCCAAATCGGCTTGAGACAAGACGACACAAAGCGCAACAGCCCCTCCGGGAGGGTGCAGACAGCGAAGAATACACATCGCGCCAATGGCCAATCCCACCGCGACACTGGCGCTAAAAAAAGAATGACCGAGTAGCGGCACCACTATCAACGCAGCCACTGTCGCGACAAAATAGCTGCCGACTATAGACCAGGGTTGAGCCAGCGCGCCTGTAGAAACAGCGAACAATAAAACAGCTGATGCGCCGACTGGCCCGATAAGATGAAGTGTCAGCTGCAGCCCATAGAAGTACTGGCACACCAAGGACGTAACAAAAATACCTGCGCACGCCCCAACCGACGCACGCAACCACTCCCTGGGTTTTGTATTTAATGGCGCCGGATAAAAACCTGAGAAGACGGACTTGAGCATTTTTCACGCTTAATAAAAAAGGCTCATTAATATCAATGAGCCTGTGTACCGGGGGAGGCACGAAAAAGAGTACTTCTTGGAATCAGATGATCATTTTGACAACACTGAACCTGGCTGACAAACTCAAAATATTGCTATTTGAATTCATTTTTTTTGATACAAAACCCCCATCGCAGTCGCCGAGCGCTTTCCCCGTACACACGCCCAGGCCCCACCCCGGAGCTCAGCCACGGACAGGGTATTACGGCCTGGCAGAGAAGGTCTTTTCCGAGGCGGGGTACTAGCGGGCCGAATGGGCCTTGATCCAATCACTCACCTTTTGTACCACCACGCTTTCGACTCCGTTGTAACCATGATGCGCCATGGCCTCACAAGGTTTACCGGAATCGTCCCCTCCCTCTATCGTGATCAGTTCCTTGGCAGGAGCAGAAGAAAGATGACCAAGCAGCGCCGAAGTCAATTCATAGGGGGTCACATGGCACCCATCGTTACGATGATGCACAACAAGCACAGGGACCTTGATACGAGACAGATCAAGCGCGGTGACGCTGCCCTCCCCCTCAAGAATGCTTGATGTCAGAACCACACCATTCAATAGAGTATCCGAAGCGAATTTTACGCTGACCGATGCTGCGGAAGTCGTTCCACGGCTAGTACCGACCAGCCATAACGGGATATTGGATTTCTTCTTCAGAAACTCAGCGACATGGCGAATATCCTGAGCGTATCTATAACTGTCCCGCTCAACCCCATCAGAGGGCATATCGACAAGTGCGACTTGAAACCCTTGAGCCACCCACTGATCGCGAGTCCGGACTAGAAAGTTATTCTTGCTCGCGCGGATATCCCCAGCATCACTGATCCTGAGTTGGCCATCCCCTCCGGAAAACAAGATCAAACTGGCTATTGGGTGCTCGGGTGTAATCAGAACAAATCGCTCCGTTACCCCTGGACGTGTGGGTAGAGTATTTACGGTTTTAGTGGCCGCCGCCAACACCGGAACGGAAATGCAGCTAATCAGCAGTATTCTGATGATTAAAGATAGGCGCGTGAGCTTTTCAAAAAAGTCCATAAGCGACCTCTGACCTGTTCAGATCCATTGACGGGGATGATGGCATAGCTACCACCCCTGAGAATAGGCACAAAACCGAACAAAGGAACGCCTCAGGGTGCGGAGGCAACAGGCTCAGCGACTGTCAGGCGCAGACATGCCACAGACCTGACATTTGCGACCATCGCGGCAGCCTGAAAGTGTTGGAGCACTGACCACGCCTTACCGCCAGAATCAGCCGTTACTTCCCGTCAGCCTGCTTCTTCAAGGCCGAGATCAGCGAGTTGTTCAGAGTGGCCAACGATCCGAACAGGGCCGACAACTCAGTATTCAGGGCATTGACCTGCGCGGCCTTCTGATCCGGGTCCATATTCTTGTTCGCCTGAAGTTGCTTCAGTTCGGCCTGTTTCTGGGCGATCATCTTCTGCAGTTGCTCGATCTGCTTGCGCAGTTGCTTGATTCCCGGCGGCTCCGATGCCGCCGCCTGGGCCTGGGCGGCCTTGGACGCATCGATCCCGGCACCGGACAGATTGACCTTGACCCCTGACGAGCTTTCTTCTTCGGTCTTGCCGCCTTTACCGGTATCGGTGGACTTCGCAGTACCGAGCGCAGACGCTGCGGGGACGACAGTAGGGGTATTGATGGTAACGCTGCTGATGGAGACCATGACAGAAGCTCATTCAGGTTTAGGTCTCCTTGACATCGGCCTGAAGCTACCGAACTTTAGCAATATTGTACGAACACAGATACAAACACCTACAATTGCCTCTATCAGTGCGTCACCACACCCCGCTTGACCCCATACATCGCCTCATCCGCATGCTTGAAGAGTTGCTGCGCTTCTTCGCCATTTTCCGGATACAACGCAATCCCGATACTCGCCACGATGATCAGGCCGCAATCCTCCCAGCGCACAGGCTCGCCCAGCAGGCTGCGGACCTTGTCGGCCACTCGACTCGCGTGATCCGGCTGCTGCAGATACTCCAGCAGGATGACGAATTCGTCCCCACCGATACGCGCCACCGTGTCGGTTTCCCGGACACATTGCTGCAGGCGTCGAGCTACTTCCTGCAGGAGCAGGTCGCCTACCGCATGCCCAAAGTTGTCGTTGACCTGCTTGAATTTGTCCAGATCGACATAAAGCAATGCCAAAAGCCCACCCTCGCGCCGAGCCCGGGACAACGCGACCTTCAGGCGCTCCTGGAGGAACGCCCGGTTGGGCAGGTGGGTAAGCTGGTCGTAGCGCGCCATGTACTCCAGACGTGCATGCAATTGCTTGCGTTCGATAGCCGCCGCGACTTGGGCCGAGACGAACTGCAGCAGTTCCTGGTCGTGTTCGGTGTAGCGCTCACCGCCGCTGCTTTTGACCAGCAGCGCGCCAATGGTGCCGTTCTTTGAATTCAGCGGCACGCCCAGGCAGGAAGGCGCACCTTCGATGTTCAACAGCAGGGGCTGGCCGCTGCGCACGACCTCGGCACAGTTACGGTCGACCGTGTGCGGTTGGCGGCGGTCGTCAATATGGTAGGGGAAACTCAGTTGGTCGCGCTGCTGATCGTAAAGCGCCACGCAGAAATTCTCCGCCGGCAGCCATTCGCCAATGATCTGGTGCACCCGCTGGAACAGCGCCAGCAGATCCTCGGTGGCATGGGCGGCTTCGGATACAGCGTAGAGCGCCGCCTGCCGCGACTCCGCCAGTTTGCGCTCGGTGATATCCCGGGCCACGGCGATGCGCAACTGGTCGACCTCGGACCAGCGCGCCGACCACATGATGTGCACCACCTGGCCGTCTTTGCGCACATAGCGGTTTTCAAAATACGGTTTGGGCTGACCGCCCATGATTTCGCTGGCGGCCATCAACGTGCGCTCGCGGTCTGCCGGCAGCACCAGGTTGATCATCGGCATACCGATCAGCTCTTCCTGGGTGTAGCCGAAAATCCGCTCACAGGCGGCGCTGACAAAAACGAATCGCCCTTCGATATCCACCGCGCACACGGCGTCCATCAACAGGTCGATAAAGCTGGCCAGCGGTGTGACAGTCTTGGATTCCATCAGGAAGAGATCGCCCAAAAAAGTAAGCGTCAGCATCTATCCATGGAAACACCGGCCTCCTGCCCTCCCCTTGCAGCAGATTCAAGCCTTGTTCGGCATCAACCCCGGCAACGCATGAACCAGCGCGTTGATAGCGAAGCCGATAAACATAACGCCACATAAGCGGGTGATTATCAACTCGTGCCGCTGGTAAAACGCCCTGACCCGCCGGGCACCGACAACACCAATGAGAATAGCGTATGCCGCGACACCGCCAAGGAAACTGAGAAAAATCAGCCACGGCAACATCGACCACTGCAACAGCTCGGCACGGCTGGAGAGCAAGGCAGTAAAGGTGGCGACCGCCACCGGGTAGGCCTTGGGGTTGGTCAGGCCGAACAGGATGCCGTGCACGAAAGGTTGCCGGGCCGCGCCCTGGGGAGCCTCGGCGCTGGAACGCCGGGTGCGGATCGCCCGCAGGCCCAGCCAGAACAGGTAGAGACCGCTGAGTACGCCGAGGATATCGAACGCACTGCTACCGATTTCCCGGGCGCCGACGATAGCCACCAGCGCCGTGCTGCACCAGATCACATCGCCCAGCAGGTGCCCACAGAGGAACCCCGCCCCCGCCGCGCGCCCACGGGCCGCACCGATGCCGAAGACCGCCAGCACGCCGGGGCCAGGGGTAATACCGTAGATAAAACCGGAGGCGAGCACAGCTATGAGCAACGAAGCAGTCATCGGCAATTCCTGGACGCAGGGCAGGTTGGACTGGAGTCTATCAACCCCGCCGATTCAGCGCATTGACTACCAATCGGTCCAACCAGCCCCACAGCCGCTGCTTGACCCGCCGCCATAGCGGCCGGGCCTTCCAGTCCTGCAGGCTGACCGGCTCGCTGAGGGTGAAATCGTTGAGAAAACTGGCCTCCACCGCCCGGGTCAACGAAGGATCGAGGGCTTCAAGATTGGCCTCCAGGTTGAAGCGCAGGTTCCAGTGATCGAAATTGCACGAGCCAATGCTGACCCAATCATCGATCAGCACCATTTTCAGATGCAGGAAGCACGGCTGGTATTCGAAAACCTGCACCCCGGCCCTGAGCAGGCGCGGATAATAACGATGGCCGGCGTAGCGCACCGACGGATGGTCGGTGCGCGGCCCGGTCAACAGCAGCCGTACATCGACACCCCGGCTGGCGGCCCGGCGCAGGGAGCGGCGGACTTTCCAGGTCGGCAGGAAATACGGGGTCGCCAGCCAGATGCGCTGTTTGCCACTGTTCAGCGCCCGCACCAGGGAGCGCAGGATATCCCGGTGCTGCCGGGCATCGGCGTAGGCCACCCGGCCCAGGCCGTGCCCGGCCGGCGGAACCTTCGGCAGGCGTGGCAAGCCGAAGGGCGTCACCGGTTTCCAGGCCGCACGCTGGGCGTTGGCCAGCCACTGGCGGTCAAACAGCAGTTGCCAGTCAAGCACCAGGGGACCACGGATCTGCACCATGACTTCGTGCCATTCGAAGCGTTCTTCGCCCGGGGTCCAGAACTCATCGGTGACGCCGGTACCGCCGACCACCGCCAGGGACTGATCCACCAACAAGAGCTTGCGATGATCACGGTAGAGGTTACGCACCCAACGGCGCCAGCTCAGACGATTGTAGAAACGCAGCTCGACCCCGGCCTCGATCAAGCGTCGACGCAGGCCAAGGGTAAACGCGAGGCTACCGTAATCATCGAACAGGCAACGCACCCGCACACCCCGTTCAGCCGCCTCGGCCAACGCCCGGACCATGGCCTCGGCACAGGCACCGGCCTCCACCAGGTAAAGTTCCAACTCCACCTGGCGCTCGGCCCGGGCAATCGCCTCGAGCATCCGCGGAAAGAAACTCGGACCGTCGATCAAGAGCTCGAAGCTGTTGTCGGCCCGCCAAGGAAAGATCGCCCCGGCCATGTCAGCGCGCTGCGAAAATCAGTACCGCACCCACCGGTACCGACAAACTGATGGCTGACAAACCGGCGGCCTTGCGTAATGTCGCCAGCCCCGGCAGCAGGTCGAAGTCTTCGGCATGCAGCACCAACGGCTCCAGGGTCACCACCTGGAAGCGCCGGTCATCAAGGCGGGTCGCCAGCAGCTCGGCGTTGTAGCTGTGCTCCTTGCCGCGCAGTTTCACCACCAGCGGCAGGCGCAACTCCAGTTGCGCGCCAGGGGCCAGATCGTTGATCGGTTGGACGTTGATCTGCGCGACGATCTGCGCTTCGGGCCAGGTCTTGATCTCGAACAGATCGCGACGCAAGCGCTCGTCGCGCAGGGGAATGCCGGTGCTGACCGACTCCAGTTCCACTTCCAGGGTCGCCAGGCCCTGACCGTCGATCTTGCCGTGCAGGGTCAGGAAACGATGGACTTCGGAAATATCGGCGTTGTGGGTACTGATGAACGACAGGCGTGAGGACTCATTGTCCAGGTACCAGTTGGCCTGGGCCGGCAGGGCGAGCACCCCGAGCAGGGCCAGAAATAGGCGGGACCGGTGCATGCAAGCTCCTGATTGAACGTAGGTATCACCTTACCCGCCGCGGATAGAGGTGGCAAACCACGGATCAGGGCTCCAGCCGGCAGCCCTCGCGCGGGCCAATCCAGACAGCACTGCTGCTGAGCCCCAACCCCCGGGCGGTGACCCGATGTTGCTGGGGATCATCGTGGAAGTCACTGACCGCCACCGACTGTTTGACGTAGCCCTGGCAATAGTCCATCGAATTGTTCATCACATAACGGCAGGAGCAGTATTCCTTGGCGGTGTAGGCGCTGATGATCCCCGGAAAGGCCTGCAAGGACTGGCGCTCATGCCAGGTCCAGGCGCCCAGGACCACCAGCAACACCAACAGCAGGCTGACCAGCGGGCGGCGCCGCACAAATCCCCGGGCACTCATGGCGCCACCGCCGGTGCGAACGCCGCCAGTGCCCGTTTGAGAAACTCGTTGTGCCGGTAGCTGCCATCGCGGTCATCGCCGTAGCGCACGATGACCAGGTCCGCGCTGGGGATCACGTACAGCACCTGGCCCCAATGCCCGAGGGCGGCGAAGGTGTCCGGCGGCGCATCCGGCCAGGGCTTGGCGGCGCCCTTGACCGAACGATTGAGCCACCACTGACCGCCGCCCACGGCTTCATCCTGGCCCGGTTTGTAGCCGGCGAAGGGTCGCAGATTGAAATTCACCCAGGCCCTGGGCAGCAATCGCCGTTCCCCCCAACGTCCCTCGCGCTCCATCAACAGGCCGATCCGCGCCAGATCCCGGGCCGTCATATAGACATAGGACGAGGCAACGAAAGTGCCGCTGGCATCGCGTTCCCAGACCGCACTGCGAATGCCCAGTGGGTCGAACAGCGCCGTCCAGGGATAGTTCGGGTAACGCTTGGCACCGACAATCCGGCGCAAGGCGGCGGACAGCACATTGCTGTCACCACTGGAATAACGGAAGGTCTGCCCCGGCCGGGCGTACTCGCCGTGCGCGGCGGTATAGCCGGCCATATCGGAGTGCCCCAGGGTGTAGAGCATCGCCACCACCGATGACTTCAGCGGGGCATATTCGTAGTCCTCCTGCCAGTCGATACCGGAGGACCAGTTCATCAGGTGTTCCAGGGTCACATGGGGATGGGCGCGCATGGGTCGATAGAAGCGCGCCGCCGAGTCATGCAACTGGAACAGGCCTTGGCCATAGGCCACGCCAAGCACGGTGGCCATCACGCTTTTGCTGACGGACCAGGTGAGGTGCGGGGTATTGACGCTGGTGGGACCGGCATAACGCTCATAGACAATCTGGCCATGGCGAATCACCAACAGCGCATCGCTGCGAATGCCTTTTCGCGTGTCATCGTCACGGGCGGGAAACGCGTAGGACTCCAGGGCGTCAACCGCCGGCCCGGACACCTGCGGCCCCAGGGACCAGTCTTCAACCGGCCAGACCTCGGCACGCGCGGTGACGCAGAACGCCAACAACAAGGCAGAAAAAAAGGTCGAACCCTTGGGCATGGAGCCAGCTCGCAGAAATAGCCTCGCGCCAGCTTAAGCCCGTTTGATGACAATCCTGGTGCACGGCCCCTTCGAGGCTGAACACAGATCCTGTAGGAGCAGGGCTTGCCCGCGAAGGCGTCCTTGAGAACGCTAAAAGCTTCGCGGGCAAGCCCTGCTCCTACGGGTTTTGTGGCGTATTCAAGATATCGGCACCTTGAGTGACCGGTCCCGAGACCCTGTCATATAAGCATCACCAAAGCTTCATGGCGATGACACCGGGGCTAAATAGCCTGACTTTGCACAACAAAGTCGACTGGCCGCACCCCTGGCCGGCAACCGGAGACTCGTAATGACTCAGATCGCCCGCATCAGCGACACCGGCAGTGAACGCCGCCTGCAAGCCGAACGCCTGCTGGGCGCCGCGGCATTGCAAGAAGCCCAGGCCTTGCGCTTCAACGTCTTCAGCGGCGAATTCAATGCCAAGCTCAAGGGCGCTGAACTGGGCCTGGACATGGATGATTATGATGTGCACTGCGCCCATATCGGCGTGCGCGACCTGAACAGCGGTCGCCTGGTGGCCACCACCCGCCTGCTCGACCACAAGGCCGCCAACACCCTGGGCCGTTACTACAGCGAAGAAGAATTCAGCCTCCACGGCCTGGGCCATCTGCAAGGGCCGATCCTGGAAATCGGCCGTACCTGCGTCGACCCGGCCTACCGCAACGGCGGCACCATCGCCGTGCTCTGGAGCGAACTGGCCGAAATCCTCAACGAAGGCGGCTACAGCTACCTGATGGGTTGCGCCAGTATCTCGATGCAGGATGGCGGAATCCAGGCCCAGGCAATCATGCAGCGCCTGCGCGAACGCTACCTGTGCACCGAGCACCTGCGCGCCGAACCGAAAAAGCCGCTGCCGTCACTGGATATTCCCGGCAACGTCATCGCCGAAATGCCGCCATTGCTCAAGGCCTACATGCGCCTGGGCGCGAAGATCTGCGGCGAACCGTGCTGGGACGAAGACTTCCAGGTAGCCGACGTGTTTATCCTGCTCAAGCGCGACGAGTTGTGCCCACGCTATGCGCGGCACTTCAAGGCGGCAGTCTGATGAGCCGCCTACGGGTATACGGCCGCATAGCCCGGGTGCTGGTGGTGGTGGCGCTCGGCCTGAGCATGGCCAGCGTGTTCGGGGTTTTCGAACGCCTGGGGGTCGCCAACTCCATGGTTCGGCGGCAGCGCTGGTCACGCTTTTTCATGGCGCGGCTGAGCAATGCCCTGCCCTTTCGCGTAACCGTAAGCGGCGAACTGCCCAGCCGGCCGATGCTGTGGGTCAGCAACCATGTGTCCTGGACCGATATCGCCCTGCTCGGCGGCCTGGCGCCGATGTCCTTCCTGTCGAAGGCCGAAGTACGGACCTGGCCAGTGGCCGGTTGGCTGGCCGCGAAAGCCGGCAGCCTGTTCATCCGCCGCGGCTCGGGCGACAGCCAACTGATCCGCAAGCAGATGACCCGTCATCTGGAGCAGCAACATCCCTTGCTGATGTTTCCGGAAGGCACCACCACCGACGGTCGTTCGCTGCGCACCTTCCATGGTCGCCTGCTGTCGGCAGCGATTGATGCTGACGTGGCCTTGCAACCGGTGGCCATTCGTTATCTACGCGACGGCAAGCCCGACCTGCTGGCCCCGTTCATTGGCGACGACGATCTGCTCTCGCACCTGATGCGCCTGTTTTCCAACGACCAGGGCGATGTGGAGATCCAGATTCTCGAACCGATCGCCTGTAATGGCCAGGAGCGCGCGGCGCTGGCCTTCCAGGCGCAACAGGCGGTGCAGATGACGTTGTTCGGTGAGGTGGCTGAAGTGAAGCGTTCGGCACCGCGTCAGGCCGAAACCGAAACGGCTCGATCAGAAGCGGCATAAACCCGGCGAGCCAGGCTACAGGGGAGCGCGCTCATTCAGCGAGTGAGCGCGGGAAAACGCCTGCAACTCGGGATAGAACAGCCGGAAGTCCTCGCTCAACGGCTCATACAACCCTTCCAACTCGCCCATCGCATGCACCAGTTCCTCGGGCCGCGACAAGCGCCGCGAAATCCCTCGCAACACCTGTCCCAGCACCTCGAAATCGCGGTAGGAGCCCAGCCAGTCGTTCGCCACCATATAAGGGACGATCTCGGCCAGGCGCCCCGGCAGATTCCGTTCGCTTTCCAGCACGCGATAGACCTGGGCGGTAAAGCTGTCCAATTCCCCTTCGGCATAAAGCGCCCAATCCCGCGCCAGGCAGTGATCGAAGAACACATCCACGACAATCCCGGCATAGCGCCGCCGCGTCAGGGAAAACCGCGACAAGGACTGCCCCACCAAAGGGTGCCGATCGGTAAACACATCGATGTGGCGATGCAGCTGGATCGCCGCCTCGATCGAGGGGGTGAACTGCCCTTGCACGCGACCCTTGACGAAATCGCCATAGAGGCTGCCGAGCAGTTGTTCCGGGCGCTGGCCGCCCAGATGCAGGTGTGCGAGATAATTCATGGTCGACAGCTTAGCACCTCGTCGGCCTATATCGTTATAACCCGATATAGCGAACCACGCTGAGATCAGATCAAAATCATATTGGTGTATCGCGAAATACCGATATATATTTCGCCCCATCGCGATATAACGTTTTACCCACCCCGAGCAACGACCATGCCCCTTGACCTCGACGAAATAATAAAAGCGCTGGCACACCCAGTACGCCGAGACATCCTCACCTGGCTGAAAGACCCGAAAAACCAGTTCCCTGAGCAGCACCACAACCATGAGTACGGCATCTGCGCCGGACAGATCGACCAGCGCTGCGGCCTGTCGCAGTCCACCGTGTCCGCGCACCTGGCGACCCTGCAACGCGCCGGGTTGATCAGCAGTCAGAAAGCCGGTCAATGGCACTTCTTCAAACGCAACGAGGAAACCATCCAGGAATTCCTCCGCATCATGAGCCAAGAGCTCTAATAAGGACCGCACAAGATGCCCCTCTCGTTACTCATCCTGGCCCTGAGCGCTTTCGCCATCGGCACCACCGAGTTCGTCATCATGGGCCTGTTGCCCGATGTGGCGGCGGACCTCGGCGTGTCGATTCCCGGCGCCGGCTGGCTGGTGACCGGCTACGCCCTGGGCGTGGCGATCGGCGCACCGTTCATGGCCATGGCCACCGCACGGCTGCCGCGCAAGGCCGCCCTGGTCGCGCTGATGGGGATCTTTATTGTCGGCAACCTGCTCTGTGCCATCGCCGCTGACTACAACGTGCTGATGTTCGCCCGGATCATCACCGCCCTGTGCCACGGCGCCTTCTTCGGTATCGGTTCGGTGGTCGCGGCCAACCTGGTGACCCCGGACAAGCGTGCCTCGGCGGTAGCCCTGATGTTCACCGGCCTGACCCTGGCCAACGTGCTCGGCGTACCGCTGGGCACCGCGCTGGGCCAACAGGCCGGCTGGCGCTCGACCTTCTGGGCGGTGACCGTGATCGGCGTGATAGCACTGATCGGCCTGATCCGCTACCTGCCGGTCAAGCACGACGAGGAAAAACTCGACATGCGCGCCGAACTGGCCGCACTCAAGGGCGCCGGGCTCTGGCTGTCCCTGAGCATGACCGCGTTGTTTTCCGCCGCCGTGTTCGCCCTGTTCACCTACATCGCGCCGCTGCTCGGCGAAGTCACCGGTGTCTCGCCACGGGGCGTGACCTGGACCCTGGTGCTGATGGGCCTGGGCCTGACCCTCGGCAACATCATCGGCGGCAAGCTGGCGGACAAGAACCTCGCCGCGACCCTGATCGGCGTGTTTATCGCCATGGCCGTGCTGGCCACCGTGCTGACCTGGAGCAGCCTGCTGCTGATCCCCGCCGAAATCACCCTGTTCCTCTGGGCCACAGCCTGCTTCGCCGCCGTGCCGGCCCTGCAGATCAACGTGGTGACCTACGGCCAGGCCGCCCCCAACCTGGTCTCGACCCTGAACATCGGCGCCTTCAATGTCGGCAATGCCCTCGGGGCCTGGATCGGCGGCAGCGTCATCGCCCACGGTTTCGGCCTCACCAGCGTGCCCCTGGCCGCCGCGGCACTGGCGGTGCTCGCACTGCTGGTGACCCTGATCACCTTTCGCCAGAGCGACAACGACGAGCTGGCGCCTGCTACCAACTGACTCTTGCTACTCGCTGCTAACCACGAGGTTTTGACACATGGCAACTATTTTCGATTCGATCAAACTGGGCGACCTCGAACTGCCCAACCGCATCATCATGGCCCCGCTGACCCGCTGCCGTGCCGATGAAGGCCGCGTGCCCAACGCGCTGATGGCCGAGTACTACGTACAACGCGCCTCCGCCGGCCTGATCATCAGTGAAGCCACCTCCGTGACCCCCATGGGTGTCGGCTACCCGGACACCCCCGGCATCTGGTCCAACGACCAGGTACGTGGCTGGGCCAACGTGACCAAGGCCGTCCACGCCGCCGGCGGGCGAATCGTCCTGCAACTGTGGCACGTGGGCCGGGTTTCCCACCCTTCGTACCTGAATGGCGAACTGCCGGTCGCGCCGAGTGCCGTCCAGCCCAAGGGCCATGTCAGCCTGGTCCGCCCACTGTCGGACTACCCGACCCCGCGCGCCCTGGAAACCGCTGAGATCGCCGACATCGTCGACGCCTACCGGGTTGGTGCGGAAAACGCCAAGGCCGCCGGTTTCGACGGCGTGGAAATCCACGGCGCCAACGGCTACCTGCTCGACCAATTCCTGCAAAGCAGCACCAACCAGCGCACCGACAACTACGGCGGCTCCGTGGAAAACCGTGCGCGCCTGATGCTCGAAGTGACTGACGCGGTGATCGAAGTCTGGGGTGCAGGCCGTGTCGGCATGCACCTGGCACCACGCGCCGACTCCCACGACATGGGCGATGAGAACCTCTCGGAAACCTTCACCTACGTCGCTCGCGAACTGGGCAAGCGCGGTATCGCGTTTATCTGCTCCCGCGAGAAAGAAGCTGGCGACAGCCTCGGCCCACAACTGAAGGCAGCGTTCGGCGGCCCTTACATCGCCAACGAACGTTTCACCAAGGACAGCGCCAACGCCTGGCTGACCAGCGGCAAGGCCGATGCCGTGGCCTTCGGCGTGCCGTTCATTGCCAACCCGGACCTGCCAGCCCGCCTGAAGGCCGATGCGCCGCTGAACCCGGCGAACCCGGAAACCTTCTACGGCAAAGGCCCGGTCGGCTACATCGACTACCCGACGCTGTAAGCGCAAACCCGCAAAGTTAGCAAGCAAAAAGCCCCGGCCCGCAAGCGCCGGGGCTTTTTCATGGGCACGGGTAAGGCAGCCACCAGTCACCCGCCCAGCTCATTGAAGTGACTCACCCAAATATCGGAATAAGCCTACATACGACGCTGCCCTTTACTCCGGGTATTTTCGGTAACAAACCCCATACTTACTCAACACCCGCCGGAATCGGCCGGGCGCGCAGTGTCATGGGATGACGCTGCCTCAAAGACCTCATTAAAAGGAATTAACAAGATGACTCCGCTCTTGCAGTCCATCAGTCTCGCCCTGTTCTGCGCCGTGCTCTCGGGCCTGATTTCATTGGCGGCCTTCGCCTCCGGCAGCACCGGCGTCGAGACGTTCGGACCCGGCGTATCAGAACCCGAACCGTCAAAGCCGGGCTTTTCCAAAATAGTCACGTCCATCGAGATCAGCAACGACTCCCCCGACCCCCTCGAACTCCTGGGAACCGGCCTCGACCTGGGAGGCGCTGCGCCATCGAGTTTCAACATCGCCAGTGGCGAGCGCCGAGAATTGGTACTGGACGGGCCGAGGGCCTGGTTCATCTATGGGGCCGGGCCGCGCAAGTGCCGATTCGTCGCCCAACATACCCTGCAGGAACGCTTCGCCCAGACCCAACACCCCAACTACCTGCCCATCTGGATCAGGAAAGCCGAGTCCATCGGTGAGCGCCAGGCTTCCTGCAAGGCACGCTTGAGCAAAACCCTCAAGGCACCGCCCTACAGCTACAACGTCAAGTTCAGCATGAGTTGAGTTGTATCGAGTATTGAACAATCGCGGTGGTCAACACCGGGTCAAGACGGAGACTGCGAGGAAAAATACCGAGCTTTGCCGCCGCCGGCCCCTCCCCCAGGCCACCGCCAGCCCGCCGAGGTCAACCATCACCCTGCCCTTGAGCGCCAGCTCAGCACCTTGTGCAACAAATCGGGCACATTCATTCACAGACTCGCAACACTTTCACTACAAAATACGTAGCTTACTAACTACCAAGATAAAGCTGTCAGGTAGATAATGGTCAGCTGATATCTGTCGATATGACGCATCAACTTTGCTCGCGTGCGGCTCTGATACAACTAGAATCAATTACGCATTTTGACTTAATTGCGCAGACCCGGGCTCAAGCGCAGCATGTCCAGCCCGGTGTCGACCAGACGCTCCGCTTCCGTCTGCAGTTCAAAGCTGTCGGAAACCAACAGCCATTGAGCAATAATTCCATGGATGTAAGCGTGTATGGCGATAGCAGCACGGGCAGGGTCGAGTTGCTCCGGCAATTGTCCACGGGCAACGGCATTACGCAGGGTCAGGCCGATCTTCAGATTACAGTCGACACTGGCGGCCTGGCGCTGACGGCGCAGGTCACACATTTCATCGGTGAACTCGCACTTATGAAACAGAATTTCGTTGATTCGCCGGGTCTGGGGGTCCAGCGCAACCTGACGAAGCACATGGATCAGCAACGTGCGCATGCAGCCCAGCGGATCGACTTCCTCTGCGCTCTCGCTCGCCCGGGCCAACGCATCCAGCGGTTCGTGGAGGCTGTCGAGCATCGCCTGGACCAACTCGGCCTTGTTGCTGAAATGCCAATAGATGGCACCCCGGGTCACGCCCGCCAGGGTCGCGATATCCGCCAGGGTCGTGCGCGCCACACCACGCTCATAGAAGGCCTTTTCGGCAGCTTCGAGTATCTGTCTCCGGGTCTCCTGAGCTTCCTCTTTGGTGCGACGGACCATGGCAGTAAAACCTCAATCAGGGTGCCGCGGACCAACGCCGGGCGTAATCAGACCTTAATGACGGGAGGCGATTCTTGTGCCTTTTCCCGCGCTAAATTACATGCTTTGTAACTATTTCTGCGCAAAGCGCAAGTATTTACAAACAACCATGAATGTAAGTATATTCATTAGCAACCTATTTATCCACCCGGATCACCTTTCTTACCCTTCCACCTTTCTTGTGTGCATCGTGCGCGCCTGACCCGAGGATCTTCATGCAACTCAAGCCAGCTGTTACCGCTCTGGTCACCGCCGTCGCCCTGGCATCGCTGCTCAGCGGATGTAAAGAGGAAAAAGCGGCCCCGCCCGCTCCTCCCGCGCCTCAGGTCGGCGTCGTTACCCTGCAAACCCAGGCCTTTACCCTGACCTCCGACCTGCCCGGTCGCACCACGGCGTACCGCATCGCGGAAGTCCGTCCACAGGTCAATGGCATCATTCTCAAGCGTCTGTTCAAGGAAGGCGGCGATGTCAAAGCCGGCCAACAGCTTTACCAGATCGACCCATCGGTCTATGAAGCGACCCTGAAAAGCGCCGAGGCGAACCTGCAATCGACCAAGTCGATTGCCGATCGCTACAAACAACTGGTGAGCGAACAGGCCGTCAGCCGCCAGGATTACGACACCGCCGTGGCCAATCGCCTGCAGTCGGAAGCCGCCCTGCAAAGCGCCCAGATCAACGTGCGTTACACCAAGGTCTACGCGCCGTTGTCCGGACGCATCGGTCGTTCCTCGGTGACCGAAGGTGCACTGGTCAGCAGCGGCCAGACCGATGCCATGGCCACGATTTCGCAGCTCGACCCGATCTACGTCGACGTCACGCAGTCCACCGCCGAACTGCTGCAACTGCGTAACGAGCTGGAAAGCGGTCGCCTGCAGAAAGCCGGCGAAAATGCCGCCTCGGTAAAACTGACCCTGGAAGACGGCAGCCAGTACAAGCAGGACGGCAAGCTGGAGTTCTCGGAAGTCACCGTGGATGAAACCACCGGTTCCGTGACCCTGCGCGCGGTGTTCCCGAACCCTGATCACACCCTGCTGCCCGGCATGTTCGTGCATGCCCAGTTGCAGGCCGGTGTGAACAGCGCCGCGATTCTCGCCCCGCAACAAGGCGTGACCCGCGACCTGAAAGGCACCCCGACCGCGCTGGTCGTCGGCCCGGACAACAAGGTCGAACTGCGTCAGCTCAAAGCCAGCCGTACCGTCGGCAGCCAATGGCTGATCGAAGACGGCCTGAAAGCAGGCGATCGGGTGATCACCGAAGGTCTCCAGTTCGTGCGTCCTGGCGTTGAAGTCAAGGCCACCGAAGCCACTAACGTGAAGGCAGCCAACCCGGCCCCTGCCCCGGCAACAGTTAAAGCCGCGGGCAGCAAAGGGGAGTAAACCATGTCGAAATTTTTTATCGACCGTCCAATCTTCGCCTGGGTTATTGCCCTGGTGATCATGTTGGTCGGGGCTCTATCGATCCTCAAGTTGCCGATCAACCAATATCCGGCCATTGCACCACCGGCCATCGCGATTGCCGTGACCTACCCGGGCGCTTCGGCGCAGACCGTGCAGGACACCGTGGTCCAGGTGATCGAGCAGCAGCTCAACGGTATCGACAACCTGCGTTATATCGAGTCGTCGAGTAACTCCGACGGCAGCATGACCATTACCGCCACCTTCAATCAGGGCACCAGCCCCGATACCGCCCAGGTCCAGGTGCAGAACAAACTGAACCTGGCTACCCCGTTGCTGCCGCAAGAAGTGCAGCAACAGGGTATTCGCGTGACCAAGTCGGTGAAGAACTTCCTGATGGTGATCGGTGTCGTCTCCACAGACGGCAGCATGAACCGCGACGACCTGGCGAACTACATCGTTTCCAACATGCAGGATCCGATTTCGCGGACCGCCGGCGTCGGTGACTTCCAGGTGTTCGGTGCCCAGTATGCGATGCGTATCTGGCTCGACCCGGCCAAGCTGAACAACTTCAAGCTGACCCCGGTGGACGTGAAAAACGCCATCACCGCGCAGAACGTCCAGGTCGCTTCCGGGCAACTCGGTGGTCTGCCGGCCATGCCCGGTCAACAGTTGAACGCCACCATCATCGGCAAGACCCGCCTGCAAACCGCCGAACAGTTCAAGGCGATCCTGCTCAAGGTCAACCAGGACGGCTCGCAAGTACGTCTGGGGGATGTCGCCGACGTCGCCCTCGGCGGTGAAAACTACAGCGTCAACGCCCAGTACAACGGTAAGCCGGCGTCCGGCCTGGCGGTGAAACTCGCTGCCGGCGCCAACGCCCTGGACACCGCCAAGGCCCTGCGTCAGACCATTGCCAGGCTGGAGCCGTTCTTCCCGCCGGGCATGCAAGTGGTTTACCCGTACGACACCACCCCGGTGGTGAGCGAATCGATCAAGGGCGTGGTTGAAACCCTGGTCGAGGCGATCGTGCTGGTGTTCCTGGTGATGTTCCTGTTCCTCCAGAACTTCCGCGCCACCATCATTACCACCATGACCGTACCGGTGGTCTTGCTGGGGACCTTCGGGATCCTCGCGGCCGCCGGTTTCAGCATCAACACCCTGACCATGTTCGGTATGGTACTGGCCATCGGCTTGCTGGTGGACGATGCCATCGTCGTGGTGGAAAACGTCGAACGGGTGATGAGCGAGGAAGGCTTGTCGCCCAAGGAAGCGACCAAGAAATCCATGGGGCAGATCCAGGGCGCACTGGTCGGTATCGCCCTCGTGCTCTCGGCGGTATTGCTGCCGATGGCGTTCTTCGCCGGCTCCACCGGGGTGATCTACAAGCAGTTCTCGATCACCATCGTCTCGGCCATGGCCCTGTCGGTGATGGTCGCCCTGATCTTTACCCCTGCCCTGTGCGCCACCATGCTCAAGCCGATTGCCAAGGGCGACCACGGCACGGCAAAACGCGGCTTCTTCGGCTGGTTCAACCGCAACTTCGACCGCAGCGTGCGCGGCTATGAACGCACCGTCGGCAGCATCCTGCGTCACAAGGCGCCGTACCTGCTGGTCTACGTGATCATCTTTGCCGGTATGATCTGGCTGTTCATGCGCATTCCAACCTCGTTCCTGCCGGAAGAAGACCAGGGCGTATTGTTCGCCCAGGTGCAGACGCCATCCGGTTCCAGCGCCGAGCGGACCCAGGCGGTCCTCGATGAGATGCGTGAGTATCTGCTGACCAAGGAAAGCGACACCGTGTCTTCGGTGTTTACCGTGAACGGCTTCAACTTCGCCGGTAACGGTCAGAGCTCGGGTCTGGGCTTCATCATGCTCAAGCCCTGGCATGAACGCACCAGCGAGAACAGCGTGTTCGGCCTCGCCGCCCGTGCGCAGCAGCACTTCTTCTCCTTCCGCGACGCGATGGTGTTTGCCTTCGCCCCGCCGGCCGTACTGGAGTTGGGTAACGCCATCGGTTTCGACGTCTATCTGCAAGACCAGGCCGGTATCGGCCACGAGAAGCTGATGGCCGCGCGTAACCAGTTCCTCGGCATGGCAGCGCAAAGCAAGGTGCTCGCCCAGGTGCGTCCAAACGGCCTGAACGATGAACCGCAGTACCAGTTGAGCATCGATGACGAACGCGCCAGCGCGTTGGGCCTGTCCATCGCGGACATCAACAACAGTTTGTCGATTGCGCTGGGTGCCAGTTATGTCAACGACTTCATCGACCGTGGTCGGGTGAAGAAGGTGTTCGTGCAAGGCCAGGCCAATTCGCGGATGAGCCCTGAAGACCTGAAGAAGTGGTACGTGCGTAACAGCACCGGGGTGATGGTGCCGTTCTCCGCGTTCGCCAAGGGCGAGTGGGTCTACGGCTCGCCGAAACTGTCGCGTTTCAACGGCGTTTCCGCCGTGGAAGTGCTCGGTGCCCCGGCGCCCGGCTACAGTACCGGTCAAGCCTTGGCTGAAGTCGAAGCCCTTGCCCAGAAACTGCCGGCGGGTGTCGGGATTTCCTGGGTTGGCCTGTCGTACGAAGAAAAGCAGTCGGGCTCCCAGGCGCCGGCGCTGTTCGCCCTGTCGCTGCTGATGGTCTTCCTCTGTCTGGCGGCGCTATACGAGAGCTGGTCGATTCCAATCGCCGTGGTCCTGGTGGTTCCGCTGGGGATCATCGGTGCGCTGTTGGCGACGACCTTCCGCGGGCTGTCCAACGACGTGTACTTCCAGGTGGGTCTGTTGACGACCATTGGCCTGGCGGCGAAAAACGCCATCCTGATCGTGGAATTCGCCAAGGAACTGCATGAGCAAGGCCGCAGCCTAGTCGACGCCGCTGTCGAGGCTTGCCGGATGCGTCTGCGTCCGATCATCATGACCTCCCTGGCGTTCATCCTCGGCGTGGTGCCGTTGGCGATTTCCACCGGTGCCGGTTCGGGTAGCCAGCACGCCATCGGTACGGGCGTGATTGGCGGTATGATCACCGCGACGATTCTGGCGATCTTCTGGGTTCCGCTGTTCTTCGTGTCGGTGTCGTCCATCGGTGGCGAGAAAAAGCACAAGAAGTCAGACACTACTGAAACTCCAAGCAACGAGGCTGGCCAATGAGCAAGTCCCTTCTCAGTGTAGCGGTCGCGGCCTTCGTGCTCAGCGGTTGCTCGTTGATCCCCGACTACCAGCGTCCTGCAGCGCCGGTAGCGGCGCAATACCCGCAAGGACCGGCCTACTCGCCGGCCCAGGCGGCAAACACCGCGGCCGCCGAACAGGGCTGGCGCCAGTTCTTCAACGACCCGGCGCTGCAACAGCTGATCCAGGTAGCCCTGGAAAACAACCGCGACCTACGGGTCGCGGCGCTGAACATCGACGCCTACCGCGCCCAGTACCAGATCCAGCGCGCGGACCTGTTCCCGGCAGTCACGGCCAATGGCAGCGGCAGCCGGCAACGCGTTCCCGCCGACGTATCGAGTACCGGCAAAGCCACGATCAACAGCCAGTACTCGGCGACCCTCGGGGTCAGCTCCTATGAGCTGGACCTGTTCGGCCGTGTCCGTAGCTTGAGCGAGCAGGCGCTGCAGACTTACTTCGCCAGCGAAGAAGCCCGCCGCACCACCCAGATCAGCCTGGTGGCCAGTGTGGCCAACGCCTACCTGACCTGGCAGGCCGACAAGGAGCTGCTCAAGCTGACCCAGAACACCCTGTCGGCCTACGAGGAAAGCTACAAGCTGACCGCACGAAGCAACGAAGTCGGTGTGGCTTCCGCCCTGGATGTGAGCCAGGCGCGGACCTCGGTGGAAGGTGCCCGTAGCAGCCTGGCGCAATTCACTCGCCAGGTGGCCCAGGACCAGAACAGCCTGACCCTGCTGCTCGGTAGCGGTATCCCGGCCAACCTGCCGGCGGCCCAACCGCTGTCGGCCAAGTTGCTCAGCGACATGCCGGCAGGCCTGCCGTCCGAGCTGCTGCAACGGCGTCCGGATATTCTCGGTGCCGAGCATCAGTTGCAGGCGGCCAACGCCAATATCGGCGCCGCCCGCGCGGCGTTCTTCCCGAGCATCAGCCTGACCGCCAATGCCGGGACCTTGAGCCCTGACATGGGCGGTCTGTTCAAGGGCGGCTCGGGAACCTGGTCGTTCGCACCGAGCATCAACATCCCGATCTTCAACGCCGGTAGCCTGAAAGCCAGCCTGGATTACTCGAAAATCCAGAAAGACATCAGCGTCGCCAACTACGAGAAAGCCATTCAGACCGGCTTCCAGGAAGTCTCCGATGGCCTGGCCGCACGCCAGACCTTCAACCAGCAGTTGCAGGCCCAGCGCGACCTGGTCGCCGCCAACCAGGATTACTACCGCCTGGCCGAGCGTCGCTATCGCATTGGTGTCGACAGCAACCTGACCTTCCTCGACGCCCAGCGCTCGTTGTTCAGTGCCCAGCAATCGCTGATCAGCGATCGCCTGTCGCAGCTCACCAGCGAGGTCAACCTGTACAAGGCCCTCGGCGGTGGCTGGTACGAAAACAGCGGCCAAGCCAAGCCGATCTCCGAGGAACCGCCGAAAGGCTGACCCTCACCAGCCCACCGCTTCCAGGTGGGCTTTTTTTTGCCTGGACAAAAGTGCTAGTGGGAATCGCCGTCCCACCACCAGTTCCAGAACCCCGGCAGGTGCACGGGCACGGAACTGTCATGCACCGTGCGCGCCATGATCGCGCGCAACAAGGCCGAGCTATCGGTATAGAAAGGCTGCTCGGCGGTCCGCACACCGGTGTCCCGTGCGCAGTCCATCAGGATCTGCAGGTATTCCTGCATATGCCGGGCGGTATAGCGATTGAGGTCGTGAAAGGTCACCACCACCGGAATCACCCCATCGACCACCGGCATTTCGCCACGAGCGATCTGCTCGCG